>Ga0316222_1000832_pt1 | contig 43434 bp, 34 predicted proteins | sample TBH18011metaG_FD_206008 | JGI IMG/M metagenome (GOLD analysis project Ga0316222, IMG submission 206008) | Freshwater microbial communities from Trout Bog Lake, Wisconsin, USA - TBH18011 | ecosystem: Environmental > Aquatic > Freshwater > Lake > Hypolimnion/Profundal zone | place: USA: Wisconsin... | reverse complement strand
AGCACCCAGACCAGCGCCTTGTCGTAATGGCGCAACAGCGCTTCGAACCAAGCGGTGGTATGTTCGGCCTTGGTTCCGGGATGCAGAACCCTGGCGCACATCATCGGCACCAAGGTCAGCGAGATGACGGCGGAAATCAGGATGGTGACGGCAAGGGTGACGGCGAATTCCCGAAACAGCCGTCCGACCACGTCGCCCATGAACAGCAGCGGGATCAGCACCGCCACCAGGGAAAAGGTCAGCGAGATGATGGTGAAGCCGATCTGCGCCGATCCTTTGTAGGCGGCCTCCATGGGAGGGTCGCCTTGTTCGATGAAGCGCGAAATGTTTTCGATCATGACGATGGCGTCGTCGACCACGAATCCGGTGGCGATGGTCAAGGACATCAAGGTCAGGTTGTTGATGCTGAACCCGGACAGATACATGATCGCCAGGGTTCCCACCAAAGACAGCGGCACCGACAGGCTGGGGATGACGGTGGCCGGGACGTTGCGCAGGAACACGTAGATCACCATCACCACCAGGGCCACCGCCAGACCCAGTTCGACCTGCACGTCGTGAACCGAGGCGCGAATGGTGGTGGTGCGGTCGGACAGAATGGTTACGTCCGCGCCGGCGGGCAGGCTCAGCTTCATGGCCGGCAACGCCTCCTTGATCTCGTCGACCACCGCGATGACGTTGGCGCCGGGCTGGCGCTGCACGCTCAGGATCACCGCCGGGGTGGTGTTCATCCATGCGGCAAGCTTGTTGTTCTCGGCGGCTTCGACGATGGTGGCCACGTCGGAAAGACGCACGGGCGAGCCGTTCTTGTAGGCGACGATGATCGAACCGTAATCGCCGGCCGCCTTAAGCTGGTCGTTGGCGACGATGGTGAAGGATTGCGCCGCGCCGTCGAAGCTGCCCTTGGGAGTGTTGACGTTGGCCATGGCGATGGTGGTGCGCAGATCGTCCAAATTGATGCCGTAGGCGGACAAGGCCCTGGGGTTGGTGCGTATGCGGACGGCGGGACGCTGTCCGCCGCTGATGCTGACCAGACCGACGCCGGACATTTGCGAAATCTTTTGCGCCAGACGGGTGTCGGCCAAATCCTCGACCTGGGTCAACGGCAGGGTGCCGGACGATATGGCCAGGGTTAGAACCGGCGCGTCGGCGGGGTTGACCTTGGCGTAAATGGGGGGGGCGGGCAAATCGGACGGCAGCAGGTTGCCTGCGGCGTTGATGGCGGCCTGCACCTCTTGTTCGGCGATATCCAGGCTCAGGTTCAGGCCGAACTGCAAGGTAATCACCGACGCTCCCGCCGACGAATTGGACGACATCTGATTAAGACTGGGCATCTGCCCCAATTGCCGCTCCAGGGGCGCGGTGATGGACGAGGCCATGACTTCGGGGCTGGCGCCGGGATACAGGGTCTGCACCTGGATGGTGGGGTAATCGACCTGGGGCAGCGCCGACAAGGGCAGGAACCCGTAAGCGACGATGCCCGCCAGCAATAATGCCGCCATCAACAGCGAGGTCGCGATCGGTCGGCGGATAAACAGGCCCGAGGGATTCATTCATGCTGATCCGAGGAACGATGTTTATGCTTCGCCTGGTCCTGTCCCGGATTGGGGGGGGCTTGATCGGGGATAAGAACGCTGGCGCCGTCGCGCAACTTGTCGCTGCCGTCCACGACCACCCTTTCGCCCTCGGCCAGGCCTTCGAGGATGGCGACTTTGTCCGGCGACGACGGGCCGGTTTTGACCACGCGAACCGCGACGGTGTTGTCGTCCTTGACCACATAGACGAAGGTTCCGGGCGCGCCGCGCAACAGGGCGGAAGCAGGAATGGTCACGACGTTTCCGACGCTGTCCAGATTGACTTTGATATTGACGAACTGGTTGGGGTAAAGGCTTTCGTCCTGGTTGTCGAACACGGCCTTGACCTTGACCGTGCCGGTGGCGGTATCGATTTCGTTGTCGACGGTCAGCACCTTGCCGTCGGCCAATTTAACGCTGGCGCTGCGGTCGAACGCGCTTACCGGCAAGACCGCGCCCGCATGGTAACGCTTCATGAACGCCGGGATTTGGTCTTCGGGAATGGTGAAGACTACGGTAATGGGCTGCATTTGGGTGATGACCACCAGACCGTTGGCGTCTGAAGTCTGCACGTAGTTGCCTTGGTCGACCTGTCTCAATCCGACCCGGCCGGTGATGGGTGAGACGATATGGCAATAGGCGATGTTCAAGCGGGCGTTGTTGACCGTGGCCTTGTCGGATTCGACGACTCCCCGGTCTTGTTGAACCAGGAAGGATTGCGTGTCCAATTGCTGGCGGGCGATGGAATCTTCCGCCACCAAGGTTTTGTAGCGTTCCAAATCTACTTCGGCGTTTTTCAGCAAGGCTTGGTCGCGCAGCAATTGGCCTTGGTATTGTTCCAAAAGCGCCTGATAGGGGCGGGGGTCGATCTGCGCCAGAAAGTCGCCTTTTTTGACCATTTGGCCCTCGGTGAAGGCCACCTGCGTCAGTTGTCCGGCGATTTGGGTCTTGACCGTGACCGTGGCCAGGGGAGTGACGGTGCCCAAGCCGTTCAAGGTGACCGGCATCTCGTCGCGTTTGGCGGCGGCCACCGCCACCGTTACCGGTCCGCTGCCCCGCTTGGCCTTGGCGGCGTCGGTTTGCGCGTGATGGGTGACGATCCAGGCGACGCCCCCGGCGACGATAAGCAACGCCGCGATTTGAACCAGGAATTTTCTGAAAGAAGCTATGCGCATGGTTTCCGCCGTAAGGGATGACTTATTGGCCGTTCAACGCCGCCACCAACGGCTCCAGATAGGGCGCGTAGTGGCGGTTTCTGCCGACCGACGATTGGTACAGGGGCTGACGAACCTGGGCGGCGCTTGCGGTTCTAACCGTTCGTTGGGTCTGGTGAAAGGACAAACAGGACGGGTTCCAGTCCAGGCCCGCGAATTCCACAAGCCGCCGTGCTTGGCCTTCCAAATCGTCGACCAGCGCTTCATAGGAAACGTCCAGCCAAGCCGACTTGGGCAGCACGCGGCGCCAATGATCGGTCAACTGGGCGTAGCGGCGCCAATAGCGGCCCAACTCGGACAGGTCGTAACTGAACGGCTGGTCGCCGCTGAACAGACGCGAAAAGCACGACAGGCAGGTATCCACCGGGTCGCGGCTTAAATGAACGATCTTGGCGTTGGGCAGGGCCATATGGATCAAACCCGCATAAATGAAGTTGGACGGCATCTTGTCGATAATTCTACGGAATTGTGTCTGAACTATGCCCAGATCGCCGATATAGGCGCTTCCCAATGCGTCGAACCATTCCCTGGTCGAACCGGTGGCGGGAAAGGAACCGGCGTTGGACAGACAAGCCTGGAAGGTCATCAACTCGCCCATGCCGTGGACGCCGGGGATCGACGACAGGATTTGCTCGACCAGGGTGGTGCCAGACCGAGGCATGCCGACGATGAAAACAGGCAACGGCGACGGATTGCCATAGCCTCCGTGTTCGGCCAGGAAAGCCGGGGTGACGGTTTGCTCCATGGCGTCGAACACGCTCAATACCCTGGCCTCGTCATAGGGGGTTGCCGCGCGCTTCAAGGCGTTGCCGCGCAGCAGATGCGTCATGGCGCTGTCGTAGCGTCCGATATCGTCATAGGCTTTGCCCAGGGCGAAATCCAAGTGCAATCGGTTTTCAGACGGCCATTTTTCCGCTAAGGGAAGCAAGTCCTCCATCATCGACAGATGGGGGTCGCCCGGTTGGTAGCGATGCACCGCCGACAGGCTGCGATGATAGGAACCGTCGTGCGGCGACAAATCGATGGCGCGGGCGTAGCCCCGGCCCGCCTCGTCGGTCCTTCCCAGTTCCAGGGCCGTATTGGCCAGATTCATCCATAGCTTATGGTTTTCGGGCATGGATTGGGATGCGGCCCTGAATTGTTCCAAGGCCTGTTCGTGTCGTCCGGTTCCTTTCAGGGCGTTGCCGAAATTGTTGAGAAGTTCCGGCGGCATGCTTATAAGGGCTGCGGCTTTGCCGCACAGATCGACGGCGTCTTGAAACCGCCCCAGTTCGTTGTAGGCGGCGCAAAGATTGGCGACGGCTTCGGGCGAACGGGGCGACAGCTCAACCGCTTTCCTCAGCATCGGCAGGGCGGCGGCGTGCAGCCCTTCGTTGCACAGCATGGCGCCGACGTTGATCAAGGCAGTTACATCGGTCGAACACAGCCCCATCGCCTCGTCGATCATTCCACTTTTTGCATATGCGAACGCTCGGTCTAAAAAGGCGGAAAATGGCATGGACGCTCTTTATGAAGGTTAATGATTGAAGGGCACTGTTCCAAGGTAGGAGCTTACGATATGATATGATAAATTCCCTCCGCGAGAAAGGGAGTCTCCTATAGAGAGCGTATCGATGTCGGTCAGACGGTATTTCGCCAAATTGGGGCTTATGGGGGGCAAGGACCCCCGTCCGGCGTCCGTTTGCGACGAAAAACCCTTTTCACCCACATTCGATTTTTACCGCACCATCGTCGAACAAACCGCCGATTGCGTTTACGCCCGCGAGGACAGCGCGCCGGGCCGTTTCGTTTACGTCAACGACGCCATGTGCCGTCATTTGGGTTATGGCCGCGATCAGTTGCTGACGATGAGCGCCGCCGATGTCGATGCGCAGTTCAGTCCCCAAGAATTCGGAGATTTGCGGCGGCGTCTTACCGGCCAGACCCAGCCGCTTCGTTTCCGCACCCTTCATCGCCGCTCGTCCGGCGAAATCGTGCCGGTCGAAATCAGCGCGTCGCGAATTCTTTTCGGCGACAGGGCGCTGGTGTTGGGAGCGGTTCTTGACGTTTCGGATCGCACCAATGTGGAAGTCGCCCTTAAAGCCAGCGGCGAGCGACTAGAGTTGCTGGCGGCCAATGTGGCGGAAATGCTGGCCGTTTTGGATTTGCAGGGGTGCTTACGTATGTTTCTCCGGCGGCTTATACGCTTGGCGGGCAGTTGCCGTCGGATATGCTGGGGCATTCCGTCAGGGAGTTCGTCCATCCCGACGATTGGGCCAGTTTCGATGCCGGCATGCGCGAGGCCCTGGGAACCGCCGGACGATCGTCGCGAACCTACCGGCGCAGGCAACTGGACGGGACATACCGGTGGGTCGAAACCTCGATGCGCTCGGTTCGCGGCAGGGACGGCCGACCGGCCGAGCTGGTGGTTTCCGTCCGCGACATTTCCGACCGGATCAGGCAAGGCCAGCAAGACGTCTTGCGCAGTCAGTTCTTCGAACAACTGGTCCGGCGCAACCGGCTCGAGGACATTCTCAAAATACTGGTCGCCTTCGTGGAATGTTCCCATGACGGCCTGTCGTGCATGATCACTCTGATCGACGAGTCCGGTCGGCGCCTTCATCATGTGACGCCGGACGACCGCTTGAACGCGTTGCTTTCGGCCGCTGACGGCGGTTGCGAAAGTTCCGGCGACGCGACGGTCGCGATGTCGGTTCCGATGGGTGAGCGGATTATGGTCGAAGACGTCAAGGACCATCCCGGCTTCGACGCGCTCAAGGGGGTTTGCCAACAAATAGGGTATCGTTCGTTCTGGTCGGAACCCATCAAGGGGGACGACGGCATCGTTTTGGGGGGGGGTGCCGCCTTTCGAAAATTTCCGTCGCTGCCCGGTCCCGACGATATCCGCACCTTGGAATCCGCCGCCGAGCTGGCCAGCGTCGCCGTTTCGCGGCGTCGCCTGGATGAAGAGCTGCAATTGGCCATGTCCGTGTATACGGTCAGCAAGGAAGCCATCATGGTCACCGGCCCCGACAATCTCATCGTCCAGGTCAATCCCGCTTTCACCGCCATCACCGGTTTTTCGGCCGAGGACGTGCTGGGCCAAAACCCCCGGGTGCTCAGTTCCGGACGCAATCCGCGCGCAACCTACGCCGCGATGTGGAAGGCCCTCGAGGAACAAGGCAATTGGCAGGGAGAAATTCTCAATCGCCGCAAGAACGGCCAGGAATTTTACGAATGGCTGACCATCAGCGTGATTCGCGGATCGGACGGGAATCCGCTTCGCTATGTGGGGATGTTCGCGGATATCACCGAATGGAAAAACGCCCAGGACGTCATCGTCCGCCAAGCCAACTTCGATACGCTGACAGGTCTGCCCAACCGAAGACTGTTCCGCGACCGCCTTGAAATCGAAATGAAGAAAATGGACCGGGACCGCGGTCAATTGGCCTTGATGTTCCTCGATCTGGATCACTTCAAGGAAGTCAACGACACCATGGGGCATGACGCCGGGGATCAATTGCTGGTCGAAGCGTCCAAACGCATGGGCAGTTGCGTGCGCGCATCCGATACCGTGGCAAGGCTGGGCGGCGACGAGTTCGCCGTGATCCTGGCCGGCGTCCCCAACGCCCAACTGGCGGAACGGGTCGCGAGCGAGATCATTTCCACGCTCGAAGTGCCGTTCAGCATCAAGACCGAGCCTGCGCACGTTTCGGCCAGCATCGGCATCACCTTTTATCCGAACGACGCCGAAAACGCCGAATCGCTGATGAAAAACGCCGATCAGGCCATGTATGCGGCCAAGAACCTGGGACGTCACCGCTTCAGTTGGTTTACCGATTCCATGCAGAAGGAAGCCGAGGAACGGCTGCAACTGGCCAACGATCTGCGGGAGGCCTTGGCCACCAACGGACTTAGAGTTTATTACCAGCCGATCGTGGATCTGACGACCGGCCGGGTGGTCAAGGCCGAAGCGCTGATCCGCTGGAATCATCCGACATTGGGGGAAATCTCGCCGCCCCGTTTCATCCCCATCGCCGAGGAAACCGGCCAAATCAACATTCTGGGCAGTTGGATCTTCCGTCAGTCGGCGGTGGTGGCCAAGAAATGGGTGGATTGGGCCGAATCCCGTGGCGATGAGGAACTGGCCAAGATCATCAAGATCAGCGTCAACAAATCGCCCAAGCAGTTTCACTCCCATTCCACCTTCGGAAACTGGGTCGATATTCTCAAGGATATCGGCTTGGACCCGTCGCATATGGTCATCGAAATCACCGAAAACCTGTTCCTCGGCGACCATGTGGACATCGCCAAGAAGCTGCAACGCTTCCGGGACGTCGGCATGGGATTGTCGCTGGACGATTTCGGAACCGGCTATTCATCGCTGGGGTATTTGAAAAAGTACGAGGTCGATTATCTCAAGATGGATCAAAGCTTCGTGCGCGGGATGCTCGAACAAGCCAGCGACCGCGCCATTGCCGAGGCCATCCTGGCCATGGCTCAGCGGCTTGGGTTGGATGTGGTGGCGGAAGGCATAGAATATCCCGAGCAACGCGATTTCCTCGCCAAGGCGGGGTGTCGTTACGGGCAGGGGTATCTATTCTGGAGGCCCATGCCCGAGGCGGATTTTCTCGCCTTGGTCATGCAGGAGCCGTTTCCTAACGTTATGGAACAGTCTCAACCGGACAAACGATAAGAGGCGGAATACATGATAAGCGTCGTGGTGTTGTATCTGACCGTGGGCGTGGTGGTTGCCGGACAATCGCTGTCGCGCGGCCGGGTGGGAACGTCGGGCATTTTGTCCAGTTTCCTGTTTCAAACCGTGTTATGGCCGCTGTTCGTCATCGCATGAGCGTCATTCGAACGACAATGATCCTGGTCGCGGCCTTGGGATTTTCCGGCAAATGCCTTGCCGATCAGCGTGAAATCGTGTCCGTTCGCAGCTATCCCTGGAGCACGGTCGCTCGGGTCGGTTTCGGCCATGGCTGGTGCAGCGCCGTGCTGATCGGTCCGACCCTTGCGGCGACGGCGGCGCATTGCTTGTGGAACAAGGCGACGGGGCGGGCCATGGCTGCCCAGGCGCTTAATTTCGTCGTGGGCTGGGATCGCGGCACGTTCCTCGACGGGTCAGGAGTGGTCCGCGTCACGCTGCCTCCCAAATGGGTGCCCGACGAGGTCGAGCATTACGGCGTCGAACAGGCTGGACGGGACTGGGCGTTGTTGGAATTGGATAAACCCTTGGGGAACGCGGCGGGGTGGGTGGCGCTTTCCGACGACATCAAACCCGGCATGACGGTAGCGGCGGTCGGCTATGGCGAGGACCGCAAGCATGTGGCGACGGCCCACCAGGGCTGCCACATTCTGGACCATTTGCCGACCGGGGCGTGGACCCACGATTGCGACGCGGTGCACGGCGATTCCGGCGGGCCGGTATTTTCGTGGGACGGCAAGGCTCCGCATGTGGTTGCCATCAATGTGGCCCGTTTCGGGGGAAGACTTGGGGGGGCGGTGGCGGCTTTGGACTTCATCGACGAAGCCAGGAAATTGGGCGCGCCCAAGGACAACGGCCCAGGAAACCAAGCGCAGGACGATTCTTTATCGAACCATCCTGCCGCCATTGGCCGGTAATACGGTTATTTTACTTTCCGACGATGTTCTGAGCCACCATGCAGTACAGCATGGCCAGGGACAGCACGGTGTTGGTCCGCGAGGCCAGCATGGCCATGCGGGCGGCCTTGGCCTTGGCGTCGGCGTCGGCCTCGACCATGCCCAGCGCGACCTTTTGGTTCGGCCAAATGATGAACCAGACGTTGAACGCCATGATCAGGGCCAGATACATGCCGACGCCGATGGTGACGTAGCCGTCCGCGAAGGTCAAAGCCAGCGCCAGATATCCCTTGTGAGCGGCGACGGCCAAGCCGGTGATCACCGTGGCCAGCGCGCCGTAACGGAACCAAAACAAAGCCGACGGGGCGATGAACTTGCCGATGGCGGGTTTCAGCTCGGCGGGGATCTTGGGCATGGTGGGGATTTGCACCAGATTGAAATACCACAGCAAACCGATCCACAACACGCCGGAAACCACATGCAGCCAGACGGCCACCGCCAACGGATAGATTTCGCCGCCGCCGACGCCAAGCAGCACGACCGCCGCCAGAATTACGGCAGCGAGAATAGCAAAATTCAATTTCTCAAGAACGATGGTCATTTGGCACACTCCCGAAAGCTGACCGGATTGATAAACTAAACCACTAGATAAGATTATCAATCAACGATGTGAAGAGCTTTTTAGAAATATTCTTTAAAAAGAAAGGGGCTTTGGCGACCGACATGCCTCCGAAGCCGCGGCCGCTCCCGAAATCAAAGCCGCTTCGATAGTACACGGCCACGGCGATTTTAGCCAGTCTCCGGCCAATACCATGTTGGGGTAGGGGGTGGACGCGCCGGGGCGGGCGGCGACTTGCCCGGGGGTGTGGGCCAGGGTGGCGCGCTTTTCCTTGACGATGCGAAAAGGGGGAAGCCGGGCCGCATTGTCGCCGATCAATGGCGACAATTCCCGCCACAGGGTTCGAGCGATGGCTTGGGCGTCGTCTTCGACCACGTCCTCCGCCGCCGAAATGGTGACGGACAGCAGCCGGTCGCGGACGGATACCCATTGCCCCAGTCCGCCGGTCAGTCCCAGCCACGGCATGCCGCCGGGCAGGTCGGGCGGGGAATCCAACAAAAAATGGCCGTTGACGATGGAGCGGGTGGCCGCTTCCGGCAGGTGGGGGAATAAAGTTCTGGCGGTCCACGGCGGCAAGGCCAGGATCACTCGGTCTTCATCGTGCAATTGAATGCGGCGGCCGTCGAAAATCAGGGCGTCGCTTTCCACGGCCCGCAGGCGTTGATTGAAATGGAGATCGGCGCCCAGTTGCCGCAGGGTCGTCACCGCCGGTTCGACCAGGGCCGCCGACAAACCGTCGGGAAATATCCACGGATTAAGCGACGACAGACCGCGTTTCAACGCCATTCTCAGCAATTGAGCGAACAGTTTGGCCGAAGCCTGTTCTGATTTGGTGTTCAGGGCGGCCACGCATAACGGGTCCCAGATGGTGGCGAAGGTTTTGGTTTTTCCCAGGGTCAGGGCCGTGGTGGCGTCGTCGTCGATGCCGAATGCGCCCACCGCTTTCAATAAGTCCAGGGGGCGGCTGCCCAACGCCCATGGCGTCAAGGTCCAGCGTTTTCCGGTGGCGATGTCGGCGAACGGAAAGATCGGCTTGCCCTGGCGCATATGGGGCAATCCGCCGACGGCGCGGGCGAAGTCGACGGCGGTGCGGTTGACGTCCATGACCAGATGGGTGCCGTTGTCGATGACGATTCCCAGGGTCTGATCGAAGAACGACCGGCAGCGTCCGCCAGCGTGGTCCGAGGCTTCATACAAGACGACCCGGCGTCCGGCGCGGGCTGCGGCGACACTGGCGGCCAACCCGGCCAATCCGGCCCCAACCACATGCAGCATGAAATCGACCTCCACATCCCCATCTGTTTGTGACATCTATATCATGCTTACCGCCGTTCCAAGGGGTGTTATGACCGATACGCCTGTTTCCTCGCTGGCCCTCGACGTTCGCCGCCACGACCGCGAACGGTTCACCACGGCGTTGTTCATACCGGAACGGCGGCGCGAATCCGCGTTCGTTCTGTACGCCTTCAATGCCGAGGTGGCGCGGATCAAATCCCTGACGCGCGAGCCTTTGGCCGGAGCGATCCGGCTGCAATGGTGGCGCGACGTCGTCATGCAAGACCGTCCGAGCCGGGAAGTCGCCCATCATCCGATCGCCCAAGCCTTGACCGAACAGCTGGCGTCCGGACGGGTTCCCGCCGATTTGTTGCTGGGGCTGATCGATGCCAAGGAACAAGATTTGAACAATCAGCCGTTCGAAAGCTTGGCCCAGATGCTTGCTTACGCCGACGCCACCGCCGGGAATTTGTCGGCGGCGGTGCTCCACGCCCTGGATGCCTGCGACGATTCAAGTCTTGCCGCCGCGCGCGGCGCCGGTATCGCATATGCACTGACCGGGTTGGCGCGGTCCATTCCCGTCCATCTGGCGCAGGGTTGGATCAGCGTGCCTCTTGATCTGCTAAAGGGATTCGGGATCGACCCGCGAACCCTGTCGGCCAAGACCGACTTGACCGGGCCGGTGCGGCGCATCGTGGAACAATCCCTGTCGACCCTGGACATCGCCCGCGAAAGCCAAGCGGACAAAGCGGCGGTCCCGGTCTGTTTGCTGGGAACCTTGGCCCAGGGCCACGGCAAGCTGCTTCGCAAGGCGGGATGGAATCCCTTCCTGTCCCATCTGTCCGCCCCCCATCCCATGCCGTTGGCGCTGGCGTGGCGTTGGTGGCGGGGGCGGTTCTAGCCTGTCCTAATCCTTCTCTTTGAAGTCGTCGTGGCAGCCTTTGCACACTTTGCCGACCGTGCCGATTTGCGCCTTGATGGTTTCGGCGTCTTTGGCCCTGATCGCGTCGGCCAGCTTGACGGCTTCCTTGTTCAAGACCTTGAACCCTTCAAGGAATTTTTCCTTATGGGCGAAGGCGTCGGGCTTGGTGCTGGATTTGGGAACGTCTTGATTGCCCCACGCCACAGGCAGAATATTGGCCAGCGCGGCGATGTTTTCGGCGCGTTGCAGCGCGTCTGCGGGAAGATCGCCTTCGCCTTTGGCATAAGCGCTCAACGGACCGTATTGGATGCGGACGGTCTGCAACAGGCCGTGGCGCGATTCCAGATAATCTTCGGGTTTGGGTCCGGCGGCGGCCAGGGCCACGCCCGCGACCAGCGACGTCGTCAACAACGAAATGGCGATCAGATGCTTGAACCGCATGGTACTCTCCGTGTCAGAGATACGTTCCGGCGGTCTTTCTATCAGCCGTCCAACCTGTTAGAAAGAGCCGTATTGTTAAATCGGGTTAATCATGCGGCATGCTTTTCGCGTTTGGGATGGACCGACGCGGTTTTTCCATTGGTGCCTGGCTGCGTTGTGCGTCCTTTTGATGGTGACCGGCGAAGCGGGCTGGTTGCGGGTGCACATGCTGACGGGACCGGCGGTTCTGGCGTTGATCCTGTTCCGGGTCGTTTGGGGGGTGATCGGCAGCACCACCTCCCGGTTCGCTTCTTTCGTCAAGGGCCCCACGGAAATTTTCGCCTACATCGCCGTCGTCAAGGCGGGGGGGCGCTGGCCGGGCGTCGGACATAATCCGTTGGGAGCCCTAAGCGTTCTGGCGTTGCTGGCCGTTTCGGCGGGCATGGGCCTTACCGGATTGTTCACGTCCGACGACATCGAGACCGACGGGCCCTTGGCGCCGCTGGTTTCATCGTCCATGGTCAAGCTGGTGTCGGGCTTCCACCGTCTGGGCGGAACGGCGGTATTGATCGTGGCCGGGGTGCATCTGGCGGCGATTTTGTTTTATCGGTTCGGCAAGGGCGAGGATCTTATCTTGCCGATGATCACCGGGATGAAGACGTCCGAGGGGGAAAACGTCCCCAGCCTAGACTTCAAATCATGGCGATTGGCCGCGATGGTTTGCGGGATTTCCGCGGCCGTCGTGTGGGGCTGTATTGGTTATTTAACATCATTGGCGGAATAATTATGTTGCTATGCAGCGGAATTTATGGTGTTTATCGGGCATGAGAAGCGGGGCCTTTCCCGCTTTTTTTGTTTTGAAAGACACAGCTTGACTACTTTTACAGCTCTCGGCTTGGCCGAGGCTATTCTTCGCGCCGTTGCCGAAGAAGGCTACGACACCCCCACCCCCATTCAGCAGAACGTCATCCCGGCGGTAATGGCGGGGCACGATGTTCTGGGGATTGCCCAGACCGGAACAGGGAAGACGGCGGCTTTCGTTTTACCGCTTTTGAACAGCTTGCTCGACAACAAGGAGCGCCCGGCCGAGCGCACTTGTAAAGCCTTGATCCTGGCGCCAACTCGCGAGTTGGCCAATCAGATCGGCCAATGCATTCGCACCTACGGCAAGCATATGCGGGCGTCGGTGACGGTGATCGTCGGCGGCGCGGCCATGGGTCCGCAGATTCGCGCGCTTTCGCGCGGCGTGGACATCGTGGTGGCTACTCCCGGTCGTCTGTTGGACCATATGGGCAGCAATCACATCAAATTGTTCGGAACCCAAATGGTGGTTCTGGACGAGGCCGATCAGATGCTCGACATGGGTTTCATACCGGCCATCCGCAGGATCATGGGGACGTTGCCGCTCAAGCGCCAAACCCTTCTGTTGTCGGCGACCATGCCGCCCGCCATTCGGGCGCTGGCCAACGACTTCCTTCGCAGCCCCAAGGAAATCGCCGTGGCGCCCGCCGCCCGGCCGGTGGATAAGATCGAACAGCGGGTGATGCTGATGGAAAGCGGGGCCAAGCGCGATGCCTTGGTTTCGGTTCTGTCTCAGCCCGACGTGTCGCGCGCCATCGTTTTCACCCGCACCAAACGCGGAGCCGATCGGGTCGAAGCCCATCTTGAATCCGCCGGGTTGTCCTCGGGCGCCATTCACGGCAACAAAAGCCAAAGCCAGCGCGAACGGGCGTTGGCGTCGTTCAAGGACGGGCGGATCAAGGTGCTGGTCGCCACCGACATCGCCGCGCGCGGCATCGATGTCGACGGCATTTCGCACGTAATCAATTTCGAGCTTCCCAATATTCCCGAATCCTACGTTCACCGCATCGGGCGCACCGCCCGGGCGGGGGCCAGCGGCATCGCCATTTCCTTTTGCGACGCGTCGGAAAAGGCGTTTTTGCGCGATATCGAGAAGTTGATCGGCAAGGCCATCGAATCCTCGGGCGATTTCGGCCATCAGGGCCGCCATCACCAGGGCGAACGCCCGGCAGGTTCGCACGCCAAGCGTCCGGCGGCCCGTCCGGCCCATGGCAAACCCAAGGAACAAGGCAAGCGGAAATCCGCGTCGCCGTCCGCGACCGCGTCCGCTTCCCAATCGGGGCATGCGGCCAAGGACGGAGCGACGCCGATGAAGCGCAGGGCGATGGGACCGGCCGGTCACGCCGCGCCAAAGCCGTCTTCCGCCGGACCGCGTCGTCCCCACAACCGCGCCGCCTGATAGCATCGCGTAAAGCAGTCGTTAACCCTTGAGGTATATCCCGTATACCTTGGACGCAGAAACCTGTTTATGCTACTACGACTTGGGCGGGAAATGCGCAGATCATAAGGGAAGGTTCCATGACCATTGCTTGGCGGGATGCAATGTCGACGGGTGTTCCTGTCTTGGACGGTGAACATAAGCGGCTGATCGCAATGATTAACAAGTTGGGCGAGGCCATGGCGGAATCGACCCATGCGCAGGTTGAGCATGCCTTGTCCGGCTTGATGAACTACGTCACTGTTCATTTCGCCAACGAGGAAAAGGTGTTTTCCGCCCTGGGTTTTCCCAATCTCGAGGCGCACCAGAAGCTCCACGCGGCGTTTACCGCCAAGGTCCACCTTCTGGACGAAAAGTACGAGGCCGCGGCCACGGATGAAGAACGGCTTCGGATCGGCACGATCCTGTACAACCTGCTTCAGGATTGGCTGGTCAACCACATTTTGAAGGAAGACCTTAAGGTCAAGCCGCTGGTTCCGAACCGGCCCAACCAAGCCGCTCAACATTCCAAACCGGCCCAGGAATGGATTCAGGAACGCGCCGGGATGCCCAAGGACCAAGCGCCGAAAGTCGATCGCAATCGCGATATCGAGTATTCGGTGCCGCCCGAATTGGAGCGTCTGCTCAAGCGGATCGAATACGTGGTTCCCGATATTCCCGAACCGGAAGGCGGGTTCGAAAGTTTCGACAAACTGTGCGAGGCGGCCATCAACCGGCGAATCGACAAGGTGCTGATTTTCTTTCAGCGCCATAATCCTTCGGTTCGCCGTCAGTTGCCCCCGTTCTTTCTGGCGTCTCCCGAATTTGCCGAAAAGTTTCATCAGGCCGTGGTCAAGTTCATTTTCCCGGTGATCTGGGAAAGCCGCCAGATCAAGGTGCTGTCGACCAGTTTCGATTGGGCCAACAGCAACACCGAGGACTTTTGGAAATACGTAAGCAAGCAGCTTCAGCAAGTTATTCTGGAAGGCTGGAACGTCGGCTGGGACAACTTGAAGCTGGTCGAGGTCAAGAAGCCTGACGGAACCCTGGTTTATCAGGTCAAGCCCGAGTTGAAAGAGCTGCGCGAGTTGTTGCAGCCCTCATCGCCCGAATCCTACGATCTTCCCAGGGTGAACAACCGGGACATCGATACGTTCAAGTCATTGCTGGACCCGGCCGAGGATTGGTGGGACATGCTCAATCGGGCGTGGCAAACCTGCCACGATTTGTACGAGCAGGAAAAAGATCCCCGCGTGTTTCAGCAAAAAGCCCGCGAAGGCGCGTTGCGCGACAATCTGATCGCGGCTTTCAATCGCTATCCCGAGCAATGGGCCGACTTTTTGGTGTTGGCTTGCCATCGCGTTTTTCCGCGTTTCTCGACCGCTTTCCTGGAAAGCTTCTCCCGCAATTTCGGTCGCAACGAGGCCGAACGAGAAGCGCATCTGCCCTATACCATGCGTTATTTGCGGCATACCTACGAGCATCCGGAAATCGCTCGTAACGAACAGCGTGAAGAAGACGAGTGGAAAGAGCAGATGCAGATGCTTAGCGATTACCTTAAAGAACCGCAAGCCGGAAGTTTGATAAGCTGTGTAAGATCAAGTATATGGACGTAGCTTTGCCGTTATCGTCCTCGTCATCCGGTTGGGTGTGAAGAGATCCCGCGCTTGCGCACGGAGTGGTTCATCCCCTCGATTTATTGCCTAAACTGCTTGGGGTATGGCCAATCGGACGCTGGCGAAACTCGTTGCCGTTCGCAATACGATGTCCGTCAGTACGCGACCAGCCGATCGGCACCGCCCGGACCATCAAAATACAGTTTGTTGCGCAGGATGTACCCGCGCCAAGTCTTGCCTTGGTAGCCATTGGTCAGGAATACACTAAGGTGGTCCTTCGATTCGGCCCAGCGGCCTCTGATCGCCTTTCCGTCCCCCTTCCAAATAAACGACCCATTCGGGTCCATGAACAATTGCAGTCCTGCCGACGCGCCCGGCGTGATGACTAATTCATCAACGCCCTCGGCTCGATTTCTTGATTCTACGACGCTGCCAGGGACACCCAAGTTCCACCAACGCCCATAAACTTGGAACGGAGCGGCGTGTCTGGTCTGTTGAGCGGTAGGGGGGGGATCATCCGCAGCGGGAACGTCCCGTCGGCTGCCGCCACCGATTTGATACCGGTCCATCGCCGTGGCATGAGCAGCCGAAAGCACGAGAATAATCACCGCTGCAAAGAAAACCCTACGCAATTTCATGATGATTTCTCCAGAATGTTAGTCCGTTCTTGCCCGTGCGGGCGGTTCATCAGTCTTTGGTTAACGCCAGAATAGCTGGATTTTCGTTCAACTGAAAGATTGTAAAGCGTGGTTACGACCTCAATCGTGGCATGATCGCCACTTCGTCCGCCTGGACCGGTCGCGGCGTCTGGTTTCCCACTTATTTTTGCAACAAGGCAAACGCATTTCTTGTGTCGATCGATTGCGCAATCCTTCGCTACTTTTCACCCAAATGGGTCGTTGCCCAATGTAGCTCCTTCAGCTAATATATATCTATAACCTACTAGGAAGGTGTATATATGGATGCCAACTCGCAAGCCCTCATCGAATTTTTCAACCATTCCGCCGGGCGTCCCTCGCATGTGGATCAATGCCTTTTATTCGCGGATTCCGGTGTAAGCGGGCGATATTGCGGCCTTAATCTCAAATCTTTTTTTCAGCCGTTGGCGGATACCGTTACGCTTAAGCATGTGGCGTTCGAAGCGCTGTTGCGCGCCCGCCTCGACGACGGACGGACGGTAAGCCCCGAGCAGGCGTTCACGCTGCCCAAGCATCCCGACGGCATTGTTTTTCTCGACCGGTTGTGCCGCACCATGCACGCCTATAATTTCGCGGCCCAGGCTTATCCGGGCGACATGCTTTATCTGAATGTTCACGGCAAGCATCTCATGAACGTGGAAAGCGGCAGCCACGGGCACACGTTTGAAACGTTGCTGGGTCATTGCGGACTGTCGCCGTCCCAGGTGGTGCTCGAAATACTGGAATCGGACATCGAGGACGAGGCCCGTTTGGTCGAGGCGGTGGCGACCTATCAGGCGCGCGGTTACACGATCGCCATCGACGATTTCGGCTGCAAGCATTCCAACTTCGATCGGTTATGGAAACTGACGCCGGACATCGTCAAACTGGACCGCAGCCTGATTCTGCAATCGTCGGACAATCCCAGGGCGCGTAAGATATTGCCCAAGTTGGTCGGTATCTTGCAGGATCTTGGGGCCAAGGTGGTGTGCGAAGGGATCGAAACCGGCCTGCACCATCGCATCGCCGTCGATGTCGGTGCCGACATGGTGCAGGGGTACTTCTACGCCAGTCCCGGTTCGTGCTTGCATGCGCCCCCCGAAAGGCAGGCGGCCAATTCGCCGCCGCTTACTTATTCGGCAGAGTCGCGCAGTCGGTGCGTCCCTGCATGACGCAATCCTGAATGCCGCCGAAATGGCGGATCGAGGTCGAAATAAACCAAGCGATTCCCACCAGCACTCCGGCGACCACAAGCAGGGTGGTCATCGACGGGCCCCCATCGCCGCCGCCATCGCCCCCATCGCCGCCGCCCTCGTCCTGATTGCGGCCGTCGGAGCTATTCACCCTTGATCCTTTCGATGCGGGCGCCGCAGGCCGCCAATTTTTCCTCAACCCGTTCATAGCCGCGGTCCAGGTGATAGACGCGGTTCACCATGGTTTCGCCGCTGGCCGCAAGTCCGGCCAGGATCAAGGAAATCGAGGCGCGCAAATCGGTGGCCATGACCTGAGCGCCCGACAGGCTGGGAACGCCCCGGACAATGGCCGAAGCGCCGTGAACGGTGATCCTGGCGCCCATGCGCATCATTTCGGGCACGTGCATGAAGCGGTTCTCGAAAATGGTTTCGGTGATCATCGAGGCGCCGTGGGCGGTGGACATCAGGGCCATCAATTGCGCCTGCATGTCGGTGGGGAAGCCGGGAAACGGCTCGGTCATGATATCGGTGCCCAGAATGTCGCACTCGTCGGCCTTGACGCGCACGCCGCGTTCGGTTTCGGTGATGGCGACGCCGCTGTCGGTAAGAACCTTGATCACCGATTCCATCAGGTTCGCTCGGGTGCCGACCAATTCCACGTCGCCCCGGGTGATGGCCGCCGCGACAGCGAACGATCCGGTTTCGATGCGGTCGGGAACCACGCCATAACGGGCGCCGTGCAACGACGGGACGCCTTGAACGCGCATGGTGCCGGTGCCGATGCCGTCGATTTTCGCCCCCATGGCGACCAGGCATTGGGCCAGATCGACGATTTCCGGTTCTTGCGCGGCATTGGCGATGACGGTTTCGCCGTCGGCCAGCGTCGCTGCCATCAGCGTGTTCTCGGTGCCGCCCACGGTCACTTGCGGAAAGATGATATGGGCGCCTTTAAGGCGTCCGTCCACATGGGCGTTGATATAGCCGCCGTCCAGTTCGATCTTCGCGCCCATTTGTTCCAGGGCCTTGATGTGCAGATCGACCGGTCGGGTGCCGATGGCGCAGCCTCCGGGCAGGGAAACCCGCGCTTGACCGTGGCGGGCCAACAGCGGCCCCAACACCAGAATGCTGGCCCGCATCTTGCGGACCAGATCGTAAGGCGCGGTGGTGTTGGTGATGGCGGCGGCGGACAATTCCAGAGTGCGTCCGGACGGGCTGCCTTTGTGGCTGTCGCCGTTCAGCGCCAGGGATACGCCGTGCTGGGCCAGCAGATTGGCCATGGTGGTGATGTCGACCAGATGGGGCAGATTGGACAGGGTCAAGGTCTGGTCGGTCAGCAGACAGGTGGGCATCAAGGTCAAAGCGGCGTTCTTGGCTCCGCCGATGGCGATGCTGCCTTTAAGCGGCACGCCGCCCGCGATCCGTATCCTGTCCATGTTCGAAAAATCCTAGAAATGTCCAATGCCTTTCGTTTAGCCCGGCGCGGGGGCACTGGTCAAGCGGGGGCAAAGCCCGCTATGATCGGACGGGTGTTTTAGAACTGGGGAATACGGATATGCGTTTGAAAACGTCGGTGCTGGCGCTGATGGCGGTGGTGGCGTTCGGAGGCGGATCGGCCTGGGCCGGGCACAAGACCATCGACATCGCCAATCTTAAAAAGCAGATGGATATGCCCGCGGGGGGATTCGGCGAATCCTTCGACTTTAAATTGGTGGTTCAGCAAGTGTTCAATCCGGGCATGTCCGACAAGCGCGGCTGCCGACTGCAAGTCTATTTAACCAATCAAAGCAAGGTTAAGATCAATTTGCGGGTTCACGTCACCACCTACGATTCCCAGCCCGAAATCGCCGACGTCAATCTGGTTCCCAGCGGCGATCTGGGGCCGGGCCAGCAGGCGATGCGGCTTTACTCGTGCGTTCCGGCCGATACCGTCGAAGTTTCCCGGGACAACATTTATGCTTGGCCCAATGTCTGCGACATCAACGGCGCCGAACAATCGCCGTGTCCGGTGGCCATTCATTTTTCGTCGACATTGGGAATCATGGAACAAAAATAGACGTGACCGGCGGACCTGACAAAGCGTTGAAAACGGGATGGACCACCGGGGCGTGCGCCACGGCGGCGGTGCGGGCTTGTCTTAAGGCATTGACGGGCAAGGGTTTTCCCGATCCTGTGGACATCGTCTTGCCCGGGGGCGGGACGGCGTCGTTCGCCCTGGCGGAGTCTCAGCTTGGCGACGGCTGGGCCAAGGCGGGGGTGGTCAAGGACGCCGGCGACGATCCCGACGTGACCCATGGCGCCCTGATCGTCGCCACGGTGCGCTTGGCCGAGGCGGGAACCGGTCTTGTGTTCAAGGCCGGACCGGGAGTGGGAACCGTCACCAAGCCGGGCTTGCCGTTGGGCGTGGGCCAGCCCGCGATCAATCCGGCGCCGCGCCAAATGATGGCGGCTCAGGCGGCCCAAGCCGGATTGGCCGATCTTTCCATCGAGATATCGGTGCCGGGGGGCGAGGCCATCGCGGCGAAAACCTGGAATCCCCGGTTGGGAATCATGGGCGGAATTTCCATCCTGGGGACTACCGGGATCGTCGTGCCCTATTCCTGCTCGGCCTGGATTCATTCCATCCAAAGCGGCATCGACGTGGCCCGCGCCTGCGGATTGACCCATGTGGCCGGGTGCGTCGGCAACACGTCCGAGGAAGCGGTCAAGGCGCTTTACGGTCTGGGCGATCAGGCGATCGTCGACATGGGGGATTTCGTCGGCGGCATGTTGAAGTATTTGCGGACCCATCCCATCGACCGGGTAACGGTGGCGGGCGGTTTCGCCAAGCTATCCAAGCTGGCGACCGGGGCGATGGATTTGCATTCCAAGCGCTCGCAGGTCGATAAGGCGTGGTTGGCCGCTCGGTTGGAGGATTTGGGGGCCGATCCCTCCGTCGTCGTCCAGGCCCGTGCCGCCAACACCGGGTTGGAAATCCTCGAATTGGCGTTGACCCATCACGTGCCGCTTGGCGACGAAGTCGCCAAATGCTGCGTCCGGGTGTGCAGGGACGCGCTGGGCGACGCCCCGGTCGCTGTCGACGTGGCGGTATTCGACCGTTCGGGCGGCTTGGTCGGACGCGGCGGTTAGCGCGGAGTCAATCTTTAACGATTGATTTTGTTGGCTTTCCCCGCCAGACGGCGGCGATAGCAGCGGTCAGATTGGCGGGCTCCAGCGGCTTCTGTATAAAGGCCATATTCCCATTGGGTCCGACCGCTTTCGAAACAAGCTTCTCATCGTACCCGGTACACAGGATGCAGGGTATATCCGGCGTTATGGATTGAATTTTGTCGATTAAATCCTGACCGCGCAATTTAGGCATGGTTTGATCGGTAATCACGATGTCCCATGCCGTTGGTTCGGATGAAAAGGCCTCGTATGCCGCAATCGGGCAGTTGAAATCCGTCACATGCCATCCGTGACGTTTCATCTGTTCCGTAAGCATCTCTTTAAAGTCTTTGTCGTCATCGACGATCATGGCGTTTTGGCGTTCATATTTCAAGGCGGGGGAGGGGGGGCGATCCGGCTGCGTCGGATCGTTTTCGGTATCCGTGCTCTCGACCCGCGGGAACAGAATGCAGAATTTCGTCCCCGCGCCTTGGCGAGAACGCACCGTAATCACGCCCCCATGATTGACGGCGACGCCATGGACCACGGACAAGCCCAACCCCGTACCCTTGCCGACTTCCTTGGTGGTGAAAAAGGGATCGAATAGTTGATGCAATACCTCGGCGCTAATTCCGGTTCCATTATCTTCCACCGATAACTCGACATAGGAACCGTTCTCATTGCGTTGGCCAAGAATGAAAAACTGGGCGTCGGACGGCGTTTCAGGCTCGGTATCTTCCGGTAAGGTCCTGACGCCGATGGCGATCGTTCCCGTCTCGTCATTCAACGCGTCTCTGGCGTTGAAACACAGATTCATCAACGCTTGTCCGATTTGGTTTTGATTGCCCTCGACGACGGCATCGGGCGATGCGATGTCAACGGTCAGATTGATTGAAGACGGTATGGCGATGTGCAAAAGCGCAAGCGATTCGTTGACAACTTGGGCGAGCGGAAACCGCGTGGTTTCCACATTTTTCCGTCGCGAGAACGTCAGAATTTGATCGACGATTTCCCTGCCGCGCTTGGAAGACGAAAGTATGCGTTTCGCATATTTTTGCGTGGGGGACGTTTCCGGGGTGTCTTCGCTTATGAATCTGGCGTAACCGGAAATCGCGCCAAGAATATTGTTGAAGTCGTGGGCGATTCCGCCCGCCAAACGGCCGAGCGAATCAAGCTTTCTGGCATCTTCTATCTGAATCTCCAGGCGGCGCCGTTCTTCCTGCTGTTTGCGGATTTCTGTGATATCGCGCGCCAGCGCAAGGACCGTTACGACCTGTCCTTCGGCATCGCACTCGGGCGCCAAAAGCATGTGGAAGGAATAGCTCTGAGCGTAGGGACTGGTGTAGTCGACCTCGATATGTTGGATTTCGCCGCTCTCAAACACGGTGCGGATGGCCTCGGACACCTTCTTGCGGTGTTCGGCGGAAAGTCCGACCACATCCATCGGCGATCCGCCGATAATTTCCTTTATCGGTTTGCCGCTGACTTTGCTCGCCGAGGGATTTGTGTAAAGACGGCGATAGGTGCGGTCGTACCGGAAAATGGGGTCGGGGCTGTTTTCGGCCAGGGTCCGGAATTCTTGTTCGCGCCTTTGCAGGTCTTCTTCCAGGCGCTTGCGTTGGCCGATATCGGTCCAAATGGCCACGTAATGAGGTCTGCCGTCAATTTCGATTCGGGTGACATTGACTTGAACCTCCTGGTAAGAGCCGTCCTTGCGGCGGTGACGCATTTCCAGGGAGGTGCTGCCGTTGATATCAATTTCCTTATTACGCTGCTCTAAATGATTTCCGGATACGTCGGCAACGTCGCTCAGGTTGATCTTTTCGAATTCTTCCCGGCTGTAACCAAGGTCGCGGCACGCGGCATCGTTGAACTCGGCGAAACGCAACGTTTCGTCGTCGATCAGAACGACGGCGCTGGGGGCTTGACGCGTAATGGCCGAAAGCAACTTCTCGCGGTTGTCCAGCGCCTGCTCGGCCTCGACCTCTTTTGTGACGTCCAGAACCAGCCCTTCGGCTATCAGTTCGTCGCCGCGCCGTTCGACCATGTGCTCGTGGTATTCGAACCATCTGACTTGGCCGTCTGGGCGAATGAAGCGCGCGCGGCTTACGATCTCGCCCTCGACGTTCATGACTTTCCATCGGGCGGCGAAAGCTTGCCTGTCGTCGGGGTGCACCATCTCCAGTCGTTCGGCCAGCGACATGGACATGAAGCGTTCGGCGGGCAATCCGTATTGACGCTCGAATGCTTCGCTAAGATAGGTCAGTTCCCGAGCCGTCGGTGTCAGCCGCATTCGATAGACGACGCCGGGCACATTGGCCAGAATCGCGTTTAGATGCGCGCTGACCGCTTTATGTTCTGCCGCGGCCAAGTCCGCCTTGCTTCGTAATGCCCTGTTCCAGAAAAGCAGGGACAAAACAACCAGCAAGGCGAAGCTGCCAAGCATGGCGGCTTCCTTCATCCGGCATTTCCCATAAGAAAATCCAATCCGCCAAATTCGGCGTTATCGTAACCAATCAAGGGGCGGTTGTGTATGCAAATATTGCGAAAAAACGCATTCGGTTCCGGCACGGTTCACGTCTTCACCGCGGTGAAAATCACCACCGGCAGGGCGGCGCGCCAGATGGTGAATTGTCCCAAGGGCTCGGGATGGCTGACGGCGATCTGGCAAAGTTCTCCGCCCCAGGTCTTGTGCAGCGCCATCGCCAGGGTTTGACTTTCGACGGTGACGGCGTTGACCACCAGACGGCCGCCGGGTTTCAGGGCCTCCCAGCAAATTTTCGGGACGTCGAGAGCGGTCAGTCCGCCGCCGATGAAAATGGCGTCGGGTTGTTCCAAACCCTGCAAGGCCTCGGGCGCATGACCGGCGACGACGATAAGGCCGGGCACGCCCAGGGCCAGCTTATTGCGCTCGATCAGCGCTTGGCGGCCGACGTTGGCTTCGACCGCGACGGCGCGGCAGCGGGGATGGGCGCGCATCCACTCGATGCCGATCGAGCCGCAACCGGCCCCCACGTCCCACAACAGATGTCCGGGTTCGGGAGCCAAACGGGCCAGGGTGGCGGCGCGCACGTCGCGTTTGGTCAATTGTCCGTCGTGGAGATACGCGCTTTCGGGTAGACCCGCCAGGGCGCACAAGCCGCCGTGACCGGCGCAATCGATCGCGACGACGTTCATATCGGCGCTGTCGGGATGGTGCCAAGTGGCGGCGCTCCCGTCCTGGCGGCATTCCGACGGCGATCCCATATGTTCCAGCACCGCCAGCCGCGACGCGCCGAAATGTCTTTGGGTCAACAACTCGGCCAGCAGTTTCGGGGTATGGCCGCCATCGGACAAAATCAGCAGCTTCGCGCCCGGATGCAGATGGGGGTGCACCAATTCCAGGGGGCGACCGTGAACGGATAGGCAGACGCAGTCCTGCAACGCCCAGCCCAGCCGGGACGCCGCCAGGGAAAAAGCCGACGAAGCGGGAAGGATCAGCATTTCTTCAAGCGGAATGCGCTGCGACAGGGTCGCTCCGACGCCGTAATGCATGGGGTCGCCGGTGGCCAGGATGCAGACCGGGCGACCGCGCATTTCCAGCACCATGGCGATGCCCTTCGAGAACGGGCTGGGCCAGGACAGACGCTGCTGCCCTGCTTGTTCGGGAACAAGGCGCAGATGCCGTTCTCCGCCGACCACGATCGTGGCTGCGGCGATCGCTTGGCGGGCGCGGGCGCCCAAGCCGTCAAGTCCGTCCTCGCCCAGTCCGACGATGGTCAGCCACGGCGCCGTCAACGCTGTCTTACGGTCCGTCATCGAGTCCATGGCCGCGTATCCATCAATTTATGTCTTTTCGAATTTACGACTTTCCCCGCCAATCTCAATCCTATATTACAGGTCCCACCGCAGGATAAGGGAACACGGGACTTTAAGCCGTGGCTGCCCCCGCAACTGTACTTGGCGAGCATCGTCCCAACAAGCCACTGGGAATGCCTGGGAAGGCCGGACGAAAGCGATGACCCATAAGCCAGTAAACCTGCTTGCGGCATTGTCGTAGGGGGACTCGTCGGTCGGGGAGTATCGGCGCCGTCTTTATCCGCTGAAAGCTGAAGCGGATTTCTGTCCTTGCGATTTGCTTTATAGTCAAGGCCTTATGATCGTTTCTTCATATACGGTTCATGGTCGGAGTTGACATGATCGACTACGTCAAGGATGGGCAGGAAATTTATCGGCGGTCCTTCGCCATCATCAGGGCCGAGGCCAATCTGGCCCGCATTCCCGACGATCTGGAAAAGGTGGCGGTGCGGGTGGCCCATGCCTGCGGCATGCCCGACATCGTCGACGACCTGACCTTTTCGCCCGGCGCGGGCGCGGCGGGCAGGGCGGCGCTGGCGGCCGGCGCGCCGATTCTGTGCGACTGCAAGATGGTGGCCGAAGGCATTACCCGTTCGCGGTTCAAGGCGGGCAACCGCATTCTGTGCGCTTTGGGCGATCCGTCGGTCGCCGAGATCGCCGAACGGATCGGCAACACCCGCTCGGCGGCGGCGCTGGATTTGTGGCTGCCGTTGCTGGACGGGGCCGTGGTCGCCTTCGGCAATGCGCCGACCGCCTTGTTCCGTCTTTTGGAAATGTTGGACCAGGGGGCGCCCAAGCCCGCCTTGATCCTGGGTTTTCCGGTCGGTTACGTGGGCGCGGCGGAATCCAAGGATGCGTTGGCCGCCGACAGCCGGGGCGTTCCGTTCATCGCGGTCAGGGGGCGGCGGGGCGGCAGCGCCATGGCGGTGGCTGCCTTGAATGCCTTGGGCACGGAGCGCGAATGACCATGAGCACAGGAAAGTTGTTCGGTCTGGGCGTCGGTCCGGGCGATCCCGAGCTGATCACGCTCAAGGCGCTGAAACGGTTGCAAGCCGCGCCCGTGGTGGCCTATCCCGCCGCCAAGGGCAAGAAGGGCAACGCGCTGACCATTGTCGAAGGGTATTTGCGTCCGGAACAAATCCTGGTGCCGCTGATCTATCCGGTGACCACCGAGAAACTGCCGCCGCCGTTTTCCTACGAGGATTCGCTTCGGGCGTTCTACGACGATTCCGCCTCGGCCGTCGCCGCTTACCTGGACCAAGGGCTGGACGTCGCCGCCATCTGCGAGGGCGATCCGTTCTTCTACGGTTCGTTCATGTATCTGCACGACCGCTTGGCCGAACGGTATGAAACCCAAGTGGTGCCGGGGGTTTGCTCGATGCTGGCTTCGGCGGCGGTGCTGGGCGCGCCGCTGGTGTACCGCAATCAGGTGTTGACGGTGTTGTCGGGGGTGTTGCCCCTGGATGAATTGATCCTTCGTCTTAAGAATACCGAAGCGTCGGTGATCATGAAGCTGGGAACCAATTTCGAAAAGGCCCGCGCCGCGATCGAGGCGGCGGGTTTGTCCGGGCGCGCCCTTTATGTCGAGCGGGCGACCATGGCCAATCAGCGGGTGGTGCCGCTGGAACGCGTCGATCCCGCTACTGTTCCGTATTTCGCCATGATCGTCGTGCCCGGCCTTAAATGGGAGGCGTGATGGTTGCAAACGTCGCCATCGTCATTCTGGCGCAGGGCGGTTTGGAAACCGCCTTGCGTATCAAGGCCGCGCTGCCGCAAGCCGTGGTCCACGGACTGAGCGGCCGGGTTAAGGGCGCCGACGTTGACTATGCCGAGTTCGGCACGGTCATGCGCGATCTGTACCGGCGCAATACTCCCATCGTCGCCCTGTGCGCGGCGGGCATCGTCATCCGCACGCTGGCGCCGTTGTTGGCCGACAAGCGGGCCGAGCCGCCGGTGTTGGCGGTGGCCCAGGACGGCAGCGCCGTGGTGCCGCTGATGGGGGGCTTGAACGGCGTCAACGATTTGGCGCGACAAATCGGGGCCGCTTTGGGTACCGCGCCCGCCATCACCACCTCGGGCGAAATTCGGTTCAACGCCACCTTCGAGCGTCCGCCCGACGGGTATCGGCTCGCCAATCCCGAGTCGGCCAAAACCTTCATGTCCGACCTGCTGGCCGGGGCGGGGTTGTTCATCGACGGACACGCGCCGTTTCTGGACCTCTCACGGTTCGTCCACGATCCTTTCGGCCTGCGGCGGCTGGTGGTGACGACCGGCGTTCACGAACCCCGTCCGGACGAATTGGTGTTTCATCCGCAAAGCGTCGTGGTTGCCGCCACCGGCGACTGGGACCGCATCCCCCAAATCCTGGCGGAACACAACCTGTCGCCGTTGGCCGTTGCCTTCGTGGCGATGCCGGAATCCGCTTTTAACGTTCAGTCGTGGCCGATCCGTCTGGTTCCCGGCCATCCTTCCGCGCTCGACATGGCAAGCCAAGCCGTTCCCGATCCGCTCGATCTGTTCGATCACGGCGCCGTGGCCGTCGGCGTCGCCCGTTCGCCCGCCGCCGTCGTCCCGGTCGGGCACAAACGCGGGCGTCTTGCGGTGGTGGGGCTGGGACCGGGATCGCCGGATTTCCTGGCTCCCGCCGCCAAGGCCGAGTTGTTCCAGGCCGAGCACATCGTCGGGTATCAGACCTATGTGGATATGGCGGGTCCGTTCCGCCCCGATCAGACCGTTCACGCCTCGGACAACCGGGTCGAGATGGAGCGCTCCCGCCACGCTTTCGCTCTGGCGGCGCAGGGATGTCACGTGACGGTGGTGTCGTCGGGCGATCCCGGCGTGTTCGCCATGGCGACGGCGGTGATCGAGGCCTTGCATCAGTCCGGCGATCCCGTTTGGCACGGGGTGGATCTGGTGGTGGTGCCCGGCATTTCCGCCGCGCAAAGCGCCGCCGCCAAGGCGGGGGCGCCGCTGGGACACGATTTCTGCGTGCTGTCGCTGTCGGACAATCTGAAACCGTGGCCGGTGATCGAGAAGCGGCTTGAACTTGCCGCCCAGGCCGATTTGGTGCTGGCCTTTTACAATCCGGTGTCCAAGGCTCGTCCGTGGCAATTGGGCCGGGCGCTGGAAATCGTGCGGGCGCATCGGCCGGGAAGTGTTTCCGTGGTGCTGGGCCGCGACGTGGGACGGCCCGGTGAAACCGTAACCACCCTGACCTTGGACGCGCTGACGCCCGACCAAGTGGATATGCGCACGGTGGTGATCGTCGGATCGTCGGCCACCACAACCTTTCCCCGCGCCGACGGCGGGACGTGGACTTACACGCCCCGCTGGTACAAGGATCGCTGATTACCGGATGGCCCGGGCCAAGGTATCGGCGATCCGGTCCAGATCGACGGGTTTGCTGAAAAAGGCGAAGACGCCGGATTCCGCCCGCTTCGCTTCGCGGGTATAGGTTTCGTTGCCCGAGCACAGCACGCACGGCAAATCGGGCCGGATGGTTTTGACCTCCCGGATCAGATCGATTCCGTTCATGTTCGGCATGGTGAAGTCGCTGATCACGGCGTCCCAGCGGCCGGGATCGGCGCGAAGCACGGTCAATGCTTCCAACGGATTGTTGCTGGACGTGATTTCGAAGCCCAGTCGTTCCAAACCGATTTTCAGCATCGCCCCGAAATCGCGGTCGTCGTCGACGACGAAAATGCGGCCCGTGGCGACGGCGGATCGCAAGGGGTGGGACGAAGGCTTTCCGATTTCGACCGGCGCTTGGCCTTCAAACAACGGCAGGATCAATTCGAAGCGGGTGCCTTCGCCGACGCGGCTGGACACCGACAGAGCGCCATTATGCGCCACGACGACGCTATGGACGACGGCCAAGCCCAGCCCCGTTCCCTTACCCTTGGCTTTGGTGGTGAAGAACGGCGTGAATATCTGTTCCAGCAGCGCGCCGTCCATGCCGCATCCGGTATCCGACACCGTCAGGGAAACATTCTTGACGGTCCGGTTCAGTATTCCCGTGACCGCGTGGGCGGCGCCCGTCTGGTCTTCCCAGACCTCGACGGTTTTTGGGGTCTCGCCTTCACGGCGTTTTCGCAGTCGGCCCAGGGCGATGTCGTCCATGTCGGTGGGTTTCAGCGTCAATGCGATCGTTCCCGGGCGCCCGGCGAACGTATCGTGAGCATTGAGGCACAGGTTAAGGAGCACCTGGGTTAATTGATCGGGATCGCCTTTGATCTCCGCATCGGGAAGATCGCATTGCACGACGATCATGGTGGACGAGGGAATGCTGGCATTCATCAGGATGCGGATATCGTCCAAAAACCGCGACAGAGGCACGCGCTCGCGCTTGACCTCGCCGTGACGCGCGAACGACAGGATTTGTCCGATCAAGGCTTTGCCGCGCTGACCGGCGGTAGTGATGCGATGCGCGTAATGGTGAATTTGCGTGTCGTCGTCGCTATCTTCCGAGATGAAGCGGGCAAAACCCAAAATCGCGCCCAACAGATTGTTGAAGTCGTGGGCCACGCTTCCGGCCATTTTGCCAAGCACCTCCATCTTTTCGGCTTGTCTAAGGCGGGTGGCCGTTTCTTCGTGCCGTTTTTGCGCGCGCAAGGCGTTGACGCCATAGGAAAGGTTGTTGGCAAGGTCGATCAGCAAAGCCGTTTCCGGCTCGCGAAAAGCATTCGCCTCGGCCGCGTAAATGGCCAAGATGCCGAAAATATTCTTATCGGTTTTAAGCGGCAGCGCGATCATCGAGCGATACCCCCGCGCATTTGCGGGCGCTTTCCACGGCGCCATTCCTTTTTCCGTTTCGATATCGACCAGGATTTGGTGACGGCCCGAGCGGACGCATAAACCGGCCGGTCCGCATCCCCACGCATTGTTTTCATCCCAACTGAAGAAAGAGGTGGTCAGATATCCCTCTTCATGACCGGAACAAGCCACGGGGCGAATGGTCTTGGCGGGATCGTGTTCGACGATGGCGACGCACGCCATGCGATATCCCCCCGTTTCGACAATCACCCGGCACATGGTCGCGAACAGTTCTTCTTCGCCGGAGGCGCGTATCAATGCTTCGTTGCCCTGGCTCTGGGTTCGAAGAACGCGGTTCAACCGCTCCAGGGCGGAATTGGACTGGTTCAAAGTTTCGATGGTCGATTTTAGCGTTTCATTCCGGTTATTGATGGCGGCCACCACATGGTCCAGTTCATCCATCGTTTCCGGTTTCGGCCTATCCAGGCGAAGCGGTGACGACCGACGGGGATCGTAGTCCACTGCGGCCGCGGCGATATCAAGCAGATGCCGCGTGATCCGGCGATGAACGACGAAGAAAATGAACGAAGCCACCAGCAACGTCTTCGCGCCAAGGGTTGTAAAAATGACCGCGGCCCGGAAGATCAGGTTCCGATAGATGTCTTCAAGTGTCGCCTGGATGCGGAAAACGCCGATCTCCTCGGCGTTATCGCCGCAGCAGCGCAGAATGACGTCCCGGCTTAGTATGTTCTGATTTTCCGGGCGGCCCGCCGTTACGGTCAGTGGGGATAGGCTGGTGCCGGTTTCCTTGACCTCGGCCATCCGCACGGACGGCAGTTTCAAAATGCTGTTCAGCTGATTGTCCAGGCTCGCGCGATCCATAACCCACAGCGAACCGGCAAGAACAGTCGAATAGCTTTGTTCTATTTCATCAAGTCTTCTATTGATCTGCGCTTTTTCGTCCTGGTAGTCGATGTAAAGCTGGATGACGGTAAGGCACAATGTTACGACAGAACTGAAGATCATGATGTGAAGAAGCAGGACTTTAGCTAAACGATTTCGCTTGGGAAACGCCTTGCTCGTTCTTATGGCACTATCTCTTAAGTCATGGTTCAATTGCGGAAAGCTCGTATCGTTACATGATATAAATTGATCATCATTAATCGTGCATTGATTTAAACGCAAGCCACACAGTGGCTAAGAACAAGGACTTTAACCTACAATTAGAACAAGTTGTAATGGAATTTTCGTAAATTGCGACGGATTTCCAGCTTTATCGATAAATCAATATTAACTAAAGTAAAGCATGGGCATAGGCGCACCAACTCAACTTATAGCCTTAAAAAAAGCTGATCTCGACTAATTCGGGAAATCCACCGTCTTCAAGGCTCGTGCCGTTTTATCGGCGCTCCACGGATGGGGGAACGAGGGCGGACCGCCCAATGACCTGATTTCAATTCCCTGTCCGGGGGTAAGGATGGCCGTGCCGGTCGGGGTGGTGATGGATATCGATCCGGCGATGGCCACCATGGCGAAGGGGTCGTCGAGCGGACCTCCCCAGAAATCGGTGCCGCGCACGCCGACGCTGGCATAGGGGGTGGTTAGTTGAAACGGATGGTCGGGTAGTTTGGCGATAGCGCCGGTGATGACCCGAAAAGCCCCGTCGGGAATTTGCAGCGTCGCTTGGCCCGTTGCGGTCGTTGGGTCATAGATCAAACGGTCGATCACCAGATGGGCGTTTTCCCCCAGGATCAAATCCATGCCGTCCACGAAGCGAAGTTCCAACCGGGCTCCGTTTTTAGTGACGATGGCGTCGCCGACGGACACGTCGGCTCCTTGGGTTAGAACGCCGGGATGCGGTTGCGTGATTTCAGCGTCTCCGACCAGACGCGAAACGGTCGCCACCGGCTCGGCCCAGGCAAGCCGCGCCACGGTTGATAGGATCGCAAAAACGAAGAATCCCAAACGGCTCAACGTCTCCTCCCAGAATTTTCCGGCAGTATACGGCGTCCGTTCAGCCCAGCGAGAAAATTTTAGCGATCACGACAATCAGACCGGCCAGAACCAGCCCGATCATGCCCTTAAGGACGGCAAGGTCCCGTTTCAATTCGGCCTTCAGTTCGCCGATGTCGGTCTTGCTCGCCAGCTCTTTTCTATCCAGTTTGAAGACGCTCATGGCGCGCGTTTACCCCGCCCGCCGGTTGGACAGACTGGTATAGGCGATGGCGTCCTCGGCGGCGTGCAGCAAGGCGCGGGCTTTGTTCAGGCATTCGGCGTGTTCCGATGCGGGCACCGAATCCATGACGATGCCCGCTCCGGCCTGAACGGTCATGACGCCATCCTTGATCAAGGCGGTGCGCAAGGCGATGCAGGTGTCCATGTTGCCGTTGCCCGCGAAATAGCCGATGCAGCCCGCATAAAAGCTGCGGCGAACGGGCTCCAATTCGTCGATGATCTCCATGGCGCGGATTTTGGGAGCGCCCGACACGGTGCCCGCCGGAAAACCCGCCATCAGCGCGTCCATGGCGTCCGAGCCCTGGCGCAGCTTGCCTTCGACGTTCGAGACGATATGCATGACGTGGGAGTAGTATTCCACCTGCATTTTCGAGGTGACGGCGACCGAACCGATTTCGGCCACCCGCCCGACGTCGTTGCGGCCCAAATCCAGCAGCATCAAATGTTCGGACAATTCCTTGGGATCGGCCAGCAGATCGGCGGCCAATTCCCGATCCTCGGCGGCGTCGACGCCGCGGCGGCGGGTTCCGGCGATGGGGCGGATGGTGACTTTGCCGTCGCGCAGCCGCACCAGGATTTCCGGGCTCGATCCGACCAACTGGAACGTGCCGAAATTCAGATAGAACAGGAACGGGCTGGGGTTGCTGCGGCGCAAGGCCCGGTACAGCGAGAACGGCCTTAGCTTGAACGGCACCGAAAAGCGTTGCGACAGCACCACCTGGAATATATCGCCCGCGGCGATGTATTCCTTGGCCTTGGTGATCATGGCGGCGTATTGCTCGGAACTGGTGCCGTGCACGGGCGTGGGGACGTGATCGGATCGTTCGATCCATTCGCCGGCGTGGGGCAGGGGCTTGTCCAGGGAAGCCATCACCGCGTCCAGCCGTCGGGCGGCGTCGTCCCAAGATTGCTTGGCGTCTTTGGCGCCCGGACGCACGGGGGTGACGGCGGTCAGCGTGCCGTTGACGTTGTCGAACATCACCAGCACCGTCGGCCGCACGTAAATTCCGTCGGGAATTCCCAGCGTGTCGGGATTGTCGTCGGGCAGCCGTTCCACCAGTCTGACGGTGTCGTAGGACATATAGCCCACCAATCCCGCCGACATCGGCGGCAGGTTGGGCGGGATGTCCACTTCCGACTGGGCGATAATCGCCCGCAGCGAATCCAGCACGCCCGATTTTTCGGCGATCGGGCAAGGCGTGAAGGAATCCGGGTCGGCCAGCGGATTTTCATTGATCCAGGCCTTGTTCCCCTGGGCTTTCCAGATCAGGTCGGGCTTCAGGCCGATCATCGAATAGCGCCCCCGATGGGCGCCGCCTTCGACGGATTCCAGCAGAAAGGAAAACGGTTCGTCCTGCCCCAATTTCAGAAAGGTCGAAACCGGCGTTTCCAAATCGGCCACCACCGTGCGCCACAGCAATTGCGGGCGGTTTTGGGTGAAGATGGTTTGGAACGTCTGAAAATCGGGGTGAACGGACATGGAGTTTATTCTTCGCGGGTCAATTGGCTGCGGTCGATCTTGACGCCGATCTTGGCTTCTTCCGCGGCCAAGAAAGAATCGGCGAAATCCCCGGCGATGGCTTGCGACATCATGCGGCGAACCGCCTGAATCTTGTCGGGATGATCCGCGGGGTTGACGGGTTTGATTTGGGCCAGCCGAGCGACCGCCCAGCCGTCGGCGATTTCCGAGGTGAAGATTTCGCCCTCGGATGCTTCGAACGTTTTGCCGATGACCGAATCGGGCACGCCCGAGGCTTCACCGGCATTGCGCGAGAACGGTTGCGAGGTTTTGACTTCGACGCCCGGAATTTTGTCCACCGATCCAATCGGCGCCCCCTTCAATTGCGCGGCCAAGGTTTCGGCTTTGTCCTTGGCCAATTGGTGGCGCTGGGCGGCGATCCATCCGGCGGCGGCTTGGTCCTTGACCTGGGCCAGCGGATGAGGGGCGGGAGCGGTGACGCCGTCGACGCGGATCAGGAAATAGCCGTCCTGACCGTTTTCGGCCATTTGGCTTTCGGCGCCTTGATCGGTGTGAAAAGCGATGGACAGGAACGACGGGTCCTTGGGCAGGGAATCGACGGGCTTGCCGTTGGGAGCCAATCCCTTGGAATCGACGGCGTCGAAGGACGCCACCGGCAGCGAGAAGCGCCGGGCCGCTTCCTCGATCGAGGCGCCGCCGCCCAGGGCGTCCTCGACCTTGTTGGACAGTTCGGCCAGCAGATCGGCGGTCTTGTCGCGCCGCAGAATTTCGGTCAGGGCGGTTTTGACTTGGTCCAAGGTTTTGTTTTGGGCGGGAACGATCTGATAGACCTTGATCACATGCCAGCCCAGATCGGATCTGACCGGTCCCGTGGTGACGCCCGAAGCGGTGTTGAACACGGCATCCTGCAATTCCGGCGGCAGCTCGTTTTTGGCCAAGGTGCCCAACTCGATGACTTTCACGTCCAGGCTTTTGGCGATCGCCGACAGATCGCGGCCTTGCTTGATCAATTCGACGGCCTTGTCGGCCTTGTCCTGATCGGCCAGCAGAATTTGGCTGGCTTGGCGCTTTTCCGGAGTGTTGAATTCGGCTTGGCGCTGATCGAACGCCTTGGCCAAATCGTCATCGGTGATTTGGATGTCGCCCGCCACGTCCGACGGACGCAGGGTAAGGACGGTCAAGGCCCGGTATTCCGGGGCCATGAATTTCGCGGTATTGGCGTTGTAATAGGCTTCCAATTCCGCCTGGGCCGGGGCGGCGGGGGCCGGAACGGCGTTGTCCGACACCAGCGCCAGTTCGGCGACCCGTTCTTCATACCTGCGCCGGACCAACGGATCGACCAGGGTCATGGGCGCGATCACGCCGCCGGTCATCGCCTGGGCCAGTTGATTGCGCTGTTGTTCGGCGCGGGCGACTTTCAAGAATCCCGCTTCGGTCATGCCCATGCGGGTCAAGGCGGCGCGCAGCCGTTCGCGGTCGACCACGCCCTGTTCGTTCTTCAAATTCGGATCGTTGGTCACCGCTTGCAGGACGGCGGCGTCGGAAACCGCCAATCCCAGCTTGCGGGCGGCGTTGTCGACCAGCAGGCGGGTGGTGATGGTCTGAATGGTTTTGTCCAGATAGCCGATCTTGCGGGCCAGTTCCTCGGTCAGATGGCCTTTGAATTGCTCCTGCTGCCGTTCGACCTCGCGCTTGAATTCCATTTCCACTTCGCTGGCCGAGACGTCGACGCCGCCCACCGAAATGGCGGGGCCGGTGCCCATGGCGCTGCGGCGGACGAAGTCGCCGACGCCCCAGGCGACGAAGCTTAGCGCCAGCAAGGCGAACAGAAGTTTGACGACCCAGGTTTTGGCGGCATTGCGAAAAGTGTGAAGCATGGAGTCCCAGACAGTGGCTGATACGAAAAAAAGATCGCGCATCATAAGGGCGCGATTTAGGGGGGGCAACAATGGATTTGAGGCTTTGGATATGTTAAGCCGTAATTCCGACACGACAATTCCCAGGATGCCGAAATGAGCAGCAGACGACCCTTGATCGCAGGAAACTGGAAAATGAACGGTTTTGGCGCCGACGGCAGGGATCTGGCGCAAGGAATCGTCCGATGGTGCGCAACTCATGGCGCCGACGGTGCCGACGTGGTGATATGCCCGCCGTTTACCTTTCTCGCCGAAGCGGCGAATTTAACGAAGGACAGCGCGGTTCGCATCGGCGCCCAGGATTGTCACGCCGATCCGGCGGGGGCGCATACCGGTGATATTTCCGTGCCGATGCTAAAGGATTGCGGCTGCGGTTTCGTCATCGTCGGCCATTCCGAGCGCCGCTCCGATCACGGCGAGACCGACGCGATGGTCGCGGCCAAGGCCTCCGCCGCCCATAATGCCGGAATGGTCGCCATCGTCTGCGTCGGCGAGACGCTGGCCGAGCGCGAGAGCGACCGAACCTTCGACGTGGTCAAACGGCAAATCCAGGCCTCGGTTTCCGCCGCCGCCGCCGCCGCCAATACGGTGATCGCCTACGAGCCGGTATGGGCGATCGGCACCGGCAAGGTCGCCACACCCGCTCAGGCGCAGGAAGTCCACGCTTTTATCCGCGCCACTCTGGCCGAGCATTTGGGGGCGTCGCAGGCTGAAGCCATGCGCATTCTTTACGGGGGCTCGATGAAGCCCGACAACGCCAAGGAGCTGTTGGCCCTGCCGGACGTGGACGGCGGACTGATCGGCGGCGCGGCGCTGAAAGCGGCCGACTTCACCGCCCTGATCGTTTTGGCCCAGGGGAAATAGCATTGACATGTAATCGGAATCATTAATTTCGACTGCGAAGTCATGAGCGCCTTCTGAACGGGACTCCCATTGGCTGGGCGGAATTTTTCCATCCGAACCGATGCCGACAAACGGACCGAGATCGCTGCGCTGTTTGGGCACTTCGAAAATATCGTCAGCCCGCGCAAACGATGAATCTGCGCTGGACCAACCCGGCGCTAGCTCGGGATGAAATTAAGGAGAGTCATCCCGCGATTGCCGCCATTGAGGCGGCGGCCAAGGGCGCGGAAGCGCCCGCCCGGCGAGGGCGAAAATGAATCGAGAGCATTATGATATCAACCATATCTCATAATGCTCTAAGGGGCTTCTCGCTCATCCCCGGGTGGGCCGCGGTCTGGTCCGCGCCGCTCCCGTTCCACGGGTCCCCGTTATATTCCTAACGTGCTTGGCACCGCCGAGACGAAGGTCAGACACCGCTTATACGTTAGTCAGTCGATGTCTATACGTTAGAGAGCTGTGTCTGAAATTCAAGGCCTTGTATCGTCCGCGATCTAAAATGCTTTGTAACACAGGGCTGTTCGCCCTTGGCGGAGGATGTTCGTTTGATGGATAACTATACGAATGGCTTATCGCATTCGGTTGTGAAATCATCCGATGCTCGTGCGGTCGACGCCGATACGCGCATTCTGTTTGTAATTCACTCCGAAGCCTTCAGTCGTTTGGCTAAGGAATCCATCGTCGCGCGCACGGGCGCGACCGTCGTGGTCACCCATTCGTTGGCCGCCGCCAAATTCGCGGTCGAACAGTCCGATCCGTACCATTTCGCCGTTGTCGATTCGGTTCTCCCAGATTGCAAGGAAGGAGAGGCCGAGGACTGGCTGTACGAAAACGGCATCCCCTGTATCCAGTTCGGCGATGAGTTTTCCGACGATTTGTACGAAAGGCAGCCCTCCCAGAAAATTATCGACCATGTGGTCAAGGGAAGCGCATCGAGCGTGGAGTACCTGACCGGCTTGGTGGAACGGCTGCATCGCAATCGCGGCTTCAAGGTTCTGCTGGTCGACGATTCCAAAGCCGCCCGCAGTTATGTCGGCGATTTGCTGACCAGCTATCAGTTTCAGGTAACGAACGCTTCAACCGGCAGGGAAGGGTTGGAAGCGCTGGCTTCTGACCCCGATATTCGCCTGATCATAACGGACTATTACATGCCGGAGATGAATGGCGTGGAAATGGTCCAGAAGATACGCCAAATTTACGATCACGACCGATTGGCCATTATCGGCATTTCCTCCGGCGGCGGTACGGCGTTATCGGCGAAATTCATCCGATACGGCGCCAACGACTTCATCATCAAGCCGTTTATCCGCGAGGAATTCTTCTGCCGCGTCATGCAGAATGTCCGCATGCTGGACTTGGTGCACAGTCTAAGCGATCTGGCGACCAAGGACCCCTTGACCGGCATCCACAATCGCCGCTTCCTGTTCGAGGTGGGCGAGTCGTTGTTCCATAATGCCGCCCGCAACAGTTTGCATCTGACCGTGGCCATGGTCGATATCGACCACTTCAAGTCCGTCAACGATACTTACGGCCACGCGACCGGGGATGCCGTCCTGAAGTCGGTGGGGAGCCTTTTGCGCCGGTTGAGTCGGCAGTCGGACATCGTCGTGCGGTTCGGCGGCGAGGAGTTCGTCATTCTTACCGTGAACATGGAACCGGGCTGCATCCCTTCGTTCTTCAATAATCTAAGGACCGCCATCGAAAGCGAACGAACCGCCCGCGGCGGCGTCGAAGTCAGCGTCACCGCGAGTTTCGGCATTTGCTGCGGCGCCGAGGAAAGTCTTGAAACGATGCTCAGGTTGGCGGACGAAATGCTCTACCGCGCCAAATCCAAGGGGCGCAATCGTATTGAAATCGCCGAACGGGACGTTACCGGGTATCGTCTGAGGGGCGACCTCTGAAACCGTTCGACGTTACGCGTCGCGGACGCGGTTGAGAAACGACACCACTTCCGTTTCAAGCGAATTGGAATGGGACGACAAGCTTTCGGACGCTCCCATCACTTGGCGGGCGGCGGTTCCCGTCTCCGCCGATGCGCCCTTCACTCCGCTGATGGCATCCGTGACTTCCTGCGTGCTTTGCGCCGCCATGGCGGCGTTCTTCGCGATCTCGGACGTTGCCGCCGACTGTTCCTCCACCGATGCGGCCATGGCCGAGGAAATGCGGTTGATGGAATCGATGCGGCTGACAATTCCGGCAATGGCCGTTACGGCCTTCGCCGTCGCGTCTTGCACCGCGCCGATTTGCTGGCTTATTTCATCGGTCGCCTTGGCGGTCTGATTGGCCAGCGACTTCACCTCGTTGGCGACCACGGCGAATCCCTTGCCGGCTTCTCCGGCCCTGGCGGCTTCGATGGTGGCGTTCAAAGCCAGCAGATTGGTCTGGCTGGCGATGTCGGTGATCATATTGACCACATCCCCGATCCGGGTCGAGCTTTCCGCCAGACCCTGCACCGTCAAATTGGTGGATTGCGCCTCATCGGCGGCGGCGCGGGACAAACTGGCGGATTGTTCCATTTGAGAGCCGATTTCGCGAATCGAGGCGGATAGTTGTTCCGACGCGCTGGCCACCGCTTCAACGTTGGACCCCGACCTTTCCGTCGCCGAAGCAACCGCTTCGGCTTGCCGCAAGGTCTGTTCGGCGTTGGCGCTCATGGATTGCGCGGGTTCCCGCAATTGGCCGGTGGCGCCGCCCACCGATTGCAGCATGCCTTTTACGACCCCTTCGAAATTCTTTGTCATTTCCGAAATGGCGGCGGCCCGTTTCTCCCGCCCGGCAAGCTCCTGGCGTTCCTTTTCCTCCAAGGTTCGGCGTTCGATCGCATTGGCCTTGAACACTTCGACGGTTTGGGCCATTTCGCCCAGTTCGTCCTTACGATTCGTGCCGACCACGGTAACATTCAGATCGTTATGGGCCAAACGCTGCATCACCCCGCACAACGAAGCCAATGGCAGGGCGATGCCATATTTGCCGACCCACAGCGCGAACGCGCCGGCCAGCAGGACGCCCACGCCGATGCTGGACAGGCTTATGACGATGCTGTTTCGGGTGTCGTTGCTCAGCGATTCGATGCGATCGTTGACCTGTTTGACCAAGCCGTCGTTTTGCGTCGATATGTCTTTTTTCAGGCTGTCCAAGGCGGGGTCGCATTTTTCCGCCATGACTTTCAAGGCTTCTTGATCCTGATGCTCTTGGCTCAGTCGGTGAGCCTCACGACACGATCCGGCGACGGAGTCGAAACGGGCTTCGAACCCCTGAATTTGCGCGGCTATCGAGGGAACCAAATCGGCGGCTTGGCGGGCGTGGTCGTGGAAATTCACCGCCGTTTTTTCCAGGTCGGCAAGGCTGACGGCTTTCGCCTGATCGTCCGATTGCGTCAAGGTTCTATAACTGTACCGGCTATACAGGAAGATATACTGATTTAGACGGGAAATTTCTCGAACTGCGTTGGATTCGTGGACCGATAACGAAGAATAGTTCCGGTCAATTCTCTTCATTTGAAATGAGGAGAAAACTGTTCCGGCCAAAACCACCATGCCAAGCGCCAGTACGCCCGAAACGATCTTTTTGCTTATTCGAACATCATCGATATACATTTAAAGTCTCCGTGGACGCACAAGGCGATGTCTTTAGTAACCGGTCATTCAATACCATAACTGATTCGAGAAACCAAATATCCGTGGTTTCCTAGATAAGCTGGCCAGCCAAGGCCGGGACCGGCGTCTTGACCCCCGGTCGTTGAAAGTTTGTTCTAGCGTTCCTGCGCGGGTGGGACTAAAACGTGCCCAAGCTCATCTCACTTTTGGGAATCCCCGAGGATTATCATGGACCTGTTTCCTATCGTTTTGACCATCCATCTGTTGCTGGCCATCGGTCTTGTCGGGGTGGTTCTGCTTCAACGCTCCGAAGGCGGGGCGCTTGGCATCGGCGGCGGCGGCGGCGTTCTGACCGGACGGGCGGCGGGAAATCTGTTGACCAGGACCACGGCGGTCCTAGCCGGGTCGTTCTTCGTCACCTCGCTGGTTCTGGCCATCCTGGCCAACGGACACAACAAGAAGACCGAGACGCCATTCGATTCCTTGCCGGTTCAGGCGCCCGCCACCGCGTTTCCTCAGCCGGAAGCTCCCTCTCAGCCCGCGCAACCAGCCGCACCTCTCGGAAAATAGGGGGGCTTGGCCGTGGGGGGAAGCCAGACCATGACGCGGTTCATTTTCATCACCGGCGGGGTGGTTTCGTCGTTGGGCAAGGGGTTGGCTTCGGCGGCCTTGGGCGCGTGCCTGCAAGCGCGCGGCTTCAAGGTTCGGCTGCGCAAGCTGGACCCCTATCTCAACGTCGATCCCGGCACCATGAGTCCCTATCAGCACGGCGAGGTCTATGTGACCGACGACGGGGCCGAAACCGATTTGGATCTGGGCCATTACGAACGGTTCACCGGCGTGGCGTCGCGCCGGGGCGACAACATCACCACCGGGCGCATCTATTCCGACGTGATCGGCAAGGAACGGCGCGGCGACTATCTGGGCGCCACCGTGCAGGTGATTCCCCATGTGACCGACGCCATCAAGGAATTCGTCCGCTCGGATTTGCGCGACGAGGATTTCTGCCTGTGCGAGATCGGCGGCACCGTCGGCGACATCGAAAGCCTGCCGTTCCTGGAAGCCATTCGTCAATTGGGCAACGAATTGGGCCGCGACCGGGCGATGTTCGTGCATTTGACCTTGCTGCCTTACATTCCCTCGGCGGGCGAGCTTAAGACCAAGCCCACCCAGCATTCGGTCAAGGAATTGCTGTCGGTGGGAATTCAGCCCGATTTGCTGATGTGCCGGTCCGACCGGGAAATCCCCGACGGCGAGCGCCGCAAGATCGCCTTGTTCTGCAATGTGCAGTATGAGTCGGTGATTCCCGCCCTGGACGTGGATACCATCTATCAGGTGCCGGTCAGCTACCACGACCAGGGCTTGGACCGTCAAGTGTGCCGTCATTTCCGCATCGATTCGCCGCCCCCCGATCTGGGACGGTGGCGGTCGATCGTCGATCGCATCCGCCAGCCGGAAGGCGAGGTGGTGATCGCCGTGGTCGGCAAATACATCAGCTTGCTGGACAGCTATAAATCGCTGGCCGAGGCACTGGCTCACGGCGGTATCGGCAACAACGTCAAGGTGCGCCTGAACTGGATCGACAGCGAGATTTTCGAAAGCGAGGATACCGTTCATCACCTTGAACCGTGCCACGGCATCCTGGTGCCGGGCGGTTTCGGCGAGCGGGGCGCGTCGGGCAAGATTCAGGCGGTTCGTTTCGCCCGCGAGCGCGGCGTTCCCTATTTCGGCATCTGTTTCGGCATGCAGATGGCGGTGATCGAGTCCGCCCGCAACTTGGCCGATTTGCCCGGGGCCTCGTCCACCGAGTTCGGACCTTGCGACGATCCCGTGGTCGGGCTGATGACCGAATGGACCAAGGGCAACGAGCTGGAGCGCCGCTCCGCCGCCGGCGATTTGGGCGGCACCATGCGGTTGGGCGCGTATGACTGCCTGCTTGCGCCCGGCAGTCAGGTTCGCGAAATTTACGGAACCGACCGTATTTCCGAACGGCATCGCCACCGCTACGAGGTCAATCTGCGCTACCGACAGGCTTTGGAAACGACCGGCATGCGTTTTTCCGGCATGTCGCCCGATGGCGTGCTGCCCGAGATCGTCGAGATTCCCAACCATCCCTGGTTCGTGGGCGTGCAGTTCCACCCCGAACTCAAGTCCAAGCCGTTCGACCCCCATCCGTTATTCACCAGCTTTATCGCCGCTGCCGTCCGGCAGTCGCGTTTAGTATAGGATTTCCATGGCTAACCAAGCGGTCACAGTCGGTCAAGTCACCCTCGGCAACGATTTGCCGCTGGTCTTGATCGCCGGGCCATGCCAGATGGAAAGCCGCGACCACGCCCTGGAATGCGCGTCGGCATTGAAACAATTCGCCCAGGCGGCGGGAATCGGGCTGATTTACAAATCCTCGTTCGACAAGGCCAACCGCACCTCGTTGGGCGGCAAGCGCGGCATCGGTTTGACCGAGGCGTTGCCGGTATTCGCCGAGATCAAGGAAAGCTTGGGACTTCCCGTCTTGACCGATATTCACGACGAAGGCCAGTGCGTGCCCGCGGCCGAGGTGGTCGACGTCCTGCAAATCCCGGCGTTCCTGTGCCGCCAGACCGATTTGCTGCTGGCGGCGGGCAAGACCGGCGCCGCGATCAACGTCAAGAAGGGTCAATTCCTGGCCCCTTGGGATATGGCCAATGTCGCCGACAAGGTCGCCAGCACCGGCAACCGGCGGATCATGCTGACCGAGCGCGGCGTGTCGTTCGGCTACAATACCCTGGTCACCGATTTCCGCTCGTTGCCGATCATGGCCAAGACCGGTTGGCCGGTGATCATGGACGCCACCCATGCGGTGCAGGCGCCGGGCTGGCAGGGCGGCGCCTCGGGGGGAGATCGCCGCTTCGCTCCCGTGTTGGCGCGCGCCGCCGTCGCCGTCGGGGTGGCGGGCGTGTTCATCGAAACCCATCCCGATCCCGACCGCGCGCCGTCCGACGGCCCCAACATGATCGCCTTGGCCGATATGCCGGAATTGATCGCCAGCTTGATGGCGTTCGACGGTTTGGCTAAAACCCATCCCATAACCATAACCTGAACAAGCGAGGATACCATGAGCGCCATTACCGATGTCCATGCCCGAGAAATTCTTGATTCTCGCGGCAATCCCACCGTCGAGGTCGATGTCGTGCTGGAAAGCGGCGCCTTCGGGCGGGCCGCCGTTCCGTCCGGCGCGTCCACCGGCGCGCACGAGGCCGTGGAACTGCGCGACGGCGACAAGAGCCGTTACGGCGGCAAGGGCGTCCTGAAAGCGGTGGAAGCGGTCAATACCGAACTTTACGACGTGTTGACCGGCATGGAAGCCGACGAGCAGGTGGTGATCGACCGCACCATGATCGATCTGGACGGCACGCCCAACAAGGCGCGGCTTGGGGCCAACGCCATTCTGGGCGTATCGCTGGCGGTGGCCAAGGCTTCGGCGGAAGAAGCGGGGCTATCCCTGTACCGCTATGTGGGCGGTTCGTTCGCCAGCCTGTTGCCGGTGCCGATGATGAACATCATCAACGGCGGCGCCCATGCCGATAATCCCATCGACATTCAGGAATTCATGATCATGCCGGTGGGCGCTCCCACCGTCGCCGATGCGGTGCGCATGGGCTCGGAAGTGTTTCAGGCGCTGAAAAAGGGTCTTAAGGCCGCCGGTCACAACACCAATGTGGGCGACGAGGGCGGGTTTGCCCCAAACCTTAAAAGTGCCGAACAAGCTCTTGATTTTATAGTAAAGTCTATCGAAGACGCGGGCTATCGTCCCGGCGATGACGTGATGCTGGCCTTGGATTCCGCCGCCACCGAATTCTACAAGAACGGCAAGTACGAGATGGAAGGGGCGAAGAAGACTTACGATGCCAAGGGCTTGGTCAAGTTCTACGCCAAGCTGGTCGCCAGCTATCCGATCCTGTCCATCGAAGACGGTTTCGCCGAGGACGATTTCGAAGGCTGGGCGCTGATCACCGACGCGCTGGGCGGCAAGGTGCAATTGGTCGGCGACGATCTGTTCGTCACCAATCCGGAACGTCTGTCCATGGGCATCGACAAGGGGCTGGCCAACTCCATCCTGGTCAAGGTCAACCAGATCGGCACCCTGACCGAAACCTTGGAGGCGGTCGATATCGCCCACAAGTCCGGCTATACCGCGATCCTGTCGCATCGTTCGGGCGAAAC
>Ga0316222_1000831_pt1 | contig 43446 bp, 29 predicted proteins | sample TBH18011metaG_FD_206008 | JGI IMG/M metagenome (GOLD analysis project Ga0316222, IMG submission 206008) | Freshwater microbial communities from Trout Bog Lake, Wisconsin, USA - TBH18011 | ecosystem: Environmental > Aquatic > Freshwater > Lake > Hypolimnion/Profundal zone | place: USA: Wisconsin... | reverse complement strand
TTAAAAACCAACTGTTTGTTAGACTTATCCACAATTGCTGGTTCACAAAACAGCAACTCGCCCTGGGTCAATATTCAATCGGCAGGGTGGGTCAATATTCAGTCGGCGCCAACACCCAGACTGCCATGGCACTGCCATGCTGTTTGGGCGGGTTGATGTCGAGCAGTACGGCCTGCGACAGCGGCACCAGCGCGGCACCGAACAGTCCCTGCAGCAGCCGTGCGATCACAATTTCGGTCAGCGAGGAAGAAATCCCGCACAGAATCGACGCCAGCGTAAAGCCGGCCACCGACACCAGAAACACCGATTTCTGGCTGAACCGGTCGCACAGCCAGCCGGTCAGTGGTGTGGCGATGGCCGCGGCCACAATGTAGGAAGTCAGTACCCAGGTAATCTGATCCTGCGCCGCCGACAGGCTGCCCTGCATGTGCGGCAGGGCGACATTGGCGATGGTGCCATCCAGCGCCTGCATGATCGTGGCCAGCATGATGGAAAGGGTGATGAAGCCGTGGTGCTTTTGGGCCAGGTCTGCTGCGTCGGATTGCTGCGATTGATTCATAGGCGAAGATCAAAATGAATTGATCATGGAGGTGACAGTGTGCGAATCAGGCATGATCACCAAAAAATGAAGCCGAGTCAATCAAGACAGTGATTGCAGTCTGAATCATCGCATTGATACCTGCTTCATCACCGCATGACCCAGCTCAACCGGTCATGGCATTTAAAATACCAAAGGTTCACAGACCGTATTTAAATTTTGTAAACGTGCGCGATGACAGCCGCAGCAGTGCTGAGCTGACCTTGCCCTGCACATCCATGTCCAGAATTTGGGCTTCGGATGGAAAAATCGTCGGATTGTTTGCAATGGAAGGCGTGACGTATTTTCTTCCGGGCAGGTTCGGGTTGGCGTACAAAAGTTTATTGGTCAGCGATGCCTGTACGTCGGGTCGCATGATGTAGTTCATAAATCGATGCGCATTGGCTACGTGCGGGGCATCGTTGGGCATGACCATGGTATCGAAAAACATGACCCCGCCGGATTTGGGCATGAGTGGTCGGATATTCTGTGCATGCGCCATGGTCAGCGCCTCACGTTGCGCCCGGTTCAGATCGCCCGACCAGCCCATTGCCGCACAGAGTGACCCGTCCAGCAGATTGCTGTGATAGCCGGTGGAACTGAACAGGGTTACATAGGGTCGCACCTTGGCCAGCATGGCAGTCACCGCGTCGTAGTCGGCCTGTTTTGTGGTATTCAGTGGCAGATGCAGATAATGCAGGGCGGCCGGAATGACTTCTGAGGGGGAATCCAGAAACGACAGGCCGCAGGAAGTCAGTTTGGATGCATAGACGGGATTGAATATCAGATCCCATGCGTCTGCCGGCATCGGTGTGGCACCCAGTGCCACCTTGACCTTGTCAACATTGATGCCGACCGTGGTGTAACCCCACAGCCAGGTCACCATGTAATTATTGCCCGGATCCAGTTTGGCAATTTGTTCCTGCAGCAGCGGGTCAAGATTTTTCAGGTTCGGCAATAAACTTTTATCCAGTGGCCGTAACAGTCCGCCATCGGCCTGCATGCGCGCCCAGCCTGATGACGAGATCACGACGTCGTAACCGGAATGCCCCAGCAGCAGTTTTACATGCAGGGCTTCGCTGCTGTCAAACACATCGGCATGGACTTTGATGCCGGTTTCTTTTTCAAAGTTGGCGATCGTGTCATCGGCAATATAGTCCGACCAGTTATAAAAATTGAGCACCTTGTCGTCCTGCTGTTCGGCCCCTGCTGCACAGGCCCACAGCAGTGCCATACCTGCTCCGGCACAGGCAATCAGACGCCGCAATGCTGTGCTCATGGATATTTCCGCTGGCCGTCTACGGTTTGCAGTGTTTTGTACATGTCTGGCCGGCGGTCCCGGAAAAAGCCAAAACTCTGACGGTCCTGACGGATTTGTTCCAGATCGAACTGATGCATCAGGATCGTTTCATCAACCCGGTTCGCTTCGGCCACTTTGGCACCGGTGTGGTCGGCAATAAAACTGGAACCGTAAAACGTGCCGGTCAGGCCGCTCTGTTGCGCATTGCCGTTGCCGATGCCGGTTTCGGAACCGATGCGGTTGGCTGCCACGACCGGTATCATGTTGGCCGCAGCATGGCCCTGCATGGTGCGCTGCCATTGGCCGGAGGTATCCATGCTGGTGCTGTGCGGTTCCGAACCGATGATGGTTGGAAAGCACAATATTTCTGCCCCCATGAGCGCCAGACTGCGGGCTGTTTCCGGATACCACTGATCCCAGCAGATGCCGATGCCGATTTTTCCGTAGCGGGTATCCCAGACCCGAAAGCCGGTGTCGCCAGGGGTGAAATAAAATTTTTCGGTATAGCCGGGACCGTCGGGAATGTGGGTTTTGCGGTAGATGCCCAATACGGTGCCATCGGCATCGGCCACGGCAACCGAGTTATAGGCAGCATTGCCGGCGCGTTCAAAAAAACCGATAGGCAAGACAATGCCCAGTTCACCGGCCAGTCTGGCAAAGTGGGCGATGCGTTGATTGCCTTCAAACGGTTCTGCCAATTCCAGATGGCGCGCATTCTGGTCGATGCAGAAATACGGCATCATGAATAATTCCGGGCACAGAACCAGGTTGGCGCCCTGTGCTGCAGCTGTGCGGATCAGACGTTCAGCGCGATCCATATTTTGCTGAAAATCCCAGTCGCCGGACGCCATCTGCACGGCGGCTACGGTAATCGTTCTTGTGTTCATGTTCATCCTTATCGGTTAAGCCAAATGGCAGACCTGCAATCGGTTGCCCAGCATCGGGTGTTGTTGCGTCGAGCAATGTACGGCGCCGCCACCCAGCGAGATTTTATCTATCGGCAGCAATTCAACGGCGCGATCCGGAAATGCCCTGGCGAATACAGAACGCGCCAGGTCATCCTGCGGTACATTGAATGCCGTTGAGATCACGGCGCCATTGACCAGTATGTAATTGGAATAGATATCGCAATAGCGGCTCGATCCATAATTTTGCGCGTTGCGCGGTACCGGCAGATCCAGAATTTCAAAACTGCGGCCGCGCGCATCAAGGGCCAGTTCCAGTGCGCGACGGTTTTCCAGCATGCCGCGATAATATTCACCCATGTCAGGCTCGGGCAGGTTGAATAAAATTTTTCCCGGCGCGGTAAAGGACGCAATCCCATCAACGTGGCCATTGGTTTCCACTTCGGGTGGATAACCGGGCAACCAGATAATTTTTCTCACCCCCAGCATGCGGGTCAATTCCGCTTCGATATCTTTTTTTGTCATGCCGGGATTGCGGTTGGGATGCAGCAGACAACTCTCGGTGGTCAACAGGGTGCCCTGACCATCCACATAAAAGGAACCGCCCTCCAGTACCATGTCCGAGCGCACCAGCGGGATCTGGGCCAGCGCGGCGAGGTCGTCACAGAGTTGCGCGCAGCCGTCATAGGGCCGGTATTTTTCGCCCCAGGCATTGAACCGGAATGCGGCAGCCATCTGGCTGACCCGGTCTTCGTTGACCAACATGATCGGGCCGCAATCGCGTACCCAGTTATCTTCCACCGCCATCGACACCACCGTTACCGTTGGCCCGCATAACCGGCGCGCCGTTTCAGCCAGCGGCGTGTAGGCAGTCACAATGCAGCGCTGGTAGGTTGCGATGGTTTTTGCCAGCAGCGCAAAGTTCTCGCACACCTGCTGATAGTGGGTTCCCCATAATTCTTCGCGGTTGGTATAGACCGGCCAGCCCAACCAGGTTGCTGCTTGCGGTTCCCATTCTGCGGGCATCCTGTACCCATCTCTGAGACAGTCGAAATCGGTGTTTCCCATCGTTTTCCTCAACTAAAATTGTTCGGTAGAGGGATCTTAATATGAATCCAATTGATGGAAAAGTGACTATTTTTGCGTTAATTGATTAAAATTTCTAATACCTTCAGATGGGATCTTTATGATTTCATCGCTTTGCCCTGCGAAATCAACCAGTCAACGGCATCCACAACGAAAGGCGAACGCGGTTGATCTGCAATGCGGGAAATCCACCAGACGGTACTGGCAACGCGTGGATAGTCAGCCAGAACGACCAGATTGCCGCGTGCAATTTCATCGCTGGCCAGCAGGCTGGAAAGGCAGGCGATACCGCGGCCACGCACTACCGCATCCAGCAACAGGCGCTGATCGTCGTACAGTATGCTTTTGCGAAATGGTGCCAGTTCGCGCTGGAAAATACCGGCGATTTCATCCCTGGTCAGGCTGTCCTCCAGACATGCCAGAACACAGTGACGATGATGGTGTTCAACAGCGACCTGTCCGAGTTGTGCTGCCAGTTTCGCATTCGCAACCACCACCCATTCATCCTGCAGGAACGGCACTTCCAGTAACCCGGCCTGCTGAATGGGCCGGTTGCTGATCGTGATGTCGACATCATCTTCATCAATATAACGTACCGTTTCGTCGACCGACAGAACCGGACATAACTCGGGCATGATTGCCTGCATGGCTTCAATGCGTGGTTGCAGCCAGCCATGCAGGAGCGGGGCGGGGCACACGAAAGTGACAATGCCTGGATTGAGATAGGTTTCGATGCGTCCCAGGCCGCTCTTCAACGTTTCCAGTGAACGCAACACACTGCGATAGAGAACTTCACCGGCAATCGTCAATTCAACACCGCGACCTTTGCGCCGGAACAGCGGCATGCCAACCTGTTCTTCCAGCTGCAAAATCTGGTGGCTGACTGCCGATTGCGATAAATGCAGTTCGTCAGCCGCCCGGGAAAAGTTACCCAGGCGCGCTGCTGCTTCGAATCCGGAAAGCAATCTGAGGGAAGGAATATGCATAGCGATGTTTTTATTTTGTCCTGATTATGACAATGCGACAGGTCGTCGATTGGTTTGAACAGCGATAGTAAACCACCAATATGTCGTATTTCAGCTAATTAATCGGAATGAATGTCGCAAAATGGTCAAATTGATCGTTTTGACTGACTGCCCATTTCCCTTGGAGCGGCAAAAATTCAGTCGGATTTGTTGTTCTGCATCATGCAAATTGGTCAATTTCAGGTTCATAATGAGCTGCACATATCGAAGCTTGTTTTGACTTTACACAACAAAGTCCAGCCAGATGTGTGTAAGGTTCAACCGAAACAGGGGCGAATATCCTTCGCTCTATGGGTAGAAGCGCCTCCAGTCCAGTCACCCCCCCCGGCGACGCTTTGTGATACCACACCGCACAGGTTACAGGAGACAAAGTTGAAAGCTACCGACAGCGCCAATCCGTCCTATTTCCACAAAGTTGTAGACTGCCAGTGGGCCTGTCCGGCCCACACTCCGGTTCCCGAATACATTCGCCTCATCGGTCAGGGTCGCTACAGTGACGCCTACATGGTGAACTGGGTCTCGAATGTGTTTCCCGGCATTCTGGGCCGTACCTGTGACCGGCCGTGCGAGCCGGCCTGCCGGCGCTCCCGGGTGGAAGATGGCAATCGAGATCATCCGGAACCGGTAGCCATCTGCCGCTTAAAGCGCGTCGCGGCGGATTTTAAAGACGATGTGAAGGGCCGCATGCCGGCCATCGCCCCCAAAAACGGCAAACGGATTGCCTGCGTGGGCGCCGGTCCGGCGTCTCTGACAGTAGCGCGCGATCTGGCGCCTCTCGGTTATGACGTCACCGTCTTTGATGGTGAAGCCAAGGCAGGTGGTTTTATCCGCACGCAGATTCCGCGCTTCCGGCTGCCGGAATCGGTCATCGATGAAGAAACCGGCTACATCCTCGACATGGGGGTGCATTTCAAGAGTGGGCAGCGCATTGATTCCATGCGCACACTCATGGAGCAGGGCTATGACGCCGTGTTTGTCGGTTGTGGCGCACCGCGCGGCCGTGATCTGGTCCTTCCTGGCCGCACCGAGATCAGCGAGCATATTCATGTTGGGATCGATTGGCTGGCTTCGGTCTCGTTCGGACATATCACCAAAGTGGAAAAACGCGTACTGGTGCTGGGCGGTGGCAACACTGCCATGGATTGCTGCCGCTCGGCCAGAAGACTGGGCAGCTCGGATGTGAAAGTCGTGGTGCGCAGCGGCTTTGAAGAAATGAAAGCCTCTCCGTGGGAAAAAGAAGATACCCAGCACGAAGGCATACCGATTTTGAATTTCCATGTGCCACTGTCGTTTGAACATGACAAGGGCCGCCTGACCGGCATGCGTTTTGAAATCGTCAAGGCGGTCTACGATGTCAAAGGCAATCGTCGCCTCGAACCGACCGGCCAGCCAGCCGTGCTGATCGAATGCGATGAAGTGCTCATCGCCGTTGGTCAGGAAAATGCGTTTCCGTGGATCGAATCGGATATCGGCATTCAGTTTGACAAATGGGGTCTGCCGATTCTGTCCAAAGAGTCGTTTCAGTCCACCGTCAAACAGGTCTTCTTTGGCGGCGACGCCTCATATGGCCCGAAAAATATCATCACTGCCGTGGCGCAGGGACACGAGGCGGCCGTATCGATTGATCGTTATCTGAATGGCGAAGATGTCAGTGTCAGGCCGGATCCGCTGACCAATCTGATGTCGACCAAAATGGGTATCCATGAATGGAGTTACCACAATGAAGTCTCGCCCAGCCTGCGTTTCAAGGTGCCGTGGGCCAAGGCCGAAGTCGCGCTGGCCAGTATCCGCGTGGAAGTCGAACTGGGTTTTGATGTGGCCACCGCATTCAAGGAAGCCAGCCGGTGCCTGAACTGCGATGTGCAGACGGTCTTCAACAAGCAAACCTGTATTGAATGCGATGCCTGTACCGATGTGTGTCCGATGGATTGCATCACCTTTACTGAAAACGGAGAAGAAGCGGAACTGCGTACCCGTCTGACCGCACCGGCGAATAACCTCGCCCAGGATCTGTACGTTTCTGCGGCGTTAAAAACCGGACGCGTGATGGTCAAGGATGAAGACGTCTGTCTGCACTGTGGATTGTGTGCCGAGCGTTGTCCGGTAGGTGCCTGGGATATGCAGAAGTTTCTGCTCACCACCACCCCGGCCGGACCGCATTGCCGCGACAAAAAATCCACGCCCAGCAAGATGGAGGAAGCATGAATAAATTAACTGCGCGTATTGAATCAATTAATGATTTCGTCATTAAATTCGCCAACGTCAACGGGTCCGGTTCGGCCTCGGCCAACGAACTGTTTGCCAAGGCCATCATGCGCATGGGCGTACCGGTCAGCCCGCGCAATATCTTCCCCAGCAATATTCAGGGTATGCCAACCTGGTATGAAGCCCGGGTCAGTGCCAAAGGGTATCTGGGACGGCGCGGCGGTGTCGACATGATGGTCGCCATGAATCCGCAAACCTGGGACGCCGACGTGGCAGAAATCGAAAGCGGCGGTTATCTGTTTTATGACAGCACCAGACCGATACCGGAATCGTTGTTTCGCAAGGATATCCATGTCATCGGCATACCGCTGACCGAAATCAGCAACGCGGCCTATACCGATCCGCGCCAGCGTCAGCTGTTCAAAAACATTATTTATGTCGGTGCCCTGTCGGTATTGCTCGACGTGGATGCTGACGTGTTTGAAAAACTGTTTGCCGAACAGTACAAGGGCAAGGAAATTCTGCTCGATTCCAATGTGCGCGCCCTGCATCTGGGGCGTGACTATGTCAAGGCACATCTGCAGGCACCACTGGGTATCCGCGTGCAGCGCACCGATGCGGTTGGCGACCAGATTTTTACCGACGGTAACAGCGCGCTGGCGCTGGGTCTGGTGTACGGCGGCGCTACGGTGGCAGCCTGGTATCCGATTACCCCGTCGTCATCGGTACCGGAAGCGTTTCAGAAATACTGCGACAAATTCCGGGTGGAGTCGGAAACCGGCAAGAACAAGGTGGCGATCATTCAGGCCGAAGATGAACTGGCGTCGATCGGCATGGTACTGGGCGCGGCATGGAACGGCGCGCGCGCATTTACGGCCACGTCCGGCCCCGGCATTTCATTGATGACGGAATTTATCGGGCTGGCGTATTTTGCGGAAATTCCGGCCACCATCGTCAACGTGCAGCGCGGTGGGCCATCCACCGGCATGCCGACCCGTACCCAGCAATCCGATCTGCTGTCGTGTGCCTATGCCTCGCATGGCGACACAAAACATGTGCTGCTGTTTCCGGAAGATCCGCATGAATGTTTTGAACATGGTGCAGCCGCGCTGGATCTGGCCGACCGTTTGCAAACGCCGATCTTTCTGATGACCGATCTGGATATCGGCATGAATCAGCGACTGTGCAAACCGTTTGAGTGGGATGACACGCGCGCCTATGACCGCGGCAAGGTGATGACGGCCGAAGAACTCGAAGCCGGTCGTGATTTCGGTCGCTACAAGGATGTGGACGGCGATGGCATACCCTGGCGCACCCTGCCGGGCACGCATCCGACACTGGGCAGTTTCTTTACCCGTGGCACCACCAGAGATGCCTATGCGCGTTATTCTGAGCGTGGGCCCGATTACATCTACAACATGGAACGGCTGCTGAAAAAATTCAAGACCGCCGCCGATATGGTGCCGCAACCGGTGATCAGAAAGGCCGAACGGGCCAGTTCTGTCGGCGTACTGTATTTCGGGTCAACCAGTCCGGCCATGGTCGAGGCGCTCGATGTGCTGCATGAACAGGGCACGGAGTTGGATGCAATCCGGCTTAGAGCCTTTCCGTTTCCTGATTCGGTCGCGCAGTTTATTGCAGAACATGACAAGGTATTTGTGGTGGAACAGAATCGCGATGCGCAGATGCATTCGATGCTGGTCAATGAATTGTCCATCGACCCGGCGCGCATGGTGAAGGTGCTGCATTACGACGGCACGCCGATTACGGCGCGCTTCATTGTGGATGCCATCAACAAGAACCTGAATAAAATGCAGGATGCCGGCGCAGTACAAAGGGAGGCAGCATGACCTATCTTGTCAAACCAAAACTGCATCATCCATCGCTCACGCCCAATAAAGTCGGCTATACCCGGCGCGATTACGAAGGACGGGTTTCCACCCTGTGTGCCGGGTGCGGGCATGATTCGATTTCTGCGGCGATTATCCAGGCCTGCTGGGAACTCAATATTGAGCCGCACCGGGTGGCCAAACTGTCCGGTATCGGCTGCAGTTCAAAAACGCCGGATTATTTTCTGGGCGCGTCGCACGGATTCAATACCGTGCATGGCCGTATGCCGTCGGTGCTGACCGGCGCCAACCTGGCCAACCGTGAACTGCTGTATCTGGGCGTGTCCGGCGATGGTGATTCGGCCTCGATCGGCCTGGGACAGTTTGCCAATGCCATGCGGCGCGGCGTGAACATGGCCTATATTGTGGAAAACAATGGCGTGTACGGTTTGACCAAGGGGCAGTTTTCAGCCACGGCGGACCGCGGTTCCAAAAGCAAAAAAGGCGTGGTCAATCGCGATAATCCGATAGATCTGGTTGGTCTGGCGCTGCAGCTTGGCGCGACCTATGTGGCGCGCAGCTTTTCCGGTGACAAGGCGCAGCTGGTACCGTTGATCAAAGGTGCGCTCGACCATGGTGGTGCCGCCTTCATCGACATCATCAGCCCTTGCGTGACGTTTAACAATCATGGCGGCAGCACCAAAAGTTATGACTATGTCCGTGCCCATAATGAAGCAGTCAGCAGGATTGATTTCATGGACATGCACAGTGAAATCAGCGTGGACTATCCGGCCGGGGAAGTCATTGAAGTGGAACAGCATGACGGGTCAATATTGCGTCTGAAAAAACTGCATCCGGAATATGATCCGACTGATCGCTATGCTGCGCTGAGTTACATGAATGAACATCATGCACGCGGTGAAGTGGTGACCGGTTTGCTGTATCTGGATCCGATTGCGCCGGATCTGCATATTTCACTCAATACCAGTGATGCACCGTTAAACAGTTTGAGAGAAAAAGATTTGTGTCCGGGCTCGAAAGCGCTGGATAAAATTAACGCGGCGCTGCGGTAATTTACCCGCGATTTTAAGCGGGTACCTGGTGGTAGGCTGGGACATAACACAGGCAAAGGATTTTATATGACAACCGAACGCACAGTATTTCAATCCATGGCGCAACGGCATGTGGTCAGCCTGACGCCGGAAGCCAGCGTCTGGGAAGCCGCCTGCGTGATGACCAAGGCCAATATCGGCAGCGTGCTGGTCATCGATGGTGCCGGCAAGATGAAAGGGATCCTGACCGAGCGCGATCTGATGACGCGCGTGCTGGCCAGGGCGCTCAATCCGCAAACCACCAAGGTGTCTGAAGTGATGACGAGTGATCCGCACTGTGTCGGACCGGATACCAAAATCGCCGATGCGGTGCTGATCATGATCGAGCGCGGATTTCGGCATTTGCCGGTCGTGAATGCGGCCGGTAAAATCCTCGGCGTATTCTCCGTGCGCGATGCCCTGCCGCGTGAGATCGGCAGCGCCGTGAGCATGGCTGAATTCAATGATCAGGTGAATGATGCTTTAGGTTGAACGCTTCAGGTTGAAATTTGCGCCTGAAGTTATACAGTGGTTTTACAGGAAAAAATGTGAAGTGAACTCAATCCAAACATGAGGGAAACATGATGAAATGGTCTGATACCGGTGAAATAGCAAAAGCGCTGACCCTGAAACTGCCTGACATAGATCCAAAAGTGATCAGGCATACCCAATTACCTGCCTGGGTGAAGGAGTTGTACCATTTCAGCGATGATCCTGAGAGTTATGATGACAAAACCCTCATCGATATTCAGACCCTGTGGATTGCTGAATCGGGAAAAACTCAGACGGCCTGAGCTGACCTGGCGTGCACCGGTATGGCGTGTAACTGACCTGTTCCGTCAGAACAGGTCGGTATTTATTTGGCCGGCAGCAGGCAATACGGGAAGCAACTCGAAGATACATTGGAAATGGCAATGGGAATGAGTACCGGCGCCAGATAAATATTAAACAGCAGATACAGGCCGTCGCTGGTGACTCTGATCGGCGAGATCATCTTGTCGAACTCTTTTTCACCGGTCGCCGGATCGTATGTGACGTTGATGGCGTAGGTTTTGTTCAGGTATCCCGGCACCGCGGTCTTGTCGTCGCGGTTTTGCCCGGGATTGCGCAGCGCGTTGATTTCACCAACCAGTGAGGTGTCTTCCTGGTAGCGCAGTCCGGCAATCGTTCCCGACAACGTCAGCTGACCATTCGCGTCTGGGGTATAGCCAGCCTGGGCAACATCCATTCTGTCGCGCTCGTCCAGCGTTCCTTCAATCCGAAGACTGTACAGCCCGGTCACAGCGTTTTTGCTGTCAACATGAAAATCGGACAGCGCCCCACTGACCTTGCCGTGAAAGGGTAGTTCCATCGTTTTGACGATGCCGGCCGGCGCATCGAAAATATAGTGGTAGGTTTTTCCGATGAAAACAACCTTTTGCTTATCCTGTGAGATCAGTATCGACGACACGTTTTCGGTGTAGTGATGGGTCGCTTCGATGGCCGGGGTGGTGCAGCCGGCCAGCAGCATCAGGGCCAACAGGTTTGGCCCTGACAAAAACAGTCTGCGCAGATTAGTCATAGTCTTTCATTTCAGCGAAAAGGTGCGGCAAATTATGGTGGGTGATTTTCTATTCCTACTGTGTCATGAACGGCGACCCCGTAGGCTGGAATGCGTCGTAGGCTGGGATGCGTCGTAGGCTGGGATGGAATCCCAGCATCAACGGTTGAAATGCTGGGATTGCATCCCAGCCTACGATTGCATCCCAGCCTACGATTGCATCCCAGCCTACGAAGCATCCCAGCCTACGTTCGTCATGGTAACGACGGAATAAAAACTGAGTTTTTGGATTTATGACACAGTAGGACCATCGGGTTACCCATAATAACAAGTAAGTCTGACCCGCTGCCACTCAAATCTGCTCTGAATGTCAGAGGTTGCACACTAATTCTTTCCATTTTCCACAATTGGCGGTGCTTGCATTGTCGGTGCTGTCGGCATTGTCGGAGCTGTTTCCAAAGTCGGTGCTGATTGCGTTGTCGATTGCAGTGCGGGATTCTCTTGCGGGGCATCAACGTCACTGTCCACGGAACTTCTCCTTGACGAAGCGCAGCTTGATTCCTGACTGTCCTGTGATCCAGAGCGCGATCTCGGGCTCGATTGAGAACCCCAATCGTCATCGTCTGGCGTTGGCCCTGGGCTGTCCGGCCGAGCTGAATTCTTGATTGTCGGCCGCTTTGCGGTCGGTGGGGAGAGATCTTTGCACTGGGGTGAAACGCCACCATAGCAGGCCGCATCGGGACGATAAGAACTCCAGGTTGAACTGTTGTCCTGATCGTAGGTATCTTCACTGCAGCAGGCTTTGGTTTTATTGTAAATGGCACTGACAATGACTGACAGAATTCCAATCGCGGAGTCGAATGTTGAAGCGACAAGATGAAAAGGAACACTCTGGTCATCATCCAACTGTTTGGTTGACATCCAGGTGCTCAGCAGCCACAAACCGACACCGACCGCAGTGATGATGATTCCTGCACCACCAAGCCACGAACTGGCCACGCCCAACGATATCAGTGCGCCGGCCAGCACCGGACATCCCATGATTAACCCTGTCCCTGTCGCAATCGTTGCACCGGCAAGATTTTTCATTACCGGGCTGGCAACGATTGTTTTCATCGTGGGGCAATTCAGCTCGTCTGGACCAGGCGGGTCGTAATAATCATATAGGTCCCGCGAGCGATAGCAGCAATCCGGAAGTCGAAATCGAATGCAGAAACAATCCATAAGTACTCCACAAAACTTAATTGTTCGGAAAATTACGAAGAAGAAAATACGGGCATCGCTGGCATTGCACCTTGCCGCTGACCTGATGGGCGATAGTAGTTCAATTGCTTCTGGTTTCAAACTGTCGCTAATACGTAGAGCCGTTGGCTTGGGAAGCAGGCTTCTGGCTGAACTCAAATTGTGATTCGTCTACGTGAAATTACTGGGAGAAATTCGGGAATTAATTTGCAAAAATATAATCTACTGTCAGGTGGCACGATTATTTAAGAACAGTTAGCGAAAGAAAGGTCCCGTCATGAGCCCAACAACAACTTCGTCCACCTACAGGAGCACAAGTTTTTTGCCACTTGTTTTGACTAATTCAGATTCGCTTTCCAGTGAGTCAACTGTTGATTCTGATTCTTTAACTGTTTCAACAATTCCTTCGCTTGCCAAAGTGACTGAGGAGTCGCAGGCAGGTCAATTTAAGAAACGACGCAGTTCAGTCATGACCGCTCCGAATCAATGGCATTCAATTTCCGTGGAGGATGATTTTCCAGTTTCGTCAGAGATAGATGAGACGGAAAATGATGCCTGCAGTGACACGGAGGAAATAAATCAGGACGATGCCGACAGCGACGATGATTACGGTGGTGAGCACAGATATATAGATTATTTGAAAATAGCATTGACCAATTTTCAAGGTATGACCAGCGATAAAATGAAATTGGCATTGGCAGGCAGTGACGAAATAGTAGAGGCGTTCTTTGACGACATAAGGTGTTTGCTAACCTCGGATGAAAGCAGCGATGAAGTGCGCAATGCCAAACAGACTATCGTCAATTTTGCTAAAACTCAATCTGCAGACTTTAGATTCAGAATATTCAATGCTGACAACGACATGATTTGTCTTTCCGGGTTTGATTTAAGCGGGATGAATTTCGCGGGAATAAACTTGCGGGCGGCAAATTTTTCAAAATCAATTTTAAATGGCGCGAATTTTTCCGGAACTGATTTAAGCGGCGCAAATTGTGATGATGCTGATTTCAGAAATGTCATATTCAATGGGACAAATATGGAGTATGGTCATTTTGAAAAAGCAAATTTTTTTGGTGCAAAATTGAATTCTTCGTCTGTTTATTTTGCCAATTTTTGTGGTGCAGATTTAAGGAATGGCGATTTCACGGGTTTGGACTTGCGAGAAACCAGATTTGCCAACGCGAATCTGGAGAATGTCAGTTTCAAAGATGCGAATTTATATGGTGTATGGTTTACTCGGGCGAATTTGAAAATGGCCTGTTTCAATGGAGCGAATTTAAATGGCGCATGGTTTGCCGAGGCGAATTTGGAGAATGTCAGTTTCAAAGGCGCGAATTTGGACGGCGCACGGTTTGCAAGGGCGAATTTGAAGAAAGCCGATTTTAGCGGCATTGTTTTGCAACACGTCTATTTAGGTAAAGCAATTTTGATTGGTGCCATTTTTGATGGAGCAAATTTTGAGGGCGCCAATTTGAGTGGCGCGGATCTGCGTGATGTCAACTTTAGTGGTCTGAAATTGCACGGGAAAAATTTCTCAGGACCAAATTTCTCGGGCGCGAATTTGTGTGGCGCAAATTTTAAGGGATTGAATTTATTCGGCGTAAATTTAAGAGATGCAGATTTGAGGGACGCTGATCTCAGTGGGGCAAATTTAACAGATGTGATATTTGGCACTGCAAATCTGGGTCGAGCCAATTTAAGACTGGCAAATTTGCATCGTACTAAATTTATCGGTTCGACTCTTTACGGTGCCGATCTGCGAGGTGCAAATATCCTATGGACAGAATTCAGTGTTCGATGTGGTTTGGACTCCAGACTGTTTGTCGTAGCTGAAAGAACCGATCATGAATTTTTGGCTAAATCCTGGCGTGACACTTCGGTGAAACCCAGAAACCACCAGGGCCTGAACATTTTTGAAGATCCGTTTATTCCCGCACAAAAATCATTAGTCGTTGACATGACGAAGAAGCCGCATCACGTCATACCTGTGGCGCAGCAGAAACCGCCAGCGCCACCACGGTCGTTTTGGAGCTGGATATCAAACATCCCCAACAGCGTGGCTCAATTTTTCAGATCAGCATTTCGGCGTCTTTGGAGTGGTTCCTAAAACTTGCAAAAGCACAGGGCAAAGCGGCGTGTCATTTCTTCTCCGTGGCCGCAGTCTGCGGCGCTTGAGCCAAATGCTTCCACTTCGTCGTCTCATCGTCATATTTCTGCCACGCTGCCGCAGGGTGCATCTGAGCCATGATCATATTACCCAAGGCGTAAAGCAGATCAACCCGCCGCGCGCTTTCCCATAATTCCAAGTCAATGCGGCTATTTTTGATTCAACTACGTGAAAATACTGGGAGAAATTCGGGAATTAATTTGCAAAAATATAATCTACTGTCAGGTGACACAATTCTTCTGCTGTTTTTTGCCGGGGAGCGTTCATCACAATTCTGCACAGCTGTTTGCGCGGTTTGTTGGCGCAGCGCTGCAATCAGGTTCAGTAACCTTATTTCAAAGGAAAGGACGAGCATCGTTTCACGGAAATGCAAACCTGCTTTGATCAAGTCGATGACTTGACCGGGTGGCGGTTGTCGCCTGCGTTCTTAGAAACCATGCCTTTAATTGACCCATGAATTTACCACTTTCCAGATCACAAAACTCATTTGCCTCGTATGGTGCCATGCCGCTGCTGACGCCTATCCCTGAACTCGGCGAGACCAACCCAGCGTCTGACTCATCGCCACCCGTCGTACCAGAAAGAAGGGAGATTTCAATTTCTGCGCAGCCCTATTTTCTCGTCGATTCTGATACTGAAAATCCGGAACAAAATCAATCGGGAACACAACACAGACCCTCAGACAGAAAGCAGGAAGTGTTCTGCTCTGGTCATCTAAAACTTTCGAGTAATCGGGGCAGGAAGAAGTCTGATGGGCCTAGTACTTCTATCGCCCCTGAAAAGATTGAATTGCCTGAATTGGATGTACTGAGTATACAGGAGCGGCCAAGTATAAAGCCCAGGACGATTTCAAGCGATCAGGCTGTAAAAGAATTCAATCGGACACGACTAAAGACCCTGACCTCTGAGGGCACCAGTAAGCAGACTTTGGCAGAAAAGCGGGAAATCATGGAGCTCCCGTATATCAGAGAATGTCTGGAAAAACATCGTGGCGACTTGAATCCGATTAATTTGACCAAGGTTGATTTGAGTGGACTGGATTTAACTGGATGCAATCTCACCTATGCCATTTTCACAGATGCAAATTTAACTGGAACCATATTAATTGGTGCAAAACTTCATCATGCCAAGTTTCTCAGGGCTAAGTTGGTGCAAGCGGATATGTTGAAAGCTGATTTACATGAGGCCAATTTAGAGAATGCCAATCTAACGAAGGCATCTTTGATCAAGGCCAACTTGAGTGAATCGATTTTGACCGACGCACTTTTAAAGAACACGGATTTTACTGGTGCAACCTTACATGAGGTAGATTTCACGTTCATAAAAAGCAAATCAATTAGATGGCTCAATATGAATTGGCAGGGAGCAGATTTGACACGTGCGGTATTAACCGGCCTTGATTTTACCAATGCAATAATGCACAACATCACGTTGGTGGATGCCGATATACGGGGAGCGAATTTCACTGGAACTGAATTGATAGGTGCAACGATTGGAAATTTGGACAGGGACAGGTTGGGAAAAATAAAATCGAACAACTGCTTCGGGTGTTGCAGGCCAGACGATGAAGTGATTACGTTGAGCAAAACTCAACTGCAGGAAGCCGATTTGACTGGATCAGATTTTACGGGAATCAAACTCGTTGGTGTCATGTTGACTGGATCAAATTTGACGCGCGCAGTTTTAACAGGAATGAATTTCTCTGGAAACGATTTGTCTCGAGTAAATTTTACTCACGCAGATTTGAGCAGAGCCACTCTGTCCAAAGTGCCTATATCTGGCGCCATCTTTAAGCATGCGAATTTAACCGGCGTGAAAATGGTCAAGGCCGATTTGCGCGTAAATGACTTCAGTTATGCAGATTTTTCTGACGCCGATTTGTCAGAGTGCATTTTCACGGGGCAAAAATTTGTTTCGGTAAATTTTACTGGTACGACGCTGACGGCAGCAAATATGATGGATGTGAGTTTAGTCGGTTGCAGATTAGTCGGGGCAGTCTTGATTGCTGTTGATTTGAGGACAGTTGAACTTGGTGGTTTGGATTTTACTGGAGCCAATTTGAGTCATGCCATTTTATCCGGAAAAATGAATGCTCTTAAATCTCTGATTGCCATTAATTTAAATGGGGCAAAGTTACACCGAACTGACTTGACCAATACAGACTTAACCAGGGCTCGTATGCGGGGCGCAGAATTAATTAAAGCAATTTGTGAATGCGCGAATATGTCCTCGGTTGATATGACCGGCGCAGTATTGACTGGGGCAATCTTCAAACGGACTGTTTTAATTGGCGCCACCACTACTAACGCTGATTTTCAGGATGTTGATATTGGAGAGGCCTTCCATGATATCGACAAAGATACCCATGAAATTGAGAGCCTGGAACACCAGAATTCTTTGAAAGTAAGGAAAGGAAAAAAATGATCCCACCTTCATATACACGCGCAATCGTTATTCCCGCTGTTTCGGATAATTCGGTTGTTGATTCGAATCGCGATGATTTCGAACCGGAACCAGATTGTGACGTTGCAGGTTTATCCCGGATTGATGAGGAAAGTGACGATGATTTTCCTGTCGTTTATGAGCAGGTCGATTTTCGGAAAATATCTCTAAATAATATTCTTGGTATGACCAGACAGCAAATGGAATTGGCATTGCTAAGCAAGGACCGGACAGGGAAACAATTTTTTGATGACATTGATAACGTTCTTAGTTCTGACGATAAGTGCGATGATTTGCACACGGCAAAACAGGTCATTGTGGATTTCATTAAATTCCAATCCGATTCAATCAGAGCCGTAGTATTTGAGTACAGGGCGAGAAGATTTGATCTTTCTGGCCTTGATTTGAGTGGAATGAATTTCGAAGGATTAAACTTTCGCGAAGCAAATTTTTCGAATTCAAATTTAAGCGGAGCCAATTTTTCTGGAGCGACGTTAACGTTTGCAAAATTCAATGATAGCAAGTTGAATAATGCCAAATTCAAAAAGGCGGATTTGGTATGGGGAGAATTCGAAAGGGCTGATCTAACTGGTGCTGATTTTAGCGGTGCAGATTTGTGCCAGGCAAATATGAGCGGGGCCAATTTGAATTTTGCCAATTTGAATGCTGAGTCTGTTTTGTGGACCAAATTTTGCAGAGTGAACTTTAAAAATGTGAATTTCGAAGGTTTGAACTTTCAGGGAGCCATATTTGATGGCGCAAATATGGAAAATGCCAGTTTTAAAGGAACGAATTTGGAGCAGGCGTCGTTTGTTGGGACGAACCTGAAAAGAGCCAATTTCAGTGGCATTGATTTATCCAGGATCAGGATGAGTAAAGCTATATTGATTGGGGCGATTTTTGTTGGGGCGAATTTTGAGTATGCAGACTTAAGCGGTGCTGATTTGCGCAATGTAGATTTTCGCGGCCATGAATTGTATGGTGCAAGGTTTATGGGGGCGAATTTAGATCACGCAAATTTCAGAGGGATGAATTTGTCGCAAGTCAACTTTAACGAAGCAGATTTGAGTGATGCTGATCTGAGCGGCGCCAATTTGGCAAGTACGGTATTTGGCAAAGCAAATTTCAGCAGGGCAAATTTAAGGCTGGCAAATTTGCGTGGTACCAATTTTATAGGAGCCATTTTATTCGGTGCTGACCTGCGTGGAGCATGGTGTCTTTGGGCAAAGTTCAGCATCAGATGTGGTGTGGATCCAAATCTGTTTGTCTTGGCTGACAGAGAGAATTATTCATTCAGAGTCAAATCGTTGCGCGAAACTTCAGTGCAGGCCGGCGACCACGAGGGACTGAAGGATTTTGTAGATCCGTTCCTTTCTGGTCGGCCTGCATTGAAACCAGCAATCCGCGCTTCGGCAATTCAATCCAGACCAATTCGGCCAATCGTTGTGTTGCAGGCTGCGGCCGTACAAAAAGCGGTGGTCGTCGATGTGACGAAAAAGCCATATTCCGTCATGGCCGTGACATCTCAGTCATTACCGGTAACGCCCCGATCCTTTTGGGGATGGATATCATCTGTCACTGTGACTCTGGGTCAATTTTTCAGAGCAGTGCACCGTCGCCTCTGGGGCCTGTCGTAGTACAGTCGACGGCAACGGAGCCTGGTGATTCTATTTCTTCCCCCTGGCCGCCAGCTCCCGCGCCAACCCCAACTGCTTCCACTTCGGCGCAAATTTCACCGCCTCGTCATACTTCTCCAGCGCCTCGGCAGGACGCCCCTGTGCCATCAATACATCACCCCAGGCCTTGAGCGGATCGGCCCAGCGCGGGCCTTTGCTGTTGGCCAGTCTGAACTGTTCACCGGCGCGTTTCAGGTCGCCGTGTCTAACCAGCGCCATCCCGTACGAAAAGTAGCCGGAGGGAATGCTGGGTGCCAGTGCGATGGCGTTGGCATACCAGGCCTGGGCGCCGGCCCAGTCACCGCGCAGATCCAGCACGTCAGCCCGGAACCGGTAGCAATCGACAAAGGTGCCGGTGCCGGTGGCCTTCTGTGGGCCGTCCAGTGCCGCATCGGCCTTGGCGCGCTGGTGGGTTTTTTCATAGGTGGGCGCGGCGTAGCACATGTAAAACGTGTTGTTGGTGGAGACCGCCGGATTGGCATACGCTTCGGTAAAGGCATCCCATTCGCCCGAGGCCTGTTTCAGGTCACCCTGTTCTTCGGCCAGCAGTGCTCTGGCCAGCGCGGCAACGGATACGTCAGGGGCATTGTTGATGTCGATATTGGCGGTTTTTAAGCGCAGGGCCGCGGAGTCCAGATCGTGCATGAGTACCTCGGACTGGGCGGCCTGCAGGTTGGCCGAGCCGGACAGGCTGGCAAAAATGCCCACGCCATCGTGGGAGTCCATATCGGCGATATTTTCGGCCCGCACCGTGGTCAGATCCCAAACCTGCTGGTCGTAATTCTGATACGTGGTTTCCGGTGCGCGGCCCGGGCGACCACCGGCCATCTTGATCAGTTGTTCGGTTTCGCGCACCGACGCTTCTTCGCTGCCGGTATTCCATAACGCATAAATGATGTTGTTGTAGCCGCTCCAGTAATCCGGCTTCAGCCTGACCGTTTCCCGGTACATGGGCAGCGCCTCCTGCATGGCGCCGGCCTTGCCCTGGCCGACGATGGCATTGGCCCAGTAATTGAGCACATAGGGTTTTTCGCTGGCGTCCACGGCCGGATAGGCTGCTTTGGCAAAGCGGATGGCATCGTCGTTGCGGTTGGCATTGGTCAGGTAATTCACCCACAGACCGGGCTGCGACTGACCATAGATATATTCGCCGGCGTCAGTGAGCAGTTTGTCCAGATTGTGATCCTGATCGGAAAATGTTTTGGCCAATATCCCCGTGCCACGCACGGTGAGCGCCAGTGCGCCTTTGTCGGTCAGAACCACATCGCCGTAAATGTGCTGGTCATGTCCGAACCGTTCTTTGAGCGTGCGCTCGATCTGACCGACCGACACACCCGTTTCCGGCACATCGATGGCGATGTCGTTGGTCCAGGCACTCGACAGTGAACGCCGCTCGGCGCTGGTGCGGGTGGCAGCCTGAATGCGGGACAGCACGTCCAGCAGTCCGGTGGCGATGATTTTGCCGCTCGGTACCTGATTGGTCAGATTGGGAGCGATATCAAACGCATCAATGACGACACTGCGCGACAGGAAGGCGTCGTGTACCATGAAGACGGCAGCCACGCCGATGGCAGTGGCCACGCAGGCCAGAAATACCTGAAAGCTGACCCGCAGCCGCACGCCGAGCCGGCGCACGGTTTCTTCGCGCAGCTGATTCTTCAAATGGGCCAGGCGCAGGTCATGCTCATCTCTGAGCAGTTTGGTCTGGATATGCACATGCCCGGTCTGGGCTTCGACATGCCTGGCCTGCACCTGCAAAAAATGCGAGGCATCGCGCGCTACCTCGGGGCTGTACAGTGCATTCTGATGGGCAATGGTGGCTGCAAACGGATCGACACTGGCAGTTTCAGTGATCAGCGAGAGTTCGGCATCTTCCAGTTCAAGTCGCTCGTCGTCTTCGCCCAGCACGCCGCCGGTTATTTCTTCCGCCATGTCTGCTTCCTTGGTTGAGTCAGATACGTTTCAAATCCGCATGCAACTGGTCCAGATTCAAATGATCACAGCCCCCGGCTTCTTCGAGCTGGATGGGAAAAATCGCCCAGGCTTCATCGCCATAGGCATGCCACCAGGCCAAGCTCAGTTTCTGCACACGTCCCCAGGTAACAACGTAAAAGCTGTCTTTGTCGTAGCCGATGACAGGAACGGCATGGCCACCAATGATGGCTTCCGACTTCCAGCCGCGTTGCAGTGACCACTCTTTTTTCTGCTTCCACTGATGTTCTGCGCTGTTGGTCAGCTTCACCCCCACAAAAACCAGTCCGTACAGATAGACAGCCTGCTTGATCAAATGGATATCGGTCAAACTGATCGGCGTGTAGCCGAGGATCCGGTGGCCCCACAGCCCACTGCGGTGCCAGTGCTTGAGCACCTCTGCTTCAACCAGCGGAATATCCGCGCCTTTGGTGAGCCGGAAATATTCTTTGAGAACTTCGTCGGTATCGGGAACGGGATGGGACTGACTGGTGGCGATATTCCAGGCATGGATGGCATGCGCGGCGGCTGCCATGGAGCAGTCACCATATTTGGCATTGCCATCCAGCGGCCAGCGCAGCACCTGCTGGTAGCGGTGTAAAACGTCAGGGGGATCAGGTAAATTGGCTGCCGGGTTCAGATAGGACTGATAGTGCTGCAGCCCGGGCGGGAATTGCGGCGCAGCCTTGCCGTGCCCCTGCCCTTGCTCTGCAGGTTGCTTTGTTGCGACCATGTTCCTAATCCTTTTATCCGGTTAGTTAACACTGTTCTTCCCTTACCGCTGCACCGTGACAGTCTGGCCGTCATAACTGACCACCTTGTCGGCTTCATCCAGACTTGCAGAACTGGACATGCCAGGCCGGATGAAATGGAGTTTAAACTGACGATGCACTGTCATGCCAGCGTATTGTCCAATCCGTTGTCCAATAGTCACAGTTCCGGTCCTGTCGTTATAACTCAGGGGAATGCGGCTGAATTCACCGCGGGTATAGCCATTGGTGAGGCCATCGTCTTCATACAGGCTGAACTGCCCATCGGAGCCGGTGTAGACAACCAGGGTCAGCGCGGCGTCAGGATGTTCATCCACATACTGGGTCACCGGACCCATGGGCACAATGGAACCGGCTTTCACGAACAGCGGCATGCGCGTGAGCGGTGCGCCGACCCTGGCAGTCGTGCCACCCCGATACAGCTCACCGGTATTGAAGTCAAACCAGTTGGCACCTCTGGGCATATAGACACTGCGTTCCCGCGCGCCATACACATACACCGGTGCGACCATGAGCGCATGACCGAACAGATACTGATCCTTGATGTTCTTGACCTGGTCGTCCAGAGGGAAGTCCATCACCAGACCGCGCATGACGGTGCCGGAATGATAGTAAATGTCGGACGCCGTGGCGTAGATATACGGCATGAGACGATAGCGCAAGCGGTCGTACCAGACCATGGACTCGCGCATGGCCGAGCCTTCCGGCGATATATTGTAGATTTCGCGTTTGACCACTTCGCCATGCGAGCGAAACAGCGGCGACAGTGCGCCAAACTGGAACCAGCGCAGATTGAGTTCCTGCCATTCCTTGATATCGGCTGGATTGGCCGCGGTTGTTGCGACAGTGCGATTTTCCTGGGCCGAGCCGACATCGCCAAACTGGTAACGGGTCTCCTGGGCATAACCGCCAATGTCGTGGGTCCAGTTCGGAATGCCTGACATCGAAAAACTCACCCCCGCCGAAATCTGGTCATACAGATTGTTCCAGCGCGCCACCGTATCGCCACTCCAGACCGCTACCGCATTCCTTTGAATGCCGGCAAAACCGGAGCGCGACAGGATGAACTGGCGGGTATTGGGCTGATCGCGGTTCAAGCCATCGATGAGGGCCTGGGTATGCAGCAGGCTGTACGGATTGAAAGTGATTTCTCCGGCGCCATACACGGTCGGGCCGATGAGTTTTTTGAAATCGGCCGGTCGGGTATTGGACAGTACATCGGGCTCGCTGTTGTCCATCCACCAGGCATCAAAGCCCAGGCTGCCCAGTTTGGTTTTGATCTGGCGATAGTAGATATCGCGCGCGTCCTGCGTATACGGATCGTAGTGCGAATTTTTATAGCCGGGCCCAACCCAGTCGACATCGCCGTTGACCACATTCTGCGTCCACATATGACCGGCGGCGTCGAGCTCTTTGTAATTGTCGGTATTCGGATAAAACTTGCCCCAGATCGACAGCATCACATGCGCGTGATTGCGGTGGATTGCTTCGACCATGGCCTTGGGATCGGGGAAGCGCTTCTTGTCGAAATCATGCGAACCCCAGCCATCTTCCGGCCAGTAAAACCAGTCCTGCACGATATTGTCGAGCGGCCAGCCGCGTTTGCGGTACTCCTGGACTGCACCCAGAATCTGCTCCTGGGTTTCATAGCGCTGGCGCGACTGCCAAAAGCCATACGCCCATTTCGGCATCAGCGGCGCCTGACCGGTCAGCTGCCGGTAACCGGCGATGACGGCATCCATGCTGTCGGCATCGATCACATAGTAATTGATCCCCTGTGCGATTTCGGAGGAAAACGTCAGTGCATGGCGTTCCGGATAAGGCAGCGGATTATTGTGCGTGACGGTGATCATGCCGCCGGACGGTTTCCATTCCAGATGAAAGGCAACCGGTTTTGCGGCCGTGAATTTGACTTCAAAATTGTGATACCAGGGATTCCAGCCCTGACGCCAGACATCCAGAATCGGTTTGCCATCGAGCGACAGCGTCGCATAGTCAGACGCATACAGCTGCATCTTGTGCACACCGGATTGATCGGAAGTCAGCGTGCCATCCCATACCACTTTGGCGTCTTTGAGGTTTTTTGGCGCATCAATGCCGGCCGGCCAGTTCTCGGCCAGGTCTTTGAGGTATTGATAGGCGATGTCGGCTTCATGTCGGGTCAGCACCAGTTTGCCATCGACGTAGTAGCGCGCAGTCAGGCCGCCGGGCTTGCCTTCGGCATCCGTGAGTTTCAGATCACGACCCAGCGCGCCATACGGTGTGCTGTCGCCAAAGCGCGAGATGGCATTGTTATCCCACAGGACGCCGTAATTTTTATCGGATATGACAAACGGCACGGCCACTTCCATATTGTGCTGGGCCAGCAGCACATCTTCACCGTTCAGATTCATTTGCGCATTCTGATGCTGGCCGAGTCCGTACCAGGCGTCGCTGCTGCCGGCATTGAAGCCTTCCTTGATGGCGGAAAAAGCCTGGCCGGCGATGCTGACCGGTGTCATGCTCTCTGCCGACTGTTTCAGGAAGACTTTGCCGGCGGCGTTATAGAAATCGGTCTGACCGGTTTTGAGTGTGACCCGGGCTGAGATTTTGCCGGCATTTAATGTGACGGTCTCGGCTGACTGGGTAACGGTGAATGTGCAGGTGCAGGGTAGCGCCGTGGTCATCAGCGAGGGTGTGAGCGTTTTGTCGGGCTGATCGAGTTTGAGGACGTGGATGATGTTGTTACTCATCACCTCGAGCCGGATTTCTTTGACCGGGCCCTGTTCGGTGTGGACGGTGAGGCCGGTGGCGGTTTTTTCTACGGTGTCCGCCAGGGCTGGTGCACAGGCGGCCAGGGTTACACAAAAAACGGCGTTGTGGATCATTGTATGCTTTCAAAATTACCTGTAGGCTGGGATGTAATCGTAGGCTGGGATGTAATCGTAGGCTGGGATGTAATCGTAGGCTGGGATGTAATCCCAGCATTTCAACCGTTGATGCTGGGATTGCATCCCAGCCTACGACGCATCCCAGCCTACGACGCATCCCAGCCGACGACGCATCCCAGCCGACGACGCATCCCAGCCTACGCCGCATCCCAGCCTACGACGCATCCCAGCCTACAACACCAATTCAGCGTTTTTAACAAAACCGATTAACAAAATTCTCCAGAAACTCCTGCCGCCCCGAAACCGGCGCTTCATCAATATTGCGTTGCATCGCATGTTCAGCCACCTCATCGAGCGAGCATTTTTTATTGAACACATCCTGCGCCCACGGTGCCTGCCAGCCGCTGTAGCGCTCATCGACAAATTTCTTCATGCCGCCATCCAGTATCATCTGTTCGGCGATCAACAGGCCACGCGCACACACGTCCACTCCACCGATATGCGCATAAAACATGTCGACCGGGTCGAGCGACTGGCGGCGCGCCTTGGCGTCGAAATTCAGTCCACCGTGTGTCATGCCACCACCCTGCAGAACGTAGTACATGGCCAGCGCCGTTTCCGGCACGTTGTTCGGGAACTGATCGGTATCCCAGCCGCACTGCATGTCGCCGCGATTCATGTCGAGTGAGCCAAACAGGCCGAGCGCATTGGCCGTGGCAATTTCATGTTCAAAACTGTGGCCGGCCAGCGTGGCATGGTTGGCTTCGATGTTGACCTTGACTTCTTTTTCCAGTCCCCACTGCTGCAGAAAGCCATAGACGGTTGCCACATCAAAATCATACTGATGTTTGGACGGCTCTCTGGGTTTGGGTTCGATCATGATGTAGCCCGGCAGACCGATTTTATATTTGTGTTCCACCACCATCTGCAGAAAACGTCCGTATTGCTGCGCCTCGTGTTTCAGATCGGTATTGATCAATGTTTCATAGCCTTCGCGACCGCCCCATAAAACATAGTTGGTGCCGTCCAGTGCTTTGGTGGCATTCATGGCTTCGCGCACCTGCAGGCCGGCCAGCGCAAAAATTTCCGGATTTGGGTTGGTGGAAGCGCCCGACATATAACGCCGGTTACTGAACACATTGGCCGTACCCCACAGTAATTTGATGCCGGTGTCGGCTTGCCTGGTGCCCAGAATGTCCACCATTTTTTTCAGGTTGTCGACACTCTCGCGCGGTGTTGCCCCTTCGGGCGCAACGTCGCGGTCATGGAAGCAGTAATAGGGCAGACCGAGTTTGCTCATGAAAGAAAATGCGGCATCGGCTTTCATTTTTGCGCCCAGCATGGCGTCGCTGTGACCCTGCCAGGGACGCTGATAGGTGCCGTCATAGCCGAACGGATCAAAGCCGTTCCAGCAGAAGTTATGCCAGTAACATACCGCAAAGCGCAGGTGTTCTTTCATGGTCTTGCCCATGACGATGCGCTTTTCGTCATACCAGTGGTAGGCCAGCGGATTGACGGATTGCGGGCCTTCATAACGGATTGGGTCGATATTGCTGAAATAGTCGTTCATGATTGTCTCGATTGATTTAAGAGTGTTGAGTCTGGCAGTGGAGGGCGCTATTCGGCCGCAGCACGAAATACCGGTTGTAATTGCAGGTAGGTGAATCGGTAAAGCTGTTGACGTTTTTCAAGCAGTCGTACTTCGTCAATCTGGGGTTGGAATTCATGCTGGATGACCGGTTTTTTGCAGATGGTTTCAATCTGCGTGTCAGAGGGGTTGGTGACACACAGCTGCGCCAGCCGGGCTGCGCCCAGTGCTGCACCGACGCTGCTTTCCTGACCGATCTGAATGGTGGATTCCAGCACATTGGCCAGCAGCTGCGCCCAAAGCAGGCTTCTTGAGCCGCCGCCCACGAGCTGCATGGCGTCAATCCTGGTGCCGGCACGCACCATTGCATCAAGACCGTCACGCATGCCGAACGCCACGCCTTCAATCACGGCCCAGGCCAGATGTGCGGCAGTATGTTTATGGCGCAGCCCGATAAAGGTGCCACTGGCGCCGGCATCATTGTGCGGGGTGCGCTCCCCGGACATGTACGGTAAAAACAGTGGCGCAGTTTTTCTTTCGGCTGCATCCAGATTGGCCACCGCCTTTAAAATTGCTTCCTCGCTGGCCGATCCGGTAATTTGGGTAATCCATTGCAGTGCGCTGGCCGCTGTGAGCATGACGGTCATCTGATGCCATTTGGCAGGCAGGGCGTGACAGAAGGCGTGTACCGCGTCCTGGACATTGGGACGATGGCGGTCAGTGACGGAAAACAGCACGCCGCTGGTGCCGAGCGAAATGAAACTGTCTCCGGTATTGACGGCGCCGATACCGATAGCGCTGGCCGCATTGTCACCGGCACCGCCGGCGATCGGAATGCCGGCCGGCAGATCCAGCAGTCTGGCAGCGGACCCACTCAGGGTCGCCGACACATCGCTGCCTTCAACCAGCGCCGGCATGTGGTCCAGAGTCAGCCCTGTGGCCAGCAGCAACGCTGGCGACCAGGCACGATGTGCAACATCCAGCCACAAGGTTCCGGCCGCGTCGGACATGTCCGAGACCATTTGGTCAGACAGCAGAAAGCGAATGTAATCCTTGGGCAGCAGTACCTTGGCGATTTTGTTGAAGGTGTGGGTTTCATGTTCACGCAGCCAGGCGATCTTGGGTGCGGTAAAACCGGGCATGGCCAGGTTGCCGGCAATGTGATGCAGTTCCGGCAGCGCTGCCGTGAGTTGTTCGCACTGTTTTGCGCTGCGCGTGTCGTTCCATAAAATGCAGGGACGCAGAATATTGTTTTGCGCGTCCAGCAGCGTTGCGCCGTGCATCTGTCCGGACAGTCCGATCGCATTGACCGTGGCATACTGGTCCGGGAAGTCCTGTTTGAGTTGTTGGCAGGCTTTGACTGTCGCCTTCCACCACGATGCCGGATCCTGTTCTGCCCATCCCGGCTGGGGCTGTTCCCAGCTCAGCGCGGCACGGCAGACGCCAACAGTCTGACCCTGTGCGCCCATGAGCAGGACCTTGACTTCGGAAGTGCCGAGATCTATGCCCAGATAAGTACTGTTTGCATCCGCCATTGCTCAATCTTCCTTACCGTCCGGTTTGTAATGTGACGCCAGAATAGATATAAAATCTGATTTAGTCAATCCATCGAACTAATTATTTAAACTGACGGGTTGGTTGTTTAATATCAGGTCAGTGAAAGTATCGCGGGCTGGGATGAAATCCCGGCATCATCGGTTGAAAAGCTGGGATTGCATCCCAGCCTACGCACCCTTTTGCAAACTGTACGGCCGCGTCAGCCGGTACCTGACCAGCGCAGCGGCGCCGATGGCAACCACGTCCATGCCATAACTGGACAGGGTAATGATCGGTGCCGGCAATTGTGAGGCCAGTGCGTATTCATTGAGCACCTTGAGTGCCGGATTCAGAAATTTGTCACCGATCTGCATGGCCGGACCACCGAGCACGATGTTCATCGGGTCAAACGAGGACCAGACATTGTTCAATAAAATGCCCAGATACTGTCCGGCTTCTTCAACGGCGTCGCAGGCAGTCGGGTCGCCGGCTTTTACTTTGGCCAGCAGTGTGTCAAGTCCGGCGGTTTTTTTCTTGATACCGGTTTTTTTCAGCAGCGCGCCCAGGCCCATCATGGCTTCGGCGCAACCCTTGCGGCCGCAGGAACAGCGCGGACCGCCGGCAACCAGAATGGTGTGACCGATCTCGCCGGCCCAGCCACAGTGGCCGGTAAGCAGCCGGTCGTGCACAATCACGCCGGCACCAACGCCATACCCGACGCTGACATAGACCAGCGGATCAACGCTGGCCTGATTGCCGAATTCGAATTGGGCCAGCGCGGCCACGTTGGCATCGTTCTGAATAAACAGCGGTGTTTTGGCCAGCAGTGTTTTGGTGAAATGACTCTTGAGCAGTTTGGATACTTCCACATTGCGCCAGCCCAGATTGGGCGCATAGTGCAGAATGCCCAGGTCTTCATCCACGCCGCCATACACACCCACGCCCAGACCCAGCACCGTGCGCCCGGCGGAATCGATGCGTTTGGCAAGTCGCACCAATTCGCGCGCCACCAGCTCAAAACAGGAAGCAGGGTCGGTTGTATCAAGATATTCCACATCGCTGCGTACGATGATTTCGCCGAGCAGATTGGTGGCAACGATGCGCGCCTTGTCCACACCAAACTCGGCACCCAGAATAGCGATGCGGATTTTATCGATGTGCAGTGGCGTGGGGCGTCGGCCCAGATTGCCGGTGTTGATCAGTTCGCGTTCTTCGAACCAGCCTTCATCGACAAGTTCCTTGACCAGCAGACTCACGGTTGATTTGGTCAGTCCGACAGCGGCAGCAAGATCGGCACGCGACAGATCGGGTGAATTGAACAGCTTACGAACCAGAACCATCCGGTTCATTTGCTTTAAGAGTTGTTGATCCCCTGCAATCAGCATGACGTTTTCCCCTGCGTTTTTTTATGATGCTATTTTTAACAATCTGCTGAATGGCGAGTTCAGTGTAATGACGAATCAAATTTTTGAATCCTGGCTTCAAAATACCTGCGCCGGGTAATTTGTATGACAATCGAACTAATGCGCGATGGTATCACGAGAAAATGGTTTTTCCATTGAGATTTCACAACTGAAATTCCGGTTCGCGGCGAAAATATTATGAAATCGTTTTCTTGATCAGAATATCCAAAAAAAATGGAACAGGTCTTTTACTTTTTTGCATTGCAGTAGCGCCGCACATACTCCTGATGCGGTGGCAATTGTATGGCAGTCAGCGCAACGCTCTTGCGTATGCCTTCAAGAAACTGCCGTAATTCCGGATCACCCATGAGGTCGGCAGATTGATGATGCTGCTGCGGCATGATGCCCTGTCCAAGCATGACCTGAATCCAGGAATTTTCGGCAAACAGTTCGTTGGGGGCACGGAATACCCGGCCGGTTTCGCGGAACAGATCGATGCGGTGCTGCAGTGAAGCCGGTATGGCCATGCTGCTGCAGTCGCGCCAGAACGGGGTGTCGCGCCGGTTGGTGACGCAATAGTGAAGAATGATGAAGTCGCGAATATGTTCGAGTTCCTTTTCGCACTGCATGTTGAATTCATCCACGTCAGACTGGCAGATGCCGTTGGTCGGGAACAGTTGCATGAGCCGGATCAGATTGCGCTGGATCAGATAAATACTGGTTGATTCTATCGGTTCCAGAAATCCGCTGGACAGGCCGATGGCAATGCAGTTGCCCTGCCAGGTTTTTTCACGCTGGCCGGGTTTGAAGCGGATCAGCCGTGGTTCCGTCAGCGTTTTGCCTTCGATATTGCCGAGCAGGGTTGCTCTGGCCGCTGCTTCATCGATGTAACGGCTGGAAAAGGTAATGCCGTTGCCGACCCGGTGCTGCAGCGGTATGCGCCACTGCCAGCCTGCCTCGTGCGCGATGGAACGCGTAAATGGATGCGGTGCGCCGACCGATTCGGTCTGGACCGCAATGGCGCTGTCGCAGAATAACCAGTTCGACCAGTCTTTGTAACCGACTTTCATGGTGTCGCCGATCAGCAGGGCGCGAAACCCGGTGCAGTCAATGAACAGATCGGCTTCGTGACTGGCGCCGGACTCCATGCGCAGTGACGTGATGTCGCCGGTTGCGGCATCGGTTTCAACTTTGCTGATTTTTCCCTCAATCCGTTTCACGCCAAAGGCTTCGCTGAATTTGCGCAGGTATTTGGCGTACAGGCCGGCGTCGAGGTGAAACGCATAGTTCAGTTTGTTGTTGGGCAGATGCGAGAACCGTCCGGCCTGGGCCGCTTTGACTTCGAGGCAGTATTCTCCGAAGTCCGCAGCCAGTTCCCTCTCCAGGCCCTTGTGCCAGAAATGCTGAAAGCCGGCAGTCCAGTGATCGGTGCCGGTGTGGCCAAAGGAATGGAAGTAATGTTCATTGACGTTGCGCCAGTTTTCGAAACTGATGCCGAGCTTGAAGGTGGCCTGGGTGGCGGCCATGAATTCGGGCTCGTTGATTTCGAGCAGGTTGTGGAAGGCGATCATCGACGGAATGGTCGCTTCACCCACGCCGATGGTGGCAATGTCATCCGACTCGATCAGGGTGATGTCGAGTATCTTGCCCAGGATCTTGGAGATGGCTGCTGCGGCATTCCATCCTGCGGTGCCGCCGCCGGCGATGATGACGCGCCGTATGGGTTTTTTGGGTTTGCTTTGGTCCATCTTTAATCTCCAGTTTATATATTTCTTATCGATTTTCGTAGCATTGCAACGGTTGATGCGGGGATTGCATCCCAGCCTACGTCGATTATCTTTTCATTTTATTTAACAGGTTGGCCCGCAACACCCGTGCCGAATCCTCGGTAAACGGTGCGAGCATGCCGCGCGCAGCTTCGGGTATGTGTTGCACTTCTGCGCCGTCACTGTCAAACACGTAATGCCGGAACAATTCCTGCCAGGCCGAACGCTGTGCGGCCGGCAGATCGCGCATCGTCAGCATGGCGTGCATGAGTGTGATCAGCGGCGTATCCATGTAGCCGGGGGACTGGCGCCACCAGTAATTAATCAGGATGTTAAAGCTCTCGAGTGCCTCAACGTGGTGCCACCACATGCTGGGCAAAAACAGCGCGTCACCGGTGTTGAGTTCGGCAACCTGCGCATGCGCGAGCGCCGTGGCAAATCTGGGAAATTGTTCGAAGTCGGGTTTGGCAAAATCGACCAGGCTGATTGCCTGCCCGGCCGGGGTCAGGTCGAACGGGCCGATATACAGGTTGCTGAGCTGGTCCGGTGGAAATACCGTGAAGCGACGCCGTCCGGCGGCGATACAGGCCAGATTGTCCGGCAAATCGAAATGGGCCGGAATGCGGGTGCGGTTGCCGATCCAGATGTTGACCAGCGCGTCGTGCGCCTTGAGCGCAGCGAGATCGTTTTCTTCGCGAAAGCCCGGCAGATAGGTATCAAGGGTGGACGAGCCGATATAGATTGCCGGCGGTGTCTCGTCATGCCGATGGTCTCGCAGCGCATCGAGTATCGGTTCAAGTTTGACGCGCGACGACGCGTAGTTGAAACCGGTTAAATCGGCATTGTAAAAAAACCGCTCACCCACCTCGGGTGGGGTGTGCATGACGGTCATGGTGGCATCGCGGTAAAAACGGCGCAGATAGGCGTCGGCGTCCGTCTGCGATGTCAGTGCGGCCTGAACCACAGGCCAGGAGGTGACCAGGCCGCGCAGGATGACTGGTTCGGTACCGGTCAGAATTTCTTCGCTGAGCTGTTCCGGTCCGATACCGGTTATTTCACGTACCGGTTTAAGTGCGCCGTGCATGTAAGCGGTTCTTTCTTTCGATCAGGTCGCGGAAATTGACCATGGAGGCAATGACCATGTAAATCGGCTGCAGGTAACCGGCGCGCTGCAACGCTTCCAGTGCCGCACCGCCCAGTGCATTGAGTCGGTTTTCATTGATGGTGTAAAAACTGTCCAGCCGGTGTTTCGAACCATCTTCGAGTTCGGCTTCGACAACAAATGCGTCGAGCAGTTCATGCTGCATCAGCGTCGCAATGAACGCCGGCAGGGCCTGCACACCCTGATGAATGGCCAGCAGGGTGGAATTGATGCGTTCCAAATAGTCTGTTGGACTGCCATGGGTGAGAAACACGGCTTCACCGTCGCCAGGGGTGGTGGCAATACGGGGTGAATCAATCTGTATATGTACGGTCAGATCGTCGCCGGACACACCGATCAGAAACGGCTGGCGCTGAATTGCCAGCGGCACGTAGTTGACAGTCCAGCCATCCGGGCCCAGAAACAGGTTTTCTCCTGGCACAAAGCCGAGCAGGGCAAACGCGTCAAAACTCAATCCTTCCGGCGTTTTGCGAAACACGATCGGGTAGTGCGCCTGCAGATGAATAAATTCGGACGGAAAGGTACTGACGATAATCACATCGTCACCGTATTCGGCCGCACGTTTTGTGATGATGCGCAGGTCTTTGTGATCGACGTTGTTGAGTAATACGGCTTTGGTCATAGTTTTATCCATCGTTAATTTAAGTTGCAGGCTGGGATGCAATCCCGGCATTATCGGTTGCAATGCTGGGATTGCATTTCATATCTTGTGCATCCCATGCTGCACGATATGTCGAATCAAATCGCGGTTACCCGGCAATCCCGAGAGCATTTTATCTTTCAGCAGCGCTGCATCACGAATATAGCCATCGGCACGCCGGATGCTCGACGGCGTGAGCAGCGCGGCATCGGTGTTGAAGTCCATGCCGTACAGAATGTACTGGTAGCTTTCCGCCGGAAACAGTTCTGCAACCCGGAAAAAATCATGGCGCGACGGCATGTGGTGCTGCCACAGCGTGAGCAGTTCCTGCAGATGTGCCGGTATCGTCTCGGTACGGCAGTTGTCGCGCCAGTAATCGGTGTCAGTACGTTTGCTCAGCACATAGTGCAGCTTCAGAAAATCGATGACGCGTTCCCAGCGGTAGGTGAAGGTATCGTTGAATCTGTTGGCCAGAATTTCCATCTCTGCACGGTTGGCCGGCATCTGTTCACTCAGCAGGGCTGCGGACAGTTCCACCATCACCAGCGCCGAGGCTTCGAGTGGTTCGATAAACCCGGCCGACTGCCCAATCGCCACGCAGTTGCGGTGCCAGAACTGTTGCCGGTAGCCCGGATTGAAGGACAGTTTGCGCGGTGTGGCAATCTCGGCCGGACCGCCGTTCTTGGTGACATAGGCACGTAATGCCAGTTCAGCCTGTTCGTCGCTGCCGTGTGCGCTGGAATACACATAACCAATGCCGCGCCGGGTCGGCAGGCCGATATCCCAGATCCAGCCGTGTTGCTGTGCCGTCGACAGGGTTTGCGAAGCGATCTCACCGTTGACATCCAGATGGGGAACCTGCACGGCGAGCGCCGTATCGTTAAACAGTACGTGCTTTTGCGGCAAAAATTCAATACCGTAATGCTGGCCCAGCAACATCGACTGCATCCCGGTGCAGTCGACAAACAGGTCGCCTTCGATCGCGCCGCTGTTGCGCGTCTGCAGTGCGGCAATGTCGCCGTTTTCGTGGCTGCTGACTGACAGGATATGGTCGGATACGTGGCGCACGCCCAGCCGTTCGACGCAGTGCCGGCGCAGAAACAGCCCTAATTTGACGGCGTCCAGATGGTAGCCATAATTGGCTACGGCTGCGTATTCCGGCGTGGTTGTCTGTTTGGGTGCCTTGCCCCGCAGGCACAGAGCGGGCTGCGGGCACACCACTTCGGCAAAGGGTTGGTCGGCATGGCCTCGTTGCCAGGCGGTGACCAGATCGGCGTCGCCTTCGCCCTGCGGCATGGTGAAAGGGTGAAAATAAAAGTCGTTTTCCAAGCCAGTGGTCCACCCATTGAATCGGGAACCCTGCTTGAAGGAGGCATCGCATTCGCGGATGAAGTCGGCTTCGCTGACACCGATTTTTTTCAGTGTCATGCGCATGCTCGGCCACGTGCCTTCGCCCACCCCGATGGGGGCAACGTCGGGTGACTCGATCAGTGTTACCTGCAGACCGGCGCTGCCTTCCTGCGCCTGATGCTGGGCGGCGATCAGTGCCCCGCTTAACCAGCCGGCACTGCCACCCCCCGCAATCACGATGTGTTTGATCGTGCCGCTGTTCATAAAATAATCCCTGTGCCGAACAAGTTACATGCCATAAAGAAACAGGCCATTGTATCCCAATGACCTGTTTTATTGGTCAATCCTGATGCACATCAGGCTGACCGATTCTGATTTTCGTTGTTTTGATTATCAGAACTTATAGCGTGCACCCAGCATGTAACGCGGACCGGTCTGGGTAACCATTTCAACTTCCTGATCAGTACGGCCAACCTGTTTCAGAATCGCGTTGTTCAGATTGACGGCATCAAACTGGAAACTCAGGCTCTTGTTGACAGCATAACCGACAGTCATATCCACCTGACCGTAGGCATCAGTGTAAGTAGGACCGTTATTGCCGCCCGGCTGCGTTGTCGAAGCCAGGAATTTGTCACGCCAGTTATAGGCCACGCGCACCGACCACTGTTTGTCTTCATAAATACCAACCAGGTTGGCCGAATTGGACAGACCCACAATAGCGAACTGCGTCGATACGTCCAGATTGCTATTGTCGTATTTCAGCGGCGAATGGACGTAGGTGTAGTTCGACTGGACACCAAAACCGCTGTTGCCAAACATGTGCTGCAAGTTAAATTCCAGTCCATTCAGATTCGCTGTTTTTTCATTGACATAGGTGTCAGTGTTGAACATTAACAGCGGATCGGTCGGCAATCCGGCAATCGTTCCCGGAATGATGCCGGCAAGATTGGCTGCACCGGTTGCAGTAACGCCAGGCTGGCCGTTAAAGTTGGTCAGAATGTAGTTACGGATACAATTGGTATCTGCAACGCCACAACCGTGTGAAATGGCAGAGTTATAGTAAGCGCCACCGACCGGTGTATGCAGGCCATACAGCGACTGGCTGATGACGGCCTGTCCTGCATAGTTGTTCAGAACCTTGCGGAAGAAACCTACCGACAGCACACTCTGCTTGTCGAAGTACCACTCAGCCGACAAATCCAGATTTTTTGACTCTACCGGTTTTAAAGCCGGATTACCAACACTGGCTGTTCCGTTGTAGGTGCTGGCAGTTTGGCCAAGAGACAGACTGCCCTGCATCTGGTCGTAACGGGCTCGACCAATTGTTTCGCCGACACTGGCGCGTAATTTAAGGTCTTGACGCAGATCCCAGTCCAGATTGATGTCTGGAAGCACGTTGCCGTACGACGATGTCGTATTGGCATAATCGGCACCTCCCATCGTCAGAGGTAATTCATTTTGAGACACCCAGGTTACGCCTGTTGCCGGCTGTGCCAGTGCAGTTGCGGTAACGTCAGTATGTTCAAAGCGCAATCCAACACTGGAGTGGAATGGAATCGTCGTATTCCAGTCGGTGTTGTAAGAAGCGTAGGCCGAAGTTGTATTTTCCTTGATCTGACTGTCTGAAGTTGGCGTACTGCTCGGCAGGTAACCTCCACCTGAAGCGATAAGGCCGTTGGCAGCCATCACGGAAGCGGTCGTTGCACGCAGGGTTGCGAAATTGGCTACGTAAAGCTGACTGAATATGCCAGGCGTGTTATAGCCGGGAATGTTGCTGAAATAATTCGGCAGATGATACGCAGTGTACAGACTGGCTGGGAACGAGCCGGCCGGGAATGCCGTGTTACCCCAGCCATTGTTCTGAACCTGAGAGAACGTGTTGTGGTTGGTGTTGTCCGCCTGGCCGATACCGAAATTCAGATTTGACGCTTCGGTTACTTTCCAGTTGCCTGATGCCTGAACCTGATCCACGGTCGCTTTCTGCCAACCGTTCTGGAACCACGAACCGGTAGCCTGAATCGGTGCGGTTGCCAGATTGACCGGCATCGACATCACGGGCAGGGTATGGGTGTAATCCATTGTGGTAAAGGTGCGGCTGAAACTGGCGTTGGACATGTCGTTGGCACTGCCCCAAGGACTGTCTGCACCGGATTCGGCACTGGAATGATGTGCATCAAATACAAATTTCAGTTTTGGGGAGTACTTCCAAACCGCATTGAAGCCGATCGATTCGTTTTTGGTTTTGGTCGCATAATCGGCATCAACGGATGACACGTCTTGCGGCGAGTTATAGTTTTCTGTGTACGACAGAGGTGACACGACACTGCCGCTCGGCCAGGTGGACGTCGAAGTTGGCGACGCGCTAAACCAGGCGCTTAATTCATTGTGCAGGGTATGAATTTTGTGTTCGGCATAGGTAAAGTCCAGCGTGGTCAGCAATTCATTGTTAGGTTTGAACTGAAATACCACCTGATCATTGACGCGAGTTTGCTCGACGCTAAAAATATCGTAGCCAAAGTTTTGCGGCATGACATAAATTGAATTGCCGGTTGGGCCATTTGTGGTCGTTCCCAGCGCGTGGCCATCAGTCAGGCTGGTCGCGTTGGAGGCCGGGAACGGTCCCTGAAAGCCGTTGGGTGAGCCGGCCTGGTTGTAACCGGAATCGCGTTTTTGATAACTGGCGCTGATCGATACACCAAACTTGCCATCTTCACTGGTATTGCTGTACATGCCGGATGCTTCAGGCGTAATTTTGCTGAACTGCATTTGCGACGGCATATTGTTGGCCGACTTGTCTTCGACACCGGTGATGCTCAGGCTGGAATGAAAGCCTGGATTGTCGAACGGACGCGCAGTCAGAATATTGATGGTGGCACCAATTCCACCCGCAGCATCTTCGACCCGGCCGGTTTTATATACCTGCAACTGGGATACGGCATCGGGTGACAGATTGGAAAAGTCGAAAGAACGACCGCCGCGATCACCCAGATTGGTGGTCGGCATCTGACGACCATTCAATAACACCATGTTGAAATCGGGACCCAGACCGCGCACGGTGACCAGCTGTCCTTCACCATTGGCGCGATCGATTGATACACCACTGATGCGTTGCAGCGATTCAGCCAGATTGGTGTCAGGGAACTTGCCCATGTCTTCGGCAACAATGCCGTCGACGATACCATCTGAATCACGCTTCAGATTCAATGTTGACTGCATACTGGCACGCAGGCCGGTAACGACAACGGCCTGTACGGCGTCTGCATCAGTTGCAGTTGCCATCGTCGGTGCAGCAGTTGCCTGAGCGACTTCCTGCGCATAAGACTGGCCCACCAGCGCCGCACAGGCACTGGCTACAGCCAGACTCATCAATTTTTGTTTAGTCATTGGATAGGACATTGTCTTCCTCTTTTCTCATTAGAATTGTGATTGCTGGGCAATCTTATTTTTTAGGCGGTAGTTCAGATGGAGCGGCAAAAAATCAGTTCATCACTGTTGAATTTCAAAGTGATGAGGAAGGATAGGTAGAAACTTTTAATTAGTCAATTCATCAAACTAATTAAATCGATGACTGTTGTTGCCCGGAGACAGGCATGTTTTTGTGCGGCGCAATAGAAAGTTTCGTGACAGTAAATTTTACTGAAAAAAGTGAAAGGGAAATGGGTGCTGCGCTGCGAAAAAAATCAGTTGTGCGAGCTGTTGACGGATAATTCAAATGGCGCTGCCGGCAAACCTGCAGCGTTATATAAATTGGCACCAGAGGGATTGTCAGCCCAGGCGTAACGCACCGTGCGCGGGTCGCTGACCTGCTCGCTCCACACCAGCAGCGACTGGTTTACAATCCGCGCGCTGGCCCAGTGAAACTGGTGATCTGCGCCGGCGATGGCAATCTCTTTGAGCGTTGTTCCCCGGATCTGCAGCGCGCTGCTGCTGTGCGCAAATTTCACCAGCAATGCGTGCGCCGGTTTTTCCAGGCCGCTTTTTAAACCAGGTTGCAGACTGACTGCCAGCGGACCGGATGCAATCAGACCGGTTTCACCGTAGACCATTTTTTTTGCCAGCAGCGCCAGGCGTTCACCGACGTCCTTTTTGTTGAGCGGATGGATATCATTCCATTCGCCCAGATCAATTGCCACGGCCATGCCGGTATGGTCGACGCGCAATGCGCTGCGTTGGGCCTGACGCAGTTGTGCCCATTCACTTTCTGCCGGTGCGTTTTTTGTCTGCATGAAATTGGCCAGCTGTACATACAGAAACGGAAAGTCACCCTGTTTGAAGTTGGAACGCCAGTCCTGTATCAGGGCAGGGAACAGCGCGGCATATTCTTCGGCGCGTGTGGTATTGGATTCACCCTGATACCAGATCACGCCGCGTATTGCAGTGTGCAAAACCGGTGCCAGTTTGGCATTGAACAGTCCGCCGGACAGATAATGCAGGGTGGTGGTTGGTGGCATCGGGCCGCAGCGCATGCCGACCCGGTAGTGCCATTCACCGTCAAGACTCAGGCGCTCCGTACCCAGTTGCAGCGCATAGGTTTTGTCCGGGACAAAACCGGGTTGCGACGAAGAGCTGGTCAGACGGATCGCGATGCTGTTCTCACCGCTGTGCAGCAGGCCGTTCGGCACACTGTACAGGCGCGGTGGATACCGGTAGGTGGTGTTGCCCACTGGCTGGCCATTGATAAACACGTCGTCAGCATCGACCATGGCGCCCAGATGCAGCAGGGCCGGTTGCCGACTCTGTGCTGCGTTCAGGGTGAGTGTTTTTCTGAGCCAGATAACGCCGTTGGTAAAGTCAATATGCTGCTCTGTCAACGCGCCGGGTATGGTCAATGTCGGCCAGTCATGGACATCGACCCAGGCACTGTTCCAGCCCTGCTGCAGCCCCAGATCCTCGCGGGCAACCGTTGCGGCCCACGCTGCGACACTGGCCTGGTCATCGGCAATGGTTTTTTGCACGGTGCTGTCGCTGGCATATTTTTTATATTCGTCAAGATAGTGGGGGTAGGCAGACAGGGCCGCCTCGCTCATCCAGGCCTGGGCAGGTGAGCCGCCAACGGACAGTGAGATGATGCCAATCGGAATGTGCAGCTTTGCATACAGACTGCGTGCATAAAAAAATCCGACGGCGGAAAATTCGTCGAGGTTGTCCGGTGTCGCGGTTTTCCACTGACCGACTGGAAAATCGTCCTGCGGTCCCTGGAAGGAATACATGGTTGGTACTGAAAATTCCCGAATGGCCGGCAAAAAAGTGTTCTGAACAATGTCCGCATAGCGTGGCACGACGCGACGTAACGGCAGTTCCATATTGGACTGTCCGCTGGCAATCCAGACTTCGCCAACCAGCACATCATGCAGGGTCAGGTGATTGTTGCCCTGTATGCTGATCTGAAAGCCGGGCCCGGTCTGGAGCGGTGCAAACGTGACCTGCCAGCGCCGGTTTTTGGCCCGGGTCCGCCGGGTCTGAGTTGCCAGTTGCACCGTAACCCGTTCACCCTCGCTGGCCCAGCCCCAGATGACGACAGGCTGATTGCGCTGCAATACCATCCCGTCACTCAGCAGCCGCGGCAGGGTGACATCGGCATGGGCGCTGACACACAACGTCAACAACGCGAGCCAGGCGGACCTGCTTAAAAAACGCATCAGCTGGCCTGGCCGCTTATCTGCGGCGTGCACGTGTGGCCACATCAACCCAGACTGCCAGAGTCAGGATGCCGCCTTTGATAATCATCTGCCAGTAGGTATCGACATCCAGCATCGACATGCCATTGTCCAGTGAGGCCATCACCAGTGCACCGATGAGCGCGCCGTACACCGTGCCCGAACCGCCGCGCATCGAAGTGCCGCCGATAAAGCAGGCCGCAATCGCATCCAGCTCGCCCGAGGTACCGGCAGAAGGGGAGCCGGCAGCCAGGCGCGCCGTATTGATCAGCCCGGCCAGTGCGCACATCATGCCCATGATGCCAAAGATCCATAATTTCACTTTGCGCACATCAATGCCGGACAGACGGGTTGCTTCCATATTGCTGCCCACGGCATAGATGCGCCGGCCAAACACGGTCTGGGTGGCGATGTAGCTGAACACGCCCAGCAGGATCAGCAGCAGCAGGACCGGCAGCGGTATGCCTTCGTAATCATTGAACATGCGCACCCCGACAAACAGGATGATGCCGATCACCGCCAGCCGGATTGCGTCGCGCAGGATGGAAGGTACCGGCAGGCCATGCTTGTGCAGGCTGTTGCGCTGCTGCCAGGTTAAAAAAGCGGCCAGTAAAAACAGCCCGATGCCCAGCAACACGCCAAACTGGGTCGAGATATAGCCCTGTCCCAGAAATACCAGTTCCGGTGACACCGGTGCAATCGTTGCGCCGCCGGTCAGTCCCAGCACTATGCCGCGATAAATCAGCATGCCGCCCAGGCCGACGATGAAGGAAGGAATGCCGATATAGGCGGTCAGGTAGCCATTTAAAAAACCCAGCAGCAGACCGCATGCCAGGGCTGCCGCAATCACGGCAGGCAGCGACAGATGATGATTCACGTCCAGCAGCGCGGCGATCCCGCCCAGTAATCCCAACAGCGACCCGACCGATAGATCAATTTCCCCGGCGATAATCACAAAGGTCATGCCCGAGGCAACGATGCCGGTAATAGCCATCTGGCGCATCAGATTGGACAGATTGCGCGGCGACACAAAACCGCCATCGGTCTGCCAGCTGAAAAACGTCCAGATCAGCCCGATGGCGATAATCAGTGCCAGAACCTTGTATTGGGTGAACAGCAGTTTGAGATTGAATTGTTTCATGAGATTTTTTGATTGCGTAAATGAAATTCATTGGTTAAGTAGGCTGGGATGGAATCCCGGCATTTCAAACGTTGATGCTACGCCACTGCATGTGGATCCAGCGCAGCCGAGAGCACAATTTCCTGAGTCAGCTCATGATTGACGAAATTACCGCGCAGCCGGCCTTCGCCCATGACCAGTACCCGATCCGAAATACCCAGTACTTCCGGCAGTTCAGACGACACCATGATAATCGCCATGCCCTGACTGGCCAGCTCAAACATCAGTTTGTAGATTTCGTATTTGGCTCCGACATCCACGCCACGCGTGGGTTCATCGAGGATGAGCACCTGCGGTTTGGTCAGCAGCATTTTGGATAACACCACCTTTTGCTGGTTGCCGCCGGACAGCGAGGTAATCGGCAAAAACGGACTGGCGGTTTTAATCTGCAGTCTGGCGATCTGTTCCGACACCGTGAGCAGTTCTTCTTCACTGTTGATGCGACTGGCGTGCGCAAACTGTTCGAGTATCGACAGGGTAATGTTCTGCGCCACATCCAGATCGGCAATGATGCCATGCTGTTTGCGATCTTCCGGCACCAGCGCCAGACCGGCCTGTATGGCTTTCTTCGGCGTTGTTGTATCGACTTTTTTTCCATGCAGCCAGACTTCACCGACAAAGCTGCCCGGATACGAACCGAAAACGGCGCTGACCAGTTCGGTACGGCCGGCGCCGACCAGACCGGCAATGCCCAGAATTTCGCCTTTGCGCAAAGAAAACGAGACATCATCAACCCGCTTGCGTTTTGGATTGGTGACGTCCAGACAGCTGATATTTTTTGCCTCCAGTATCACCTCGCCCAGCGCATGCTCCTGGCGTGGATACAACTGATTCATTTCCCGGCCGACCATTTGCGCAATGATGCGGCTCACATCCAGTTCCTGCATCGGTGTGGAGGCAATGTGTTTGCCATCGCGGATCACGACGATGGTGTCGCAGATGGCGGCGACTTCATCGAGCTTGTGCGAGATATAGACGCATGCCACGCCTTTGGCCTTGAGACCGCGGATCATGTCGAGCAGTACCGCAATTTCCGATTCGGTCAGGGACGAGGATGGTTCGTCAAGAATGAGCAGCCTGGCCTGTTTGTTGAGCGCCTTGGCGATCTCGATCAACTGCTGGTGACCGCCGCCGTAATTCATGACCGGTGAGATTAAGTTGACATCGGTGAGTTTGAGTTCGGCCATGAGCTGTTCGGCGCGCGCGTTCATGGCCGGATAATTCATTCTGCCGCCGGGCAGTGTGAGCTCGTTGCCCAGAAACAGATTTTCTGTCACCGACAGTTCCGGCACCAGCATCAATTCCTGATGGATGATGACGATGCCGGCGGCTTCGGTTTCGCGAATTGAGGACGCGCGCAACGACTGGCCCTGCCACAGTATTTCACCCTCCCAGGTGTCGTGCGGATAGACCGCCGAGAGGATTTTCATGAGCGTCGATTTGCCGGCGCCGTTTTCACCGCACAGGCCGATACATTCACCCGGCTTTATCTTGAGATCGATACCGTCCAGGGCACGCACACCGTTAAACTGCTTCACGATGCCGCGCATTTCAAGCAAATAGTCAGACATACGAAAACTTCCTTATTTGCCTGACAGCTGGGCTGCCGTATAAAAACCGTCAGTCACCAGCAGATTCACATTGGCCTTGGTCAGCAGGGTTGGTTTCAACAGCAGCGTATCGACTTTCTTGGCGCCATTGTCATACTGGGCATTGAAGCCGGGCTTTTCATTGCGCACCAGTTGTACAGCCAGTTTGGCCGCTTCTGAAGCAATCAGTTTCAACGGTTTGTAGACGGTCATGGTCTGAGTGCCTGCAATGACGCGGCGCACTCCAGCCAGGTCGGCATCCTGACCCGAGACCGCAACCAGCCCGCTCAATTTCTGTGCGGCCAGCGCCTGAATGGCGCCACCGGCGGTACCGTCGTTCGAGGCAACGATGCCGTCGATCTTGTTGTTATTGGCAGTCAGGGTATTTTCGATAATGGCCATGGCTTCCGAGGCGCTCCAGTCTTTCACCCACTGCTTGCCGACGATCTTGATATCACCCTTGTCGACCAGTGGCTGCAATACTTTCATCTGACCTTCGCGCAGCATCTTGGCATTGTTGTCGGTTGGCGCGCCACCCAGCAGATAGTAATTGCCCTTCGGTTTAACCTGGACCACACCCTGCGCCTGCATTTCACCGACCATGCGGTTGTCGAAAGAAATGTAGGCATCGATATCGGCGTTGAGAATCAGGCGATCATACGAGACCACCTTGATATTGGATTTTTTGGCTTCATGGATGGCGTTGTTGAGCACGGTGGCGTTATACGGAACGATGACCAGCACATCGACACCGCGCGAAATCAGGTTTTCAATCTGGGAGATCTGGCGTTGTTCGCTCGCGTCAGCCGACTGGACATACACCTTGGCACCGAGCTGTTCTGCTGCAGCGACAAAATAGTCACGGTCCCGTCCCCAGCG
>Ga0316222_1000830_pt1 | contig 43457 bp, 36 predicted proteins | sample TBH18011metaG_FD_206008 | JGI IMG/M metagenome (GOLD analysis project Ga0316222, IMG submission 206008) | Freshwater microbial communities from Trout Bog Lake, Wisconsin, USA - TBH18011 | ecosystem: Environmental > Aquatic > Freshwater > Lake > Hypolimnion/Profundal zone | place: USA: Wisconsin... | reverse complement strand
TAAACCGCTTTGGATAATTCGATTTGTTGAGTATTCTCCAACAGATTATTAATGCTGATGGCGTTATGACCGCTTGGGTTGGTATTAAATAAATAGTCGCTATCGCTGGTTTGCTGGCTGGACAAGACGGTTGGGGCTTTTGCGGTTACACCACCACTTACCGTTATACCCAGCGTCTTGATGGCGCTGCCGCTATCACTGTTCCAATCGACGCTAGCTGTGACATTGTAAGTACTGCCATTCGCCGCGACTTTGCCGTTGTCGTTGATTATGGTATTGACCTTGACTTGGTCGGCTATGCTTAAGATCACATTAAAGCTGTTGGCAGTTAGGTTGCTGACGGTATCATTACCACTGAAGGTATAAACAGTGCTGCCGCCGCTGAGCGAGAAGTCGTTTAAATTAATGCCGTTACTGTTGCCGTGATTATCTAAGTTGGTGCCGACGAAGCTAAACTCGCCGCTGGTGGCGTTGTAAGCTAGGCTAGTGATAGTGGGCGCAGTGACGTTAGTCACCGCAATGCCTAGCGAGGTAATGGCGTTGGCGTTGGTATCCCAACTGGCGGCGGCAGACAGATTGTAAGCGGTTTTGCCGTCATTGGCGGTGGTGCCGTTTTTATTCAGCAGGCCGTCTATTGCTAGTTGGTCGGCGGCGGACAATTGAATGCTGATCGCGGTGCTGCTGGGGGTGCCGGTGATATCGCTATTGCTGCTGAGGGTGTAACTGCTGCTGCCGTCGCCTTTCAAGGTGAAGTCGTTAATCGCCCAACCGGCGGCGCTGCTGGTTAAATTGCTACCGAGCAGGGTTAATTGGCCGGTGCCGGCATTGTAGTCCACGCTGGTCAGCGTAGGCGTGGCAGCCGTTTGCACATTACTGGCCGTGATAGCTTGTTTGGAGATGGCGGCACCGTTGTCGCTATCCCAGTTAGCAGTGGCGGTCAGGTTATAGGCTACGCCGCTGTTGGTTGCTGTGCCGTTATGGTTAACCAAGGCATTGAGCGTGGTTTTATCGGCTGTGCTTAAACTGATGCTAAAGCCATTGGCGCTGAGATTGCCGACGCTGTCATTGGTGGTGCTAAAGCTGTAACTGCTGCTGCCGGCTGTAACTTTAAAGTTGCTTAAGGTAATGCCGTTGCTGCTGCCATGATTATCCAGATGGCTGCCGATGACGCTAAACACACCGCTGGCGGCATTGTAGGTCACGGTGCTAATGGTTGGGGCCGTGACATTACTGACGCTGACGGCTGTGGCGCCAGCGCCGGCTTTGCCATCCCAGCCGGCGGCGGCAGACAAGTTGTAAGCGGTTTTACCGTCATTGGCAGTGGCGCCGTTTTTATTGAGCAGGCCGTCTATCGCCAGTTGGTCGGCGCTGGATAGTTGTATATTAACGATTCCAGCGGTGGGGGTGCCAATAATCGTGCTACTGCCCGTTAGGGTGTAACTGCCGCTGCCGTCGCCTTTTAGGGTGAGGTCAGGCACCGTATAGCTGCTGGTGCTGGTGGTTAGGTTGCTGCCGGTGAGGGTGAGCTGGCCGGTGGCGGCGTTGTAGTCGGCGCTGCTTAGGGTGGGGGTCGGTGTACTTACGGCTGTTACTATGATATCAGTTCCGCTATTGCCGTCAGATTTAGTCGAAAAAGTAAGGCCGCTGTTATTTAGGCTGATTGGCTGAGCTACGACAGTGCTGCCGCTAAGTATAATAAGTTGATTTGAGCCATTCTCAATTGCTGAGGTAGCATTTATCTGCGTGAAGTCTATTACTGCACCTGAATGGAGCGTGAGGTTTTCGAGAGTGCCGTAAAAGAGATAAACAAGGCCGCCATTGTTAACTGTTGTGCCTGTTACATCCCCATAAATGATTTTCTCATCGCCTCCGCTATTGACTGTTGTGCCGCTAGCCACACCAGCAGAGACATACTCTTCGCCGCCGCTGTTTATTATAGAGCCACTAGTCACGCCGCCATATACTTCTTCACTGCCACTATTAATGATAGTACCGACTGTTACGCCATATACCTGTTCTTGTCCACCATTCATAATGGTGCTACTGGCAACACCACCAGTTTCAACGTATTGATTGCCGCTAAAGTAATAACCCGTTTCGGTTACAGTGGTGCCGATCGCAGTACCACCACTGAGAACGTCTTCATAACCACCCACGTTTACAGTGGTATCGATAGCTTTACCGCCATTTTGAATGCCTTCATATCCACCCCCGTTTACCGTCGTGCCATTTGTGATGCCGTTGCTTTCGATATATATATCTCCGCCGTTAACTGTGGTGCCGATGCTCTTACCGCCGCCGGAAACGTAAATATAGCTATTGGCATTAACCGTTGTGCCTATCGCAACGCCGCCATTTTCGACATACTCATAGCCATTAAAAGATCCTAGACTGTTATAGGCAGAGTCTACAGTTGCGCCACTTGTTAAACCGCCGCTCTCAACGTATATGTAGCCGCCACTTACCATGGGGTTGCTCGCTACGCCGTAGACGTCCTCCACGTTGCCGTCGTTGATAAAAACGTAACTCAGATTCTGGCCCGCTGAAATTGTAGAAGTTGACATAAAATATTATCCTTGATTAATAAATCTCCCTAGGCAAAGCTAGGGGGTAAGTTGTTTAACGTAGATACTGTTAGTTGTGCGTGAAAACTTAAGCGATTGGTGCAAAAATAAAGTCGCAAGGTAACCCGCCTGTTTGCAATGTGTTTAAAACAAGGCGCAAGCTAATTAACAGTTTGGAGGGTTACGCTGTCATTAATTTAAGGCAGACCACCTTGCCGGTTGGCTGGGCTTTGATTGATGCGCCGCCCGCAACTGTCACATCCTACCTATTTATTAAGCCGACGAGTCAGCAGATTAAGATGGCTTTTGGGCCAAAAGCATTTTTAAGCGTTCTATTTCCGCTTGGGCGGCTTGGGCTTCTTGTCTGGATTTTTCTTCTCGATGTTTGCTTGCCTCCAATTCCTGTAGTATTATTTGCTGTTGCCGCAGGTATTCTTCCTTCGCTTTAGCTGCTTCCTCTAGCTCCAGCTGTATCTTGCGCTGTTCGCGTAGATATTCCTGCCGGGCTTGGTATTTAAAATATTCACGGTCTTTTTCTGAAAATGCGGTTAAGGTACTCATGGCTTGTTTCATCTCCTCTCTTCTGCACCCAGTAAGGCTTTAAAGACACAATCGATTTTGGGGTCGATAGCATGTTGCATGATAAACGCTCTGAGGTAGGCATTGGCTTAGGCCGGATTGTAATATCTGATTGATGGTCTGGCAATGTATTATCCTGGAATCGGTAGTTGGCCGCTTCTTAGCTATCGCAAAAGCTTATCGTGAATTTAAGGCGTTAGACCACCTTGCCGGTTGGCTGGGCTTTGATTGATGCGCCGCCCGATGGTTGGCACATCCTACCTTATTTTGATGTGTGGCTCGGTGGCTGGTCACTGATCAGCTGCCAGATATTTATCAAGAAGCAAAACCGTTGAAATGAGATAATAACGCTAAGCCCACGGATAGTGAATCCCTCAATGAAGCTTTTAATCAGCCACCCGGCTGGCAAGTTTTTGCCGGAGGTGGTTGAAATGCGCAACTAACCCGCGTAGTTTCCTCGCTCAAAAAAATAAATCAATAAAAAATGTCCCATAAGAAAAAATTACCGCAAGAACCCGTTACCGTAACGATTGAATCGCTGTCTCATGATGGCCGCGGCGTGGCGCATGTCAACGGCAAAGTCGTGTTTATTGACGAGGCCTTGCCGGGCGAAACCCTGGAATTTGTTTATACCGACAGCCGTAAGGATTATGCCGAAGGCAAAGTCGCAAAATTATTGACTCATGCAGAGCAACGTATAGAGCCCGGTTGCGCCCATTTTGGCATTTGTGGCGGTTGTAGTTTTCAGCATGTGGCGGATGCCGAGCAGATCAAGCTGAAAGAAGGCTTGCTGAAAGAGCAATTTAGCCGCATCGGTAAACTGGAAATTCCAGAAATCTGGGAAGCTTTAACCGGCCCGCATTGGGGCTATCGCAGCAAAGCGCGGATGGGGGTGAAATTTGTCGCCAAAAAGGGCCGGGTGCTGGTCGGTTTTCGCGAACGCCGCCATCCGTATCTGGCGGAAATTGACAGTTGCAAGGTCATGCACCCCTTAGTCGGCGAGAACTTGCTGGCTTTGGGCGAGATGATCTCACAACTCAGTATCAAGGACAAGATTCCGCAGATCGAAGTCGCCATCGGCGATAAAGATGTCGTGCTGGCGGTGCGGGTTTTAGAGCCGCCCACTGCCGCCGACCAAGAAAGGATGCGGGAGTTTGCCCATCAAAATCAATTAAGCATTTGTCTGCAACCCAAAGGGCCGGATAGTATTGTGCCGTTGGACGGCGAGCCGGAAGTGATCCCCTTTTACGAATTGCCGGAGCAAGGACTACGGTTTAATTTTAAACCGGCGATGTTTACTCAGGTTAATTATGAAATCAACCGGAAAATGGTCAGTCGGGCCTTGGCAGCACTGGAATTAAGCCGGGCAGACCGGGTACTGGATCTGTTTTGCGGTCTGGGTAATTTTACTTTGCCGTTAGCCACCTTAGCCGGGCAGGTGGTGGGGGTGGAAGGCGATCTGCCCTTGGTTAAACACGCCAGAGAAAATGCCCGCTTAAACAATCTGGACAATGTAGAATTTCATGTGGCGGATTTAACTAAAGATGTGCGGGAAATGCCCTGGAGCCAGTTAAAATTTAATAAAATTCTGCTCGATCCCAGCCGCGCCGGTGCGTCGGAAATTTTGCACAACTTCAAGCATTGGCAGCCGGAGCGGATAGTCTATGTCTCCTGTAATCCCTCCACGCTGGCGCGCGATGCCGGCATACTGGTCAATGAGCTGGGCTATAAACTGGTTAAAGCCGGGGTGATGGATATGTTTCCGCAAACCGCGCATGTTGAATCGATAGCTTTATTTGTTAAAAAGTAACTAGGCAATCAAGGATGGAACATAATCAAAAAGGTAGGATGTGCCAACCAACGGACGGCGCATCAATTAAAACCCAATGCCCGGCAAGGTGGTCTAATTGCTTAGCATCCTATCTTCACGGTAGATAAATGAAGCCTGCACTCGTCTGTTATCTGGATGTATCGCTCAGCAATCAACAATTGACGCTGATCGAAAATGATAAGATCCGCCGGATTTTTCCGGTGTCCACCGCCAAAAACGGCCCCGGCCAGCTAAAAGGCAGTCTATGTACGCCGCTGGGCTGGCATGTCATCCGCGCCAAAATCGGCAGCGAGGCGCCATTAAACGCCGTGTTTGTCGGTCGTAGACCCACCGGCGAAATTTATAGCCCGGCGCTGGCCGTCGCCCAACCGCAACGCGACTGGATTTTAAGCCGCATTCTCTGGCTGGGTGGTTTAGAACCGGGGCTAAACCGCTATGGCGATGTAGACAGCAGCCGGCGGTATATTTATATTCACGGCAGCCCCGATGAACTGATGTCAGGCCCACCTGCTTCGCACGGCTGCATCAGGATGTTGAACGCCGATGTGGTGGCCTTGTTCGACAGCGTTACGCCGGGGTGCCGGGTATTTATCCATGAATAAGCGCTGATGTCCAGAATAGTCTTAGGTATAGAATACGACGGCAGTGCCTATGCCGGTTGGCAATGGCAGCAGGGTGCGCGCACTGTGCAAGGTGAACTGCAAGCGGCGTTAACTAGAATCGCCAATCAGCCGATCAGCGTGATGTGCGCCGGACGCACCGACACCGGCGTTCATGCCTTAGAGCAGGTGGTGCATTTTGATACCGAAGTCAATCGCGATCTTCATGCCTGGCTGATGGGCGGCAACAGCCAGTTGCCGGAAGATGTACGGATTACCTGGGTCAAACCTGCTTTGGCGGATTTTCACGCCCGCTATAGCGCCATTGCCCGGTTTTACCGCTATGTGATTTTGAATCGGCAGATGAAATCGGCACTGCTTAGGACGCAGGCCACTTGGTGTTATCAAGCCCTGGATGCTGATTTGATGCATCAAGCCGCGCAATCCTTGTTAGGCGAACACGATTTCAGTTCATTCCGGGCGCAAAGCTGCCAGTCCGTCAGCCCTAATCGTTTGATGTATTTTATCGAGGTATACCGGCAACAAGACAGGGTCATCATGGATATTTGCGCCAACGCGTTTTTGCATCATATGGTCAGAAACATCGCCGGGGTGTTGATGGCAATCGGCATGGGCAAGCAGCCGGTCGATTGGACGCAGCATCTGCTGGCGGTTAAAGACCGCAGCCAAGCCGCAATGACCGCGCCGCCGCATGGTCTGCATCTGGGCGCGGTGTTTTATCCCGAGCAATACGGCATTGATAAGCACCCGCTGTTTGCAAAATTGCCGGCAGATGCGCGGCGGTTTGATGAAGTTCGGGTGGTGGGTGGCGCATCAATCAAACCCCAAATACCGGCAAGGTGGTCTGATCACTTAGCCGGTAACACAATATAAATCGCATTGCTCAAGGTTTGTGCTTTGCTGATGGCAGCCTCTGGTGGTAAGGTACTCCCCATTGTCAAGACCAAAATTACTTAAAAATAAGATAGAAGCCTGTTGATAAAAATTGTCATTTCCTCGTTTTTAAAGAGCCTCCCAAATACACATCAGTCGGTGTCAAATATCCTAAAGACTGATGAAGTCGTTCATGGTTATAGAAATTGAAGAAGTCCTTCAAGCCTAGCCATGCATCCTGAACGGATCGTATGTCCTGCAAATAGACATGTTCCGTTAATCCGGCGGCATTGGGGTTTGGGGTGCGGCAATAGCGGATAATTTGCGAACGTTTTGGAAAACGTTTTGTAAAAAACATAAAAAAAGCCTAGGTAGAAATACCTAGGCTTTTGATTTATATGGAGCTGGCGATGGGACTCGAACCCGCGACCGGCTGATTACAAATCAGCTGCTCTACCAACTGAGCTACACCAGCAAATTCAGACCATTATATACTTGATTTTTACTTTTGCCAAGCTTTTTTTATTTTTTTGCAAATTTTTTGTTTCTGTTCGTCGTATTAAAGATGTCTGTGTTGAATGTATTGGCATCTTAGGCAGCAGATTCAACGCGAAAGATGCGCTTCACGCTGTTCAGCACATCCTATAAGCTATTGCTTTGTATATTAAATTACGCTAAATAATAACAATTGGATTAAAGCTCAATCTTAACTAGCCTGCTTAATCCGCAGCAGCGCGTTTTCCAGATGACTCATGCTGGTAGCGATGGAAATGCGGATGTGACCAGGGCAGCCGAAGGCGGAGCCGGGCACCAGCGCTACGCCGGCTTTTTCGATCAGATATTCGCTATAAGCCAGATCATCGGCTATGCCTAGTTTGCTTAACAATTTTTCCACGTTGGGGAACACATAAAAAGTGCCGTCGGTGGGTAGGCATTCCACGCCGTCTATGGTGTTGAGCTCTGCAACCACGAAGTCGTGGCGTTTTTTAAACTCGGTCAGCATGGTGTCTATGCAGCTTTGATCACCGTTTAAAGCTTCTTCTGCCGCTACTTGCGAGATGGATGTGGGGTTGGAGGTGCTTTGCGATTGGATGATGCACATAGCTTCTATCAGCGGTGCCGGGCCGGCGGCGTAACCAATGCGCCAACCGGTCATGGCGTAGGCTTTGGAGACGCCGTTTAATACGATGGTGCGGTCGTAAAAATCGGGGTGGGCGTTAAGGATGTTGACAAACTCGCCTTTATTCCAAAGGATGTGTTCGTACATATCATCGGTGGCGATTAATACGTCAGGATAATCGCGTAGTACATCGCCCAGTGCGGTTAATTCGGCCAAGGAATAGGCTGCCCCTGTTGGGTTGGATGGGCTGTTGATCACCAGCAAACGGGTTTTGTCGGTAATGGCTGCGCGTAATTGCGCTGGAGTGATTTTAAAGTTTTGTGCTTGGCCGGCTTCAATAATCACCGGTACGCCATCAGCCAGCAGTACCATATCGGGATAGGATACCCAGTACGGGGCAGGGATGATGACTTCGTCGCCGGGGTTGAGCAGAGCTTGCGACAGATTGTAAAAACTTTGTTTGCCGCCGCAGGATACCAAAATTTGATTAGCTTGGTAATCCAGGCCGTTATCGCGTTTAAATTTGGCGATTACCGCTTTTTTAAGCCCGGCTGTACCATCAACTGCGGTGTATTTGGTAAAGCCGCTATTAATGGCGTTGATGGCGGCTGTTTTAATGGCGGCCGGGGTGTCGAAATCGGGTTCGCCTGCGCCAAGACCGATAATGTCTTTGCCGGCAGCGCGCATGGCGGCGGCTCTAGCGGTAATGGCCAAGGTAGGGGAGGGTTTTACCGCTTTGACTCGATTAGACAGTGTAATGCTCATGATGCCTCAGTTGGAATTAAGCTCAAAATGCTGTCTATTATAAGACATAATTGCAAAAATGCCTTAGTAGATTCAAGGTTAGCTGGCCTAGATGATCGTGCTTTAAGCTATCGATTCTGCTGTGTAGCGGTAAGCCTTGATGGTTTTCGACCAATAATGGCTGGGTAAACCGGCTTTTTGCTTAAGATGATCCAGAAACTGAATCGGGGCGGGCAGTGTTTCCCAAACTGAAGGTAAAAATGTGGCGCGATGCCGGCCTTCTTCCAAAATCAGGCCGTCTATATTGGGCCGCAATTGGCTCAGCAAATCCTGTTCGGATCTAAAATGCAGCGCCACTGCCGGAGTCAGCATGGAAATATGTAAATCAAGACCGGTCAGTTCCGGTTCAGTTAAGGGTTGAAACCTGGGGTCGCGGAAGGCGGCGGCAAAAGCGTTTTCCGCTACATCAACCACCAATGGCCGGATTGCTTCCAGGGTGCCGATACAGCCGCGCAATTGCTGATGGTGCGTCAGTGTGACAAAGGTGGCGCGCGGTTCAATTAATTCGCCACGATAGTCAGCCAAGTGGATGCTTAGCGATGTACCGTATTTTAAACCGTGGATGATAGATTCTCTGGCAATTGCCAGTAGTTCGGTTTGTTGATGTTTAGTCAACGACATATGCGCCATACCCCACTACACGTTGTTTATCGCCGGCCGTATCGCCGGAGTTTCTAAGATCTATGGTTTTAATCGATAGCGATTTTTGCGCCAACAGACGCAATAATCCGCAGACCGGCACGGCGCCGCAGGCGGCGGCTGCCGGAATATTTTGATATTGTAGCGTTTCAATTAAATGACTGGTAAATTGGTCAAATCTTTGCGCGGTTTGGTAATCGTGATAATGGCTTAGATCGGAACTGATTACCAGCAAGGTTTCCTCACCACCCCAGAGTTGCTCCAAAACGCAGGCGACTTCTGCGCTGCCGGCATCACCGGCGACAATGGGCACTAGGCTAAACTGCTGCAATACGCTCTGCAAAAAAGGCAAATGCACTTCCAGGCTGTGTTCCTGGGCATGTGCTTCGTCCAGGCATTTTACAAACGGCAGCTTTAACAAGCCGTCGATCGCGACTTTATCCAAGGGCACCGTACCCAATGGCGTGGTGTAGGCCTGGGCGCTGCTGATGGCCATGCCGCTAAAAGCATAACGGTGGGAGGGGCCGATCAACACCACTCGGTTAATAGTTGCCGCGGCGGGGATCAGGCGGGCATAGGCGCTGGCGGCTATCGGCCCGGAATAGATGTACCCGGCATGAGGCACGATAATGGCTTTGGGAACTTTACCGGCGGTTTCGACACTATCCAGATAATGAGTGATCATGGCATGGAGTTGCTGCGGTTCGGCAGGATAAAAGCTGCCTGCCACAGCGGGTTTTCTGTTCATTTATCGCTCCGAAAGTAAAATTATTCGCCGTGGTTTTGATCTATGCCTATGTTACCAAAAAGGATGTGCCAACCAACTGGCAGCGCATCATTGTGCGCCCGGCACGGGCTAAAACTTGTTATCAGAAAGATGATAAGCTCAGAGAGTAACGACAACCATCGCAAAACGCAAGATGGAAACCGCGAGATTGAGCAATGCGATTGCTTATATTGTGTTACCGGCTAAGTGATCAGACCACCTTGCCGGTATTGGAGCTTTAATTGATGCGCCGCCCGCAGGTGTGCACATCCTACCGTTTTTTTGATTAAGGTTAACTAGCCCAAAGCCCAAGCAGCTAAATCCTGGATTATGCCGTGTCAATGGCAATATTCAGCTGGCTGCGATGCTGTGCGCTCGATTAATCTATCGGATTTTAGAGAGGAATCCAGTTTGTTTTAAGCATTCTGCGGCGTTGGTTTAGCCTGGCTTTTCACGCTGTTCAGCACCTATAACACTGAATAGACAAAAAATAACCTTATACTTGGTTTTAGGAGTAGTGCCATGGCAACAAATATTTCAGCCGATACGGTTAGCACCCGATACTGGCATTCTTTACCGGATGGCCGGATACAATGCGATCTTTGCCCACGTTATTGCAAGCTGCATCCAGATCAGCGTGGTCTATGTTTTGTCAGGCAGAATCTGGGTCAGCAGCTGGTGATGACCAGTTATGGCCGATCCAGCGGTTTTGCGATTGATCCCATCGAGAAAAAGCCGCTGAATCATTTCTTGCCCGGTACGTCGGTTTTCTCATTCGGCACCGCCGGTTGCAATTTGGCTTGCAAGTTTTGTCAGAATTGGGATATCAGCAAATCCAGGGAAATGGACAAGCTCATGAGCTTTGCCAGCCCGGCAGCCATTGCCCAGGCGGCAATACAACACGGTTGCCGCAGCGTGGCTTATACCTATAACGACCCAGTGGTTTTTCACGAATACGCCATCGACACGGCCCAAGCCTGTCGGGAGTTGGGGTTAAAGTCGGTGGCGGTTACCGCCGGTTATGTCTGTGCTGAACCGCGGGCTGAATTTTATCAATGGATGGATGCCGCCAATGTCGATTTAAAAGCTTTTTCTGAAGATTTTTATCACAAAATCGCCGGTGGGCATTTACAGGCGGTGCTGGAAACCCTGCAATACATCAAACAGGAAACCCAGGTGTGGCTGGAATTGACCACGCTGATTATCCCCGGCGAAAACGATTCTGAAGCGGAACTGCAAGCCATGACGCAATGGGTGGTGGAAACGTTGGGGCCGGATGTGCCTATGCATTTTTCTGCGTTTCACCCCAGTTGGAAGATGCTGGATAAGCCACGCACTCCGGCTGCCTCCTTGCTGTTGGCGCGTAGTATAGCCATCCGCAACGGGGTGCGCTATGCCTATATCGGTAATATTCACCATAAAGCCGCTGACAGCACTTATTGTCATCAATGCGGCCAACTGTTGATAGGCCGCGATTGGTATGTGTTATCCGATTGGCATTTGGATAAGCACGGCCATTGCCGGTTTTGCGGCGCACAATGCGCCGGGGTGTTTGAATCCCTGTCGGCGCCTGAATCTTGATTGTTTTGCCTAAAGGGCGGCTCTAAAAATCCAGCTTTCGTTGCCATACTGCGTCGCAATTTTTTGCTTGCGCCTTGTCTGACTTAGAAACTTGAATTTTTAGAGGCCCCCTAAATTTATATATACAAAGTCCACAAATAAGTGATATGCTAATAGAGGCCCATCTTTTTTTCAATGTGTTATGTCCAATGTTCTATGTGTAACGATGGGCGTGTATCGTGATCAATCAACCATAATAAGAAGGGGAATTGACAATGAAACAAAGATATTTAGATGGCAATCAGCTCGATGGAGCTGATGTGTCTGCTTTTGGCGCCCAGTCTACGCGATTAAACCATAATAGGGCAATGTCCTTAGCCCTGTTGTTGAGCCTGGGTATTTTGTGTGCAGCAAACGCACGCGCTGAAGTTGACCCGGATGCCGCGGTTGCCCAGACGAGTTATGAGCCCGCGTCTGTCCTTGCTCTGCCGGAATTGCAGTGCAAATTGTACCCGACCGGAACTGATGCATCTGAAGGGGTGCCGGTATATACTGATGATGATGGTTACGCCAGGTTCCATGCGGTGCGAGCAACCAGCGTCGACGCGGTACGCTCCTTGACTCTGGATTGTACAAACCCGACCGGTAAACCGAGTGCTTATGCTGTTGATTTAACGGCTGCCGCTACTTTTGCCCCCAATCCCATTAATCTTGCCAAAGAGCGCGGCACTGATCGTCCGGCGCTGCAAGGCGATCCACTGAGTTATTCCCAGTCCGAACTGATCGAATCCGGTTACGGCCTTAGGCCAGACCCTACGGATACCGCAGCCTATGCCCGTTGGCTGGTATCCGCCACCACCGCTGGACGTATGTTGGAGATCAAGCGGCCTAGTCTGCACGAGCATACTGTCACCTCATCTCAGGCGCCAGCATGGGTCGGCACGGTGCTGACCGGCAAACCCAACTATATTTCCACCGATGCGACTTTTAACGTTCCCACCGCACACCCCGGCGGAGATAGTACAACGACAACGGAAATAGCTATTTGGAACGGGCTGGGTGGATTCGGCACGGGTTCCGGGTTAATACAGGGCGGGGTGAATTTATATACAACGCCAACTGCCGCTTCCTATGGATCTTGGCGGGAATATTGCTGCGGCGATGGCGACAGCAATGGTTATCACGGCGCTTTTGTGCCTAAGCCGGGTGATAGCATATACTCGCAAGAGTGGTACTGCGATGCAAGCGGTAACCTTAATCTCAACGGCGGTTACGGCTGCACCTACCTCCATGATTTAACCACGGGTGCGCTGCTCAGCTGTACTTCGGCCACCAGTAAGTCCTGCTGGTCGGTCAAGGCCCTTCCTCTTTGTTCGGTCAGCCCCAAAGCAGCCAATTGCATGACGGTTGGCCGTGCAGCGGAATTCATTATTGAAAACCAAAGCCCGCAAGTATCAAAAACGTCTACGGCATTTACTGATTTTTCGCCGCAAGTCACCATGACCGGTTCAGCCTATAGCTCGCAGACTAGTAAATATTCACAAACGGTTAATAATGACCCCACTGTCAGTTTATTGACAGACTTCACCAAAACAACGACGCATATTGTCGTCGCCATTGGCGCAACGGGTCAGACTTATTTCAGCATTGAGCCGGGTGAAACATCCTATCCACTGTTCTGTCAGGGCCCGCTTTACACCAGCACTGCGCCAACGCCGTTGACATCGTTTAAATGGGCAAGCAAGGGTGCCGGCGCGGCTGCGCCAGGCCCAGGCCAATGTGCGTGGGCTGACCGTGGGCCTAGAGGGGTGGAGATCAAATCCGGCAACAGTAACATAATTTCCGGGTATCTTAATCAGGTTGCCAATTTGCCTGCCGGAAAATATGCGGAGATTGGCGTTTATACTGACGCCAACGCCGGCAATGATCTGGTGGTCACGCAAATTGTCGGTATTGTGAAACCGCCGTTTTCCGCCACGGCTAAATTGCCGTAATAACGCGGCGTGATCGGATAGCTGGTAGGGTGCGCAGTGCGTACCCTACCTTTTACTTGAGCTATTCGTCCTGCAACAAACGCCTAATCTCCGCAATCTGCGCTTCATCCAACCCCGCCGTTCGTTCTGATTTGCTGCATAGTGCCCCTCTAAAGCCCAAATAATCGGCCTGCAAGGGTAATAATGCGGCAATATCATCGGCAGCCAGCGAGCCGGCCAGACCGCTTAACAATCCACACTCATCAGTTTTTTCCACAAAGTCCTGCAATTCTTCGTGGTTTAGCCAGTGCCGCAGGCTGCCGTGGCGTTTGTCCATGGTATCCAGCATCACGCCATAAAATCCGGCGTCGGCCAGGGTTTCGATGATGGCAAAATCGGGTTGCGTGTCGGCAAACAACACGGCGATTAACGGGTAGCCCTGACTGGCGATGGCGGATAAACCGGCAATCACTGCCGGCCAGTCGCCGCCCGGAAAAAAGCCGATCTTGATAAAACCTACCCCGGTGGCGGCCATATCCAGCACCGCTTTACAGACCACGTCTTTTTGCATCGGCAAATCGCCTATCGTGGCGCTGATTCGGGTTTGCGGCGGTAAAGCGGCGACTATTTCGGCGACAGTTTGACAATCCAGTGCACCCAGCGCCCCTTGGGCGGGTTGTTTAAGATCAATAATATCCACTTGGTGACTTTGCACCAACAAGGCTTCCGCCAGACTGTTGACGCTGGCTAACATTAAGCTCATTGGGTTCCCTTGGTTTTTTTATGCTGTTCAATAAATGCCATCAACCACGCCCAGGCTTCCAGTTCTTTGGGGCCGGCGGTTTTTTCCATCAGAACCTTAAGATATTCCAGCTCTTTAGAGACTTTGCTCCACGGCAATCTGTTTAAGCGGCTAAGTAAAATGGCCGCTTCCAGCACCGCAAATTGCGCCCGGTTAAAGCCTTGAAAAGGCTTGTGATTACCGGTATGCACCGCTTTGCAGAATAGTTGGGGGCGTACTCTGTCATCGCGCATTTCTGTCAGCACCAATTCGGTATGCGACAGCGTATCACTTAAATAATAGCCGTTGACTTTTTCCGCCGGTTGCAACGGCCAGTTGCGGCGACCGGTCAGGCAGCCGGCAAAAATCCGCACATCGTCGCAGTAATTAATCACCGCTGTTTTGGTTTCCAAAATATTATTCAGCGTCAGATTAGGCTTAAACGGCAAAATGATATAGCTGTCGTTTTGTATCAGGACGCCCATTGGGGCAATATGAGTCTCGCCTTTAGCGTTGACGCTGGTAATTAGGGTTTCTTGTATCATTTAGTCAGGCTCTTACAGTCATCCGGGAACATACGCGTCTTTTGCTGTGGGGGGCCGGGTTAACCGGGCGCGCGCGGGTACAGTATATTACAGATTTTACGGCTTAAGCGGCTGAGGTAATTTCTGATGGCATCAAGGTTGCAGGCGGGCGAGTTTTTTTAAGCTGATGCTGGGTGCGGCGCCAAAGGTATTACGGAAGTCGTTGCTGAAATGCGCCGAGTCGGTAAAGCCGGCAGCATGGGCTGCGGTGGTAAAATTTTGGCCTTTAATGATCTCGCGGATCGCCAGCCGCATCCGCTGCCAGCTGCGATAACGCCGAAACGGTACGCCGACTTGCTGGGTAAATAAATGCTGAAAGCGCGAGGTGGATAAGCCAACCTGGGCGGCCAGCGCCGGCAATGGACCCAGTGCTTCGTTTTGGGTTGATAGTAAGCTCAGCACACGGGTTATCCTGGGGTCTATCAAGGCGTTGTCAGTGCGGCGTTTGGCATAGTTCAATAAATCATCTAAGGGTTCGGCGTTCCAGTGCGGGTTGTAACGGTCTTCGTACAGTTCGCGCATGAAAAGTAGTTCGCCGCCGTTGCCGACCAACGCGCCGTTTACCTCGCGGTTGTGCCGGGTGAGCGGGATTAGCGCCTGGATGCCGGCGATAGTCGGCTCTATATAAAACACCGTCAATGGATTACCGCCTATATCCAGTTCATGCACCACTCCGGCAGGTATTACCGCCGTGCGGCACGACACCCAGTCGCCGCCTTGGATGCGCAAACCAAAACTGCCGTAAATGCCGGCCAAAAACACCGGTGCGCCATGCTGGTGGCGGTCGATGCGCGGCAGCGGCCCGGTGAAAAAAGTCTTGCCGTTGTGGATATGCCACAAAGCATCCAGATTTTGGCCGATAACGGTAGCAGGTTCATACAAGCGCGTGGTGTTGGGCATGGTTTAAGCTTCCCTCTGTGATGAGTCGGGGTATTCGGCTTACGCAATCTGTGCGGCATGGCAAGCCATGCTGGTGGTTTGGTAAGTATTCACCGGAATGAAAAATGACCGCGTAGCCTTGATGAAACGCAGGGTGCGAAGAATTCGGAGCCGACATCAAGGCAAGGTGAATAGTTACATATTTTGTTATCTTAATGAGGATTTTTATGAAAAACAATGATATTTTGGTAAATAAACCCAGTATCAGCAGTATCTTTCTGCTCGGCTTTGCCGGTTTTTGTTTAGCGATTGCGCTAGTGATAGCCTGGGTGCTGGGGATTACCCTGTTTTTTCCCGATGGCGGTTTGGCAAGTCATATTGTCGAACGTAGCGATATCATCAAGGCGCATATTGATTATCTGATGATGGCGCAATTTTTACTGATATTTTTTGTGTTATTTCGTCAGTTTGCCATTGATCCACCGGCTTGGCTGGTTGGCGCCTGCAGTTTTGGGGCGTTTTTTAATCCGCTGGCTTTTTTAAAAAGAGGTTTAACAGCCAAGCCGGAGGTGATGGTAGCGGTGGAACCGCATTTTCCGTTGCTGGCGGCGATTAGTTTTAGCTTGATTACCGTAGGATTTTTGGCGGCGGTGTGGCTGGTGTTGAGAGCGGCTTGGCAGCGGCGAAATGCTGGCGGTGGTTTGGGCAGCACCTTGAAAAATAATTGAGAGTCTATTGGCCGGCAGTGATACTAGCGCCATTTCCGGGTAGCTCGGCCGATTTTCTTTGCCTAGGAGTCATACCTAGAAAAGTCATCTTGCCTGCCAACCGTGAAACGGCGCTAGCGAATGTGCCTAACTGCCGACTCTTGGATTAAGGTTTAATTACCAGGGTTGAGTTATAAAATACTTTTTCGCCATTGCTGTCACTCACCGAAAAACCAATAGTATAGCTACCGGCAGTTTTAGGAGTACCGCTAATTTTGCCGGCGCTGTAGCTTAAACCAGTCGGCAAGCCGGCAACCGCAATCGTATAGGGTTTAATACCGCCGGTGGGTGTTACGGCAACCGTTGGATAAGCATGTCCGACCTGACCATTTGCCAAGGTAATAATCGGCAGCGTCAGTCCTTGAGATAAGCTCATTTTATTGGCGACGCAAAATAGATTTTTGCTGTCCATGACGCCGGTAAATGTGACTAAATTGCCGGGTTTAAAAGCGGTGGCGGCAGTCAGCGGCGGATTAATGGTGGTGGCGTTTTGCGCGGGGATTAAAACGCTCTCGCCGCCGTTAGCTAAGCCGCCATCAATATCGATCCATACCGGTGTACGAGCAGTGACATTGTTAATGATTTTATTGCCGGCATTACAGGTATTGCTGACCACCAAACTGGCTTTAGCCACTTGTGAGTAACCTAATGAGTCTTTTGCGGTAATCGTTAAAGGAAAAGTGCCTTGTTGGCTTGGTTTTCCACTTAAAGTATTACCGGTTAAGCTTAAACCGCCGGGCAGAGTTTCAAAAATACTGTAGTTAATCGCACCATAACCACCGGTTGCCGAGAATGTTTGGCTAAACGGCCAATTAACCCCGGCTGGGCCAAAGGTTACATTAAATGCTACGGGTTTGTCCGCCACCTGGATTTGCGTTTGAGCCGTGGTGACCATGCGATTAACGGTATCCTGAATGGTAATAGTTAATGCAAAAATACCCACTACGCTAGGGGTGCCGGAAATAGTGTTGGTTAAACTATTAAAGGTTAAACCTGCCGGTAAACCGCTCACGCTGATCGCCAAACCATCACCTGCCACACCCGGCGTGGCCTTAATCACTTGACTATAAGGCATTGAGTAAACTGCGCCGGCGATACTGGCGTTTAAACTGGGCGCGACAGGCAAGGGCGGTGCAGGCGGGATAACGCCATCGAAATTGATGCCGGCATTTTGCGCCACTAAAAATGCACCCAAGTCAGCAGGATTGGGTTGCACCGGCGTATCGCTGGTCAACGGCAGTGCTTCGTAGGTTTCTGGATCATGCGCGCCGGTATATTTATAAAACTCAAAACGATACACCACGCCGGTTGCACCTTGATCGAGCGCGACGCCGGTCAGGTCGATTTGACCGGAGCCGGGGCTACCGGAATCCACTTGCAATAATTGCCATTCTACTTGGACTTGGGTTTGCGCTTTTTTAAGAATGGCGTTTTCGGCGACTAAATCTTCGACCGCTACATCGTGCAAAGTACCGGTTGCAGTGACTTTAACCCAGCGGGCTTCACCAAATTCGTAATTTAAAGGCTGTGGCGCGGCAATTACCACATTGACTTGTGGTGGTTGCGGTACATTGGCAACCGGTGGCACCGGTGTGACCGTCCAAACCGGATTAGGCACCGCAACCGGTAACGCGTTTAAGGTAGCGGCGCCCGGCGTGGACTCTACTAGCCAGAAATAGTTAACTTTTGGTGTTTGCACCGTGGTGCTGACCCCAAAATGATCACAAGGATAGAGCGGGCCGTACGCTTTGGCACCCAATGGCCAGCAGCTGTCGGATGGGCTTACCGCTAAGCCGCCTGATGGCGTACCTGCCGACCATTTGCCGCCGGTGTAACTGGCTTGATAAACAATTTTTACACCGGTAGCGGTATCAGTGACGGTAGGGCTACCGTAGCGTTCCATATTCGGCCAGCGGTTAGCGCTACCAAACAGCGAGCTGATTTCGGCAGAACTAATGCCTTCAATATCAATCTCAAAACCATGCGCGGTCGAACCGGTATCGTTTACTACGTCAAAATTAGCCAGAGACCCGAAAACCTGCGCGTATACGGGTGTCGCCATAGCTGCCAGCAAGGTGATTGCCGATAAATGCTTTCTCATATTGAAATTTCCTGTCGGTAAAAAAGTGGATGCGCCAATGATCGTGCAATATTTGATCCAACAGTTAAAATAATGAAATAAAAGGTAATTTTAGATAGGTTGTTTTAATTGCATACTTTTTTTGCAGTAATAACGGCTTGAGTCCTACCAAATTTGCATCAATCGCAATGTGTCTGGTTTTTAATATCCTAGTTTATGCCGGCGAGCGTGTAGCGGTCTCACCCTTTGGGTGATTTCATTTTCGGCAATTTCCTGGTAAAAACGGGTTTGTTTTAATTGCACATCGTTTAGTACCAACATAGTTCTGATCTCCTCTCGACTTAAATTCGGTAGCTTATAAACTAAAACTGTCTCAATAAACTCAAGCGTTTCCTTGCTCAGTTTATCATGCTGTTCCACGAGACATTAATAAATGGTAAACTTTGATTATTAAGGCAATCTATATAATTGTTCCCCTCGCCAAAATTCAGTGTAAAGATAAACCGCGATTGATGTGCCTGGAAAAGGAGGCACATCAATCGCGAAAGATGCGCTTCACGCTGCTGCGCACATCCTATAAACACCTTGCTTTGCAGAATAAAAAATCACGTTGAATAGTTGCCGATATTTTTAATCAACTTCCAAGTCCAACAGCCACTCAGGATCACTCGCTATGACAACTTATAATGTAAATTCAGGGCAATCTGTTGCTAATACGGTTTTAAATTTTGCCGATTCTGAGAATGTCTCTTATGGCGGCATAGCCGCCAACACCACGATCAACAGTGGCGGCTATCAATACATTTCCGGCGGCGGCACAGCCGGCGGCGCTAAAATCAATAATGGCGGCTACCAATATATCTCTGCCGGCGGCACAGCCAGCGGCACCACCGTCAACAGCGGCGGTTCTGAAATTGTCTATTATGGCGGCATCGCCATCAGCAGCATGGTTAACAGTGGTGGTTATGAAGTTATTTCTGCCGGCGGCACGGTGAGTGGCGGTAAAGTGGCGAGTGGCGGCGAAATATTGGGCTTGGTGATATCCAGCGGCAGTTTTGTTGATAACGCCAATCAGTCCAGCCAAGTCATTGATACTGTCACCATTCAAAGTGGCGGCATTATCGGTTTGTCCGTTGATTCAGGGGCTGCCACCCAAGGATTTGTTATCAGTAACGGCGGCTTTGAAGTAATATCCAGCGGCGGCTCGGCCAGCGGTACTATCATTAACAGCGGCGGCTATGAACAAATATCTGCCGGCGGTATGGTCAGCGGCGGTGTCGTTTCCGCCGGCGGAGAAATCTACGGACTGGTTTTATCCAGCGGCGCCTATACTTATAGCGCCAATCAAGCCAGTCATGTGATTGATGGTGTCACTATTCAAAGTGGCGGTATTATCGGGTTGTTTGTCGATTCCGGGGCGTCAACCCAAGGTTTGGTGGTGAGTAGCGGCGGCTTTGAGACGATCAATAACGGCGCTATAGCCAGCGGCACTACCATTAATAGCGGCGGCTATGAACAAATATCTGCCGGCGGCATGATCAGTGGCGGCAATGTTGCTAGTGGCGGTGGAATTTTAGGGTTGGTGATTTCCAGTGGCAACTATATTTATAGCGCCAATCAAGCCAGCCATGTGATTGATGGCGTGACCATTCAAAGTGGCGGCATTATCGGTTTGTCTGTTAATTCGGGGGCGGCAACGCTTGGTTTTGTCATCAGTAGCGGTGGCTATGAAGTGATTTCTTACGGCGGCACCGCCAGCGCTACCATTATTAACAGCGGCGGCTATGAGGTTGTTTCTTCCGGCGGCATGGTTGCCGGCGGTACGGTTGCCAGTGGCGGTATGCTGGGGCTGGTTTTGTCCAGCGGCTCGTATACTTTTACCGCCAATCAAGCCAATCTTGTGCTGGATGGCGTGACCATTCACAGCGGCGGCATCCTGGGTTTATCCGTTGAATCCGGGGTATCAACCCAAGGATTCGAGGCCAGCAGCAGCGGCTATCAAGTGATTTCTTACGGCGGTACTGCCAACGGCGCCATTATCAATAATGGCGGCTATCAAGTGATTTCTAACGGTGGTATCGCCAGCGGCAGCATCATCAACAGTGGTGGTTTTGAATATGTTAACGTCGGCGGGGTGGCCAGCGGCACCACGCTCAATAATGGCGGTTCTGAAGTCATTTCCAATGGCGGCACCGCCGTAAGTGCTACCCTTAACAACGGTGGTTATCAAGTAATTTCCAGCGGCGGCACGGCCATCAGCGCGACGATCAACAGTGGCGGCTATCAAGTGATTTCCAGCGGCGGTATCGCCAGCGCCACCACGATAAACAGCGGTGGCCAGGCCGATATTCTGAGCGGCGGCAGCGCTATCGACGCCACGCTTAAAAATGGCGCTGAGCTGATACTACACGGAAACAATCTGGCCGGTGTCAGCATCAATAACGGCGCGATGCTGGACTTTGCCGGCATTACCGCCAACGCTGCCGGGCTAAATGCCGCAGGTCAGCTACAAGTCAGTGAAAATGGCACGGTGTTGGAAATCTTGGGGTTGAGCGGCAATAACGGCAACGATACCTTTACCACCCAATCCGATAGTGAAGGCGGCACTTTGGTGCTGGTTAAAGCTTTGCCGGTTATGATCAGCGTTAGCTACAATGCCGGCGGCGGTCAGCTAAGTTTGCTGGGTGTTAACCTAACAACGGTCGCAACAAATTATCAAATCACCGATTTCAGTCTGAAAGGCGATGGCGGCGCCAGCTACACGCTGACTAGCGGCAGCACGGTTTTCGGCACTCCAAGCAGTACTGCGGTGACGCTACAACTGTCTAATGCCGACCAACTGGCTGTCGATGGCTTGCTGAACAAAAACGGCAATCAGGCCAATGACGGCAGTACCATATACAACCTAAGCGCCGGCAGCGGTTGGGATAGCGGCGCTGCCGCCATTACCACTCAGGCTGTTAGCGTCAGCAACGTCACCGCACCGACGATCAACGCGGTAGCCTATAACGCGGCAACCGGTGTATTTACGATAAGCGGCGCGCATCTGGACAACCACGGCAGCAGCAACGGTATTGCTATCGGCGATTTCAAGCTGACGGGCGGTGTGAGCGGTAGTTATAATTTTAGTTCGGCGCATGACAGTATCAGCAATCTGAGTGCAACCGGCTTTACCGTCACCTTGAGTAGTAGCGACAAAGCGGCAGTGAATGCCATAGTCAATACCAACGGCAATACCCCCAGCAGCGGTGCAGCCTACAACCTGGTCGCCACGACCCACTGGGATAGCGATAGCGGGGCGGCAATCAGCAGTCAGGCGGTCAAAGCTACCGGCATTCCGGCGACGCTCAACAGTGTGAGCTACAATGCTGCCGGCGGTCTGTTAAGCTTGAGTGGGGCTAATCTGAGCAGCAGCGCGGCTGCTTATGTCGTTAGCGATTTAACTATCAAAGGCGATGGCGGCGCCAGTTATACATTGACTAACGGTAGCCTGGTGACTGGCGCCCCAAACAGTGCCGGCGTGACGATACAGCTTTCCGGCGCTGACCAACTGGCCGTCGATGGCTTGTTGAACAAAAACGGCGTAATAGCCAATGACGGTATTAGCCATTACAATTTGAGCGCCAATGGCGGCTGGGAAAACGGCGCCGGTGCTATTAGCACGCAAGCGGTTAGCGTCAGCAACGTCATCGCACCGACGCTTAGCGCCGTAGCTTACAATGTTGCCGGCGGGGTGTTTACTATCAGCGGCGCTCATCTGGACAACCACGGCAGCACCAACGGCATAGTATTGAACGATTTTAAACTGACTATCGGCAGCAGCAGTTTTAACCTTAATAGCTCTGACAGCATCAGCCATCTGACTGCCGGCGGCTTTGCTATCACCCTCAGCAGCAGCGATAAAACCACGGTGAATGCTTTGGTTAATGATAACGGCACTCAGTCGCTGACCGGCACGGCCTATCATTTGGCCGCTTCGGTCAACTGGGATAGTGATGCCGGTGCGGCTTTTACCGCTCAGGCGGTGACTGTCAGCGGCCTGGATATTTTCAACAGCAAATTGACCGGCAGTCCGCTGGTTATCAGTAATCTGCTAGAAGGCAGCGGCCAAATCGAATTGTCAAAAACCATTTTTACCGCCTTTGCCGGTGATGCAGCGGTGACGGCGGCTAATTTCAGTAATGCCGTCGGTGCTGGCGGCAGCAAGGATTATTTGTATTACAACGCCAATAACGGCGGCTTGTATTATGATGCCGACGGCTCAGGCACCCATAGCAGCGGGGTGGAAATTGCGGTGATTGGGGTCGGCAGCCATCCTACGGCTTTGAGTGTGGCGGATTTTAAGTTGATTGCCTGATCATGGCCTAAAGTCAGGGATATGATGGTCGATTCAGTCATATCAGGAAGCATAAATAAAGTCTTAGGTTTTTTGATATGCCGGGGTGTGATGTTATCGTCAAGCCAAATATGAAGGTAGGATGTGCTAACCAGCGGGCGGTGCATCAGGGTGGTTGGTGGCATGGGAACATGGCAATATATTTTCTTAATCATGGGTTTAGCGCGTAGGGCGGGTTAGCATCGCGTAACCCGGCTAGCCTTTAAGGGGCTAACCGCTTTTACCGTCAGCGCGTCTGCTGTCCGGCGGGTTACGTTGCGAATAGAGTATTGTCTTTTACATCAAGCGTTTTGACGCAACTAACCCGCCCTACGGCCCTTTTTTAGGGGGCTGAGTAGTTACGTTCCGGCAAACGTGTCCAAGCTGATGTATTCGACCGGACGTAACTTGGCGATAAAATTAATACGCAGCGGCAAATCGGCAATATGGTTTTTCAGGCGTTGGTCAGCCTATTCGTCAAAAATAGATTGGTGGACTACTAATCTACGGATTTGTTTAGTTCTATGCACTGGTTTTATTTAGGGTGACGCCAAGGCGCTTGACCGGTAAAGGCGGAAGGGGAAGTTGGCTGGTATATGTCTGGAGCGTTTGACGCAGGATGGCCAATTCTTGGTGGCTTGCTTGTGCTTCAGCATTATATTGAGCCAGTGAAATCGCGCCAACTTGGTGTTGTGCGGCAAGCGCGTTTAGTAGACGCTCCTGCTGATCAATCTCCGCAGCGTAAAGGCTGATAGTTTTCAGAGTGCCAAGTCGATACTGGACTACGGTATCTTCGTTTAATTGCAACAACTCCGCAGTGTGTTGGCCAAAGGAAGATCGCACGTCAACCTGACCAGTTTGAGCATTAAAGCGAAGATGCGCAGCCATATCGTAGTCACAAGGGTTTACCACGTAAGGTCCGAGTTTCTCGTCAAGCGGCCAATCGTTGTTTTTGCGGCTATTGCAGTTGCTGCAGCAATAATACAGATTATCATAATCGCAAACCAGGCTGGCAAAACGAGGGTTGCCCTGTGGTCTATAATGATCAACACCAAAGTTTAGATTTGGCGCGCTACTGTCAGGTTGGCGGCAGTATACGCATACTCGCGAAAACTCTGTTTGCAGGTAACGCTTGTACGACTGATAGCGTTTGAACTTTCGTGGTGAAAGTTTGCGCTGGTGTTTGCTTTTAGGGTACTGAAAAACCGTCATAGTCTAACGGGAATACCAAGACGCTTCGCGCGTTCTTCTCTGGCTGCACGGATGTTATCTAGCTGAGCATTTGCATTCTCTAGAGCGGTTACTTGCTCTTTCGACACGAGCGGAGCGTGCGCTGAAAGGCGGCTATTGAGAATTTCCAATCGAGCTAATATCTCCGACGACTGAGCGTCACTTGCATACTTAATCGCCAACAACTTTATGCGCTGCTTAGCGATGTGATCGATTTCGTCGCTCGCAGGCAGTAAGACGGCGCTGACAGGGTGAGAATGTATGGACTCTTTTAGGGTAGGCGTTGGTTCTGCGGATGGTGTTGCCGACGGTATCGGTGGCGCGGTCTGCGCAAGCCGTCCTTCTTTTATGGTGGCAAATAAATCAATGGTGTCAGCTTTTACAGTCACGAATGCAGTTTGGTTCGTCAGTAAGCTTCTCTGTTCCAGCGTCCTGGGTTGGAAGGGGGCGATATTAGCCGCAACTACCGGGTTAATATAGGGGGTATGATCTATGTAAAAATCCATGATTCGCACTCAAGCTTTTTTCTGGTTACTTTCGGCTAATAAATATTCACGCGCTTTGGGGCCTATTGCCCAGTCAAAAATATCAAATACTTGTGAGTGTATTGCGTCCAAGGTTTTGCCGATGTTGCTAAGTTGTACGTCATTGCGAAATGCGTCAATGTCTAATAGGTACTCGGGAATACTCTCCCCGGCGGTTTGTTTTTGTTTCAAGATTATACCGTGGTGCAACAAACATCCACCGTCATCCGCCATAAGCTGGAGTTTACCTGCATATTCATGAATCCCTTTAAAGTTATCTGAAAGAAGCGGGCCAACAAGCTCAGGGTTTACCCAGCCCAGCACAGGATTGCTACCGCAGTCGATGATATTAATATAACGAAGACCAATCCGGGTGAAAAAGTCTGAGTCGATAATTTTAGATGCAGCCTCGACTATACCTAACACTTTTTCCTGCATATGGGCATAGTCGTGATATGCGGTAGTTTCTACTGTCAGGGCGCTTTGTCTTAGAGAGACTGTCCAAGTAAATTTTGCCGATCGAAAGATGTGCGCGTGAGTGTTGTTTGAGCTGTTGGCACCAATTCCCAAGCTAACCTCATTAGCCAGTTCAAGGTGCGGGTATTCCTTCCTCAGCGCCTTGACGAAGACGGCCGGCGGGCGCGGCTCGCCAAGCTCCATTAGAGTGGGGAAGCGAAGCTCACAAACAGCTTGGCGTAAAAAGTTGCGCTTATATCCGTCCACATTCTTAGAGCGGATGGCTACTAAGGAGTCTGCATTAAAATTGGGTGTCATACTGTTCTCAATGAGTACGAGAGAGGATGGTGTTAAATCCTTGATTGATTTTGCCATATGCTGACCGCTTAGTCTACCGGGAGAATTCTTTTATGGTCTGTAGGTAAGGATTAGGCTAGGTGGTCAGCTTTATGTGTGGCGTGGATTGTTGGGTAGGGTTGTGCTTTGTTGATGGCGGCCTCGTCTTTAAGGGGCTAACCGCTTTTACCGTCAGCGCGTCTGCTGCCCGGCGGGTTACGTTGCGAATAGCGTTTTGTCTTTTATATCAAACGTTTTGACGCAACTAACCCGCCCTACGGCCCTTGGGTTTTGATTGATGCGCCGCCCACAGGTGTGCACATCCTACCGTTTTTTGTCAGGGTGTTGGTTGGCGCATCAGCACGTAGGGCGGGTTAGCATCGCGTAACCCGCCAGGCCTTTAAGGGGCTAACCGCTTTTACCGTCAGCGCGTCTGCTACCCGGCGGGTTACGTTGCGAATAGTGTATTGTCTTTTACATCAAGCGTTTTGACGCAACTAACCCGCCCTACGGCCCTAACCGCTTTTACCGTCAGCGCGTCTGCTGCCCGGCGGGTTACGTTGCGAATAGTGTATTGTCTTTTATATCAAACGTTTTGACGCAACTAACCCGCCCTACGGCCCTCATTCCCGCGATTACGCTGGCGCTAATCGCGGCTACGGGCTACGGGCTTTAAAATCTAATCAATATGCATACTGATTGTATGGTTATATTCCAGTTGGGATAGGTTGGTTTGGTGGGTGTGATAGTGGAGGGTGTTTTGTTAGGAGGAAAGCATCAGCCGCGTTGCACGGCTGATGCTTTTATAGGCCGGATGGCTTATAGATTTGGTAATACCGCTGTATTTTCGATTGTAACGGCATGCAATTCGGTTGGGGCTATGCCCAGTAATTGCAGAATGGTAGGCGCGATTTGCGTGGTGCCGACTGCGCTGTTGACCAATTGACCGCCTTTGATGCCGGGGCCGGAAACGATGATCGGTACATGACGGTCATTAAGATTGCCGCCGCCGTGTTCGGCAATTTTAGACAGTTTAGTGCCTGCATAGACTGAACCGGGTTTAGCAATACCGATTAGATCGGGTACGCGGACATCCGCGCTGCCGACACCCATAAATTTGGCGGCATCGGTACCGGAATAAATTTGGGTTGGTTCCAAACCGGCGTTGGTGAACGGTTTGGCTACCGGGTTGCCTTTGGCATCGGAGCCGATACCGGTACCGGTATAGTTAAGCAGGAAGTTTTTGGCAAAATCAGTAGCGATTTTTGATCTGTCGTTTAGCCAGAATAGTACGCCGTCATCATCCATGGAATGTGCAATTAAAGGCAGGGTGCCTTTTGGACTTTTGGCGGCCCAAGCTGCATTGACTGCGTTATTTAAGGCGGTATCGTCAATCAGCGTTAAGTTGCTTCTTAGCTCAGGCGATTGTCCGTGTTTGGCCGAAACGATAATCGCGGTGCTGGCTTGGGTTTTGGTGTTGTTGTCGATGGCGGCTTGCATTTGACCCAGGCTGGCGTCAACAAAGTGCAGTGCGCTGATCAAAACCGGGCCTGGAGTGCCGTCGGCATTATAACCGCCTAATTGGCTGGCTGAGTTTTGCGGAGTAGGCGAACTGCTGAGTTTTTGCGCGGTTGAAACGGATTGGAAGTTCATGCCGAAAATGGCTGGGGTTCCGGGGTTGTTGACGCCGGAATGGTCATAGCCGTTGATTTCGTTGATGATGGACAATACTTTGAAGGTATCGTATTTTTGGGTGTTGACGTTGTTGGTGGTCCAGTCTGGTGCGTTGGGGTCGGTCAGGTTGATTACGCTGTTGATTTCAGGGGCGAACAGGTCGTCAACGCCGTAGCCGGAAGGTCCGTTTAAAATTTCGTAAGCTGGGTGTTTGTCGGTCCAGGCCGTGCGCAGGCCGTGCGAGCGAGCCACTTCAAAAATGGTATTAACTTTTAAGTATTGATGCGGATAAACCGGAGTACAGGTATATGGATCAACCGGTAGGGTGCTGGGGTCGATTTCGATGGTTCTTAAATCGTTAGGGCTGCCGGCTAATTTTAAAATATTGGTCGGTACGTTGGCTAAGTCGCCTGGGGTAAAGTCCGGTACAGGGTACAAGCCTGGGATGCCTTGGCTGGCATCCAGTAAAATTTGGCCGCTGGCGCTGACAGGTTCAATGACTTCAGCATAATATACTTCGGCGCCTAGAGGAACTATTCCTGCTTGGCAGTTTGCTTGGCTGGTGCCTAATGGCAGCAATGTGCGGCTATATTCGTCATCATAGTAGATGCCGGTAGTACGTGGGTTACCACCGGTAGCTTGAGCGACCATGCCGGGAAATGAGTCGGAAGGGAACGGGGTGCTGGCGTTGTTGTATTCAATACCGTTTCTAACCAAACCAGCCAGGGTTGAACTAGGGTAATTTTTTACATACCAGTCCAGGTCGTTTTGGTGTAGTCCGTCAACGGAAATCAGCAGGACGCTATTGATAGTTTGAGCGTTGACGCTGGCGGCAAAAGCCATACCAACGGCTAAAGACAGCAAAGTTTTATGCAGTTTCATCGTTTCCTCTTTATAAATTATAACTATGGAGGCTGAACTGTAGCGTTTGAAGATGACAAATTGATGATGGTTTGGTTACGGTTGAATTACGAGGGGTGTTATTCTGGGTGGTGTTGGGTAGGCAGCAGGTTGTGGTGTGGGGTTGTTGTTTATTGGGCAGTTTTTGGCAGTTTTTGGCGGTTTTGGTGTGGGGAGTGGTGATGTTTTGGTCGTGGCTTGGTTATTGCATTAGGTGATGGATTGTTGCCGGTGTTGGTTGATTGGCAGCTTTTGGGGGTTTGTTGGGGTGTTGGACCACCTTGTGAGTGATTGGGCTTTGAATTGATGCGCCGCCCGTGGGTTGGTACATCTTACCGTTTTGGTTTGGCTTTTTAGAGAGTATGTCGGTTAATCATGTGGATAGTTAATATTGCTTTGCGTCGTCCTTATACCTTTATTGTGGCGGCGTTGTTGATACTGTTGTCTACGCCTTATGTGTTGCGGAATATGTCTACCGATATTTTCCCGGATATTAATATCCCGGTAGTAGCAATGCTTTGGGATTATAAAGGCATGAACGCTAAGGAAATTGCCGATCGATTGGCGGGGAATGTCGAGCGCTCCATGTCTTTGATTGACGGCATTGAGCATAGCGAGTCGGTGTCGATTGCCGGCGCATCGATTATTAAGGTGTTTTTTCATGAGGGCGTGGATATACGCACGGCTTTGGCGCAGGTGATGTCCAGTAGTAATTCGGTGTATCGCTCCCTACCGCCTAATACCGCGCCGCCGCAGATCATTGAGTATTCGGCGTCTGATTTGCCTTTGGTGCAGTTAGGGATTTCCAGCAGTACGGTGCCGGAAACGGATGTGAATGATTACACCAATAATATAGTCAGAAATGCCTTGCAATCCAAACGTGGGGTGGCGGTGACCAGTCCGTTCGGTTCCAAGAGTCGGCAGATTACCGCGGATGTAGACCCGGCGGCGTTGTTGGCGCGGGGCTTGTCGCCGGCGGATTTAGTCAATGCGATGGCGGTGCAGAATTTGATTCTGCCGACCGGCACGATTAAGGTGGGTTCGATTGAATACGATGTGTTGCTGAATGGGGCGATTGCCTCAATTGGGCGCTTGGCGGATATTCCGGTGCGGACGCTGAACGGCAATACCACTTTGCTGCGGGATGTGGCGAATATTCGCGACGGGGCTTCGCCGCAGACTACGATAGCCAGGCAAAATGGCGAGCGCGGGATTTTAAATTCGATTTTTAAAATCGGCAGCGTTTCGACTTTGGAAGTGGTGGATTTTGTTAAGCAGATTATTCCGGTGATGCTGGCGCAGATGCCGGAGGGCATTAATATGCGCTTGATGTTTGATCAATCTTTGTTTGTGAAGGCGGCTATCGCCAACGTGGTGCATGAGGGTTTGATTGCCGCAGGGTTGACGGCGGCGATGATTTTGCTGTTTTTGGGTAATTGGCGCAGCACCTGCATTATTGCGGTGTCGATTCCGTTGTCGATTATGACGTCGTTGATTATTCTGTATTTAATCGGCGAGACGATTAATTTAATGACCATGGGCGGGTTGGCGCTGGCGGTGGGGATTTTGGTGGACGATGCCACGGTGGAAATTGAGAACATCGAGCGGCAGATGTTGCTGGGCAAGCGGCCACGGCAGGCGATTCTGGATGGCGCGGCGGAAATTGCCATGCCGGCGTTTGTGTCTACCTTGTGTATTTGCATCGTGTTTGTGCCGATGTTTTTCTTGACCGGGGTGGCGCGTAGTTTGTTTGTGCCGATGGCGGAGGCGGTGGTGTTTGCGATGCTGGCGTCTTATGTGTTGTCGCGGACGCTGGTGCCGACCTTGGTGATGTATATGATGGCGGGTGAGCATGGCGGTCGGCAGCAGCCGGTGTTGAATGGGTTTGCGGCGGGTTGTAGGCAAATTCATTTGGCATTTGAACAGGGCTTTGCGCTGTTTCGGCAGCATTATATTGTGTTGTTGAGCCATTTGCTGAAACACCGCTTGCGTTACGGGCTGAGCTTTCTGGGAGGGTGTGTGTTGTCTTTAGGGCTAACGCCGCTGCTGGGGCAGGACTTGTTTCCGGCAGTGGATAGCGGGCAAATCAGGTTGCATGTGCGGGCGGCGTCCGGCACCCGGATTGAGGAAATGCCGGATTTGATTGATGAGATAGAACAGGTAATCCGCGAGCGGATTCCGGCTGATGAGTTGGCGGATATGCTGGATATTATCGGCGGGCCTTATAGCACCCGCAATACTTTGTTTGGTAATTCCGGCACCGTGGAAACTGCCGATACGGAGATCATGATGTCTTTAAAAGCCGGCGATCATGCGCCTAGTTTAAATTATATCAAGGATTTGCGAGCGTTTTTGCCGGGGCGTTTTCCGGGGATAGAGTTCTTTTTTCAACCGGCGGATCAGGTTAGTCAGACGCTTAATTTTGGGATTCCGGCACCGATTGATATTCAGTTGGTCGGTGGCAAGCCGGAGGTGATGATGCCGTTGGCGGTGGAGATTAATAATCGCTTGCGGCAGATTCCGGGCATAGTGGATGCGCATGTCTATCAACGCACCAATAAGCCGACGCTGGAATTGGAGATGAATCGTGCCCAGTTGCAACAATTGGGTTTGTCGGCGTTTGATGTGGCGCAAAATCTGTTATTAGCTTTAAGCGGCAGTATGCAAACCTCGCCGACTTATTGGTTAAATCCGGCTAACGGTAACACCGTTAATATTGGCGTGATGGGTAATCCTTTGGATTTGGACAGCATAGAGGCTTTGATGCAAACGCCGGTGCGCGGCATTACCGCCAATGGCCAGCCGCAGTTGCTGGGTAATTTGGTCACTTTAAAGCGCACCGTGCAACCGGCGGCAGTGACGCATTTTAATGCCAATAATGTGTTTAATGTCTATGCCAATGTCGAGGGCCGTGATTTGGGTTCGGTGAGCGTGGAGATTGATCAGGCCTTGGCGGAAGTGCGGGCAAAATTGCCGCGCGAGGTGGAGATGACGGTGCGCGGGCAGATTCAGACTTTGCATAGTTCGTTTAGCGGGTTGGCGACCGGTTTGGGCGTGGCGATAGTTTTGCTGTATTTGTTGCTGGTGGTGAATTTTCAATCCTGGTTAGATCCTTTTATTATCGTCTGCGGCTTGCCGGCGGCGTTGGCCGGGATAGCCTGGACTTTGTTTTTAACCGGCACTACCTTGAGCATCCCGGCCTTGACCGGCAGCATTATGTCTATGGGGGTGGTGACGGCGAATAGTATTTTGTTGGTGTCTTTTGCCCGGACGCGTTTGCACGAGGGTGTACCGCCGGTGACGGCGGCGTTGGAGGCGGCGGCGACCCGGTTGCGGCCGGTGATGATGACGGCGTTTGCGATGATCGTGGGCATGTTGCCGATGGCGATAGGCTGGGGCGAGGGTGCGGAGCAGAATGCGCCGCTGGGCCGGGCGGTGATCGGCGGTTTAGGTTTTGCGACGGCCTCTACTTTATTGTTTGTACCGTTGGTGTTTGCCGGTGTGCATCAGCGCCTGGCGCATCATTTTGCCAATCGACCCGTTTTTTTAGTGGATTAATATTGTTATGACTCAGCACACGGCTAATTTTGCTTTGCCCCCGGTTGAAAACCCGCAACGCACGTTAAGGGTTGTCAGGAAAATAGGTTTGGGCTTATTGATCTTTTTTTTATTGGCCGGTGGTTGGCGGCTGGGTTTGAATCAGGTGGAGGCAGACGGTTTACGGCAGCGCAATGCTGTCAGTTTGCAGCGTAGCGTGATTTCGGCGCATTCGAAGTTGGGCAGTGCTACCCGGAAAATTGTATTGCCGGCCAGTTTGCGCGGTAGCACCGAAACCCGGATTTATGCCCGCACCAACGGTTATTTAAGCGCCTGGTATAAGACTATCGGCGATCAGGTCAAAAAAGGCGAGTTGCTGGCGGTGATTGATGTGCCGGAGCTGGAGCAGGAATTGGCCCAGGCACATGCGGCGATGGCGCAAATTAAAGTAAGACAGGATTTGGCGCGTAAGACTTTGCAGCGCTGGACACAGTTGAAGGAAACCGATAGCGTGATTCAGCAGGAGTTTGACGAAAAGACTGCCGCAGTGGCGCAGGCGCAGGCGGATTTGGCGGCGGCTGAGGTGAATGTGAAGCGCCTGGAGCAGGTTGAGAGTTATCGGCGCATCGTCGCGCCGTTTTCCGGGGTGATTACTCGGCGGGTGCTGGATGTGGGGAGTTTGATCAGCACCGGCACTCAGGAGTTATTTGCCTTGACGCAAACCGACCCGTTGCGTTTGACGGTGTGGGTGCCGCAGGTGTACGCCGATGATGTGAAGGTGGGGCAGGAAGTATCGGTACGTTATATTGAGGCGCGGGATAAAACGGCGGTGGCTAGAGTTGAGCATGTGGCCGGTGCGCTTGATCCGCTGAATCGTTCCCGCGAGGTGGATATTAGTTTGCCGAATAGTGACGGCAAGTTGTTGCCGGGATCTTATGTAGAGGTGGCGATTAATGTGGAGGGTAGGGTTAGCCCGTTGTTGGTGCCGGTGAATGTGTTGGTGGTGGATCAGGCCGGTACCCATGTGGTGGTGGTGGATGCCGAGCATAGGTTGTCGTTTAGGCCGGTGACGCTGGGCCGGGATTTTGGCCGGGAAGTTGAGATTTTGGAAGGGGTTGGCGCGGATGAGGTATTGGTGGCCAGTCCTTCAGATTTGTTGGTGGAGGGTGAGGTGGTGACGGTAGTGGCGCCGCCGGAGCGGGGGAAGGGTTGATATTTATATTTAATCATTTAGGACGGTAGTGCGGATGAGTTTGTTTGGGCTTGCTACGCTCTGGTCATCTTTGGTTTGGCTGGGAGTGGTTTATGTGTTTTGGGGGTTCTGCACCGGCGGCGCCTGCGCCTCCACCGCCGCCGCAGTTGGCGATTGCGCCTACTCCGGCGGCAGTGCGGGGGAATACGGCGGCGCAGACGGTGGGCGTGGGGAGTTCGACTTTATTGACCGGTGGCTTGGGTGCGCCGGTGGATAATGCTATGTTGGGTAAAAAGTCTTTGTTGGGGCAGTAATGGCCGGCGATTTTGAGTTGTTGCAGGCTTTGAATAAAACCAAGGAGGGTATGTGGTTGGAGCGGTCTTCCTGGCTGGGGCAGTGGCGGGATATTTCCGATTATTTGTTGCCGCGAGCGGGCCGGTATTTTGTTTCCGACCGGGATAAGGGCTGGCAGCGTAATCAGTTGATTATCGACAGCACCGGCACCCGGGCGTTGCGGGTGCTGGCGGCGGGAATGATGTCGGGGATGACGAGTCCTTCCCGGCCGTGGTTTCGGCTGTCTATTTCTGATCAGGGCTTACGCGATAGGCCGGAAGTTAAGCAGTGGTTAAGCGTGTCTACTACCGCGATTGAGGATGCGTTGGCGCGTTCTAATGCTTATCGGGTGTTGCATGGTTTGTATGAGGAGTTGGGGGCATTTGGCACCGGGGCGGCGTTGATTGCTGAAGATTATCGCGATACCGTACATTTGTTTCCGTTCACCGTGGGGGAATATGCGATTGCCACCGATTGGAAGGGTGAGGTGGTGAGTTTGTTCCGCGAGTTTGATAAGACCGTGGGCGAAGTGGTGACTGAGTTTGGTTTGGCGCAGTGTTCCAGTTGGGTGCAAAGTGCCTACCGGATGGGCGATTTGCATTTGTGGGTGACTTTGCGGCACGGCATAGAGCCGCGTAAGGTGCGGGCTGTGGGTAAGCGGGATGCGCGGAATATGCCGTGGCGCTCGTGTTATTGGGAGGTGGGCCGGGGCGACGGCAAGTTGCTGCGGGAATCGGGTTATCGGTCTTTTCCGTGCGTGGCGCCGCGTTGGGCGACGCAGGGCGGTGATATTTACGGTAATAGTCCGGGCATGGAAGCTTTGGGGGATATTAAGCAGTTGCAGCAGGAGCAGTTGCGTAAATCGCAGGCGATTGATTATCAGGCCTGGCCGCCGTTACAGGTGCCGGCTTCGATGAAGAGCCGGGATGTGCAGATTTTTCCGGGCGGGATCAGTTATTACGATGCGGCCGGGCCGGCGCAGGGGATTAAGACGGCATTTGAGGTGCAATTGGATTTGCGGGCCTTGCTGGAAGATGTGCAGGATGTGCGCGGGCGGATTAATAGCGCGTTTTATGCGGATATGTTTTTGCTGATTAGTCAACAGCCGGCCAATGGGGCGATGACGGCGACGGAGGTAACGGAGCGCTATCAGGAAAAAATGTTGATGCTGGGGCCGGTAGTGGAGCGCTTGAATAATGAGTTGCTGGACCCTTTGGTGTCGACGGTGTTTGAGCGTTTGTTGCTGGCCGGGCAGTTGCCGCCGGCGCCGCCGGTGTTGCAGGGCCATGAGTTGAACATTGAGTATGTATCAATGTTGGCGCAGGCGCAGCAGGCGGTGGCGGTAAACGGCATTGATAGATTTGTGCATTCTTTAGGCGAGATTGCGGCGGTGAAGCCGGAAGTGCTGGATAGATTTAATGCCGACAGCTGGGTGGATGTGTATAGCGATAAGCTGGGGGTTGATCCTGAGCTGATTGTGTCCGGCAAACAATTGGCGTTGTTGCGGTTGGGCCGGGAGCGGCAGGCGCAGATGGCGCAGCGTAATGCGGTGCTGGGGCAGGCGGCGGAGATGGCGGCTAAGGTGGGCGGTTTGTCAACGGAGCCGGGCACAGTAAGCGGGGCGGCGGCGGCAGGATTGCCGAGTCTGTCCGGGGGGTATTAATCGTTGCATAAATTTCCGGGAGCTATTTTGCGTGATTTTTTATTTTTACAACCAAGGTGTTGCAGGTGTTTAATAGTTAATAGCTTGAAGCGCAGCTTTCGCGATTGATGCGCCTCCTGACCTCGGCACATCCTCTGCAGGTTATCAATTGACGTCCGGTTTGATGCCGGCGTCGGTTAGAAATTGCCGTACTTGTTTGATCAGCTGTTTGCTGCAGGTGCTGGTTTGGTGCGGGTGGTGCAAATAGTCTTCTTTTTGATTGAGTTGCACACGAAAGCGCGAGCCGTGAGCGGGTTCTATGCTGGCGCCCAGATGATGGAGTAGGGATTCGATTTCCCGCCAGTGGATGTTGTTGCTGATGGGGTCTTGGAAGAGGGTTTGCAGTTGACTAAGATGGCGGCCCATAATGTTCTCCTGTCGGGTGTTTGGTAGTGGATACGATACGCTTGATGGAGGCTGTGCGGCAATGGCTTTGTTTATTGTTTCTTTTTGTGAAACAAATCATCTGTTATTTTGGGTATTGTAAGTTTTTTTAATTGGTTTATAGTGGAACCGTCTTTACAAATCGACTGTTTCAGTCTAGGTGGCAAAATGAAAACTTCAAATAATTTATATAGAGATATTTTTACCGGCGTTTCTTTCCTGATGGGTGTGTTTGGCTTTATGTCCGGCGAGTTTATCATCTCCACGTTGTTATTTGGGCTGTCTACATTATGCAGTAATCTGGATTTGGAAGGCCGATTTCAGGCTTAAGTTTTAGTTTCATGTTGTGACTCCAAAGTTGTTAAAGCAGTTTCGTATGCCCTGCTTATTTAACAGCCCCCGGCTTTTTGAGTCGGGGGTTTTTTTTTGGGGTGGGGGGATGTTTTATGATGTTTTCCGGCAAATCAATTAAGGGAATTCCACCAGCCGCAAGGGTGTAGTAACCCGCAAACACGATTAGAATTAATTTCCAGTGCTACATAACAAATTGTCGCGCGGCGGTGCACATCTTGTGTGACGCGTTCTAAAAAATAACGATCTAAAGTTTCGATACCACAGGTGAATTTTGTTCTATAGGGTTTATTTATTCTCTGGGTCTTTAATAACGGTGTAGTCGGCGGTTAGGGTTTGCTCGTTGGTGTTGCTGATGTCGCTGTCGCTAAGTTGTTTGAATCTGCGCCAGGCCAGGTAAGCGATGATGCTGCCGGGGATAATGACGACGGCAAAGACGGCGGAGAGGAATACTGTGGCGACGGCGGCGCTGACCAGCAGAACGGGTACTGCCAGCAGTTTGCTGAGCCAGGGTTGGTTGGCGGGGGTGGTGCCGGCGGTTTGATTTGAATCGAAAATGACGATTTTTTTGTGAATTTTTAACATGGCTGGCCTCGCTGGTTCCGGCTGCGATTTATTGCTTTAGTATACGCTAGTTTGTTTGCTTTAGCGGTAACTATTCGCGGTGCATGTTTGGTGTGGCCGTGTTTATCGCGACAGATGCGCTTCACGTTGTTCAGCACATCCTACCTCTTTCTTCGATTAAAGCGGGTGCGGATGATTTGGGTTTGTCTGCTTATGCTGCAGCCATGGACAGACAGCAAGCAGATCAGGTTAGACAGTTACAAGAGGCGGCGAAGTTGCGGCGCGATATTGTGTTTGTGAGTGATTTTAAGGCGGTGCTTGCTACGGTTGAGGGGCGGCGGTTTGTGCGGCGGGTGTTGGCGGAGTGTGGGGTGCATCAGTCTTCGTTTTGCGATCAGCCGTTGCCGATGGCGTTTAAGGAGGGGCGGCGGGCGATTGGGCTTTGGTTGCAGAGTCTGTTTGTCGATTGTCCTGATCAGTATATTCAGTTGTTAATGGAGCAGGCGAAAGATGACGATGGTTGGTGAGGGGATTGGGGAGGTATCGGCTGAGCCGGGAGCGGCTGCGGTTGGTGAGACTGGCGGGTCGGTGGCGGCGGGTGAATCGGGTAATGATTTATCGGCAGCGGCTGAACCGGGCAGTTTGAGCTATACGGATTTTAAAGTGCCGGAGGGGGTGTCATTAAATCCTGAGTTGTTGGCAGAGTTTGCCGGGATTGCCAAGGGTTTTGGTTTGCAGCAGGAACAGGCGCAGGCCTTGACGGATTTGGGGGTTAAGTTGTCCGGGCAGTTGCAGGCTAGGCATGGCGCAGAGCAATCGGCTTTGCAGGAAGCTTTTAATGTGGGTGAGGGCGCGGTTAAGGCGGCGGAGTTTGTCAGGCCGCAGGCTTTGAGCGCGCAGGTGGCGCAGTGGGAGGCGGCGGTTAAGGCGGATGCGGAATTGGGCGGGGATAAGTTGGCGGAGAATCTGGCGGTGGCGGTTAAGGCCAGGGATGCGTTGGGTTCGCCGGCTTTGCTGGAGTTGTTGAATAAGTCGGGGCTGGGGAGCCATCCTGAGTTGATTCGGGCGTTTTTTAAGGCGGGGCAGTTGTTGGCGGAGGATAGTTTGGTGAGCGGCGGGGTTAAGCCGGCGGCGGCAGCGGTGGGGAGGACGCCGTTTGAGCAGGCGGCTAATCGGTTGTTTGGGTAGTGGTTTTGGTACGCGGTGCGTACCCTAGGGAGTTTATTGTTGTGGCTGGACCACCTTGTGGGTGGTTGGGCTTTAATTGGCGGGTTTTAACCCGCCCTACGTTTGGGGGTTTTATGACAACTGCGACGATGCCGGTGATTGCTCGGCAAATGGTTGGTAATTCTTTGGATTTGGAGTCTTGTAATAGCGCCATTGTGGCTCTTGCCGGGGCTAACTATACCAATCCGGGCGGTTTGCCGGTGCTGGTGAATGAGATTAATCGGGTGAGTACGGTGGCCAATGCCGGGGATGCGGTGGTGTTGCCCAGCGCGATACCGGGCTTGGAAATTATTGTGTTTCATAGCGGCGCTCAGGAGTTGGCGGTGTTTGCCGGTGGAGCCGATCAGATTAATTCAACCGGGGCCGGCGGCTATGTGACGCAGATGCCGCAGTCGTTTTTGTTGTTTGTCTGTTCGTCGCAAGGTTTGTGGGAGTGCGAGACGGTGGGGCAGGGTTTTTTGGGTAATCTGCCTACCAGCTCAGGCAAGGATGCGATTGTCGCGGCGGGTGCTACGCAAGGTACGGCAACGGCGTTGACGCATACGGTTAATCGCATTACCACCGTGGTTGCCGGGGCGGGCGTGGTGTTACCGTCGATTGCGGGTTTGCCGGCGGCTTCGTCTTTGATGATTACGGTAATTAATGCGCAGGGGGTGAATGCGTTGTTGGTTTATCCGGCGGGGGTTGACAAGATTGAGGCTTTGGGAGCAGGTGGCGCTTATTCTTTGGCGGCGGCTGCGTCTGGGCAGTTGGGGAAGGTGGCGACGTTTATTAGTACGGTGGCGGGGCAGTGGCATTTGATGCTTTCTAGTAATTAGGGGGGATTTGGGGTTTCATCGTTCCCACTACCGTTTTTTTGATGGTGGTGTGTTTGGAATTATAGGATGTGCGCAGCAGCGTGAAGCGCATCTTTCGCGATTGATGCGTTTCCTGCTGTGTATTGCGGTGGCTTCACTGCATAAAGATAAGGAAACGCTTCGCGAAGCCATTTTAATGTCGGTTCCCGGACCGACAACCGGGATACTTTCTTTTGCGTCGCCAAAAGAAAGTATCCAAAGAAAAGGCGACCCGGATGCCGCTTAACCCTGTGCTCCTCGCTTTCGTCGGGGGTTGCCGGAAGGGCCATCCTTGGCCCTCCGGCAACTTGCGGCATCCATGCCGCAACCCTAACGGGCCTTTTCCGACGAAAGCTGCGGTGCTCGGCGCGGCATACGGGAACCCCCTAAAAACCGGCCTACGGCGGTTTTGTGCGCTAGCGCGAGTTTTTTTGATGCCGGTTTCTCCGGTTTGATCGTTCCCACGCTCCGATTTGGGAATGTCGGCGTAGGCGCTTTTTTGATGGGTGGGTTGAGGGTTTATGGGATAGGTGTTGTTGGATTTGGTTTTGGCCTAGGAATCTATGCCAGGTCTTTCGACATCTATCCCCTAGGCCTTAAATGTATGTTTGAGGGTTTTTTATGACAACGACGGCTTTATCAAATACCGCGTTGACGTTGGCGGATTGGGCAAAATTGCAGGACCCGGACGGCAAGGTGGCGGTGGTGGCTAATCTTTTATCTCAAACCAATGAGATTTTGGAAGATGCTGTGTTTATGGAGGGTAATTTGCCGACCGGACATCGGGTGACGGTGGCAACCGGTTTGCCGGCGGTGTATTGGCGGTCTTATAACTTGGGGGTGCCGTCTTCTAAGGCCACTACCGCGCAGGTGGATGAGGCCATCGGGATGCTGGAGGCTTATTGCGTGGTGGATAAGGATTTGGCTTTGCTGAACGGCAATACCGCCGCGTTTAAGTTGCAGGAGTCGGCTTTGTTTTTGGAGGCGATGAATCAAACCCAGGCCGGTACTTTGTTTTACGGCAATCCGGCTAATGATGCACGGCAGTTTATGGGTTTGCGTTCAAGGTATAACAATTTGGCGGCGGGGAATGCCACTAATATTTTGGATGCCGGCGGGACTTCTACCACCAACACGTCTATCTGGCTGGTGGTGTGGGGTGAGAATACGGTGTTTTGTCCGTTTCCTAAAGGTTCTAAAGCGGGTTTGGTGTTTGAGGATCAGGGCGAGTTGACGGTGTATGACGCGAATCAGAACCGTTATCAGGCGTATCAGACCCATTATCAGTGGAAGAATGGGTTGGTGGTGAAGGATTGGCGTTATGTGGTGCGGATTGCCAATATTAATGTGGCGTCTTCCGGTACGGCGATTACCGCGGATTTGTTGAGTTTGATGTCGCGGGCTTTGGATAGGGTGCCGAATTTAAATGCCGGCCGGGCGTGTTTTTATATGAATCGGACGGTGTTTTCTTGGTTGCGTTTGCAGGCGTTGGCTAAGGCGAATTATTGTTTGTCGATTGAGCCGGCTTTAAGCCAGTTTGGTACGCCGCAGCAGTGGACGCGGTTTATGGGGGTGCCGTTGCGTAAGGTGGATCAGATTTTGAACACCGAGACGCAAGTCACCACCACGTCTTAAGGAGGTTGTATGCAAGATGCTAGATTGTTGATTTCCGGTACGATTTCTGCTTTGAATAATGCGATTACCGGGCAGACGATTGCGACGACTAATGCCTCGGTGTTGTCGGCGTATTCGGTGGATTTGGATGCTAAATCCGGTGGTGGCGTTGGCGTGGATATTGGCGAGGGGGCGCCGCTGTATTTTAAGTGGACGGTGCAGACGGCGCCTTCTGGCGGTACCAGCGTGACGTTTAGCGTGATTAATTGCACCACGGCGGATTTGGCGACCGGTACGGTGACGACGCTGGCGGCTTCAGCGGCGGTGCCGGTGGCGAGTTTGACCGCCGGGGCCTGGGGGTATGTGCAGGTGCCGCCGATTATCGGTAGTAATGGCGCGGAGTTTTTGGGGGCGAGTTATTACTGCAGCGGGGCGGTGGCGGGTTTGGTGTTGGTGGGTGAGTTTACTAATACTATTGATGATCCTAAGAAGTTTTATCCGTCCGGGTTTGTGGTGGTTTAGGGGGTGGGCTTTGAGCCGTCCTTGGGGTCTGGGTTGAGGTAATCCCTGCTGGAATGACGGCTTTGAAGTGAGTGATTAGACCACCTTGTGGGTGGTTGGGTGTTGATTGGCGGGTTTTAACCCGCCCTACATTTTGGATTGGGTTTTGGTGAGGTGTTTATGGCGCAGTATAGGGTGTTGCAGGATACGGCGATTGGTCATGGGATTGCGAAGGCGGGGGCGGTGGTTGAGTATGACGGTAAGAGCGAGGGTAAGCCGGGGCCTAATTTGGAGTTGATTAAGAAGGCGGGGCCGGTTGAGGCTGGGGTTGATGAGGCTTTGCCGGTTGCTGGGTAAATTGAGTGTTAACAGGATGTGCGCAGCAGCGTGAAGCGCATCTTTTGCGATTGATGCGCCTCCTTTTCTAGGCACATCCTATGCAGTTTATCTATTTGGTTGGGCTAAGTTACGTTTTGGGATGGGGGCGGTATGCCGGATGCAGAGTGCAGGATTGCTAAGCTGGAGCAGCGGGTGGATGACATGGAGGAGATGAAGGAGAAGATTAATCAGATTTTTGAGATGCAGGTGCGGCAGCGCGGTTTTGTGGCGGGAGTGGTGTTTACGGTTGGGGCGGTGGCGTCTGCTTTGACTTGGTTTTTAAATCATAAGGCGGGGTGAGGGATGGATAAGCCGGTTTTATTGTTGCAGTTGCGTTTTGAGGAAGGGGTAAGGTTGAGGGTATACCGCGACATTAATGGCATTGAATCGATTGGCATAGGGCGTAATCTATCGGCACAGCCGTTTTTTAATGGCGAGAAAATTCCAGATGAGATTAGCGAAGCATTGGCGGAGGAAATTTGTCTTGCCGATATTGCGTCTACCCGGCAGCGTCTTGCGGCTAGGCTGAGGTTTTTTGCGCGGCTGGATGCCGCCCGGCAGGATGCTTGCATCAATATGGCTTTTCAGTTGGGTGTCGGCGGTTTTATGGCATTTTCCCATATGATTTGTCATTTGAGTAAGGGGGAGTGGCAAGCGGCTTATGATTGTGCGTTGGCGAGTGAGTGGGGGCAGGATTTTCCGGCGCGGGCGCAGCGGGTGGCGAATCAGTTAATGACCGGGGTGTATTATCAGCCGTCGGTGGTGGTGGCGGTTTAGGAGGCGGTTATGGCAAAAATAGGCGCAGCGCCGGCTGGCGTGTATACAGATAATGGCGTAACTTTGCAGGCTTTGTTGGGGCCGGATGGCAGCCAGTATCCTATGACGACCGGGATAGTGAGTTTGTCCACCGATTTAAGCCGGGCGGCCGGCAATTCGGCGGCAATTCAGGCGGCGGTGAATAATACCGGTTTGGTGCAGTTGTTAAGCGCCGGTGTTTATTATGTTAGTGGCACTGTGGCGATTCCGTCTTATACTTTTGTGTATTTAGGGGCCGGGGTGGAGCTTAGGCAGTTGCCGGGGGCAACGTTTCAGTCGTTTTTTACCAATGTTAATAATACGCCAACTTTACATGCGGTGAGTTCGGTGTCTTTTGCGGCGGTGGGTAATTTGGCGACCACGCAGATGGCGCGGGCAACCGTGCAGTATGCGACAGATGTGCCGACGGTTAACGTGGGTGATACGGTGATTATTGATGGCGATATTGCTTTTGCGGTGAATGGCGATCATTTGGTGGAGACGGTGAATGTGGCGGCTAAACAGATTACTTATTTGTTTGGGTGTACTTCGTTGCCGGCTAATAGTAATTCGGTGCCAACGTTTTCGATTAGTGGTTCGTTTTCGGGGTTAACACTGACAGTAACAGCTGCAGGTGGTGTGATTACGCCAGGCCAACAATTAGGAGGGGCAGGGATTCAGCCGGGTACACAGATTCAATACCAAACTAGTGGCACACCCGGTGGCGCTGGTGTTTATCAAATTACAACCAGCGGAAATACAGCAACGACATTTACTGGATTAGCTAGCCAAATTGTCATTTCCAAAGCAGATACCACATTAGGTGTCATCGGTAATGGTAAATTGAATGGTAATTTTATTGAGGGCGGCTTAACCGGCAATGGTGGTTTTAGTGGCAATCTGCAAGACCATGCAATTTGGTTTAATAATGTGGTCAGACCTATGGTTGGTGGTGGGGATACGGGATTTCTGACGATCAATGATGGCTCGCAATATTGCGTCTGTATGGCGCGAGCGGTTGATCCTAAAGTGATTGGGTTGCATTCGGATGGTACTCGGAAGGATGGGGCGCATTTTTATGGCCCTATCTTTGGTTTGCCTGAGATTAGACGGGTAACCGGTGATTATGGCGATGATTGCGCAATTTTTCAGCCGGTTGATGGCGCGTCTTATATCAATTTGATTCCATACGGCATTTTAAACGGTAGCAATGTTTATGGTGGAAACTTTTATGAAGGCGGTTTGATGCAAGATATAAAAGTCACTTATAACGGTAATAGTGGACAGGCTGCTTTATACCCATGCATGAGTATGGGAGGTTCATATATTGGAAGCACCACTTATCAGATGTATGGTCGCTATGACATCATAAATATTGGCCATAAATATCCAACTTACAATGGACAATCAGGGTTCGCCGTTGCTGTCGGAAATGGTTATTGTCCAGACTTAGGATTCATTGATGAAATTTATATCGATGGCGCAATTGGTGCAGTGACCATAAATAATGGCGGTGCGGCAAAATCTATCTATATTGGTAGGGTTTCTATAAAGAACTGGTCTAATTTTGATATGCTTGACTATGAGAGCGGTTCTTTTGATTACATTAATATCGGTCGATTAGATATTGAAGCAGATTATTATGGATATGGCGGCGCTATGGAGTATTTATTAGCTCTTGGGTCTGTTAATTGTGTGATCAATCAATTGGTCATTAGTGGAAAATTTAACTCATATACAAATTATGAATTGGCTTTAATTAACTCTGTTGGGGCGACGGTTAATGTTATAAAGTATAATGATATTGAGTTGATTAATAATGCTGTGTTAATTAAGGATGGTAGCACATTTTCTAATACTCCCTCTGTCTTAATTGATGATATAGATTTTATTAAAGCATCTCAATACCCATTCAGTATGGGGGCATACAGCCCAATGAATATTAAGGTGTCACGTCTTAATGGCAATGGGCCGCTGTTTAATTTTTATGGTACAGGTCATGCCGGATCGTAACTACTCAGCCCCCTAAAAAAGCGTTAAACTAGCCGCATGGAATTGAGACGCCCCGCCCAGACAGAATTAGATCAGATGAGCCCCGAAGAAAAGGATCGGCTTATCATGATGCTAT
>Ga0316222_1000828_pt1 | contig 43467 bp, 33 predicted proteins | sample TBH18011metaG_FD_206008 | JGI IMG/M metagenome (GOLD analysis project Ga0316222, IMG submission 206008) | Freshwater microbial communities from Trout Bog Lake, Wisconsin, USA - TBH18011 | ecosystem: Environmental > Aquatic > Freshwater > Lake > Hypolimnion/Profundal zone | place: USA: Wisconsin... | reverse complement strand
TGCCCAACAGGGTTATGTTACCGCCCAGCGTATGTGTGCCATCGAGCCGGATCGCCCCCCAGCCTTCGGAATTGCCGGTGCCAATAAGGTTGATCCCGCCCGTAAAACTCAAATTGCTAGACGCATAAAGCGTTGTGCCCGTGCCAATACTCACCGCATAAGACTGCGTGCCTGACAGGTTGCCGACATTCCATTTGTCGCCAGTGGTCCCTGCCGCCGTAAGGCTGACCAGCCCGGTAAAACCGCTGATATTGGTCGTCTGGGTGTTCGCGGCTGAACTGTCCGTGAAATTGATATTCAGCGTTCCCGCCCCGGTAATGGCATTGGCAATCGTGACTGTGCCCCCGCCCGGGTTCATATTGTTCACCTCCAGCGTTGCGCCAGAGGCTATGCTGGCCGCGCCCGTGCCGAGCGAGCTGGTCGATGAAAGAGCATTGGCAATCACCTTACCCGAATTCACATTAGTGGTGCCGGAAAATGTCGCGGTATTGGCGCCGGACAAAGTCAGAGTCGACGTGTTGGTGTCCTTGTTAAGGCTGCCCGCGCCGGTGATAACCCCCGACAGGGTTTGCGCGTTGCTGGAAGAATATTCCAGCGCCGCACCGATGGCTATCCCGATCGCCCCGCCATAACTGCCCGAATTCAGAGAGCCTGTCCCGGCAATTTGCAAAGTGCCCGCGGAAATGTTGGTGGCGCTGGTGTAGGTATTTGCACCTGACAGAACCATCGTGCCGCCGCCCGAAAGGATCAACCCGTTGTCAGCAGCATTGGTGGTATGGGCAAGGGTTCCACTGACAGTTAGGGTATCACCGGTTCCCACATTGAAGGTGGTTCCACCGGTTTGCGTCAATGCAACATTCTGGGCGGAAATTGTGGAATTGGCCGTGACGCTGATAGTTTTGTCCAGGTTAAAGGTGCCCCATGACGCACCTGTTCCACTTGGCGTCCCGCTCGCCAAAGTACCGCCATTCAACGTTATCGCGGCCAAATGAAAGGAATTGGCGCCGGAATCGTATAATGTTCCACCTGCGTTTAATGTTAATGTCGGGCCAGATCCGCTGGACCCAATAAAGCTATTGTCGCCGCCGTTCAAAGTCAGTGTGGCACCCGTGACATTAATCGCTGCCGCATGGCCAAGGCCAGATGCGGATGAGTTCGAACCACCCGTTATGCTAACGGCCTGATTGACGCTCAGCGTTCCTGTGAACGCCTGATCGCCGCTAATCGCAACCGTGCCAGTACCATTTAAATTGATCGTCCCTGTTCCCGCCGCCAGATTGCTGAAGGTCTGGCCCGCGCTGCTGGCAAAGGTGAAATTCGCCCCCGAAGACACAGACAAGGCCCCGGCATAACTGCCTGACGTACCCATAGTGCCAGACCCGCCAATATTCAGCGTGCCGGCGGTGACGGTGGTTGTGCCGGTATAGGTGTTTGCCCCGGTCAGTGTCTGCGTGGCGGTGCCGTTTTGCACCAATGACACCGCCCCGCCTGTGCCGTTTTGGATGACACCAGAGAAAGTCGTGGATGTATTCGCACCGCCGGTGGTGAGCGAGGCCGCGCTGAGATTCGTATTGGTAACGGTGCCCGCACCCGCCAGCGATCCGATGCTGACATTGTTGCCGTTCAGATCGAGGATAGCGCCAGTGGCCACGCTGACAGCGGAATTTGTGCCAAAGGCTGCGGCGGTGTTGGCCTGAAGCGTACCTGCGGAAACCGTCGTCGCGCCAGTATAGGTGTTGCTGGTGGCGGTATGAGAGGAACCAGTATAAACCCATGTCGCGCCATTATATACAAACGCCGCCCAGGTGTTGGTGGGCAGGCTCAACTGGCTGGATAGGTTTGTGCCGGTGGTGGCAACATTGGTCGTATAGGTTGAATCGCCCCAGACATAGTATGTTGTCCCTGCCACCATGCCGGTCGTTGGCATGGTCAGGGGATTGCCCCAGCCACCATCATAGGTGACCACGCCATTAGAGCCTGCGGTGATGGTCAGCTGGGTGTTGGTATAGCCAGCTGCATTCGGAGCGGGCATGCCCAGTTCGGTCTTGCCGCTGCCAATATTCGATACGGCCCCTGTGCCCGAAATGGATGCACCGACCAGCAAATAGCTGCTGAGATCAAACGCCAGAGATCCATTATCGACAACCGAACCGCCGCCCAGATTGCCCGTGGTGCCGCCATTGCCGACCTGCAGCGTACTGCCGCTGCCTATTGTGGTGGTGCCCGTATATGTGCTGGCGCCGGTCAGCGTCAGCGTTCCCGTGCCGTTTTGCGTGAGCGACAGCGCCCCGGTGCCGTTCTGAATGGCCCCTGAAAAGGTGGTGGATGTGTTGAGCGCGCCGGTGGTCAATGTGGCAGCGGTGGCGCTGCCGTCTTGCACCGTGCCTGCCCCCGCCAGTGATCCGATGGTGTTGCTGTAACCGCTGATATCAAGAATGGCGCCGCTGGCCACCGTGACCGCCGCGTTGTTGCCAAAGGCGCTGATCGAGCCGGCCGTCAGTGTGCCGCTGCCAATGGTCAAGGCGCCGGTAAAGCTGTTCGTGCCCGCCAGTGTCAGCGTGCCGGCGCCGGCATAAGTCACCGCCCCGCCACCCGAAATCGCGCTCGACAGCGAACTGGATATGCCCGATGCGTTTGACAGGCTGAGCGTGCCCGAATTGACCAGTGCGCCGCTGCCCGAAATGCCGCCCGCGCCGCCCGCCGTAAGGGTCAGCGCGCTGGCGGCGTTGGTGTTGGTGATCGAATTGTTAAGCACGATCCCCGTCGCCGCATTCAGGGTCAGGCTATAGGCGCTGGACCATGTCACCGGATCGACGACGGTGATCGTGCCGGTGGCCGCCGATACGGTGGTCGCCCCTGCCGCCAGATCATTTTGCAACAGGGTGACGTTGACGTTGGTAGACGAATTGGCGGCGTTCGAAATCGTCAGGCTGCCGCCGGTGAAGAAATCGGGGGTCAGCGCCAGCAGCAGCGGATAACGGCCACTGGCAGGCGCGATCCATGTATTGGCGAAATCCCAACCGGTATAGTTCGCCGAATTCTGCATCTGCGCGGTGGTGAGGCCGGTGACACTGTTTGTGCCACCAACCACGTAATTTACGCCAACCGCTTGACCCGACGTTGTGGTGTTAAAATACGAATTGGTGGATGTGGCGTTATTGTCTTCGCCAATAAATCCACCTGGGTAGGTGAATCCTGAAACATATCCCGTTGAATATGCATATGTAATTGTTCCGCTATTTATACCAGCGAATCCGCCGCCATATATACTGCCCGTTCCTGTGACAGCACCGGTTGCATAGTCGTACGATGCGGTGGCGTTATTTTGGCCAACAAAGCCGCCTACTTGACTGCCGCCATTTACGTTGCCGCTAGAATATGAATATTTAGCCGACCCGCCGTTAATTTCACCCACCAGCCCGCCGACAATATTGGCGCCCGTGACGGTGGCGCTGCTCCAATCATTGATGATTGTGCCAGAGCTGTAGCCCACAATCGCGCCTGTCTGATTTGCACCAGTGATGCTGCCGCCAACCAAGCCAAGGTTTTTTATAGTTCCGGATGATGTTGTGAACAGGCCAATATATTGTGTGCCGCTGCGGTTAATAGTTAAATTGCTGATGGTGTGCATCTGCCCATCAAATATGCCACTTAGAGTTGACGGAAGATACCCGGCGCCGGCATTCCATGTTGAGGTGGCACTTGCGTCGATATTCTGGCCGAGCGCATAATTTCCGGCGGTATTAGTGGTTATAGCCTGAAGATTGGCGAGCGTGTTTACCAACATATAGGCGGTGATGGTGGTGCCTGTACCCTGATAGGTCGTGTAACTGGTAGGCGTGGTATAGGCGCTGGGGTTGTAGTAAATGGAAACGCCGCCGGTGGCCGTAGCAGTGACGCCGCCGCCAAAGGTCACTGTGCCGGTGCCCGTGGCGCCCGTGTCGGCGGCCAGCACTATTTTCGATCCCGCAGCGCCCGCCAAATTGGCGTTGACCGCGATCGAGCCAGCCGCGCTGAGCGTCAGAGTGTTGGCCGATGTCCATGTGACGGCGTTGGAGACGGTGATATTGCCCGCCTCGCCACCGGTCGTGCCGGTGGTGACGGTGATATTGGCGGTGTTCAGTCCGTTGACCAGCGTCGTCGCGCTGATCGAGGCGCCGGTGGCGGTGGGCACGAAGTTTGTATCATTGTTGTCCGAACTGCCGATGGTGACATTCCACGGGTCGAGCAGCAAATCGCCGGTTTTGCCATGGGCGGCCAGCAGGTTGGTGGTGCCTTCATAGGCTAGATTGCCGCCCGAAACTTCCGCCTTGCCGCCATCGCCTGTACCCCCAAGCGCCTGCGCCGAGATCGTGCCCGAAAAGCGAGTGTCGTCATTGGACCACACCGTCACCTGACCGCCATTTCCAGACCCTCGTGCGTCGGCCTTGATGGCGGTTCCTGCGTCAATCGCAACGCTGTCAGCGGTTGTCAGCCCCGCCACAGCCGCGCCGTGGCTGCCTCCGCCAATTGTAATAACGCCCCCGCCGGCCGCGCCGCTGGCATCGAGCTGTGCGCCAGTCAGGGTTATTTGGGCGCCGCCCAGGCTAATCTTGCCGCCTGTACCCGTGGCTGACGAGGCATCGAGTTTGCCAGAGACCTCAACCGCGCCGTCCCCGGCATCGAGCACCAGTGCGCCGCCATCCATATGGGCCGCCGTGGCTTGGAGATTACCGGGCACATTGACCACATTGCGAAGCGCACCCACCAGCGCCGCCGCGCGCACTTCCACACGCGCACCAGAGATTGAACCTGCCGCTGTGATTAAAGGATCGGCACCATTCGCCGTGCTCGGCAGGCCGATTTGCAAGAAGCCATCGCCATAGATGTCCAGCGTTGCCGCCGCGCCAGAGCCAAGGCCAACCTTGCCCAAAGGCACGCTGATCGTGCCGGTATTGGCTACGCTTCCGCCCAATAATGCCGCAAAACCGCCATTGCCGATCCGGATCGAGCCACCGTTCGTGACCGAGGCTGATGTGCCGCCACCCTTGAAGGCCAGCTTGCCGTTCATGAAATCGGCATCGGCAATGTCCAGCGTGGACGCCACAAAACCGCCACCCAATTGCACCGTGCCGGTGGCGGTGATCGCAATGCCGTTGGGGTTGATCAGGTAAACTTGACCATTGCCTGTGATCTGCCCCGCGATGGTGCTGGTGGCGCTGCCGGTCACCCGGTTGAGGATCGCCGCATCGGCATTCGGCTGGTTAAACCTGATGCTCTGCCCCGCGCCGACCGAGAAACTGTCCCAATTGATGATCGCATGCTGTGATGTCTGCGTGACGCTCATCGTCCCGCCCGTCACCGGCCCAATCGTCGCATTGCCCGACACCACCGAGCCCCCGCGCGGCAACACTGTCTGCGCATAGGTCGGTACACCAACCAGCGCCGTACATGTCAAAAAGGCGCGCGCGAGCAGACGTATAGGGCTACTTGGCGCGCTGGCGCGCACCTCCGCTACACACTCCGTTCGCCTGTGAATTTCATGTAATCGTGATCGGATAGGGTGGCCCATGGTTTCAAGCACCGCCTCCCCACACAAACCCTGCGCTTTTATGGACAGGAATGCGTGACATTACGGCGGCCATCGGCAGATGCGTTACAATCCGGGAGTGCCGTGTGGGATTGAACATATGTACCTGCGATTTTCCAGCTTTGTCAGCCGTTCATTCAGCTTGGCGACATTATAGAAAAGACTTAGGCAATAGACGTTTACCCATGAATTAGGTGAATATGCGGTGCCGGTCTCCAGCGAAAGACGGGAAACCTATGGATCGCGCGTGAGGCTTCCTTTCGGATCGAGCGTCTTCATCTGCTCCGTCACGAAACACCCAACGTCCGGGTTAATGGTCCACTGCGCCAATTTGTGCCGCAAGCTTGCCGATAGCGGCGCATACGAGATTGCTAGTGGCTATGTGCGCGACATGGAGCAAGTCGAGCGGGAGCAATTCACGCGCCCGCAGGCGGAATTTTACGTATCCGCGATTGCTGGCTGCAACTTGGGATGCAATTGTTGTTTTCCAAGGCTGACACAATTCTGGATAAGGGAAATGTCAGTCTTGGCCTCATTCGGCAATAACCACCTCTACTCCCGCAGCTGAGAGCATGTCGCGTATATGCGCGGGAATGGCCGGATCGGTGATCAATATATCAATCTCGTCCAGGGCGCAGACGATGGCGCCGGATGAGGATTGAAACTTTGAACTGTCGACCAGCAGGATGACTTGCTCTGCACGGGCCATCAGGCGGCGTTCTGCGGCGACGAGGATGACATCCTGTTGCATCACCCCTTGCGGACCCACGGCGGCGGCGCCCATGAACAGTTTGGGCGCGTGAAAGCGCGGCATGGAATCCTCGCCAGCGGGGGCCAGAATGATGTTCTGTTCGCGGAATAGGCTGCCCGATGGCAACAGAATATTTGTGCCCACCTGGGGCAGCAATGCGGTAACGATGTGCAACGAATTGGTGAGTACCTGACAATCCAGCCCGGCCAGATGAGGACACATCTGCAAGGTCGTGCTGCCGCCGTCGATCATCATACCTTCGCCGTGTTGGCAAAGGGCGGCAGCGGCGCGGCCGATGGCCTGCTTGGCTGCCAAGTTTTGTGTGATTGTCTTGTCAAACGGCGTGCCTGACAACCGCAAGGCGCTGTCCGAGATGGGAGCCAGTTCCGGAATTCTGGCGCCGCCATGCACGCGCATGATTTTGCCTGCTTCCTCCAGCCGTGTGAGGTCGCGGCGGATGGTGGCGGGCGAGGCATCGAGCAGCACCTCCAAATCGCGATAGGTGACGAAGCCGCTGGGCTCCAGCGCGGCAAGGATCAGCTTTTCGCGTGTCGTTGCGTGCATGTTCGGCTCGGTCCTCTTGTATGAGGGGATGTTGACTACGCGGCGGCGCGCTCATCCTCAAGCTGTTCCAGCGATTTGCCCTCGTTGCGGGGGGCCCAGATCAGGCCGACCACGCCGCTGACCATCAAAAACCCGGTCAAAATCCATGCGAGTTCGGTGAAATCATGCGCCGCCAGCGCAGGCACGGCAAGGCTCCAGATGCCCAATCCAATACGCACCACGGCAAAGGCCAGCCCTTGCGCGGTGGAGCGGATGGCGGTGGGGAACAATTCGGCGCTCCACAATTGAAAGAAGCTCTGCGCGCCAAAGCCGCTGGCCATGCCCATGATGATGATATGCAGAATGACGATCTTCAACTTGAACCCGAACACCGCCAGCAAGGCCATGCCAAACACCTGCATTCCGGCCGAGATTCCGAAGAGCAACCGCTGGTTCACCTTGTCCGACAGGCGCATAAAGACCGCATAGATCGAAATCATGCCGATGAAGAAATAGCCCGCCGGCACCACGGTCGCGGCCCATTGGGGCAGGTGGTTCTGCTCGATCAGATAGGGCGTGAAGAAGCCATTATAGCCCGCCCACAGGTTCCACATGCCGTACATCGTCACCAGATACAGCACCGCCGACAGATGCCGCGCGGTCAGCACATCGCGCCAACCGGCGATGTGGCCCTTGCGCTTTTCCGCCGCGATGGTCTCCTCCCAGCGTTCCGATTCCCTCATCCGCGATCGCAGGAAAGTCAGCGCCACGGCCAGCACCGCCAGATGGATAAACAGCCAGCGCACCCCCGAAATGCCAAAGGGTTTCAGGAAATAGGCCGCCAGCAACACCACCACCGGCCCCAGATACCACAGGATTTGCGCCACGCCGGAATGCGCGCCTCGGTGTTGGTCGGGGGCTTGTTCGGCGATCAAGGACCAACTGGCCGGGATGTCCGCACCCACCGCCAGCCCCACCATCAGGAACCCCGCGATAATCATCCACGGCGCCGCCGCGAAGATCAGGAACAGCATGCCGAAGGCGTAAAACAGCATGTCGTATTGATAGATCTTTTTGCGCCCGAAAATATCGCACAGCCGCCCGCCAATCAGCGCCCCCACACCCGCCGAGATGGCGTTGGCGCTGAACGCGCCCAGCACGCCGATAAAGCCATCGCTCAGGTGATAATGATCCCGCCACAGCGCCAGCGCCACCGACCCCGACACAATCGATCCCGCGTCGATATAATTGGCGAGGCCAGCGAGGATTGTACTCCGCCATTGTTCGGGTGTGCTGCTGTTACGGGGTTGGGACATGGTGCGTTTCGTCCTTTTCATCATCATGCGTTCATCGCTGCCAGCCAGCGGTTGCGATAGGTGTCGAGGTCCGCATCCAGTGGCTCGACCAAGGCGAGGCCACCTGACGGATGCAGAGTTGGATCGATCAGCCGCAGGGCACCGAAAGACACATCATTGTGGGCATTGGCGACAAAAACCTGTGTGTGCGGGCGCAATGACGCCAGCGCGCGGACAAAGACCTGCGCCTCTGCAAAGCGGCCCTCGACCAGCAGGCGATCGTCCGAACCGATCAGGTCGAGCGCGGCATCGGTGACCAAGGCGGCATAAAGACACGCGGCGGCGCGGCGTTCGTACCAGTCTGCCGGCGGATTAATCCAGCGCGCGGCGGCGTCCGGAAATGGGCCGCAGCCGGGCGCGAGTGTCGGCAAATGCATCGCACCAGAGGCCAGCACAGCAGGAACCGCGGTCAGTAAACGGGGCTGATCTGCCTTGATATCGACGCGGCGGGTGTCGATCTCGATCAAGGCCTCGATCTCGCGCCCGCCCATGAAGCGCGCCGAGGGCACAGGCGCGCCATAGGCATCGACATTGACAAGGCAGTCGCGCGCCTGCGGCAGTTCGGCTGTGGCGACCGGGGTTGCTGGCAAGCGCATGCCGATGAACCACGTTCCCGTGGATAGCACGGTGGCCTCGCTATGGGCGATCTCTGCGTAACCGCGCGCAGCCATCAGTGCCGCGTTGGAATCGTGCAAGCCCGCCAGCACCTTGATGTCCTGAGACAGGCCGGTGGCGGCGGCGATTTCCGGGCGAAGCGTTCCGATCACATCGCCCGCCTTGGCCAAGGGGGCGAAGCGTTCCGCCCAGCCTTTGGCGCGCGCCATGCTGGACCAATCCGCCTCCGCCGGCGCCCAAAGGTCGGTATGGCAGCCGAGCGCGGTAACCTCGCTGACCGCTTGGCCCGTCAACCACCAGCCCCAATATTGCGCCCAAGGAACCAATATACTGCGGGCCATTTCGGCAGGGTAAAGGCTGTCCGCCCAAGCGAGCTGTGCCCCCAGATTGAGCCCATCCGGTAGGCGGGGCGATCCCGTCTCGGCAAAGGGCGCGCGGGCCTGCGCGTAATCTGCGGCCACATCAGCGGGCGGCGCGGCCTCGTAATCGAGCGGCGCAAAGGCCAGAGCGCCGTCCACCAACGCGGCAAAGCCAGCACCATGGCCCACCGGCACGATATTTTCCACAGCTTTACCCGCATAGGCCGCCAGCGCGCCTGTCAGCCAGGCCGATATTCCGCCCGCATCCAAACGCCTGATGCCCTCATCCGCGCGGTGGATGTTTGGGCGTGTTTGGCGATCAAGCAACTGGCCGTCCCGGCTCCACAAGGTCACCTTGGCCATCGTCTTGCCAATGTCGATGACGATGGCCCACGGCTGGCCGGATGAGGTGGCGTCGGTATTCAGCGTCCTGTTCCCTTTGGCTTTGCCTTATACCGCAACTGCGGTGGCGATTGTGCATGTGCGAAATTGATCGTTTGTTGATTACTTACTATCGAATCAGATTGATTATGGAAAGAGGCCTTGTTAATTGGCCCGCATGACAAAGACACTCACCGCTCCGCCCGCCCTTCCTTTCGTTGTCCCGGCCAGCCGCTGGGATGATGCGCATGCGGCGACTTTATCGCCGGCGGAACTGCTGCTGTATCGCTCCAACCTGCTGGGCAGCGATCTGACGGTGACCAATTTTGGCGGGGGCAACACCTCGGCCAAGCTGACCGAGACCGACCCGCTGACCGGCGCGGCAACCGGGGTGTTGTGGGTGAAGGGATCGGGCGGCGATATTGGATCGATGAAGTTGGACGGCTTTGCCACGCTCTATCAGGATAAATTGCTGGGGCTGGAGCGGCACTATAATGGGCCGGATGATGATGACAAAATGGTGGGTTTCCTGCCGCATTGCACGTTCAACCTGAACGGGCGCGCCGCCAGCATTGATACGCCGCTGCACAGCCTGTTGCCCTTTGCGCATGTCGACCATGTGCATCCCGATGCGATCATCGCACTGGCGGCAAGCAGCGGCGGCGAGGCGGCGACAAAGGAAATCTGGGGCGGCAAGATCGGCTGGCTGCCATGGAAGCGCCCCGGCTATACGCTGGGGGTGCAATTGCGCGATTATGTGGCGGCGAACCCCGGCACCGAGGGGGTGATGATGGCTGGCCACGGCATCATCTGCTGGGCCGACAGCGCCAAGGCTTCGTATGAGCACACAGTGGGCTTGATCGCGGACGCGGCGCGGTATTTGAACGCCAAGTTCGCGGGGCGGCCGGCGTTTGGCGGACAGCTCGTGGCGCCTCATCCGGACCGCGCGCGCCTGGCCGCCGATCTGATGCCCCGTTTGCGCGGCCTGATGACGGGGGCCCGCCGTAAGCTAGGGCATTACTCGCACGATGCCGAGACCCTGGAATTCGTCGGATCAGCGGATTTCGCCAAGTTGGCGGCGATTGGAACATCTTGCCCCGATCATTTCCTGCGCACCAAGATCGCGCCGCTGACACTGGACCCGGCGCGCCTTGTCGATGATGCCTATCTGGCTGATCAGTTGACCGCTTATCGTGCGTTTTACGCGGCCTATTACGAACGCTGCAAACGCCCAAACTCACCCGCGATGCGCGATCCTAACCCGGTGGTGGTGCTGGTGCCGGGGGTTGGGCGGATCACCTTTGCCACCGACAAGACCACTGCGCGGCTCGCGGGCGAGTTCTATGGCAATGCCATCAACGTCATGCGCGGGGCAGAGGCCATCGGTGATTACATTGGCCTCGACGAACAGGAAGCCTTCGACATCGAATATTGGTTGCTGGAAGAGGCCAAGCTGCAACGCATGCCCGCACCCAAACCCTTGGTGGGCCGGATCGCCATGGTGACGGGCGGGGCGGGGGGCATCGGCGCTGCCACCGCCGCGCGGTTGCTGGGCGAGGGGGCCTGTGTGCTGCTGGCCGACCGCGATGGCGCCGCTTTGGAGGAGGTGCGCGCCGGGTTCGCCAAACGTTTCGGGCCGGATGTGGTGCGCGCTGCCACCTGCGATGTTACCGAGGAGGCGCAAATTACCGCAGCCTTTGCCACCGCCGCGCGCGAGTTCGGGGGGCTGGATATTCTGGTGGCCAATGCGGGGATCGCCTCCTCCGCGCCCATCGAGGATACGACCGTGGCCCTGTGGGACAAGAATTACGATGTGTTGGCCAAGGGCTATTTCCTCACCGCCCGCGCGGCTTGGGGCATGATGAAGCGGATGGCGGCGCAGGGCGGCGCGGCCATCGTGTTCATCGGCTCCAAAAACGGCGTGGCTGCGGCGGCGGGGGCCAGCGCCTATGCCAGCGCCAAGGCGGCGGCGAACCATCTGGCGCGCTGCCTCGCGTTGGAGGGTGCCCCCCACGGCATCCGCGTCAATGTCGTCAACCCCGATGCCGTGATCAAAGGCAGCCGCATCTGGGACGGCGACTGGCGCAAGGAACGCGCCGGCACCCACGGCATTGACGCCGGCGCGGAGCTGGAGGAGCATTACCGCCAGCGTTCGATGCTGAAACGTGACGTGCTGCCCGAAGACATTGCCGAGGCAGCCTATTGGCTGGCCAGCGATATGTCGGCAAAGTCCACCGGAAACATGATCAACGTCGATGCGGGCAATGCCCAGGCCTTTACGCGCTGATCGGGAGAGACAAGATGACCAACCTGCCGATTTCGGCCGATCTGATCGCTGAAAACAACACCCGCCTGCTGCCCGCGCTGGAGGAGGATTATCACGCCTTGGGCCGCAAATTGACGCGGGGCGGGGTGGATGTGGATGCGGTTAAAACGCGCGTCGCCGGTTTCAGCGTGGCGGTGCCTAGCTGGGGCGCGGGGCGCGGCGGCACGCGCTTTGCCAAATTCCCTCTGGCCGGCGAGCCGACCAATATCCACGAGAAGCTGGAAGATTGCGCCGTCATCAACCAGTTGAGCCGCGCCACCCCGCGTGTCAGCCCGCATTTCCCGTGGGACAAGGTTTCCGATTACGCGGGGCTGCGGCAAGAGGCGGCGGCGCTGGGTCTGGGTTTCGATGCGGTGAACAGCAACACGTTTCAGGATCAGCCGGGCCAAGCGCACACATATGCCACCGGATCGCTGTCCTCCACCGACGCCGCCACCCGTGCGCAGGCGGTGGCGCATAACATTGAGTGCATTGAGATTGGCCGCCAGCTTGGCAGCCGTGATCTGACCGTATGGGTGGGCGATGGCACCAATTTCCCCGGTCAGCAGGATCTGGGGCGCAGTCTGGAACGCTATCTGGATGCGGCTGCGCAAATATACGCCGCTCTGCCCGATGATTGGCGGATGTTGCTGGAATACAAGATGTTCGAACCGGCGTTCTATTCCAGCGTGATTTCGGATTGGGGCTCGTCGATCCTGGCGGCGCAGGAATTGGGGCCAAAGGCGAAATGCCTGGTGGACCTTGGCCATCACGCGCCCAATGTGAACATCGAACAGATCGTTGCGCGGCTGCACCGCTTTGGCAAGCTGGGCGGGTTCCATTTCAACGACAGCAAATATGGCGATGACGATCTGGACAGCGGCAGTATCAATCCGCACCAGCTGTTTCTGGTGTTCAACGAACTGGTCGAGGCGGAACTAGCACCCCGCGGTGATTTCCGCCCCGCCTATATGATTGACCAATCGCACAACGTCACCGACCCGATCGAGAGCATGCTTTCAAGCGCCGAGGCGATCACGGCGTGCTATGCCAAGGCGATCCTCGTGGACCGCGCCGCGCTGCACGGCGCGCAAGAGGCGAACGACACGATGATGGCGTTCCAGGCGTTGCGGCGGGCGTATAACGTCGATGTCGGGCCGATTTTGGCGATGGCGCGCTATGAGGCGGGCGGGGCGATCGACGTTCTGGCCACTTATCGGGCCAGCCAGTGGCGCCCCCGTAAAGCGCAGGAGCGTAAAGCCGTGGGGCTGGGCGCCGGCATCATTTGAAATAGGCATCGTATAAAACAACACAATCGGGAGAGCGGCATGAATTTAGGCAAATTTAGGGCCGCGTTGTCGCTGGCCACGGCTTTGGTGGCGGCACCTGTGTGGGCCGACACGCCTACGCTGGAGCAACAATTCCGCGATCCCCCCGCCAGCGCCCGCCCGCGGGTTTGGTGGCACTGGATGAACGGCAATATCTCGCGTGACGGCATCGCCAAGGATCTGGACTGGATGGCGCGCATGGGGCTGGGGGGCGTGCAGATGTTCGACGCCAACCTGAATACGCCCCAGATCGTGCCGCACCGGCTGGTGTACATGACGCCGGAATGGAAGGATGCCTTCCGCTTTGCCGCCAGCGAGGCCGACCGGCTGGGGCTGGAATTTGGCATCGCCTCCTCGCCCGGCTGGTCCGAAACGGGCGGCCCTTGGGTGCCGGCCGAAGATGGCATGAAAAAGCTGGTGTGGAGCGAGACCTTGCTGGGACCGGGCACGCATTTCGCGGGTCAGTTGGCAATGCCGCCCTCGGTCGCGGGGCCTTATCAGGCGCTGGTCAAGGCGCCGACGATGGATGAAATCCTGAACGGCCAACGTGCCAAGCCCACCCCCGCCTACTACGCTGATGTGGCGGTTTTGGCGATGCCGGTGGCGATCACCCCGCCCATGCCGCTGCCCGAGGCGCGTGATGGCATGGGCGCGGCGTTGGACGCCGCCGCTTTGGCAGACCCCGCCGGCAAGGGTGTCGATCTGCCGCGTACCGCCGGGCAAGTGCCCGCGCTGACGCTGAACTATTCCGCCGCGCAGACGGTGCGTTCGCTGCGTCTGTTCATTCCCGGCGCATCGGGCATGTTCACCGGCCCCGCCTTTCAGCCCCGGCTGGAGGCCAGCATGGACGGCGCGACCTGGACCAAAATCGCCGATATCGCGCTGGCCGAGGTGCCGACCACGATCAGCTTTGCCCCAGTCACCGCCAAAACGTTCCGGCTGGTTCTGGCGCCGATGCCGTTCAGCATGGCCAATATGCCGGCGGGCGGTAACGGCGTCGCGGCGGGGGAAATGTTCGCCGGCGCTGCCAAGGCAGCCGCCAGCCGCCCGGTGCATGTGGCGGGATTTGCCCTGAGCGGAACCGCACAGGTCGACCGCGCCGAGGCCAAGGCGGGGTTTGCGCTGGTGCCCGATTACTACGCGCTGGGCGATCCCGGTGATGGCGCCAGCGGCCCCGCGCCCTCCAGCGTGATCGACATCACCGCGCATATGAAGGCCGATGGCACGCTGGACTGGACGCCGCCAGCCTTACCCACGGGCCAGCAATGGCGGGTGATCCGGCTGGGCTCATCCTTGCTGGGCACCACCAACCACCCCGCCACGCCAGAGGCCACCGGGTTGGAGGTCGATAAATTCGATGCGCCCGCCGTGCAGAGGTATATCGACCATTATCTCTGCCTTTACGCGCAAACGGCGGGGGCGGATTTGATGGGCGCGCATGGCATCCGCGCCATCGTCACCGACAGCACAGAGGTCGGCGCCGCCAATTGGACGCTGGGCATGATCGCGCAGTTCCGGCGGTTGCGCGGCTATGATCCGGTGCCGTGGCTGCCGACCTTGACCGGCGCTCTGGTGGGCAGCCGGGCGGATACCGACCGCTTCCTCTATGATTTTCGCCGGACCATCGCCGATCTGACCGCCAGCGCCCATTACGCTACAGTGGACAATGCGGCGCGTAAGGCGGGTCTTACGGTTTACGGCGAGGCGCTGGAGGATCACCGGCCGAGCCTTGGCGACGACATCGCCATGCGCACCCACGCCGATGTGCCGATGAGCGCCATGTGGACCTTTCCCGAGGGCGGCACGCCGCGTGCCAGCTACCTCGCCGATACCAAGGGGGCGTCCTCGATCGCGCATATCTATGGCCAGAATTTGGCAGCGGCGGAGAGTATGACTTCGATGCTGACGCCGTGGGCCGACAGCCCGCGCACGTTGAAACATGTGATCGATCTGGAGTTTTTGCAGGGCATCAACCGCCCCGTCATCCATGAATCCACCCATCAACCGGTGGATGACAAGGTGCCGGGACTGTCGCTCTCGGTCTTCGGGCAATATTTCAACCGGCACGACAGCTGGGCCGAGATGGCGCGGCCTTGGGTGGATTACATCGCGCGCAATTCGCTGTTGTTGCAGCAAGGGCGCAATGTCGCCGATGTCGCCTATTTTTACGGCGAGGAGGCGCCGTTGACGGGGCTGTATGGCGACACGCCGGTGGCCGATGCGCCGCGCCGGAATGGCTATGATTTCGTCAATGCGGATGCGCTGATGGGCGCGTTGCACAACGATGGCGCGGATCTGGTGAGTGTGGGCGGGGCGCGGTACCGGGTGCTGTATCTGGGTGGTTCGTCGCGGCGGATGAGCTTGGCAACACTGCGGCGGATCGCGGCACTGGTGGAGGGCGGCGCAACCGTGGTAGGCATGGCGCCGACCGGATCACCGAGCGAGGCCGATGCCGGATCGCAGGCGGAATATGATGCGCTGGTGGCTAAGCTGTGGCCCGCCGGCGGTGGGCGCGTGATCGCATCCACCGATATTGCATCGGCGCTGGAGAAGGCAGGTGTTGCGCCGGATTTCGCGTTTGCCGGCGGGTCTGCGGCGGCTGACATTCCTTTCGTCCACCGTGCGCTGAAGGATGGCGACGACTATTTCCTCGTCAACCGGGGGGCGCAGGCGGAAACCATCGAGGCGCATTTCCGCACCACCGGCAAAGCGGCAGAACTGTGGCACGCCGACACCGGCACCAGCGAGTCGGCCAGCTATCGCATCGAGGGGGCGGGGACGGTTGTGCCGCTGTCCCTCGCGCCCGGCGAATCGCTGCATGTGATGTTCGTGAAGCCCGCCACCGCGCAGTCCCGCGTGGTGGCAAAGCCTGCGCCCAGCGAACTCGCCAAGCTGGATGGGCCTTGGAATGTGGCGTTTCAACCGGGGCGGGGCGCGCCGGCATCGGCTGTGTTGCCGGCTCTGGCGCCGCTGAACGAAAACGCCGATCCGGGCATTCGTTATTTCTCGGGCATCGCCACATACGCGCGCGATTTCACCGCGCCCAAGGGCTGGCGTACGGGGCGGCCCGTGTGGCTGGATCTGGGCGAGGTGCGTGAGATCGCCGAGGTCAGCGTCAATGGCGTGAAGATGGGCGCGGCTTGGCATGCCCCCTATCGGCTGAATATTGGCGGCGCGGTGCATGGCGGGCGAAACCATCTGCAAATTCGCGTCGTCAATCTGTGGGTTAACCGGCTGGTGGGCGATGCGCAGGACGACGCCCAAAAGATCACATGGACAGCGCTGCCCAGTTATCTCAAAACCGCGCCATTGGCGAAATCGGGGCTGATCGGGCCGGTGCGATTGTTGGGGGAATAGGATGATCGATCCGCGCGCGCTTCGCACATTCCACGAGGTTTGCCGCGCAGGCTCGATCAGCGCGGCGGCGCGGGCGCTCAATATTTCACAGCCATCCGTATCCAGCGCGATTGCCCAGATGGAGGCGCGGCTGGGTGTGGTGCTGTTCGCGCGCGGGCGCGCCGGTATCGTCTTAACGCCAGAGGGCGAGGCGCTGCGCCGCCGTGCCGAATTGCTGGACAATCTGCTGCGCGATGCTCAGGCAGAGGTGGCAGCGGCGCGCGAAGGGGTCGCTGGGCCGCTGCGGGTGGGGGGGACGCCGGGGGCGCTGGTCAGCCTGCTGCCGCATGGGATCGCCGCGTTGGAGGCCAGCCAGCCGCGCATTGCGCTGCATGTGATCGAGAGGCCTGACCGCGACCTGACCTCTATGCTGCGGGCGGGCGATATCGAATTGGCCTTTGTCACCACGGACATCGGCGAGCCACCCGAAGACATTGCAGAACGCACATTCGCCCGTGATCATTTTGCCTTGATTGTGGGGGGCGCGCATCAGGCTCTGCCGGGTCAGATCAGCCTGAAACAAGCCGCAGGGTTGCAATGGGTGCTGCCCGAGGCAGAGGGCGCGTTCCGCCGGCAGTTGGACGCGCTGTTCATCAGCGCCGGGGTGCCGACCCCGCGCGATGTGATCCGCTGCGATTCATTGCTGACAACGCTGGGGATTGTGCGATCGGGGGCGCGGGTGACGATCCTGCCGGTGCAGGTAGCGTCGTCGGAGCTGGCCTCTGGGCCATTGCGTGCGGTCGCTATCAGAGAAGCCGGCTTTTCCCGCAGCATCGGGGCGCGCTGGGTCAAGGGACGCAGCTTATCGCCATTGGCAGCGCAGTTGCTGACCGCGCTGGAGGGCATTTCCATAGGGTGAGTCTATGGAATGATAGAAATCAGATATTTTGCCTGATGTAAAATTGCTGCCACTGTGTTCCAAAGAACGTGTGCCAAAGAACATTGGGAGTGGAATCGATGCGAACCTTATTTCGGCATGTCCGCATATTTGATGGCACAGCCACACCCGCCCGCCCCGGCGAGGTGCTGGTAGAGGGCGAAAAGATCGCTCAGGTCGCCTATGCCCCCGATGTGATTGATGCGGCTGGTGCTTGCGTCATTGACGGTCACGGTGCCACGCTGATGCCCGGTATGGTCGAGGCGCATGCCCATCTGACATGGGCCTCCTCGGTCGAGAAGATCTATCACCAATTCATCCTGCCGCCCGAGGAGCTGGAGATCGCCGCCACGCGTAATGCGCGGGTGCTGCTGGATCACGGCTTTACCTCGGCGTGGTCGGCGGGGGCGCTGGGCGATGGCATAGAGGCTCGCCTTGCCCGCGCGATTGCCTCGGGCGAAACGCCGGGGCCGCGGTTGATCCCCTCGACGCTGGAGCGCAGCCCCGAGGGGGATGATACCGGCGATGTGTTCAACGGGCGCGGGCCGGATGCAATGCGTGCCTTTATGGCCTATTGCGCGGATCAGGGCGTGGGCGCGGTCAAGCTGGTGATTTCGGGCGAAGACGCGCTGAAGCCCGGTTCGGCGCAGGATATCCTGTACACCGACGAGGAAATGCAGGCGGCGGGCGAGGCGGCACGGGCGCATGGTCTGGCGATATCCACCCATTGCTATACGCCGCGTGCGATCCAGATGGCATTGGACGCCGGGGCGCGTATTTTGTACCATTGCTCTTATGCTGATGATGCCAGCGTGGCGGCGATGGCGGCGAAGAACGTCTTCTACGCGCCGGGCTGCGGGGTGTCCGTGGCGGCGTTGGAGGCCAGCCCGCCGCCGCATATCGACATGAGCCACATGAAGGCCTCCGCCGCGACACGGATGGCGCTGGAGGCCAAGCTGGTGCCCGCGATGAAGGCGGCTGGTGTGCGTGTCCTGATTGGCGGCGATTATGGATTTCCGTTCAACCCCAATGGCCGCAATGCCCGCGATCTGGCGCATTTCGTGAAGTATTTCGGCTATAGCGCACCTGAGGCTCTGGCGGCGGCGACCTCCTTGGGCGACGAGTTGATGGGGCTGGATGTGGGGCGGATCAAGCCCGGCTATCTGGCCGATCTGCTGCTGGTCGATGGCGCGCCCGATGAGGACGTCTCCATCCTGCAAGACGCCGGGCGGATCACCGCGATTATGAAGGGCGGCACCTTCCACAAGCAGCCTGCCCTGGTATGACGGCGATGTTTGATGTGGCGATCATCGGCTGCGGGCCGGTGGGGGCGCTGGCGGCTTGTCTGTTGGGGCGGGCGGGCCTCAGCGTGGTGGTGCTGGAGAAGGAGCGCGAGCTGCATCCTTTGCCCCGCGCGGTGCATCTGGATCACGAGATGATGCGCCTGTTCCAGTCGGCCGGGGTGATTGATGCAGTGTTGCCCGATATGGTCGATACCGACGGGCATTTGCATGTCGGCGCGGATATGGGCGCGATCCGCTATATGGGCACCGTAGGGATGGCGCGGCCCTATGGCTGGGCCAATGATTGGTTCTTTTACCAGCCCGAGTTGGAGGCGCATCTGCGCGCTGGCTTTGCCGGGATGGCAAACGTCGATTTGCGCCTTGGCGCGGAGTTCACTGGGCTGCACCAAGACGGCGTGGTGCATGTGGAATATGTTCAGGACGGCGCATCAGCACAAGTTTCCGCGCGCTGGGCGATTGCCTGCGATGGATCGCGCAGCCCGGTCCGCAAGGCTCTGGGCGTGGAATTGGACGATCTGGGCTTTGAGGAGCCTTGGTTGGTGGTCGATGCAGAGGTGGAAGGGCCGGTGGCCTTCCCCGCGATCAGCGGTGTGCCCGATGGGGTGGATTTGCAGCGCCTGTCGGTGATGATGTGCGACCCGCGCCGCCCGGCGACCATCGTGCCCGGCCGGCGCAACCACCGCCGCTGGGAATTCATGCTGTTGCCGCATGAGGACGATACCGCGATGATGCAACCAGAGGCCGTGGCGGCTCTGGTGGGTACGTGGATGGCAGATGTTCCGCACCAGATCGTGCGGTCGGCGACCTATCGTTTCCACGGGTTGGTGGCGAAGCAGTGGCAGGTGGACAATGTGTTCCTGGCCGGCGACGCTGCGCATCAAACCCCGCCGTTCTTTGGTCAGGGCATGTGCCACGGCCTGCGCGATGTGGCGAATTTGGCGTGGAAAATGGCGGCGGTGAAGGCCGGGGCGAACGAAGCTCTGCTTGGCACATACCAGAGCGAGCGCGATCCGCATGTGCGCGGCGTGATTGGCGCGGCGGTGGCGGCGGGGCGCTATATTTGCGAGCTGGACCCGGCCAAGGCGGCGCTGCGCGATGCCGAGATGCGTGAGCGTCCAAAGGCGGAAACCGCGACGGATCTGGTGCCGGCGATCTCTACGGGCATTATTGTGGCGGGCACGCAGGGGGCCGGAATTCGCTTTATCCAGCCGCGTTTGGCCGATGGGCGGTTGCTGGATGAGGCGACGGGCGATGGCTGGCGATTGTTCGTGCGGGGGGCGGCAAAGGCACCTGCCGATGTTCGTGTGATGGATGTTTCCGGGCTTGGCGATCAGGGCGCGGTGGCGGCTTGGTTGGGCGCGCATGGGGCAGAGGCGGTGCTGGTTCGCCCAGACCACTATGTATTCGGCACAGGTGCGCCAGAGGCTCTGTTGGCGGCGCGCGCGGCGACGTTGGGTGTGTCGCGGGAGGTTGGCGCATGAAACTGCGGAGTATCGAATTGGCCCTGCCGCAAGCAGCCGAGGCGGCGCGGTTTATGACCGAGATCTGGGGGCTAGCGCTTGCCGAAACACGGGGGGGAACGCATTATCTGCGCGGGTCTGGCGCGTTCCCTTATCTGGTGTCGCTGGCCGAGGCGCAGGAGGGGTTTGTCCGCTCCACCACCTTTGTGTGCAGCGCCGAGCGGGTGGCCCAAATCGCCGCTGCCGCCACCGAAAAAGGGCTGGCCTTGACCCCAACCACGGCCCAAGACCCCGGCGGTGGCAGGGGCGTGTTGGTGGAACTGACAGAGGGCGAAATACTGCGCTTCCTGTGCGATACCAGCGATGTCGCGCCTATCCCAAACCAGCCCGACATGCCGGTGCAACTGACCCATGTGGTGTTCAACTCCAAAGACGCCGAGGCCAGCGGGCACTTGGTGGAGGATGTTCTGGGCTTCAAAGTGTCGGACCGGACCAAGGGAATGGTCTTCGTGCGCTGTAACGAAAAGCACCATTCCACCGCCTTTGCCCGCGCCGGCTTCGCCAGTCTGAACCATATCGCGTTTGAGATGGACGATCTGGAGGCGGTCATGCGAGGCATCGGGCGGATGCGCGATCACGGATATGCGCCGTCATGGGGGCCGGGGCGGCATGGGCCGGGGGACAATGCCTTTGCCTATTACATCGCGCCATTTGGCCCGGTGATCGAATATTCCACTGCCGTCGAAACCGTGCCCGATGACTACCGCGCTGGCAGCCCGGAAGATTGGACCTGGCCCGAGGGCCGCATTGACCAATGGGGCATTTCAGACAAGGATTTCGCCGGACTTCGCGCCGCCGAACAGGCATTCTGTTTCCGCCGCGAATGGCAGAGCGCACCCTATACACCGACCACAGGAGCCTGAGCCTTATGCGTTACATTAGCTTTACCCGTGCAGCCAGTAACGGGCAGGCTGGCCGCGCCAGTTACGGCAGCCTGTCGGGCGATGTTGTGACCGATCTGGGCGCCACCCCCGGCGCTCCGGCGGATTTGAAGGCCGCGCTGGAGGCGGGCACGCTGGCCGGGCTGACGGGGCCGGAACTGGCGCTGCGCGATGTCACGCTGCTGCCGGTAATCCCCAATCCCGGCAAGATCCTGTGCGTGGGGCTGAATTACGCGACCCATGTCGCCGAAACCGGGCGCGAGCAGAAAGAGCATCCCGCCATATTCCACCGCTGGGCGGACAGTCTGGTGGCCGACGGCGCGCCGCTAATCTGCCCCCCCGAAACCCAGCGTTTCGATTACGAGGGCGAGCTGGCGGTGGTGATCGGCAAACCGGGCCGCCGCATCAAGCCCGAGGAAGCCATGGCGCATGTCGCCGGCTTTGCGGTGTTCAACGATGGTTCGGTGCGCGATTGGCAGCGCCACAATATCCAGTTCACCCCCGGCAAGTGCTGGCCCGGTACGGGCGGCTTCGGCCCAGCACTGGTCACCCCCGATGAGGTGAGTGATCTGGCGGACCAGCGCGTGCAGACCCGCCTCAATGGCCAATTGGTGCAGGATCAGCCGGTGTCCGACATGATCTGGGATATTCCCACAGTCATAGCCTATTGCTCCACCTTTACCGAGCTGGCGCCGGGCGATGTGATCGCCACCGGCACACCGGGCGGCGTGGGTGATAAACGCCAGCCCCCGCTCTATATGAAACCCGGCGACAACGTAGAGGTGTCCATCGGCGTGATCGGCACGCTGACAAATCCCATTGTCGCCGAAGGATGACCACCGCTGCCCGCATCCGCGCGATGGGAACGGCGTTGGGGCCGGATGTGCTGGCCGCTTGTCGCGCCCTGTTTGATGCGGAGCATAGCACGCTTGCGGCGGCGGTTCCGGCGCTGGCAGCCGACCGGGTCTATGGTCCGCATGAACGGCACCATCTGGATCTGTACGGCGCACCGGACGGCGCACCAAAACCGGTGTTGTTGTTTGTGCATGGCGGCGGCTTTGTTCAGGGCGACAAGGGCGGGCCAACCGGGGGCGGTGACGGCTGGCCCAACGCCAACGTGGGGCGCATGGCGGCAGAGTTGGGCATGGTGGGCGCGGTGATGAACTATCGCCTCGCGCCTGAATATGGCTGGCCGGCGGGGGCACAGGATGTGGGCGCGGCGGTGGCTTGGCTCCGCGCGCACGCTGATGAATATGGCGGTGATCCGGCGCGGATCGTGGTGATGGGCACCTCGGCGGGGGCGGTGCATGTCAGCGGGTTTCTGGCTGATTCTCAGGCGCCGGCGCAGGTTCGCGGCGCGGTGTTGCTGTCGGGCCTTTATGGCTACACCCCGCTCGATACCAAGGACGAGCGTTATTACGGCGATCCAGCGTTATATCCGGCGCGCATGCCCCGCGATGCGGTGACGACCACCGACGTGCCCTTGCTGGTCGCCTGCGCCGAATGCGATCCGCCACGCTTTCAGGCCGAGTTTCTGGGGCTGTTGGCTGAACGTCTGGAACGCCACGGCGCCATCCCCCGCGCGGCATTGGTCAGCGGACATAACCATTACACCATGGCGATGCATCTGGGCACCAGCGACCGCCGTTTGGCCGATGAAATCGCCGCTTTTGTGAAGGATGTCACATGATGGATCGCCGTTCGGTATTGGCTGGCGCCGCTGGTCTGGCCGCCACTCCGGCAGTTGCCGCCGTAACGCCCCGACGCCCGAACCCCGATTTCCCCAAGGGATTTGTCTGGGGCGCGGCCACCGCTGGCCACCAGATCGAGGGCAATAACACCAACGCCGATTCATGGGTGCTGGAGAACGTCAAACCCACCATCTATGCGATGCCCTCTGGCGATGCCTGCAACAGTCTGGAACTGTGGGCGCAGGATCTGGATGCGGCTCAGGCGATGGGGCTGGGCGCCTATCGTTTCAGTCTGGAATGGCCGCGGATAGAGCCAGAGGAAGGTCAATTCTCCCGCGCTATGCTGGACCATTACCGGCGCATTATTGAGGGGTGCCACGCGCGCGGCCTGACCCCGGTGGTGACGTTCAACCACTATACCACGCCGCGCTGGTTTGCGGCAAAGGGAGGTTGGGTAAACCCGGATGCGCCGGCCTTGTTTGCGCGGTTTTGCGGGTCAGCGGCGCGCCATTTGGCCGACGGCATCGGTTATGCCACAACTCTGAACGAGCCCAATATTATGACGCTGTTGGGCGTGGTTCTGCCGCCGTCCGTGATCGCCGCCCAGCGCGCCATGCTGGAGGCCGCTGCCAAGGCTTGCGGCACTGCGAAGTTCTCTGCGGGGAACGCGATCGATATGGATGATTTGGCCGTGATCACCCAGCATTTGGTGGCTGGGCACAAGGCCGGGCGCGCAGCGATCAAGGCGGTGCGCGGTGACTTGCCAGTGGGCGTATCGCTGGCGATGTTTGATGATCAGGCGGCGGGCAAAGGCTCTGTGCGCGATGCGATGCGTGCAAAGCTCTATGGCCCGTGGATGGAGGCGGTGCGCGGAGACGATTTTCTGGGCGTGCAGAATTACGAGCGGGTTATCTGGGGCAGCGCCGGGCGCCTTCCCGCGCCGGCCGGCGCGACATTAAATTATTCGGGGGCGGAGGTTTATGCGCCCTCGCTGGCAGGCGCGGTGCGTTATGCGCATGCGGCCAGCGGCTGCCCGATTATGGTAACCGAGCACGGCGTTGGCACCGATGATGACCGCATCCGCGCCGCGCTGATCCCCGCCGCGCTGACGGATCTGAAGCGCGCGATGGAGGACGGTGTGCCGGTGCTGGGCTATCTCCACTGGTCCTTGATCGACAATTTTGAATGGATTTTTGGATATAAGGTGCATTTTGGTCTGCACAGCGTCGATCCCGTGACCTTCGCGCGTGCGCCAAAGCCCAGCGCGGGCATTTACGGCGCCATTGCGCGGGCAAATGCGCTGATTTAACCCCTCACCACGCGGTTGCGCCGGCGTCGATGGGGATGTTGGCGCCGGTGACGTATCGGGCTTCCTCGCTGGCGAGCCAGACCGCGGCGTGGGCGATGTCTTCGGGCTCGCCCAGGCGTTGCAGCATGTTTTTGGCCAGCACCTTGCCCTCGAACGCCGGGTCGCGGGCAAGGTGAGCGCGGGTCGCGGCGGTCAGGATAAAGCCCGGGGCGATTGTGTTGGCGCGGATTTTGTGGGGCGCGCCCTCCATCGCCAATTGGCGGGTCATGGCCAAGACGCCGCCCTTGCCCGCGCAGTGCGCCAAGGCTGGGGACCCTTCCAGCGCATGCGCGGCATTGGCGCTGGCGAAGTTGATCACCGAAGCCGAGCCGCTGGCTTTCAGCAGGCCCCACGCCGCGCGGGTGGGCAGGAACACGATGTCCAGCTCGCCGGTCAGCGTGCGCCGCCAGTCGGCATAGCTCATGTCCTCGATCCAGGCGAAATGGGCGAAGGCGGCGGCGTTGACCAGCACGTCGATCCGGCCATATTCCGCGCCGATCCCGGCGAACAGCGTGGTGACCGCGCCCTCATCGGTGAGGTCGCAATCCCTGTCCGCCCCCGCCAGATCGACGCCGATCACGGTGGCGCCTTGGCTGCGAAACATCGCCGCTACGCCCGCGCCGATGCCGTTGCCCGCGCCGGTGACGACAGCGATGCGGCCCTTCAGGCGCTCATCCATGCGCGGCTGCCCGGCGTGCGGTCAGCATCGCCCCGCCCGCGCACACCGCGCCCGCCCCCGCGCCCAGCGACAGCACGCCAAACGCGCCAAACAGCCCCGCCCCATGCGCCGAGGACAGCGTCACCACGATTGGGCACAGGAACTGGCCGATCGAAAACGCCCCGTTCCACATGCCGGCGCCGCGGCTGCGCACCTCGAACGACAGGCCCTTCATCGTCCACACCAACAGCGTCGGCAGCAGCATCCCCGCGCCCAGCTGGTTGGTGAAACCGCCCAGCAGAAACGCGGTCGGCGTGGCGGCGCGGCTCATCATCCAGAAACCGATGGTCAGCAGCGCGAACTCGGCGAACAGCAGCCGCGAGGTTGGCGCCCCCCGAAAGGCCGAATAGACAAAGGTCCCCAGCGGCACCCCCACACTGGCCAAGGCCGCCAGCAAACCGCCCCAGAAACTGTCGGTGGTGCCCAACTGCTTCAGCCCCAGCGGCGCAAAGATCTGCAGTGTGTAGAACAGCACCGATCCATAGACGGTAATGCCGATAATCCCCGCCATTCGCCCCCAGGGGAACCCTGCCCAGCTGGCGTGATGGGGGGCGTGGTCGGCTTCCTCGTCGGGGTCTGTTTCGGCCGGTTCCCAGGTGAACAGCCAGACCAGCGCGAACATCACCACCGCCGAGCCATAGACCCAGAACGGCATCCGCCAGCCATAACGCCCCAGAAACCCGCCCAGCGGCATCAGCAACAGCGCCGAGGTCGAGGCAAAGGCGGTCTGCCCCGCCAGCCAGCGATCGCGCGCGGCCCCATCGTAATAATCGCCGATCATCGTGGTGGAGAGCACCATGATCAGCGCCTCGGCGATGCCGACCCCGACGCGGCTGGCCATGATCGCCCAGAAATCATGCAGGAACACCGGCGCCACCCCCACCACCGCATAGGCCAGGAACGCCCACAGCAGCAGCCTGCGCCGCCCGAAATAATCGCCCAACATCCCCGCAAAGGGCGAGAAAACCGTGATGCACGCCGCCTGCACCGTCAGTAGCAAGGGCACCAGATAATCGGCGTTGGCCATCTTGCCGAACTCGTCCAGCATCCGCGGCAATACCGGCGCCAACAGCACAATCGCCATCGTCGACAAGGTAATCGGCAACAACAGCGATATGCCTGTCATAACCGTCGGGTGGTGGCGTGCTGACATTGTCATCCTATCCCATATCGTTTTGCCCACACTGATCGGGCGATGCGGGTTTTACCAACGCAATCTGTCAATGGCTGGGCATCGACGCGGAAACCATAGGGCTTGGCTATGGAATGATAGGAACTTGGTATTTTACGTTATGCACGGGCGATGGCACCCTGACATCCACAATAAATGACAGGGATGAGGGGCTTGGCGCAAGGTTCACGCCATATTCGGGAAATGGACGCGGCCTCAGAACGGCTGGTTCAGCCGTGCCAGCGCGCCTTCCAGAATGGCGGCGTGTTCGTGCGGGTCGCCATGCGCCAATTGCAGCGCGCCCACCGAAACCGAGCTGTCGATGACGTCCTTGCAGCGCGGGAAACGCCGGGTTTGATAGGCCAGCAAGCCTTCCTCGGCGGTGGCGGCGCGCGCCAGTTCCTCGGCCAGCACGACGCCGCTTTCCACAGCCATGCCCGCGCCAGACGCCAGATGCGGCGTGGTGGCATGAACCGCATCGCCCAGCAGAACGATGCGCCCCTGAAACCAAGGCGCCGGCTGCAAAACGGCGGCCAAGGGGCGGTAGTTAATCCAGTCGTCCCGCGTCATGTTGTCGCGGATCCATCCGGCATTTCCGCCGAAATCACCCAGCAGGCGGTGCAGTTCGGTGAACAATTCCTCCTCGGTGCGGAAGGTTTCGCGCTCCTCATGCGCGGTCAGCATCCACATATAGACGCTGTCCGGCGCGCAAGGGGTGATGCCGCAGGGGTTGGCGTGGCCGAGGAAAAACTCGCCCTGTTCCAGCCCCGGCGGGCGTTTGATCGAGATGCGCCAGCAGCCCTGGCCGGTGGGCTTGGCGTCGCCCATATGGGGGAAGGCCAACGCGCGCACGGTGGAGGCGACGCTGTCCGAGCCGACCACCACATCATAATGCCCGGTGCTGCCGTCGGAAAACACCACATCGACGCCGCCCGCAACATTCGTCAGCGCGGTGACGGTCAGGCCCAGACGCACCTTTACGCCCAGCTCGTTCACGCGGGTCTGCATGATGCGGTGCAGGACCGGGCGCATGATGCCGCCGGTGGCGGGCAGGCCTTCCTCGATGACGGGCTCGTCCAGATCCTTGATATGGGTGCCGTCGAAACGGAACAGCCGGGTTTTGGTGGTGATCGCGCCCTCGCGCTTGATCGCCTCCAGCAGGCCGAGGCGGCGATAGGCGCGCAAGGTCGGCCCGGTGATGGTTATGCCAGCCCCGTAAACCCGCCATTCGGGGTCGAGATCGATGATCTCCACCGCGACGCCGCGTTCCGCCAAGGCGATAGCAGCGGCCATGCCGCCAATACCGCCGCCCACCACCAACACCGATTTGACGGTCTGAATTGTTCTCTGTTCCATGCCCCCTTGCCTAACGAGCGGCGCGCCAGAGGCAAATCCGAACCGTCAATAGGCGTGCATCCATACAATCGGTAAGACGCGCGGGAGCCATACCGCTAACCGCATATTCAACAAGCAGACCAAAATTCTTGGGAGGATCCATGTCTAAAGTCTCACACCGTTTCGCTGCCCTATCGGCATCTGTTCTGGCCATCGCGGTTGCCGCGCCAGCCCTCGCGCAAAATAGCGACACAGCCGAAATCGTCGTCACCGCGCAAAAGCGCCCGGAAAAGCTGCAACAGATCCCCGTTGCCGCATCGGTGTTGTCGGCATCCGCGCTGACCGACCAGAGCGTCACTGACCTGTCGGACATCAACAAGGTGGTCCCCTCGGTGGAAATCAAGGGTACCTTTAACGGCCGCGTGCCCTATTCGATTCGCGGCATATCCACCAATGCAAACGAGGGCGCCATCGGCCTCACCTCGGGCGTGTCGATTCAGGTGGACGGCGTGCCGGTGCCGGCAGACAGCTTTGCCGCCAACACCATTTCAGACGTCGCCCAGCTGGAGGTGCTGAAGGGCCCGCAGGCGACGCTGGGCGGGCGCACGGCCTCTGCCGGTGTGATTAACTTTGTCACCTTTTCGCCCACGACGACGCAAAAGTTCGGTATGGATATGACCGGCACCGGCGACGGCGAATACCGCATCAACGCCCATGTTTCCGGCCCGATCAACGATGTCCTTAGCTACAGCCTCGCCGGCTATGACAGCCACGTTCGCGAGCCGATCTATAACCTGCTGACCAATACCAAGAGCAAGGCCGACAGCGCCGGCATCCGCGCCAAGCTGAAATTCGCCCCCTCCAGCGATTTCGACGCGACCCTGATGGGCCATTACGCGCTCTCCACCTCGCAGGGGGAGAATTTCATCTATCAATATATCACCCCCGGCGCGACGCTGCTGGGCGCGCCGCCGCTGACGCAGGCGCTGCTGCTGGGCGCTTACACCCCGCATTACGGCAACACCTCCTATGCCTCGCCGGTCAACATGACATCGCGGTACGAGGACAAGGATGCCTCGCTGGTGATGAATTACCGTGCAGGCGGGCTGACGCTCAGCTCGACCACCTCGTACTTTCACGAAAAGCAGTTCCAGTCGCAGGATCTGTTCGAAACCGACATCCTGTTTTTCAACTTCCTGACCGGCGGCCACGCCCCGCCGTTCAACGATTTGCAGTCGAACGACGGTTACGTTCGCCAAGTGACGCAGGAATTCAAGCTCGCCTCGGATGCTTCCAAGCCGCTGAACTTCATCGCCGGCGCCTATTATTCGGATATGACGGTGCATGGTTACGGCCTGCGCCAATTCGCCGGCTTCCCCGCCAGCGACATCAACGAATCTAACACCAAATCCTATGCCGCTTACCTGCGCGTCAACGACAAGTTGTCGGACCTGATTTCGCTGACCGGCGGTCTGCGTTATAACGAGGACAAGATCGCCTGGAACATCAACGAGCTGTTCAACCCCGCGGCGGGCCAATATGGCACCGGCAACTTCGGCGTCGGCGGCTTTGACTGGGCCCTGTCGGACAGCAAGGGCACGCTGGTCGGCGATGCCTCGGCACAGTTCCATATCGCCCCGCATCAGATGGCCTATCTGTCCTATACCCGCGGGTACAAGCCAGAGGCTTATAACACCGCCTATACGTTCACCGCTGCCCCCAGCGCGCCCTCGGCAGCCGATACCCAAGCCGCAAGCCCAACCAAGGGTGAAACGATCGATAGTTTTGAAGCGGGGTTGAAGACCACTGCGATGGGCGGCCATCTGACCTTCAACGCCGATGTGTTTTACACCAATTACAAGAATTATCAGGCGCAGATCTTTGATAACAGCAAGCTGATCGGGGTGCTGGTCCTCTCCAACGCCGGTGCCAGCACCAAGGGGGTCGAGGCCGATGTGAATTACCGCAAGGGCAACACGACCTTCTCGGTGTCGGGCGCCTATATCGATGCGCAGTTCAAGGATTTCCCCAGCACGCAATGCTATCCCACACAGACGGCGGCCCAGGGCTGCGTCAATGGCACTCAGTCGCTGAGCGGCCATAGCCTGCCCGACAGCCCGAAATTCAAGGCCAACGCCAGCATCCAGCAGACCATTCCGCTGGACAAGGTCAATGTCTTGCTGGGCAGTAATCTGGCCTATCGCACTTCGGCGGTGTTGCAATCGGATGGCAACCCGGAAACCTATCAGGGGGCGTTTGCGCTGCTCGATGCCAGCATCGGCCTGCAAAGCAAGGACAAGGCGCTGTCGCTGACCTTCTTCGTCAACAACATCACCAACCACTTCTACCTCTCCAACGCCGAGGATTTCTTCTCTGGCCCATGGGGGGCGAATGCGGTGATCGGCCAGCCGGCGCGCGATTCGCACCGTTATTGGGGCGCGCGGTTGGGCGTGAATTTCTGATCATGTGATAGGCAAGGTAATGGGGGGTGGGCGAACAGCCTGCCCCTTTGGGTTTGAAAGGCTTGGCATGATCATCATCGTAACCGGCGCGGGCGGATTTGTGGGCCGCGAGATCGCGCGGCGCTTGCTGGCGCGCGGTGACACGGTGGTGGCGCTGGATACGGCTTCGGGCTCTATTCCGGCGGGCGCCCGTGCTGTAGTCGGCGATCTGGGCGATGCCGCCGTGCGGGCAGAGGCCTTGGGCGGCGGCGTCGATGCGGTGATCCACCTCGCCACGGTCCCGGGCGGCGCGGCGGAGGCGGACCCTGCGGCATCCCGCCGGATCAATGTTGACGCCATGTATGATCTGCTGCTGGAGGCATCAACGGCCGGTAACAAACCCCGCTTCGTTTATGCCAGCTCGATCGCGGTGTACGGCGACCCGCTGCCGGCCCATGTCGATGACGCGACGCCGCTGGCCCCCAAGATGATCTACGCCGGGCACAAGGCGATGATGGAACACGCGGTGGCGATGTTCAGCCACCGCGGTTTGATCGAGGGCGTCACCATCCGCCTGCCGGGCATTCTGGCGCGCCCAAAGGGGCCGTCGGGCATGAAATCGGCGTTTATGAGCGACCTCTTCCACGCGCTGAAGGCCGGCGAGGCCTTCACCTGCCCCGTCTCCGCGCAGGCGACCATTTGGGCCGAATCGGTGGGGGCGGTGGCGCAGAATTTCATCCATGCGCTGACGCTGGATACCGCCTTGTTGCCGGTGGGCCGCGCGGTGACTTTGCCCGCCTTGCGGATCACCATGGGCGACCTCGCCGCCGAAATCGCAGCGCAAACCGGGGCGAGGGTGGACAGCGTCACCTATGCCCCCGATGCCGCGCTTCAGGCCGCCTTTGGCGCACAGCCCCCTTTGGCCACCCCGGCGGCCGAATATGCGGGCTTTGCGCATGACGGCAGCCTTGCTATGCTGGTGTCACGGGCGCTTCAGACGCTCGGGTAACGGGAGACAAGCGATGCGGTTCCAGCGACTGGACCTGAACCTGCTGGTGGCATTGGACGCGCTGCTGTCCGAACGCAGCGTCAGCCTTGCGGCGGATCGTTTGTGCCTGTCGCAATCGGCGACTTCCTCGGCGCTGGGCCGCTTGCGCGAATATTTCGGCGATGATCTGCTGGTGATGAAGGGCCGCGCGATGATCCTGACCGCCCGCGCGGAGGAGCTGATCGACCCGGTCCGCGCCGTGCTGGAACAGGTGCGCACCACCATCGCCATCGCCCCCGAGTTCGATCCCGCCACCGCCGACCGCCAGATCCGCATCATGGCCTCCGACTATTCGACGCAGGTGCTGCTGACCGAGGCGCTGGCGATGTTCGAGCGCGAGGCGCCGCATTTGCGTTTCGAAATCCAGCCGATGGGCGACAACCCTGTGGAGGCCCTGGAGCGCTCTCTGGTCGATCTGCTGCTGACCATCGACTATGCGATTTCCTCCGATCACCCCAGCCAGATCCTGTTCGAGGACGATTATGTGGTCGTGGGCGACGCGCAAAACCCGGCGCTGGCCGGCGAGATGACGCGTGAGGCCTATTTCAGCCTCGGCCACGTCACCGCGCGTTTCGGCAAAAGCCGCACCCCGGCCTTCGAGGACTGGTTCGTCCGCCGCCAAAAACAACAGCGCCGGGTCGAGGTCGTCGCGCCGAGCTTCCTGTCGCTGCCGGGCTTGGTGATCGGCACGCGGCGGATCGCCACCATGCACCGCCGCCTCGCCAGTCAGGTGGTGCGCAGCCTGCCCTTGGTCATGCGCGAGGTGCCCTTTGACATCCCGCCGATCCGCGAGAGCGTCCAGTGGCACATCAGCAACAACAATGATCGCGGCCTGCGCTGGGTGGTTGAGCGCCTCTCCGCCTTCGCCGCCGACGCGGGGGTGGCGGCGGATAATGTGGTGCCCTTGATGCCCATGGCCGAGGCCCGCCGCGACGAATTGGCGGTGCAGTTTCAGGCATCCCCCGGCATGTCAGACCGGGGTTGAATCGAAGGCGGCGCGCTCGGCCTGAATGGTTTCGCTGCGCTGGTTCACCCAATCGATCAAGCCGCGCGCCTGCCCGGCCAACTCCTCACCCAAGGGGGTCAGGCGATACGACACGCGCGGGGGGATATCGGCAGTCACCTTGCGGGCGACAAAACCTTCGCGTTCCAGTGTGCGCAGTTTCATCGTCAGCACCCGCTGGCTGATCGCCTGCTCAGATGACAATCGCGACGCCGCGCGCCGCAGATCGGCATGCCGCCATTCGCCAATCGCCAGAACCTGAAGGATCAGGGCAGTCCAGCGGTCGCCCAGCAATGCCATCACGGCACGCGTCGGGTCATCGCGGCGGGTGCCGTGGGTGGCCATGTCGTCGGCCAGCGCGGCCAGCCCTGTGCGTAAGGGCGCCGGGAATTCGGCCACATCGATCATCTCAATCGTCTCCCGATTCTTGGCACCATCAGCAGGGCACAAATAAGTGCCGTCTTCCGCCTTGTTCGCAACACGATATGACCTTGCCCAAGCAACGACAAGAGGAGAGGCGCATGATCCACGACGCAACGCGGCTGGACGGCAAGGTGGTTATTATCACCGGCGGGGCAGGGGGCATCGGCGCTGCCACCGCGCGGCTGATGACGTCGCGCGGGGCACGGGTTGCCGTGGTGGATATCGCCTTTGCGGCGGCTCAGGCGCTGGCGGCGGAACTGCCCGGCGCGCTGGCGATCCACCTGAACTTAGAGGACGAGGCCAGCATAGAGGCGATGGTCGCGCAGGCGGTGGCGCATTATGGGCGCCTTGATGTGCTGCACAACAATGCCGCGCTGCTGGGGCCGGACATCGCGGCTGCCGACGGTGATGTCGAACATATGGCGACGGCATTATGGGACCGCACCTATGCGGTGAATGTGCGGGGGACGATGGTGGCCTGCCGGGCGGCGCTGCCTCACTTGCGGGCCACGCAGGGCAACATTGTCAACACCGTCAGCAACCTCGCGTTGCAGGGGCATATGATCCAAGCCGCTTACAGCTCGTCTAAGGCCGCGATCATCCAGATGACCCGCGCGATTGCCGCCAGCCACGGCCCCGCCGGCGTGCGCTGCAATGCCGTCGCGCCGGGCATGACGATGACCCCGGCCCTGCAGGCGGCCTTCCCGCCGGTGTTGCGCAAGGCGGTGGAGGCCGAAACGCTGCGACCGCAACTCGGCGAGCCAGACGACATCGCAGAAGCCGCCGCCTTCCTCGCCTCAGATGCCGCGCGCAACATCACCGGGCAGGTGCTGGTCTGCGATGGCGGCTGCGCCAGCCACGTACCGGGCATCGCCGGATTCCGCGCATTCTTTTCGGGAGAAGCTTCACAGGAGATCGGGCAATGAGCCAATATGACATCGTGGTGATGGGCGCGGGCCATAACGGCCTTGTCGCCGCCGCCTATATGGCCAAAGCCGGCAAGAAGGTGCTGGTGCTGGAACGCAAACCGCATTTCGGCGGCGGCGTTTCCACCCGTGAATTGATTCAGCCCGGTTATTGGCATGATGAACACTCCAACGTGCATATCATGATCCAGGGCAACCCGATGCTGCGTGATGACGAGCTGGGCTTATTGTCGAAATTCGGCCTCGAATATATCTATCCCGACCTTGTTCATGTCAGCATCTGGGAGGATGGCACCGTCATCCGCTCCTACAAAGACCTAGACAAGACCTGCGAGGAACTGGCCCGCGTCACCAGCCCCAAGGACGCCGAGGCCTATCGCAAATTTGTGGCGATGAGCCAGACCGCGCTGCCGATGCTGGTCAGCGGCCTCTACAACCCGCCGTTTCCGATGGGCGCTTTCGTCGCCATGATGGATCAGTCGGACGAGGGGCGTTTCCTGCTCGACCTGATGCAGCGCACCGCGCTCGACATTGTCGATGCCTATTTCGACAGCGAATTGCTGAAGCTGCACATCGTCCGCATGGTCACCGAAAACCTGCAAATGCCCGACGAGCTGGGCACCGGCATGGGCGCTTTTGTGATGCCGGGGATCGTTCATACCTATGGCTGCTCGATGCCCAAGGGCGGGTCGGGCGAGTTGTCGAAGGCCCTGGTGCGCGCGATCGAACATTTCGGCGGCGAGGTGCGCTGCAATGCCGAGGTGCGCCGCGTGATCGTGCAATCGGGCCGAGCGGTCGGGTTGGAGCTGCTGGACGGCGAGCAATTCATGGCTAAGGACGGCGTGATCGGCGCCATCCACCCGCATGTGCTGCGCAAATTCGTGGCTGAAACGCCGGAACCCGTGCTGCAACGCGCCGAGCGGGTGACGCAATCGACCTTCTCGATCAACCTGACGCATATGACGCTGAAGGAGCGGTTGAAGCTGAAGGTTGGCAATGATTGCAACGCGATGATGACCGAGCTGATGGATTTCTACACCATGCGCGACATGCTGCTGGAATATGACAAGCTGCGGCGCGGCGAGGTCAGTGCGCGGCTGATCGCCGGCGGCGACAACACCATATTCGACCCATCCCGCGCGCCCGAAGGGGCGGGGGTGTTCTACGGCGTCAACTTCGCGCCTTATAATCTCTATCCCGGCGGGCCGCAAAGCTGGGACGCACGCAAGGAGGAGATCGCCGATAAGGCGCTGGCACAATACCGCAAATTCTATGCGAACCTTGACGACAACAACATCACCGGGCGTCTGATCCGATCCCCCGTCGATCACGAACGCGACAGTCCGGCCAGCTTCCTCAAGGGTGACATCCACGGCTGCGCGCCGTTCTTCTATCAATCCGTCGGCCACCGCCCGACCCCCGATCTGGGCAGTCTGCGCGTGCCGGAGATAGAGGGTATGTATCTGGTCGGCCCCTTCATGCACCCCGGCGGCGGGGTTTTCGGCGCCGGCCGCGCCACCGCGATTCAGATGATGGATGATCTGGGGATCGATTATGACAAGGTATGCGGGGGGGCAGTGTGATGACGAACAAAAAACCGCCGCAGATGCGCGTATTGGACGGCGCCGGTAAGGAACTGATGACCGTCCGCAAAATTGAGCGCGACGGCAATGATCTGGTGATCCGTGGCAAGATATTCGGCGCGATGCCGATGGTCGCGAAACTGACCCCCGCCGAGGCACGTGCGGCGCTCAAGCTGCTGAATGCCAAGACGGTCTGGTTCCTGCTGACCCTGTTGTTTCGTAAATAGGCCTGTTCCGCAGGCAAACCATCGACAAAGCCGTTACCACCAAACCCAAGCAATAGGTTTCCCCGTGGAGGCCGCGCGCGTCATAAGGCGTCCATAGTTGCCATGGGGAATTTATGAACGTCTTGGGTGTTGAAAGCGTCGTGTTCGGGGTCAGCGATCTGGCCGAACACACCAAATTCTGGACCGATTTCGGTCTGCCGGTGGAGCGCTCCAACGCGGCAGAGGCGGTGTTTCGCTTGGCGTCAGGCAGCCGGGTGGTGCTCTATGCCCACGGCGACGCGCGCCTGCCCTCGCCCGATCCCTTCCCCGGCGACGGCGTGAAGGAAACCGTGTGGGGTGTTGAAAGCGCCGCCGCCGTGGCCGATGTCGCTGCGCGCCTGGCCGCAGAGGGCATCTCCGTCCGCCACGACGCCGACGGCACCATCCACGCCGTTTGCCCCGACGGCCAGCCCATCGCGGTGCGGGTCTGGGCGAAGCAGCAGGTGGTGTCAGAGGTCAGCCCTGTCAACACCCCCGCCTCCTATCCGCGGTTCAACCAGCACCGCATCTGGCGGCAGCGCGCGATCCCCAAGACGATCAACCACGTCGTATTCTTCAGCCCCGATTACGTCGCCAGCTTCGAATTTTACGAACGCGTTCTGGGCTTCCGTTATGCGGACCACTCAAAGGGCGTCGGCATTTTCGCCCGCGCCGGGGGGACGTTTGAGCATCACTCGATCTTTTGGGTAAACTGCGATCTGCCCATCGCGCCCGATCATTTCAAATTCATGCACATCGCCTTTGGCATGGACGACATCGACGAGGTCATGCTCGGCGCCAATATCATGGAGGCCAAGGGCTGGAAAAACGCCAGCATGAACGCTAGCGGCGGCATCTCGCGGCACCGGATTTCCAGCGCGATCTATTATTACTGCGACATTCCGGGCCACGCTGGCGAGGCCGAATACCACGCCGACACCGACTATCTGGACGACAATTGGGTGCCGCGCGCGTGGGATTTCCGTTTCGGCTCGCTGCTGTGGGCAAATAGCGCGCCGCCGATTTTTCGGGGGGACGACATTCCGTGGGACATGACGTTTGATGCGGATCGCAAGAGTTTTGAGCCTTACCGGAAGGGGTAAGGTCTTTGCGGCTCAATCCGCTTCTTCGACGAACTCGATCAAATTGCCGGCGCAGTCGCGGATGAAGCAACCCTTGCCAAAGGCCTCACGCACCACAAAGGCGACGTCCACGTTCTTGGCCGCCATTTCACCGAGGAAGCCTTCCAGATCGGCCACGCGAAAGGCGACGTGTTTGTTGCCATGGGTGCGCAGGTCGGCGGGGGGGTGGCGGCGGTCTTCGGGCAGCGCGCTCGCGCCTTCCACCTCGAAAATCTCGAACCGCAGTGCGCCCTTCTTGACCATCGCGGCGTGGGCGCGGGCGGGCTCAATGTAGAATCGTTTTTCGAGCCGGAAGCCCAGCACGCGTTCATACCACTCCAGCGCAGCCTCCAGGCTCGGCACCGAGACGCCGCCGTGGTGAAAGGTGAAATCGGCCATTACTTCTGCCCCGCAAAGGTCGCCGCGCACCAATCGGCGATATAGTCGCGCATGCCGGTGCCATTGTCGGCGCCGCAATGTTCGACCTCATAGTCGGCCTTGGTGAACATCCGCAGGTGGCGGGCGGGCGAATTTACCGCCTGATCATAGGAGCGCTGGGCGTTGAAGGCGGGGATCTGCCGGTCATTCTTGCCGTGGGTGATGCAGAAGGGCACGCGGATTTTTTCGACTTGCCCGTCCAAAGTGATCTGGTCGGCATAGGTCAGAAACTTGTCGCGGTCCTCGAAACCGAACACCCACAACACATGGTCCCAGTAATGCGGGACGGGGTTTTCGCCCTCGTTGGATACGCGCTCGCGCTGGCGTTTGCCCCAGACATGGTTGGCACCCATGACGGCGCACAGCGCGTAACGCGGGTCGTTGGCGGCGATGCGCGGCGCGTGATATCCGCCGAAGGACAGGCCAAAGATGCCAATTTTATCGGGGATCACATCCTTGCGGGTCAGCAGATAATCAAAGGCGGGGCTGCCCCAGCGCTCGGCGTCATAGACGGCGGGCAGGCCGCGTTTGCGGATCGCCTCGCCGGTGCCGGGCTGGTCGAGGAACAGGGTATTCATCCCGCGTTCCAGATTCGACTGGCCGTGGCCCGCCATATTGACCTGTTCCTTCATCGAATCGAGCCCGTTGACCGAGACGAGGCAAGGACGCGGCGTGCCGCTGCCATCATGGACAAAGATCGCGGTATAGGCGCTGCCCTGATAGGGGATCTCGACCTTGTCGACATGCAAGCCCCGTAGCGCAGAGCCCTTGTGGTACAGTTCCAGCCCGCGGTCATAGGCGGCCCAGCGGGGCGCATAATCGCGGCTCTGCATGCGTTCGGCGGCGAGGTAATACCCGCTGGCGCGCAGATATTTGGTGCCCGCTGACAGGCGATACCCCAGCGCCAGATCGGCGTCGGCGTTCTTGGCCACCTGGTCCGCGACCGCGATCCAGCTGTCGAACATCAGTGCGGAGCCCGCGTCGGCGCCCGCCTTGGCGGCCTCGCGGATCGGGCGGCAGGCCTCGTCGATCTCGCCATGATTGCCGCCGCAGACCAGCGCCAGATTGGTCGCCAGGTTCCATACATAATTGCCGGGGAAGGGTTCAAACATGGGGTTTCCTATTCTGCGGTCCAGCCGCCATCGACCAGCAGCGATGTGCCCGTCACCAGCGCCGATGCGTCACAGGCGAGGTAGAGTACCGCGCCCATCAGGTCCTCTGGCCGGCCAATACGGCCCAGCTTGATCTTGGCCAGCACGGCGTCACGGAAGGCGGCGTCTTCAAAAAACGGCTGGGTCATCGGGGTTTCGATAAAGGTCGGCGCGATGGTGTTGCTGCGGATGCCGTGGGGGGCAAGGTCCAGCGCGAAGGCCTTGTTCATCCCCTCGACCGCCCATTTCGACGCGCAATAGAGGCTGCGGCGCGGGCCTCCGACATGGCCCATCTGGCTGCCCATATGGATCAGGCTGCCCTTGATGCTTTCGGCCAGCATGGCGCGGGCGGCACCTTGGGCGACGAAAAACGCCGATTTGACATTGAGGCCCAGCACCGCGTCATAGTCGTCCTCGGTGACGTCGGTCATCGGTTTGGGGCGGTTGGTGCCCGCGTTGTTGACCAGAATGTGAAAGGCGGGGTGGCCGGTGAAGAAAGCCTCCACCGCGCCCAGATCGCTGACATCCAGCACCGCCGCGTCAGCTTTTCCGCCCTCCGCGACAATCGCGGCGGCGGCGTCCTCGATCTCGGTAGCGGTGCGGGCGGCCAAGGTCACATGCGCGCCCGCCTGTGCCAGCGCCGCCGCACAGGCGAGGCCGATGCCCCGTCCCGCGCCCGTCACCAAGGCCCGCCTGCCATCGAGGCGAAAGCTGGGGGTGCTTGGCAGGATCATGCTTTGGTCAGCGCCGATGGCTCGGCCTGACCGGCATAGGGGACGTTGCGGAGACCATAACGGCGCACCCGGATGTTGGCCTGCTCGCCGTGGCCCGCAAAGCCTTCCAGAGCGCACAAACGGCTGCAATATTCGCCGATCAGCGCCGATGCGTCGTCACTGGTGACGCGCTGATAGGTGCAGGTTTTCAGGAACTTGCCGACCCACAAGCCCCCGGTATAACGCGCGGCCTTCTTGGTGGGCAGGGTGTGGTTGGTGCCGATCACCTTGTCGCCATAGGCCACATTGGTCCGCGCGCCCAGAAACAGCGCGCCGTAATTGGTCATGTTGCGCAGGAAATAATCGGGGTCGGCGGTCATCACCTGAACGTGCTCGGATGCGATCTGGTCGGCGATTTGCACCATTTCTTCATATGAATCGGCCACAATCACCTCGCCGAAATTCTCCCACGCGAGCCGCGCGTGTTTGGCGGTGGGCAGGATTTGTAGCAGGCGCTTGATCTCGGCCATGGTGGCACGGGCGAAGTTTTCAGAATTGGTCAGCAGCACGCCGGGGCTGTCGGGGCCATGCTCGACCTGCCCCAGAATGTCGGTCGCGGCGAGTTCGGGGTCGCAGCCGACCTCGTCCGCGATGATCAGCGTTTCGGTGGGGCCGGCGAACAGATCGATGCCGACGCGGCCAAACAGCTGCCGCTTGGCCTCGGCCACAAAGGCGTTGCCGGGGCCGACCAATATATCGACGGGGGCAATGCTGGCGGTGCCTATCGCCATCGCGCCAATCGCCTGAATTCCGCCCAGCGCATAGATCTCGTCCGCGCCGCCCAGGGCCTGCGCGGCGACGATGGCGCGCGCGGGTTTGCCCTCGAACGGCGGGGCGCAGGTGACGACGCGCTTGACGCCGGCGACCTTGGCGGTGATCACGCTCATATGCGCGCCGGCCAGCAGTGGATATTTGCCACCGGGCACATAGCAACCCGCCGCGTTCACCGGCACGTTCTTATGACCCAGCACCACGCCCGGCAGCGTTTCTACCTCGACATCCTGCATGCTGGCGCGCTGGATCTGGGCGAAATTCTTCACCTGTGCCTGCGCGAATTCGATGTCCTTGCGCTCTTGGGGGCTCAAGCTTTCCACGCAGGCGTCGATTTCGGATTGCGACAGGCGGTAGTCCGCGCGGTCCCAACCGTCGAATTTGATGCTCATATCGCGAACCGCCGCATCGCCGCGGGTTTCGATATCGGCCAGCGCCGCCTCGACGATATCGCGCACCTTGCGGTCTGCGTCCGCCTTTGCTTGCGCTGTTGCGCCGCGTTTCAGCCACTGAGCCATGTCTTGTCCTTGTGATTGCTTTGAGGGGGCTGTGGCATGGCGCCCCCACGCGGACCATCGCATCTTATCGATGGCTGACCTTCGGTGTTACGCGATTGTTGATGGCGCGCACGCGAGTTAGGTTCGCTGCAATAGGGAGAATTGCGAAATGCGGCTTGCCACATTGCAGGATGGTACGAGGGACGGCCGGCTAGTGGTGGTGTCACCAGATGGGGGCCATTCGGCGGCGGCGCCGATGCCGACATTGCAGGCCGCGCTGGAAAACTGGGCGGAGGTCGCCCCCGTGCTGGCGGCGATCAGCCATTTTCCCGATGCGTTGGACCCGGCGCAGATCCTCGCGCCCTTGCCGCGCGCATGGCAGTGGCTCGATGGTTCGGTGTACCCCAGCCACGGCGCCTTGATGGACAAGGCGCTGAACATCACGCCCTTCAAGCCCGATTGGCCGCCGATGTATCAGGGCGTTTCGGACACATTTTACTCAGCCCTGGCCGATGTTCCGATGGCCGACGAAGCACTGGGCATCGATTTCGAGGGCGAGTTCGGCATTATCACCGACGCCGTGCCGATGGGCGTGACGCCGGCACAGGCGGCCAAGCATATCCGCCTGATCGTCCAGATCAACGACTGGTCCTTGCGCAAACTGGCGGGGCCGGAAATGAGGTCGGGCTTTGGCTGGATACAGGCCAAGCCCCCCTGCGGCATGGCGCCTTTTGCGATCACCCCCGACGAATTGGGCGATTACTGGCGAAGCGCGCGCCCCGCGCTGCATTTGGCGGTGGATCTCAACGGGCAGCGCTTCGGCAATGCTTACGGCGAGCCGATGGCTTACGGCTTTGACGATCTGGTGGCCCATGCCGCGCGCACCCGCAATCTGGTGGCGGGGACGGTGATCGGTTCGGGCACGGTGTCGAACGAAAACTACCGCGAAGTCGGCTCCTCCTGCATCGCCGAGCGGCGCGGGATCGAGATCGTCGACCACGGCGAGCCCCGCACCGAATTCATGAAATACGGCGACCGGGTGCGCATGGAGGCGCATTTGCCCGATGGCCGCGCGCCCTTTGGGGCCATTGAACAAAGGGTAGTGAAACCATGAGCGAATTGTCAGACAGCGGCTTGCCAGCCGTCCAGCGCGTCGTCACCGGGCACGACGCCAAGGGCCGCGCCATTTTCAAATCCGAGGATGTCTCGCCGACCAAAATGATCCCATCGGGCGATGCTAGTTTCCTGAAAATCTGGGCCACCGAAACGGTGCCGGCGGACTTAAATGACGAGCGCGACGGGCGTGATCTGCCCACTGGCCTGACGCTGGAGGGCGGCAGCGTGATCCGCATCGTCGATATGCTGCCCGGCAAGGAAAGCCCGATGCACCGCACCAACAGCATCGATTACGGCATCATCCTGAAGGGCGAAATCGAGCTGGAGCTGGACGACGGCGCCAGGAGGACGGTGCGCGAGGGCGGCATTATCATCCAGCGCGGCACCAACCATCTGTGGCGCAACACCACCGACACAGTGTGCCGCATCGCCTTTATCCTGATCGAGGCGCCCGCCTATTTGCACGATGGAAAGCCGCTCGATGAAATGAAGCCCGAGGATGTCCACTGATATGCGTATGCTTGCGGCGGCTCTCACCTTGTGCCTTGCAGGAGCTGCCATCGCGGGCGGCCCGTTTCACGACACCCCCGCCGGCCCGCGGGCGCTGCCGGGGGATAATCTGCCGCCGTTCGGCATGCTGGATGATGGGGGGCGTCTGCCGCCTCCGCCGCCTCTGCCGCTGGGGTTGGGCGCGCCACCGGCTAGCGTCATACCCGGCCCCACCATGGCACAGGCGACCCGCATGGCGCGCGCGGCCGTGTTGGCGTGTGCGCGCGGCGGTTTTCACGTCGGCGCGGCGGTGGTGGACAGCGAAGGCCATATGCGCAGCCTGCTGGAGGGTGACGGTGCCGACGGCAGCCACGGCTTCGTCGCCATGCGTAAGGCCGAGGCGGCGCTGGCCTTTGCCCGGCCCAGTTCGCAAGTGGGCGCCTTGGTCGCCGCCACCCCGGCGCTGATAGCCAAGGTCACCCCCGCCATGTTCGTCGAGGGCGGCGCCCTGCCGATCCGGCGCGGCGGCAAAGTGATCGGCGCGATCGGCGTTTCGGGCGCGGCGGGTTCGCCCATCGGCCGGCAGGATGAAATCTGCGCAGCGGCGGGGCTGCGGGCGCTGTGAAACGTAAAACATGAACCCGGCGTTTGATCTGACCGGCAAAGCAGCGCTGGTCACCGGCTCGACGCGGGGGATCGGGCTGGCGATTGCGCAGGGGATGATCGCGGCGGGCGCGCAGGTGGTGATCTCCAGCGAGGATGCCGCCGATACCGCGCGCATCGCCGCCGAGCTGGGTCAGCCCGGCATTGCCTGCGATGTGGCAGATGATGCAGGTCTGGCGCGACTGGTGGAGGGCGCGGTGGCGACGCTGGGCGGGCTGGATATTCTGGTCTGCAACGCCGGTATCACTGGCCAGCCCGGCCCGCTCGCCGATATGGATATGGGCGATTATGCCCGCGTGATGGCGATCAATTTGCGGTCGCAAGTGGTGCTGTGCAATCGCGCGCTGCCACATATCGCGGCGCAAGGCGGCGGCGCGGTGATCCTGATATCCAGCCTGTCGGGCCTGCGCGGCAATGGGGCGATCAATGCCTATGCGCTGGCCAAGGCGGGGGTGGCGCAATTGGCGCGCAATCTGGCGGTGGAGTGGGGGCCGCGCGCGGTGCGGGTTAATGCCATCTCGCCGGGATTTATCGCCACCCAATTGTCGCGGCCCTTGCTGGATAATGCGACGTTCATGGCGCGGCGGATGGCGGCAACGCCCCTGCGCCGGCCCGGCACACCAGAGGAAGTTGCTGGCTGCGCGGTGTTTTTGGCCTCAAACGCTGGCGGGTTTGTCACCGGGCACAACCTCGTGGTTGACGGGGGAAGTTTGATCACAGACGGCAGTTGACCACTATCTGCATGCGCAGGGTGATATGTGATAGTGCAATATTTGATTGTATACATACAGTCAAAAATGCCTTTCTGAATTTATCCATATGGCTGCAAGTGCACACAGTTGTTCCCTTCTTCCTAAACACTGTGGGGACTGTAGGGCGGGAGGAAGCGCAAGTTTGCTCCTGCCGCTTCGATGAGAACCTGGACCGATGCGCGCTTGTGGCCCGGCAATCAGTTCCCGGGTGAGCGCCTGTGGCGCAGCACCACACAGGGCAGGAAATTGTCCGACGCGCGCGCCAGCGCCTGCAACTCGGCACGTTCAAGAGCTGGCAATTGGCGGGAAAACTGCGGATCGGCAAGCCGAAGGCCGATTTGATCAACGATCCGCTGATGCCCAGCCGCCTGATAGGTCTGCGCGACCTGATCCAAACCCGACATGCCTAGGCGGTCATAAGCAGCGGTCAGGGTGCTCATCCGCCTTTGGGTATATGGGGCCGAAGAAAAGATCCGCATCGTGCTTGAAGGCCTGCGCGGTGACGACAGCATCGCCGAGGTCTGCCGCAAGGAAGGCATTGCGCAGAGCCTATATTACGCCTGGTCGAAGGATTTCATGG
>Ga0316222_1000824_pt1 | contig 43552 bp, 43 predicted proteins | sample TBH18011metaG_FD_206008 | JGI IMG/M metagenome (GOLD analysis project Ga0316222, IMG submission 206008) | Freshwater microbial communities from Trout Bog Lake, Wisconsin, USA - TBH18011 | ecosystem: Environmental > Aquatic > Freshwater > Lake > Hypolimnion/Profundal zone | place: USA: Wisconsin... | reverse complement strand
AGCAGAATTGGTCAGCCTTGTTGCCGCGTAAAGGCCGGGCAACAAAAAATCGGCCACCATCAAGATCAAGCAGGCGAAGCGGCGGCAGGTTTGGGCAGGCGCCAATATTTCAGCGCCACGACCGCCATCAGCGACAAATTGGTGCATAGCAGCATGATCACACCAATCCAGCCGAAATTATGCCAGACCGGACCTGGCAGGAAGGAGCCGAGTGCTCCGCCGATATAGTAGATCGTGACATACAAGCCCACCGCCGATGAGCGCGCATGCGGCACGATGGCGCCGATGAAGCCGAGCGAGAGCGCCTGGATCATCAGGAAGCCCGCCGTTGAGAATGCCAGCCCGGTGATCACCATCGGCAGCGAACCCGACAGCGTGAACAGCAAGCCGATGATCGCGCAGCCAATGGAGAGCATCAGCGCCGGGATGCGACCGATCCGCACAGCAACCCGGGTGGAGAGCGGGGCAGAGACCATCGCCAGCAGATAGACGGCGAAGATCGATCCCACCTTGGTCGGCGAGAGTGAGAAAGGCGGCTCGGCGAGGCGGAAATTGACGAAGGTGAAACTCGCCACCATGGAGAACAGCATGCCGAAGCCGATGCAGCAGGTGGCCAGCAGGCGGCCATTGCGCAAATGTTCACGATAGGCGCGCAACGTGCCGCTGAAGCCTCCGGCGACAGGGCGGAAATTCCGCTCCTTCGGCAAGGCCCACACGACGAACAGCGCGCAGACGAGTGTGATCGCGGCAATGGCAAGGAAGGCCATGCGCCAGCCAAAGTAGTCGGCCATCACGCCACCAAACAGCCGTCCCGAAAAGCCGCCCAGAATGGTGCCGGAGGAGTAAATGCCAGAGGTCTTGACCGCCTGCGGTCCACTGCATTCATCGGCAATATAGGCCACCGTGACGGTGAAGATGAACGGCAACAACGCGCCCTGCACCGTCCGCCATAACAGCAATTCCCCCAGCGAGCCGGATTGCGCCACCAACAGAGTCGTGCAGGTCAGCGCGAACGTCGCCGGCACGATGATGCGCTTGCGGCCAAGGCGGTCGGAAATCGCCCCGGCAATCGGTGCCACGGTGGAGACGGCGAGCAAGCTGACCGTCACGGACAGCCCGATCAAAGTCGGCGTGGTGTTGAGGTTCTTGGCCAGCAATTGCAGAAAAGCTTGCGGCACATAGAGATTGAAGAAGTTGAGGAAGCCGGCCACGAACACGCTGAGTGTGCGCAGCATTTCACGATCGGTCTTCATGGTGCCCCCATGATGGCGCGGCATGCGGCAGGCAGCACGATGGGCTTCGGCTTGGGCGCAGGTCCGGTGGGTTTTGCTGCGGGTTTGTCGAGTTGGTCGAACCACCAGGTCAACGAGGCGTCGCAGCCATCGCCTTCCGGCGGTGGTGCCTGATCGACGCATTCGGTCTGCCCGGCGGGGCATTTGAAATGCAGATGCATATGCGTCGCGTGGCCATACCAGGGGCGAACGCGCCGCAGCCAGCTGCGATCGCCCGTGACCTGTTGGCACAATTGCTTTTTGATCGCCGGGTTGACCAGCACGCGGTCAATCCCCGGCTCAGTGGCGGCGAGATGGATGAGGGTGACGTGCTCAGGCCGCCAGATCGCCAAATCCACGCCGCGGCCATCAGGGCGGACGAGGGTGTGCGGTTCGATGTTCTCACGCTGGGCGATGGGCAGCACCGGATGTGGACCCGCGACATCAAGCCAGACATCGGCATCCACCCCGCGCTGATGGCTGGCATGAATGCCCAGCAGCGGGCCGCCGCGCGGCAGTGAGATGTCGTTCATATAAAGGTCTGGCAGGCCTGCCGCCTGCGCTCGTTTGGCGAGATCTTGCAAGGCGGCGATGACGGTGGGGTGGCCCCAGAAGGTGGAGCGAGAGATGCGGATGGTCTGCATGCCGGGGGCGGTGTCGGGCAGGCGCACGGCCCCGGCGATGCAGCCGGCGGAATCGGCACCGATGATGCGCGGCGCGCCGGGATAGGGGGTGGAGGGGCTTTGCGCTGCCGCCGGTGTGGCGATCAGCAGAATAGCCGTCAGAATGACCCAGATGCGCTTCATTCGCCCCCCGGCGCCTCGGACATCCCGCGGCTAGGAGAAGACCAGCCGCCGCGACAGACCGAAATTCGCGAACATGCCCACAATGGCCCCGGCGGCAACAGCGAGGATAGGCCTGTCTCTGCAAAGCTCACTTGCATAGATAAGCGCAAAATACGCACCGCGGTTGAGCGCGAAGCCAATCAGGTTCACCGCCAGGAAGCGCACCCATTGTGATCCGGCGCTGCGGTTGCCGCTGGTCTCACGGAAGGTCCAAAGCCGGTTGATCAACCAATTGAAGCTCGCCGCCACCGGGTAGGCGAGGGCGCCGGCACCATATAGCCCCAGCCATCCCCGCGTGCCGTAGACCACAGCGGTATCGACGACAAAGCCCAATCCGCCCACCACGCCAAAGCGCAGGAATTGCAGGAATGTGGCGCGGTGCTCGGGGCGGAGGGTCAGCATGATGGGGCCTGTTCAGGCGGGAATGGGAATGCGGACTGCTGTGCTGGGAACGTCTATTTTGGACAAAAGAGCAACATGCCAGATCGGGCAAAAGGAATACCCACTCAGGCTCTGCTGAAGCTGAATGTCCGCTGCAATGCCTTGCCGCAGACCAATCACGCCGACGGCAGATCAGTTCAATGTACCACGGCAGGCCCCGATAGCCGGGAAAGCCGGGATTGAACCCCTCGCTCTAGAGTGATGAGCATCCTCAGCATATCGGCCACCAATTGCGGCCCCACAAACAGCAAGAGTAAAAAACCCAACACAGCAAATTCGACTGCAACCACGGCACCAAAGAGTGGGTTGGCTGCGAATGCCGATATTCCAAAGAGTTCCGCCACGCGCTGCTCATCGCTGTTTTGCTGATGCAGTTCCTGGGTTTGCCGTTTTGCCATCATGTAAAATGGCATGAACACGGCAACCAGTGGCAGAACGAGCGCCACAAAAAACATCACCCAGCCATTGAAGGCATTGTCCAGATAGAAGCGGATTTGATCTGCACGGGCGGCGGGAAGATCAGAGGACAGTATATGCTCGCCCAGTTCAGCCATTTTCAACCGAACCGGCTGCACCACGAACGCCATACGCCGCAAAATCAACGCATAGATCACAACGCTCACGGTTATGATCGCAAGACCCTGCAACAGCTGAAGCATGTGCTCGTTCATAATTCCAACCTCGGTTGGGGAGTAGGTGCGCTGGCCGCTCTCTTTGAATCAAACTCAGAGCGGAGCCTTGCCGTTGGCCCGGCCACGAAAACCCTCATCACCACGATGACAAATACCAAGCATAGCGCGACTGTAAGTGGCACCGTTAGCAAAAACACCATGGGGGACTCGCGCGCAAACGACAGGGCCACGATGACCGCGTCAGCGTAGGTCGCTCCCATATGCTCGTTCGTCATGCGCCCAATGTGGCAGATCTGCACGCACAATCAATCCCGCTTGCCCTGATCGACCTCAGCCTGTCATCGTGATGGTGCAACAATGCGGGAGATTAGCCGTGAAACGTCGCGATTTTCTGGCCACCGGTGCCGCCCTTGGAGCCTCGCTCGCTGCCCCTGCCACTGTGCGCGCCCAGAGCAGCACCACGCTGAAATTCATCCCACAATCGGATTTGAGCATCATCGATCCGCATTGGACCACCGCCTATGTGACGCGCAATCACGGCTATCTCGTCTTCGACACGCTCTATGGCCAGAACAGCCACTTCGCCGCCAGCCCGCAGATGGTGGCGGGCCACCGGATCGAGAATGACGGCAAGTTGTGGAACCTCACGTTGCGGGATGGGCTGAAATGGCATGACGGCACGCCGGTGCTCGCCCGTGACTGTGTGGCCTCCATCCGCCGCTGGGCCAAGCGTGATGCGTTCGGCGATGCGTTGATGAAGGCCACTGACGAACTCTCCGCCCCGGATGACAAAACCATCCGCTTCCGTCTCAACAAGCTGTTTCCGCTCTTGCCGGACGCCCTCGGCAAATCGCCGCCGGTGATGCCGGCGATGATGCCGGAGCGGCTGGCCAATACCGATGCCTTCACCGCCGTGCAGGAAATGGTCGGCTCCGGCCCTTACAAATTCGTCGCCAATGAGCGCGTCCCCGGTGCCAAAGTGGTCTATGCGCGCAACGAGGCCTATGTGCCGCGTGCCGATGGCACGACCGATTGGACATCCGGCCCCAAGATCGCGCATTTCGACCGGGTGGAATGGACCACCATCCCCGACCCCGCCACGGCGGCGGCTGCCTTGCAGTCGGGTGAGCAGGATTGGTGGGATTACGCTTCGGCTGACCTGCTGCCGCTGCTGCGCAAGGCACGTGGCGTGAAAGTGGCAGTACAGGATCCGTCGGGCCAGATCGCCATCATGCGGATGAACCACCTGCAGCCGCCCTTCAACAACCCGGCCATTCGCCGTGCGGTGCTGGGGGCGATTGAACAGTCGGACGTGATGCAGGCCATTGTGGGCACGGATCCCTCGCTGTGGAAGGATGGCGTGGGTGTGTTCTGCCCCGGCACACCGTTCGCCTCCTCGGTGGGGATGGAGGCGCTGACCTCCAAACGCGATTACGCCAAGGTCAAGGCTGATCTGAAGGCGGCGGGCTATAATGGCGAGAAGGTGGTGGTGCTGGTGGCGTCGGACTTCCCGACGTTGAAGGCGATGACCGATGTGGGGGTGGATTTCCTGCAAAAAGCCGGGCTGAACGTGGAGTATCAGGCGATGGATTGGGGCACGGTGCTCAAGCGCCGCGCCAGCAAAGACCCGATCGACAAAGGCGGCTGGAACGTCTTCTTCACCGCTTGGGCCGGCACGGACATGCTCAACCCGGCGGGGCATTTGTCGCTGCGGGGCAATGGCGAACCGGGCTGGTTCGGCTGGCCGACGAGCCCGGAGATTGAACGCCTGCGCAATGCGTGGTTCGACGCGCCGGACATCGCAACCCAAAAGAAACTGTGTGAGGACATTCAGAAGCAGGTGTTCGTAGACGTGCCTTATGTGCCGCTTGGGCAGTATTTGCAGGCGACCGCATATCGGGATTCGCTCACCGGGGTGAATAACGGATTTGCGATGTTCTGGAATGTAAGGCGGGTTTAAAAAATATCGTCATTGCGAGCGCATCTTGGCAATCCATAAGGGTTGCCAAGATGCGCTCGCAATGACGTATTATTTAGCTTGTTGAGCGTGCCAGCAATTTCTTCGCCGCCTCGAACGCCATCTCCACGCTCAACCCCGCCATCGTCTTATCCATCGACAGCACCGGGGCAGCACAGCGTCCTGACGGGCCGTATTCGTCCGATGGCGTCGGGCCGAACAGGCCGAGGGTGGGGGTGCCGCTGGCAGCGCCGATATGCATCAAGCCTGAATCATTGCCGATAAAGATCGCGCAGCGCGCCATGCAGGCTGCTACTTCCGGCAGTGACAGCTTGCCCACCAGATCAATCGCCCCCGGCAAGGCCGCCAGCACCGGGGCGGCAAGCGCTGCTTCCTTCTCACCCGGTCCGGCGAAGATGGCGAACCGCGCCCCCGGCAGCGTCTCGGTGGCCAGGCGCTGCGCCAGTTCAACAAAGCGTTCCGGTGCCCAGGTTTTCGGCCCCCAATTGGAGGTCGGCCCCAGCCCGATGATCGGCCCACCCTCCGGCAATAATTCAGCGGCAAGGCGTCGATCCGGCTCGGCCGTCCAGACGACGGGGAGCGGCGGTGGGCTGAGGCGGAGCAGGCGGCCGAGTTGCGCGGTCTTGTGGCCGCCACTCTTGCGCATCACCACACGTGACAATGTGGGCACCAGATAGGCCAGCGCCGAGGCGCGGATATCGACCACCAAGCCCCACCAATGCCGCACCGCGAACCACCACAACGGCAGCCAATGCAGACCGAAGCGGCGCTTTTCAACCACGATGATGCGCTCGCAATGGGGCATGCGGGCGAACACCTCCTCGGCCACCGGCCCGGTGACGACGGTGAAGCGTGCCTCGGGGTATTGCCGCAGCAGGTGATCGATCAGTCCGGTGCAGAGAACGGCATCACCGATACGGCTGGAGGCGACGAAGAGAATGCGCATGCTACAGCCGATACCATGCCTCTGTTGCGCTGCCGAGGGGCAAGCTTGTAAGCCAGTTGCAACATGGAGTTCTGAGCATGTGCGGTATAGCGGGGGTGATGACACGCAACGGCAGCGCGCCAGACTCGGCGATGCTCAACCAGATGCAGTCCGCCATCGCCCATCGCGGCCCGGATGGCTTCGGTCGGCTGGTGCGTGACGATGTGGCGTTGATCCAGGTGCGGCTGGCCATCGTCGATCTGACCACTGGCGACCAGCCGCTCTTCGGCATCTCCAATGACCGTCAGACCGGCACCGCGCTGGTGGGCAATGGCGAGATCTACAACAATCCGGATCTGCGTGCCGCGATGCCGCAGGCGGGGTTTCGCACGCGCTCGGATTGCGAGCCGCCGGTGTTTCTCTATGACACGCTCGGCACCGCGTTCGCGGACCGGCTGCGTGGTATGTTTGCCTTGGCCGTGCATGATCCGATTGCGCGGCGCTTGGTGCTGGTGCGCGACCCGTTCGGCATCAAGCCGCTCTATTATGCGGAAAATGCGGCGGCCTTCGCCTTCGCCTCCGAACCGCAATCACTGCTCGCCGCTGGCTTCGGCAGCCGCAATCCCTCGCATGCCCGCGTGGCGGAGTTGTTGCAGCTGAAATTCACCACCGGGGCGGAGACCATCTTTCCCGGCATTTATCGCGCTCTGCCCGGCGAGACGCTGGTGGTGGAACAAGGCCGCATCGTCGCCCGCCATCGCAGTCAGGCGCTGCCGGAGGGTGCCCCGCGCCCGATACGGCATGGCGATGCGTTGCAGCAATTGGATGACGTGCTGTCGAACTCGGTCAGCGCGCACCTGCAATCTGACGTGCCGTACGGCCTGTTCCTCTCCGGCGGCGTCGATTCGGCGGCGTTGCTGGCGTTGATGACCCGTCTGACCGGCAACCGCATTCAGGCGCTCACCGTTGGCTGGGCCGGAGCGGAGGGCGTGGATGAGACCGCAGAGGCGCGGCGATTGGCGCGGGCGATGGGGGCGGAGTGTGAGCGGTTGGAGATGGGGGAGGCGGATTTCTGGAACCTCGCCCCGCAAATCGCCGCCTGCATTGACGACCCGACGAGCGATGCCGCCGTGCTGCCGAGTTGGATGCTCGGCCGTGCCGCGCGGGCAGCCGGGCTGAAGGTGACGCTGTGTGGTGAGGGCGGTGACGAGTTGTTCGGCGGCTATGCCCGCTATCGCAAGCAACGTGCGCCGCTGAGTTGGTTTGCCCGCAAGCCGCGCTCGGCTGGGGTGTTTGGCCATGCCATCCCCGGCCTGACCGGCTGGCGCGACGGTCTGGCGGCGGCGGAGGCATCGGTCGGCGCTGTGCGCTCGGCGGTGCAGGCGGCGCAGTTTGTCGATTGTCAGGAATGGCTGCCCAATGATCTGCTGATCAAGCTCGACCGTACGCTGATGGTGCACGGGGTGGAGGGGCGCACGCCGTTCCTCGATCCGCTGGTGGCCGAATTCGCTTTCACCTTGCCAGACAGCGAGAAGGTCGGGCTGCGGCGCGGCAAGGTTTTGCTGCGCGAATGGCTGGAGGGGGCATTCCCGCAAGCTGGAGCCTGGGCGCGCAAGAAAGGGTTCAAGCCACCGGTGGGAGGCTGGATCGCCCGTCGCGGCAAGGCGCTCGCTGATCAGATTGCCATGCAACCCGGCGTGGCGCAGGTGGTGCCGAATGAGGTGGTGCAGGCGGTGATCGCCAATGCCGCCGAGGCCTCACAACCCGCCTGGAGCCTGCTGCATTACGCGCTGTGGCACTCGGTGCATGTGCTGGGCATCAGCGCTGAAGGGTCGATTGGCGAGGTGTTGGAGGAGGCCGTGCGGGTATAGAGCGGGATGATTTTGGCTTGAACCAATACCTCCCGTCATTGCAAGCGCAGCGCAGCAATTCACCTCCCTCACTGCACTTCAAAATTCGTCACGAAATCCTCCGGCGGGGTCGGCCCCCAGAGATAGAAGGCGTTATGGGCCTCCCAGGTTTTGGCTTCCCAATCCTGTGTCACCGGGATGTAGTCGATATCGGCGGAATACTCGGCGTAGCTGCCCCAGGGGTCGCGGATATAGTGGAAGTAGTTCGATCCCAGCACATGCCGCCCCAAACCCCAGCCTCTTGCATAGCCTGAATCGGCCATATGCATCGCACCGAGGCCGATCTGTTCAATGCCGCCCATATCCCATGACGAATGATGCAGCCCGGCACCGCCGCCGGTGGCGAAGGCTAGGATGTGGTGGTCGCTGCCGTGGATGCCGTGCATGAACGCCACGTCGCTGCCCGCCGCATCGGCCAGTTTCAGTCCGACAACCTGCTCATAGAAGCTGATCGCCTTCGCCGCAGAGCCGACGAAAGTGAGCATGTGGCTGAACCGCTTCGGCCGCACACTGGGCGCTGCCTCGCGTGAGACGGTGCCACGGTCGCCCTCGCCGCAGATCGGCACGGCGAAATCGGCCTTGTGGTTGCTGGAGGATTTCTCCGCCGCCCGAATTTCCCGCAATGCGCCATCAGGGTCGCGGAACCAGATGCCGTTGCTTTCAAAGCCCGCAGGCGCGTCGATGCGCTGCACGCCGAGCGACTGCAAATGGGCGGCGAAACGCGGCATGTCGTCTTCGAACGCGCCGAAGGAGACGTGATGCAACTGCTTCGTCGCCCCCTCCACAATCCGGCCCCAGCGATGCGGCTGGCCATGTGCGTAGAGCGACAACCCGCCTTCCTCCTCGCGCACGTCGAGGCCGAAATTGCGATAGAAATGCTCGGCCACTTTCAGATCGGGCACCACCAGCGCGAAATGGTCGATGGAATGCACACCGAGAGCACCGGGGCGACGAGTGGCCGCAACATGGCCGCGAATGGCTGTCATCGAGCGTCTGCCTTCCCTGTTATTTTTCTTACAGGGATTATGACGCCATGAAGCGATCAATGCGCAATGATCATTTGATCCGAAGTGCTGTGATCAATGCAACGAGGGGGAGCGCAGCGCCTTGGTGCGGTCGCCGGTGGTGACGCGCACCGTCAGCCGGTTGGTGCCACGCTTCAGGCGCAGTTTCACCTCCGCCCCCGGCGCGCCCGCCATCCAGAGTTGACGCCACAGGGCGGCCACTTCGCTGACTTCCTCATCATCGATGCCGAACACCTCATCGCCCACCTGCACGCCCGCCCGCTCTGCCGGCCCGCCTTCAGACAACCCGCCGATGACCAGCCCGCCCTCATTCTCCATCACGAACATCCCCAACCAGGGGCGGGGCGGGCGGCCGGAGCTGCCGGTGGTGAGCATGTTGCTGAGAATCGGCAGCAACAGATCAATCGGCACTGCCATGTTCATGTCAGCGCGCTGGCCGTTATCATCGCCTTGTTGCAGGATGAGCGAGCCGATGCCGACCAGCTTGCCCGCCGCGTCGAGCACCGCCGCACCGCTCCAGAACGGATGTGCCGGGGCGATGAACAGCGCCTCGTCGAGCAGATATTCCCAATAACCGGCGAATTCCTGCCGCCCAACCAGCCGCGTCTCCATCGCCCGCGCGAGCCCGCCGCCCGCCGCCATCACCAATTGATCACCCACGCCGAGGCCCGCCGAGCGGCCCAGTTCCAGGCCCGGCACGCCGAGCTTGCCCAAGGTGAGCACCAATCCGAAGCCGGTTGCCTGATCATACGCCAGCGTGTGACCCGCCACGGCGCGGCCATCATGTGACACCAGCCAGATCGTCTCCGCTTCGGTGATCAGATAGCCGATGGTCAGCACCAGCCCCTCCGGCGCACCCGGCGCGCGGATGACCACGCCGCTGCCAATCCGTTCGGTGCCGAGCGACTCGGCGGTGAACGCATCGGCGGGCACATTGGCGCGCAAGGCAACGACAGAGCGCAATGCAGTTTGCAGATCGAAGCGATATTCGCTCGGCTCCGGTTGCAGATTCAGCGGAATTTCCCAGTCAGGCTCAGACATTGTGGTGCTGGATCTCCTGGGCGTGGAAGCGATGACAGCATGGCCGATAACAGGCGGCCAACTTAAGTGCATGATGGCACACGATGTTCAGCGTGCAACACCAGCGGCTATGCAATTCCGTCAGGTGGCGAAATCTTGATAGCACGGCCATTGTACAATCTCCGAGTTGCCACCGTGATGTCTGAGACAGTCTGGAGAAGCCGATGAGTGATCCCAGCGACGGTCTGCCCTATCCTCAGCGATTTTGGGCGATCACGGCGCAGGCGTTGGTGATCACCATGTCGGTGCTCGACGGCTCGATTGCAAACATCGCCCTGCCGACAATTTCCGCCGAACTGCATGTCACCCCGGCGGAGAGTATTTGGGTGGTCAACGCCTATCAGCTTGCCATCACCGTCTCGCTGCTCTCCTTGGCGGCGTTGGGCGATATCGTGGGTTATAAGCGGATTTACACCTGGGGGGTGGTGATCTTCACTTTGGCCTCGCTGGGCTGCGCGCTGTCGAACAGCCTGGAGATGCTGGTGGCCTCGCGCGTCATTCAGGGCTTCGGGGCGGCGGGCTTGATGAGCGTGAACACCGCTTTGGTGCGCTTCATCTTCCCACGCGCGCAATTGGGGCGTGGGATGGGGATCAACAGCATGATCGTCGCCGTCTCAGCCGCCACTGGCCCGTCCTTGGCAGCGGCGATTTTGAGTATCGCGCCCTGGCCGTTTCTGTTCTTCATCAATGTGCCGGTGGGCATTGCCGCCTTCATCATGACCTCCTCCCTGCCGATGACGCCGCGTGCGCCGCATCGTTTCGACTGGATGGGTGCTGTGTTGAATGCGGCGATGTTCGGGCTGGGGATTGCAGCAGTGGACGGCTTCGGTCACGGCCAGCCCTGGCCGCAAGTGCTGGCCGAGACGGTGGCAGCGATTGTGGTGACATATGTGTTCGTCCGCTCGCAACGCGGCAAGGCGGTGCCGATTCTGCCGGTGGATCTGTTTGCTATCCCGGTGTTTTCACTCTCGGCGCTGACATCGGTGTGCTCCTTCATCGCCGCCACGATGGCGTTCGTCTCAATGCCCTTCCTGTTCCAGTCACGCGGGATGACCACCACCGAGATCGGCCTGCTGATCACGCCCTGGCCGGTGACGGCGGTGTTTGTCGCCCCCTTGGCGGGGCGGCTGGCAGACCGGATTTCGGCGGGCAAGATGGGCGGGGTGGGATTGGCGCTGTTCACCCTGGGGCTGTTGGCGATTGTGCTGGCCCCCGCACCGGTGAGTTGGCTGAACATGGCGTGGCGGATGTCGCTGTGCGGCGGCGGCTTCGCGCTGTTCCAGGCACCCAATAACCGCCAATTGATCGCCTCCACCCCGCGTGAACGCAGCGGGGCGGGCAGTGGGGTGCTCTCCAGCGCGCGACTGCTCGGCCAGACGCTGGGGGCCGCCTTGGTGGCGGTCAGCTTCGGCCTCACCGCGTCTCAGGGCGTGGGTGCTGGCGGCGTGTTGGCGATCTCAGCGGCGGTCGGCGTGTCGCTGTTGGCGATGGGGGTGAGTTTGGCGCGGTTGCGGGTGTGATCACACCGCGCTGACCACCATCTCCACCGTTCCACTCAACGACTCGCCCGGTGCGAGCACGACCATGCCGTTATCGGCCTCATTCATGTGGTTGAGCGCGTCATTGCGGTTGGACACCGGCTCCAACGCGAAGAACGGGCGATTGCGCGGGGTGTAGAACACCACATGGCGCAGCGGGGCACTGGCTGTCATGGTGAGTTTCTGCCCGCGTGAGGGCCAGATGATCTCGGCGTGGCCGTCCCAATCTGAGAAGCAATGATCGATATCCGCTTCGCCCAACGCGCGTTCGGTGCGGAAATCGAACTCCGGTGGCACCGGGGCTTTGTGGGTGGGGATTTTGTTAGTATCCGGCACCCAGACCGATTGCACCGGCAGATGCAGCCGTGTGGCGTCATCGCGCCAGAAGAACGGGTGAATGCCGATGGCGCAGGGCACCGGTTTGCTGTCGGTGTTGGTGATGCGCAACGTCATCGTCAGGGCGTTGGGCGACAACGCACATTCCTGCTCGGCCCGGAAGGCGAACGGCCAGAGATCACTCGGTTCGTAATCGAGGATCATCGCATGGCCCTCGCCACGCCAAGCGCGTTTCCAGGCAGATCCGTGAATCGCCCAGGGCTCGATCAGCGCGGGCAATTCATAGGTTTGGCCGTCCCAGCTAAACCGGCGATTGGCGATGCGGTTGGAGAACGGGAAGAGCGGATAGCACGCATGATCGCGCGACCCCTTCGCCTCCGGATTGGCAGCACGGAAGATCGGCTGACCCGCGATGGTCCAAGACACCACGGCACCGCCGGTTTCCGGCGCGAGGATAAGTTCGGCGTCGCCTGCGGTGATGCGCATGGAGGGTCTCCGGGGAAATTCAGTCGCTCAACTCAGCCAGACTCTCCGGTGTGTCGAAATCCCGCAACACCGAATCGCTCTCCTCCGCCACTTCGGCCACCGCCTCAGCATGCAGGCGCAGCAAAGTGCGGGCGCCGTGGTCGCCGGAGAGCTGCATCATCTCGTCCACATAGACGCGATCCCACAGCACCGGATTGCCGGGCTGGCCCTGATGCGTGGGCACGACGATGGTGCGGCCTTCATCTGGGTCATAGGCGGCGACGATGCGGCGCAAGGTGGCGGGTTCAACCAGCGGCATGTCGGCCAGTGCCACCAGCACGGCGGCGGCGTCTTCCGGCAGGGCGGCGAGGCCCGCTTTGAGGCTCTCGGCGATGCCGTCGGTGTGGCGCTCGGCATGCACGAAGCGGACGGAGCGACCGGCGAGGGCCGCGCGCACCTCATCCTCACGATGGCCGGTGACGACGAGGATGGTGGTGAAACCGGCCTCGATCAATTGATCCACACTGCGTGCCACCATCGCCCGCCCGTCGGCCCCGGTGATGAGCAGCTTGTGCTGTCCGCCCATCCGGCGCGAGGCACCGGCGGCGAGCACCACAGCAGCGACGCTGCGTTGTGCGGTGGCGCGCACGCGCGGCAGCGGGCGGCTTTCAGTGTCTTTCAGCAGACCGCCGACGCCCATGCGGGCGATCTCGACGCCCCCCACCGGCAGCCCCGCGAAGATGCGGGCGAGCACGAAATCGATGCCGTTCAGCTTCGGACTGCGCGCACAGCCGGGCAGCACGATGGCGTGGGTGTCGTCAATTCGCCCCATGCAGATCAAATTGCCCGGATCGACCGGCATACCGAAATGCACCACCTCACCACCTGCCGCCACGATGGCAGACGGGCCGATATCGTGGCGGTCCACCGTGGCGGAGGCGGCGGCGATCAGCAGCAACTCCGCGCCATTCTGCTGCAACTGACGCAAGGCGGCGGCGATGGCGTGGGTGTCGTGCGGGCAGCGCAGCGGGGCGAGCAATGTGCCGCCAAACCCTGCCACGCGCGCGCGGGTGACGTTGATGGTGCTGTCGATGATGCTCTGCTTGAGTGTGCCGATCTCGCTCAGCACAAGCCCCACCCGCAGCGGGCGGAAGGCGTGCAGCGCGAAGGTGGCGGGGGCGGCATGCTGCTCGACGGCTGCTTGCACCGCTTCTGGCACCGCGAACGGGATCACCTTGATCGTCGCCACCATGTCACCCGGTGCCACCACGGCGGCATCGCGCAGCGTGGCGACGGTGAGGCTTTCATCCGTCTCGTTGATCCGGTTGATCGCCACCGCATCGACCAGCAACACCCCTGCATGCTCTGCCACCAGATTGACGCGGCCAGTATGGGCGGGCATCGCGCGCAGGCCGGGGGAGGTGAGGCGGGCAGAGAGGCGGTCGGCGCTGTCATTCTCCAGCAGATCGCCCAGCCCGAGTTTCGCCGCCACCACGCTGGTAATCCCGGCTTCACGCAAGGCGGCGATGGCGGCTTCGTCGAGCTTGGTGCCCTTTTTCAACACCAATTTCCCTGCTCGGCGCGTGTGGGCCAACATCGCCCCCAGCGCGTCATCAAGCGGGAATTCAGCAAACATCATGGCGTCTGGCCGATCCGGCGGCGATAGGAGACGAATTCGGCGAGGATGGACAGCGCAATCTCCGGTGCTGACACCGCGCCAATATCCAGCCCCACCGGCCCCTTGATCCGCGCCAAAGCCGCCGCATCATGGCCCAGTGCTGCCAAGCGGGCGAGACGGGCGGCGTGGGTTTTTCGGCTGCCGAGAGAGCCGATATAAAACGCCTCCGAGCGCAACGCCCGATCAAGCGCCGGGTCGTCGAGTTTCGGATCATGCGTCAGCGTGATCACCGCGGTGCGGCTGTCCGGCGCGATTTTGTCCATCGCCTCATCCGGCCAATCATCCATCAGCGTCACATTCGGGAAGCGGTCTTCGGTGGCAAAGGAGCGACGCGGATCGACCACGATCAGATCAAGGCCGAGCGGGGCGGACATTGGCACCAAAGATTGCGCGATGTGCACAGCACCCACGATCACCAGACGCACCGGCGGTGAATAGGCGTGCAGGAACCACGCCTCGCCCTCAATCTCCTTCGTCGCGTTCTCATCGCGGGCAAGCGCACGGTGGGCTGCGGCGTTGAGGGCGTCGGTGGCAGTGGCGTCCGGCAGCAGGATCTGATGACCGTCTGACAGGCGAGTGGCGAACACCACCGGGCGTTTGGCGGCGCGGGCGGTTTGCAGGGCGCTGAGGGCTTCGGATTTCATGTCAGTGGCTCCACAAACACCTTCACCTTGCCGCCGCAGGCAAGCCCGACCTCCCAAGCCTGCTCGTTGCTGATGCCGAAATCGAGCACGCGCGGGAAGCCGCTTTCGATGCTGGCGATGGCGGCTTCGGCCACCGCGCCTTCGATGCAGCCACCGCTGACCGAGCCTTCCAGCTTGCCGGATTTCGTCACCACCAATTGGCTGCCGGTGGGGCGCGGGGAACTGCCCCAGGTTTCAACGACGGTGGCGATGGCGACGTCTTCGCCTTGCGCCTTCCAGGCTGCGGCGATGGCGAGCATGTATGTCATAATGCTTTTCTCCAGCGATCCATCTCGCGCGGGTTGGCCGGGCGGGAGAGGGTTTCAACCAGGCTTTTCAGGCTGGCGATGCTGTGCACGGTGCGGAATTCGTCCACATGCGGCAGCATCGCCCGTATGCCTTGCGATTTTGGGGCGAAGCCGTCCCAACGCAACAGCGGATTGAGCCAAACCAGCCTTGCGCAGGATTTGTGCAGCCGTTCCATCTCCTCGGCCAGCCCCGCCGCCCCTTCGCGGTCCAGTCCATCGGTGACGAGCAGCACCACTGCCCCCTGTCCGAGCACCCGGCGCGACCAGTCGCGGTTAAAATGGGCAATCGCCTCGCCGATCCGCGTGCCGCCGGACCAATCCGGCACCGCATGGGCGACGAGTTGGAATGCCACCTCCGGGTCGCGTGCCTTCAATTGGCGGGAGATGTTGGAGAGGCGGGTGCCGAACAGGAAGGAATGCACGCGGTCGCGATCATTGGCCACCGCATGCAGGAAATGCAGCAAAATCTGCGCATAGCGTGCCATGCTGCCCGAGATGTCGCACAGCACGACCAAAGGCGGCGGGCGGGTGGTGCGGCGGGTGCGGGCGAGTTCGATCAACTCGCCGCCAAACTTGCGCGACCGGCGCAATGTGGCGCGCAGATCGATGCGCGGGCCGGAGGCATCGGGGCGCTGGCGGCGGGTGCGCTTTTCGTCGAGCGGCAAATGCAGCCGGGCAATCTCCGCCTTGGCCTGGGCGATTTCCAGCGCCGACATCGCCTCGAAATCCATATTGTTCAGCCGCTCGCGTTCAGAGACGGTCATCACCGCGTCAAATTCTGCCGGACGATCATCCGGCACGTGGCGCTGTTCCTGTTTGGGACGGAAGGCGTCTTCGATGCGTTTGGCACCGGGCGGGGCTTTCTCCGGCTTCGGCTCTTTGCCGCCATCAATGGCCGCCATCGCACGCGCCTGCTGGGAAGCGTTCGGGTCGCGCCAATAGATGGAGAAGGCGTAGTCGAACAGATCGGCATCCTCATGCCGATGCACCATCGTGGCGCGCAATGCCGCCTGCATCTGCTGCTTGTCGCCGATCTCCACCAGACTGAGCGCCTGCTGGGCGGCGAGCATGTCCGCTGGTCCCACCTTCAGCCCGGCACGCCGCAGCAGGCGGGCGAAATGCATGACGTTGGTGGAGAGTTGGCCTTGGCTCATGCGCCGAGCGTGTTGCGTGCGGCCGCCTTCGCCTCGTCCACCAGCTTCGCCGCCTCCGCACCCCGGATTTTGGCGATGTCGTCCTGATACTTCAGCAACACCCCAAGTGTTTCATCCACCGCACCGGGGGCAAGCTCGGTCTGATCGAGATGGGTCAGTGCGCCCGCCCAATCAATGGTTTCCGCCACACCCGGCAGCTTGAAGATGTCTTCCTGGCGCAGACGCTGCACGAAGGCGACGATTTCTGCCGACAGACGCGCCGAGACATTCGGGGCCTTGCGCGCCAAAATCTCGCGTTCGCGGGCGGCGGTCGGGTAGTCCACCCATTGGTATAAGCAACGCCTGCGAATGGCGTCATGCACCTCGCGGGTGCGGTTGGAGGTCAGCACCACCACCGGCGGCACGGCGGCATGCACGGTGCCGTATTCCGGGATGGTGAGCTGGAAATCCGCCAGCACTTCGAGCAGGAACGCCTCGAATGGCTCATCGGCGCGGTCAAGCTCGTCGATCAGCAGCACGGCGGGCGGCTGATCGGGATCGATGGCCGACAGCAGCGGGCGGGATTGCAGGAAGCGACGGTCATAAATATCCGTGCTCTCCGCATCGCCGCGCGCTTCGGCCAAGCGGATCGCCATCAACTGGCGGGCATGGTCCCATTCATAGGCGGCAGCGGCAAGGTCGAGGCCGTCATAGCATTGCAGCCGCACCAGACGCCGACCCAAACCTTGCGCCAGCACTTTGGCGATCTCGGTTTTGCCGGTGCCGGGCTCGCCTTCCAGAAACAGCGGGCGCTGCATCGACAGCGCAAGGAAAACCGTGGTGGCCAGGGCGGTGTCCGCCACATAGCCACCCGCCGCCAGCAGCGCCTCGGTTTCGGCGACAGAGGTGGGCAGGCTCACAGATAGGCCTTCAGCAGCATGGCGAGAATCGGCAGATAGATCACAATGCCGATCCAGGCGGTCAGCGGCAGGCCCGCGATCTCGCTGGGGATCAGATCGCAGATCGACAATTGCGCTTGCATCACCGGCGCGGGGGGCGCCCCGGCTTCGGGGGCCATCGCCTGCACGGCATTGGAGAAATTGTTGAAAAACGCATCCGACATCTGCTTGGCGGTGGCGTCGATCAACCGCGCGCCGAGCTGGGCGATCTTGCCGCCGACCTGCGCCTTGACCTCATAGGTCAGCAGCGTATCCGCACCATCCTGCGACAGCCGCACCACGGCCCCGCCCTTGGCAAACCCGGCAACGCCACCTTGGCCTTCGCCTTCGATGCGGTATGAATTCGGCGGATCGAGATCGAGCAGATTCACCTTGCCGGTGAAGCGCGCGGCAATCGGGCCGATTTTGACGGCAGCGGTGGCCTTGAGTTCGTTCTCGCCCAGCTTTTCCATCGACTCGCAGCCGGGAATTGAGGCTTTGAGGATCTCAGGATCGTTCAGCGCCTGCCAGACAACGGCTTGGCTGGCGGGAATTCGGCGTTCGCCGGTCATATCCATTGGCGGTTCTCCTTGCGTTGGCCAGAGGTTACTTGCAGGCTCCGAGAGCCGCAACCGCAGCATCGGCATGTGGTTATCACTTGATATGGGGAAGCTTGATGGATTTGGCGAGTTTTGCGGGATTGCCCGCAGCGCCGGCCTCCCATGACGGGTTGATTTGGGGAATTCCGTTTGCCGGTCTGCTGCTGTCGATTGCGATTCTGCCGCTGATTTTGCCGCGCTTCTGGCATCATCATTTCGGAAAAATCGCGCTGTATTGGACGCTGCTGCTGATTGCCGCCCTCACCCGTGCGCAGGGGCTGGAGGTGAGTGCGGCGGAGGTGTGGCGGCAGATGCTGGTGGAATATCTGCCTTTCCTGGCATTGCTGCTCGCGCTTTACACCGCAGGCGGCGGCATTTTGCTGGAGGGTGGACCGTGGGGCACGCCGGGCGGTAACACGCTGCTGCTCGCCATCGGCACGCTGGCGGCGGGGGTGTTGGGCACCACGGGGGTATCGATGGTGCTGATCCATCCGCTGCTGCGCGCCAATGCGCATCGCAGGCGACGGGTGCATCTGGTGGTGTTCTTCATCCTGCTCTGCGCCAATGCGGGCGGCGTGACGTCCCCGCTCGGCGATCCGCCGCTCTATGTCGGCTTTCTGCGCAATGTGCCGTTCTTCTGGCCGCTGACGCATCTGGCCGGGCTGTTGGCGATGGTGGCGCTGCCGTTATTGGCGGTGTTCTGGTTGATCGACCGCAGGCTCGCCCGTGGCGACAGGCGGCCCACCGCCACACCCTTGCGCCTGACTGGCGGGGTGAATTTCGCGCTGGTGTTGGTGGTGGCCGCTGTCGTGCTGGGGCAGGGCATCTGGCATCCGGGGCAGGTGCGGGTATTGGGGGCTGCGATTGATATCGAACGTCTGGTCGGCATGGCGGTGCTGTTCGGCGTCGCGGCTCTGTCCTGGCGCATCACGCCGCAGAGCATCCGGCAGCGCAATCTGTTCAGTTGGTCGCCGATGATTGAGGTGGCGCTGCTGTTTGCCGCCATCTTCGCCACCATCATTCCGGTGGAGACGATGCTGCATGCCGGTGCGCAGGGGCCGTTGGCGCCGTTGCTGCTGCTGACGAAACAGGCCGATGGCGCGCCGAGTCCGGCAGCGTATTTCTTCATCACCGGGGCGCTGGCCGCCGTGCTCGACAATGCGCCGACCTATCTGGTGTTTTTCCAATTGGCGGGCGACGACGCCGCGCGGCTCACTGGTGATTGGGCGCAGGTGTTGCGAGCGATCTCGGCGGGTGCGGTGTTCTTCGGCGGGCTGACCTATATCGGCAACGCGCCGAACATGTTGGTGCGCTCGATTGCCGCCCATCGCGGCGTGCGGATGCCGGGCTTCTTCACCTATGCGGCGATGGCGGCGGTGCTGTTGGGGCCGCTCTTGGTGCTGGTGGCGTTGGTTTTGTGACGTGGCGAGCCAGGGGTTATTTATACCCCTGACCCGCCCGCTCCATCTGCCACCATTCCATCAACTCCTCGCCATTCCAGAACAGCACGCCTTCATGTTGGCGGGCGTAGTCGTAGATGGCTTCGAGGTATTTGATCCGGTGCGGCACGCCGGAGATGTAGGGGTGAATGGCAATCGCCATGATCTTCGCCCGATCCGCGCCCTCAGCATACAGACGGTCGAATTGGTCGCGGCAACGCTGTTCCCAATACGGGCTTTCATGATGCTGGATCATCATGGTGGGAATGTCGTTCAACTCCGTGGTGTATGGCAGCGTGACCAGCGGGCCGCGATCGGTGGCAATCTCCGCCGGTTCATCATCCCACACCCAATCGCCGATATATTTCACCCCGGCTTCGGCGAGATATTCCGGCGTCTCGAAGGTCTGCGTCAGCCCTGGCCCAAGCCAGCCAATGGGGCGTTTGCTGGTGAATTTTTCCAGCAAATCCTGCGTGCGGAAAATCGTCTCGCGCTGGTCGGCGATGTGATGGATCGGCCCCTGTTCCCAGACATGGCCCATGAACTCCCACCCCGCATCGCGCGCCTGCTCAGCCACACGTGGGTAATCCAGACACACGCGGGCATTGATTGACAGCGTGGGGCGGATATTGAGGCGGCGGTAGAGATCAAAGAATCGCCAAACGCCCACCCGCATCCCGTATTCATGCCACGACCAGTTCGGAATATCCGGCGTGAGCGTGTTGCCCATCGGCGGTGAGAGAATCTGCCGTGGCATCGGCTTTGAGATGTCCCACACCTCCAAATTGACAATCGACCACAGCACCAACCGGGCATTGCCGGGCAATTTCAACGGCGGCCGATCCACAATGGCGGAAAACGGTGCGCGGTCGCGAGGTGGGTGCATCTTGGTTATCCCTCGATCATTAATGCTGAGAATTGGACGGAACTGCGTCGTCGTCAATCCGGGAACATGTGCGACATGGGTGGCGTGCGCGGCGGTTGGTGTGCCACGGCTAAATTGATATAGGTGCAACAGCGTGAACCTAGGCTCGTGGCCGTTCTGGCTGCCGGTCGTGCCATCATGGGTCGGGATAGCGAGATGTTTATTGTTTCGGACGTATTGAATTTTATTGGCAAACTCGGCGGACCGAAATTCTCGCTCAAGCTTGGAATGTGGAAAATTGCGATCCGCAGGAATTTCGAGGTTGAGTACTACAAGCTCGACACGCTGGTGCCAAAGGGGCTCGCCGCGCTCGATATCGGTGCCAATGAGGGCTACTATTCCGGTCGATTGGCGCAGCTTTGCCCGCAAGTTTTCGCCTTCGAACCCATCCCGCGCCTAGCCGACGAGTTAAAGCACAAAGTGCCGGGCAATGTGGTGGTCCATCAATTGGCGGTCTCGAACAGTGTCGGCTCTGCCACGTTGCGGATTCCCACGTTCAAGCACGCCAAGGATTTCGGCACCGCGACGATTGAAGCCGGAAACCTGCTGCAAGACGCCATCGACTGCGAAATCGTCAACTGCCAAACCGTCACGCTGGATGGGTTCATTCAGAGCAAGATCGGCTTCATCAAAATCGATGTTGAAGGGCATGAATTGGCGGTTTTGCAGGGGGCTCGGGAGCTGATTCTGCGAGACAGGCCGGTGCTGCTGGTGGAAAGCGAAAACCGCCACCACAAAGAAGCGCCACAGAACATTTTCCAATTTATGCGCGGGCTGAATTACAGCGTCTTCTGCATCAGCCAGGGCCGGTTATATGCCGTGCACGACTTCGATCTGGGGCTGCACCAGAACATCAACGATATGGCTGTTGGCGGAAAAAACGAAAACTACATCAACAATTTCATCTTTCTGCCAGCACTCTGACGTCCGCTTAGCTCTCCCCCCACACCGCATCCATCCGCGCCGTCTCTTCCTCCAGCACGGCCAGGAAGGCGGCGGAGGCGGCGTCGAGCGGGCGTTTGGCGGGTTCGATCAGCATCAAATCCACCGCGAGCGGCGGATCGGCCAGCCGTCCCACGCTCCAGCGGCCCCCCGGTGCGGAATCAGCCATCATCACGCCGGGCACGATGGTCAGCCAGTCGGTTTGCCCGACCAGATCAAGCGCGCCGAGCATCGCGTCCAGTTCCAGCACCTGCGTCACCTCCACCGAATTGGCGTTCAGATACGCATCCAGGCTGACGCGCCGCGCGTTCTGCACGCCGGGCAGCACGAGGCGAATCGGGCCAAGCGTTGCCAGCTTCACCGGCTTGCCGTGTTCCAATCCCCGCGCAGCGCCGGCCACCAGCACCTCGGGCGTGCGGCAAAAGAAGCGGCTGCGCACGCCGGGGCCGGTCTGGCCGGAGGGCACGACGGCGAAAGCGAGATCGCCCGCGCGCACCCGTTCGGTGAGCACGAAACTATAGGCTTCCTCAATGCGCACCGAGACATTCGGATGCAGCGCCATGAACCGCGCCAGCGAGGGGGCGAGCACGCAGCGCGTCATGGACGGCATCAACCCCACAACAACCTCACCCTCCAGACTGCGCCCGAAACCGCGCAGCGACAGCGTGGCGGCTTCATGAGCGCGCAGAATGTCCAGGCAATGTCGATAAAACACCTCACCTGCCGGGGTGGGGGAGATCACCCCCGCCGTGCGCGCGAACAGACGCACGCCGAAGCGGTCTTCTAATTTGCGAATATGTTGCGACACCCCGGATTGCGTCGCGTTCTCCCGCCGTGCCGCAGCGGTGAAGCTGCGCTCTTCGAAGGCGGCGACGAATAGGCGGATTTCGGGAGGAGCATCAGGCATGTGCACAACTATGCGCGCAGCGGGCAATGTCGAAAACCCCCTCATTCCCGCGACGATGGGCTTGCGCAGCAAGGGCTGGATGGTGTCTGCTGCGATTTGCGATCATCCGATAAAAACAAGCGTGTTCATGCGCGGCGGGGAGGAAAGAGATGATGCAGGCAATGCGGCTTTTGCGGAGACTGACGGCGACGCTGGGCGTTGTTGTGGCGCTGTCCACCGCAGCGATGGCCGATCCGCTCAGCATCCGTGTCGGCTGGAGCACGATGCCCGGTCACATGATCCCGGTGCTGTTCGGTGCGGATAAGCCTTATCTAAAGCATTACGGCCAGAGCTACACCGTCGAGCCCGTGCTGTTCCGTGGCTCCTCGCCGCAATTGACGGCGTTGGCGGCAGGCGAGATCGATCTGATCGCCTCCTCGCCCGCCACGATGGCGCTCGCCGTGCTCAATGCCGGGATTGATGTGCGGCTGGTGGCCGACATCATCCAGGACGGCATGCCCGGCTATCATTCGGAGACGTGGCTGGTCAAAGCCGATAGCGGCATCAAGACCGCCGCCGATTTGAAGGGCAAACGCATTGCCACCAACGCCATCGGCTCTGCCTCCGACACCGCGATGCGCGCGATCATGCTCAAACAGGGCATGCAGGACCGGCGCGACTACATCACCATCCAGGCGGCCTTCCCTTCAATGCTTGCCCTGCTCGATCAGGGCAAGGTGGACGCTGCCCCGATTCTGATGCCGGGGCTGATTGCGGCGCTGAAAGAGCAGAAATACCGCCCAGTGTTTGAGGCCAAGGATGCGTTGGGGCCGTCTGATCTGGTGTTCCTGATCGGCCAGACCACTTTTGTGGCCAAGAATCACGCGGCAATGGTCGATTTCATCGAGGATTACATCCGCGCGATGCGCTGGTTCTCCGCGCCCGCGAACCGCGCGCAGGCGCTGAAGATCATTGGCGATTTCATGAAGGTGCCACCTGCTCAGTTGGAGCATTTGTTCACCAAGCGCGATTACTACCGTGACCCGTGGGAGATGCCGAACGTGCCTGCGCTCCAATCCGCCATCGACGTCTCTCAAGAGGCCGGTATTCTGCCCGGCACCATCGATGTGGCGAAATACAGTGATTTGTCGCTGATCGCCGAAGCACGCCACCGCATTGAGGCCAACCCATGAGCAATAGCGGCTTCGGTATTGAAATCGAGGGCATCACGCATGGCTATGTGCCGCGCTCAGGCAAGCCGACGGTGGCGTTGGACAATGTGTCGCTGAGCATCGCGCCCGGCGAGTTCCACGCCCTGCTCGGCCCGTCCGGCTGCGGCAAATCGACGTTGTTGTTTCTGATCGGCGGCTTTCAGAAGATCCAGCAAGGCACCATCCGCACCGCGCGCGGATTGGTCAGTGAGCCGGGGCCGGATCGGGGTATCGTGTTCCAGAATTTCGCATTGTTTCCCTGGAAGACGGTGATCGAAAACGTGCGTTATGGCCTGGAAAAGAAGGGCATCAAAGGCAGCGAGGCCGAGCAGCGGGCGAAGCATTACATCGATCTGGTGCATCTGACTGGCTTCGAGAAGGCGTTTCCCACCCAACTCTCCGGCGGCATGCAACAGCGCGCGGCGATTGCCCGCACGCTGGCGATTGATCCCGATATTCTGCTGATGGACGAGCCTTTCGGTGCGCTGGACGCACAGACGCGGCGGATCATGCAGGAAGAATTGCTCACCATCTGGCGCGGCACCGGCAAGACGGTGGTGTTCGTCACGCATGACGTGGCGGAGGCGGTGTTCCTGGCTGACCGCATTTCGGTGATGAGCGCGCGTCCGGGCCGGATCAAGCGGCTGGTCTCGGCTGAGTTCAACCGCAGCGCCGACCCCGCCATCCACAAAAGCCCGGCCTTCAACGATATGGTGGAGCAGGTGTGGGAAATGGTGCGCGATGAGGTCGATCAGGCTCGCGCGCAGGGGCATTGAGCGTGCCAGTTTTCGTCATTGCGAGGAGCACGCGCACTGACGGCGGAGAGGAGGACGCATGAGATTGGCCCGAACCATCACCACCTACTTCCCGCTCGTCCTGCTGGCGCTGTTGTGGGAGGCACTGTCACGCACGGGCCTCGTCTCGGCGGATTTACTGCCGCCATTTTCGGTGGTGATGCGGGCGTTGTGGGGGCTGATTCAAAGCGGCGATCTGCTGAGCAACGGCACCGCCTCGCTCACCCGCGCCGCCATCGGCTTCGTGCTGGCGGTGGGCGTGGGGGCGTTGCTGGGGGCGGGGATGGCGTTGATCCCGTGGGTGTATCGCGGCATCGATCCGATTGTGCAGATCTTCTACCCGCTGCCGAAATCCGCCCTGATTCCGCTGGTGCTGGTCTGGTTCGGGCTGGGCGATAAATCCAAGACCTTTCTGGTGTTCCTCGGCTGCCTGCAACCGGCGATTTTGGCGACCTATAACGGTCTGCGCGGCGTGGATGTGCTGCTCGGCTGGTCTGCCCGCAGCCTGGGAGCGTCGCGGTTTCAGGTGGTGTATGAGGTGATGTTTCCGGCAGCCCTGCCGCAGCTTCTCACCGGATTGCGCACCGCACTGGCCTTCATGTTCCTGCTGATGGTGTCGTCTGAATTGGTGATTGCCACCAATGGCCTGGGCTATCTGATCGGCAATTTTGGCGATCAGGGCAATTACCCCGAAATGTTCGCCACCATTGTGGTTGTCACCGCCTTGGGGTTTCTGGCGGATCGCGGGTTTCTGGCGTTGTCGGATCATTTGCTGCGGTGGCGACCATGAGAGAGATTCTGCGCTGGCTGGCGCGGTTATCGCCGATTTTCGTGCTGCTCGTGCTGTGGGAGGCGGCGGCGTTGGCTGGGCTGGTGAAGCCGTTTCTGCTGCCGGCGCCGCATGTGGTGGCCGGGCGGGTGTGGCATGATCTGACGGGCGGGCAATTCGCGCTCAATGCGTCATTGACGCTGTATCGCGCACTGGTGGGCTTCGTGCTCGCCTGCGTGATCGGGGTGCCTGCGGGGATTTTGATCGCATCAGAACGGTGGGTGCGCTGGCTGGCCGAGCCACTGATTTCTGTGGGCTTTCCGATGCCGAAAATCGCCTTTCTGCCAGTGTTCATGTTGTGGTTCGGCGTCTACGACCTGTCGAAAATCGTCATGGTCTGCTTCGCCGCCATCTTCGCCGTGGTCGCCGCGGCCGAGGCGGGCACGCGGGGCGTGGATAAATTCATGCTCTGGTCCGCCCGCGCGATGGGAGCGAGCCGCGCCGATGTGTTCCGCGAGGTGATCCTGCCCGCCGCGATGCCGCAATTCCTCACCGGCATGCAGATCGCACTGCCCGTCTCACTGATCACCGCCGTTGCCGCCGAGATGCTGATGGGCGGGGCCGGGTTGGGGGGTGCCATGCTGGCAGCAGGCAATTATGCCGACAGTCCCGGTGTGTTCGCGGGGATTGTGGAGACGTCGGTGGTGGGGCTGGTGGCCGTCGCCGGGATGACGGCGTTGCGTCGCCATTTGCTGCGCTGGCATGCCGAGTTCAATCCACGCGGATGAGAGTGCTGTTCGGCCTCGCCCAGATCCCCCGCAGTTTGGCGCTAGATGATCCGCGACTGCCTGCGTTGGATCTCGGGCCGGAGATGTTGCGGCTGAACACGCAGGCTTTGCCGGTGTCGGAATGGGGTGCGGATGTCGCAAGCCATGCCGGGCGACGGGCGGCGGTGCTGGCGTGGCTGCAAGCGCAAGCCGGGGACTATAACAACGTGCTGCGTCGGCGGGTTGCGGCGTATTTCGACGCGGTGGATGCTGAAATCGCCGCGCACGAGGCCGAGATCAGCGCCACATTGGCGCGGTTCGATGGGCTATATGCCGTGCAAGACCGCTTCTGGTCCGCGCCGCGACCGTTGGTGCGGGCGTGGTGGCAGGAGGAGGGAGCAGGGGCGTGGCAGCGGGCCGAATTGGTGTTCTGGGATGGGGTGCTGCTCACCCCTGAAGCACCATTGGCCAGCGGGTTCTGGCGAGAGGCCGAATTGCCGCGCAGCCCGTTCAGACACGCATTTCCGCACATCCCATCCGACGCGGGTTAAACCGTCGGGCGGCCCACCGAATGATAGGCAAACCCCGCCGCCTGCATCGCGGCGGGCTCATAGACATTGCGCAAATCCACCACCACCCGCCCGGCCATCGCCTGGGTGAGTTGGGCGGGCGTGATGGCGCGGAATTCGTTCCATTCGGTGATCAGCACCAACACATCCGCCCCCTGCGCTGCATCCAGCGCTGAGGTGCAATAGACCGTCTCCTTCGGCATCACCGGGCGAGCCTGCTCGATGCCCTCGGGATCGAACGCCCGCAGAATGGCACCCTCACCCGCAAGGCGTGAGGCGATGGAGATCGACGGCGCATCGCGCATGTCGTCCGTCTCCGGCTTGAAGGTCAGCCCCAGCAACGCCACCGTCTTGCCGCGCACCGAGCCACCGGCGGCCTGGATCACCCGCATCGCCATGTTCGACTTACGCGCGTCGTTCACCGCCACCACGGTCTCGATCAACCGCGTCGGTGCTCCCGCATCTTGCGCAATGCGGGACAGCGCCAGCGTGTCTTTTGGGAAGCAGGAGCCACCGAAACCCGGCCCGGCATGCAGGAATTTCCGCCCGATCCGGCCATCAAGCCCAATGCCGCGTGAGACATCCTGCACATTGGCCCCCACGCGCTCGCACAGATCGGCCATCTCGTTGATGAACGTCACCTTCATCGCAAGAAAGGCGTTGGCGGCGTATTTGGTCAGTTCTGCGGTCTCAATCGAGGTGAACACAATCGGTGCCTCGATCAGATAGAGCGGGCGATACAACTGGCGCAGCGCCGCGCGCGCGAACTCAGTCTCGCAGCCGATCACCACGCGATCCGGGCGCATGAAATCGCCAATCGCATTGCCTTCGCGCAGGAATTCCGGATTGGAGGCAACGTTGACCGGCAGATCAGGCCGCTTGCGCGCCAGAATTTCCGCCACTTTGCGCCCAGTGCCCACCGGCACGGTGGATTTGGTGACAACAACGGTGGGCTGTTTGAGCACATCGGCCACCGCTTCCACGGCGGCGTAGACATAGGTCAGATCCGCATGGCCGTCGCCCCGGCGCGACGGCGTGCCGACCGCGATGAAGACGATCTCTGCCCCATCGACGGCTTTCGCGAGATCGTTGCCGAACGACAGGCGGCCAGCGGCGACGTTCTCATCGACCAGCTTGTCCAGCCCCGGCTCATAGATCGGCAATTTACCGGCCAGCAGCGCGTCCAGCTTCGGCTGATCAGCCTCTACCACGGCCACTTCGTTACCGAATTCGGCGAAACACGCCGCAGACACCAGGCCCACATAGCCGCCGCCGACAACTGCAATGCGCATTGAAGCCTCACCAATCCATGGTTCTGCAAATCCGGGCGGCAGAGCTACGCGATCCGCCCGAATGGGTCAAACGACAGTGCTGTGGCAGCCTTCAGGGATCGATGGCTTGCACGCAGGCATCGGTGGGCGTGGCGGCGGTGTGGCCGACATAGGGCAGGATTTTCAACACCGCCGAGCCCACTCGGCAGGGGGCTGCCAACAAGCCGCAACCGCCGAGCGGGGCGAGCAGCAGCATCAGACTGGTGATGCGGATCAGCCTCATTCAACCCTCCTCTTGCCGTTACGGCATGCACGCCCCTTGTTTAGTCTTGAACCTTGCGAGTCGACCATGCCGCCCTCCTCCGCCTATCGCCCCTCTCTGCGTCATGCCGATCTCGGGGCGGATTTCTTCGATCCCGTGGCCGCCGCTGCGTTCCCGCGCCATACCCTGCGCCATCGCAACCAGCCCTATGCCGAGCGGGTGGGGTTGGAGGGGCTGACCGATTCGGAATGGATCAGCCATTTCGGTCAGTTTATGCCGCTGCCGGGCAGTTTTTCCGCGCCGCTGGCACTGCGCTATCACGGCCATCAATTCCGCTCCTACAATCCCGATCTCGGCGATGGGCGCGGCTTTTTGTTTGCGCAATTGCACGATGCCCAAAATGGCCGCCTGCTCGATCTCGGCACCAAAGGCAGCGGCACCACACCCTATTCGCGTGCGGGTGATGGCCGGTTGACGTTGAAGGGCGGTGTGCGCGAGGTGCTGGCCACCGCGATGCTGGAGGCGCAGGGGGTAAACACCTCCAAGAGCTTCTCCTTGATCGAGACCGGCGAGCGTCTGCAGCGCGGCGACGAGCCATCACCCACGCGCTCTGCGGTGTTGGTGCGGCTGAGCCATTCGCATATCCGCATCGGCAGTTTTCAACGTCTGGCGGCGCTGCGCGAGACGGAGAATATCGCCCGCCTCGTCGATCACTGTATCACCACCTATTTCCCCGAAGATTGGGACGACGACGCCCAACGCCGCGTGTTGAATTTCTTCACCGATGTCGTCGGCCGCGTGGCGCGGACGGGGGCGCAATGGATGGCGGCGGGGTTTGTGCATGGCGTGCTCAACACCGACAACATCAACATCACCGGCGAGAGCTTCGATTACGGCCCGTGGCGCTTTCTGCCGACCTATGACCCGAAATTCACTGCCGCCTATTTCGACCATTCCGGCCTCTACGCCTATGGCCGTCAGCCGGAGGCGCTGTTGTGGAATTTGGCGCGACTGGCGGAATGTCTGCTCGACCTGATCGACAAAGAGGCGCTGGAGGCGGCGTTGGAGCCGTTCTGGAGCCAATTGCAATCCGCCTTTGGGGTGGCGATCACCAACCGGCTCGGCCTCGCCTCCCGTGGTGATGCCGCGGATCGGGCTTTGGCGCGTGCGATGGTGGGGTTTCTGCGCGACAGCCAGGCACCGTTCGAACAGAGTTTCTTCGACTGGATCGGTGGTTTGGCCAGCCAAGCGCGGGCGATGCAGAGCCCTTCGGCGGCGTTCTACCGCACCGATAGCTTCGCCCCGCTGCGTGAGGTGCTGGCCGATTTCAGCCCGTCTGCCACCGTCGATCTGAGCGCACCGATCCTGCAACGCGGGCGGGCGGTGACATTGCTGATTGACGATGTGGAGGCGCTGTGGTCGCCGATTGCTGAACGTGACGATTGGTCAGGCTTTTCTGCCAAACTTTCTGATATCGACGAAGTTTCACACGCCTTGAGGAATCATCTTATGGCGCGGCTCGACTGAGCGGATTATAGTAAGTTCTGTTGAGCTTCTGAATCGGATTACGATGCCTATTCATGATTACACCGTGCTCAAGGGCAACGGCGAGCCACAGAATCTGGGCGTTTTTGTTGGTCATGTCCTATTGGTGGTCAATGTTGCTTCGCGCTGCGGCTTTACGCCGCAATATGCGGGGTTGCAGGCGCTGTATGAGCGCTTCCATGACCGTGGCTTTTCGGTTCTTGCCTTCCCCTGCAACCAATTTGGTGGTCAGGAGCCAGGCTCGGCGGAGGACATTCAGACATTCTGCCAGACCAACTACAATGTCAGCTTCCCGGTCTATGCCAAGATCGATGTCAATGGCGGCAAGGCCGACCCGCTCTATAAGTGGATGAAGTCACGCAAGGGCGGGCTGCTGACGAGCGCGATCAAGTGGAATTTCACCAAATTCCTGATTGATCGCGGCGGTTCGGTGATCAACCGCTACGCCCCCACCACCACGCCGGAGGCGATCGCGGTGGATATCGAATCGGCATTGATGCGCTGACTGCATTGCCAGTGGCGACACCCCGCTCACGCGGCCTTGGTGTCTGTGGTGTTGGTTGGCGATCAATGCGTGGTAGCGAAAACATAATTTGAATCAAGGCGAATTTATCTGGCATCAGTCTAAATTCGTGACGCGCGGTGTATCTTTCATGTTGTGCGTGGCTTACAAGTAACATCTGCCTGATTTCATCGACTGGGGGGTCTGATGTCTTCCAATGCCGTGTCATCTCCGGATGTCACGCTTCATCTCGACCTGGACGGCGTGATCCGGCAGGCGGTTTTCGCTGACGGAGTACCTCCAGAGGCGGCTGAGACATGGGTTGGCCGTCAGTGGTCGGAAACGGTTTCCGGCGCGGGACGTGCGGCAATCGCCAGCATGCTGGATGATGCGCGCAGGCTGGGTGTGGGCGCTTACCGCTTGGTCAGCCAGGTTCTGCCCACCGGAGAGGAAGTGCCGGTGGAGTATTCCACGGTGCGTCTGGGCGATTCCTCGGGGCTGCTCGCCATTGGCCGCAATCAGCAGGCGCGGGAGCGGGATTACTGGAAGCTGCGCGAGATTGAGACGCGCTATCGCCTGTTGTTCGACACGTCGCATGACGCAGTGCTGGTGCTGCGTTGCGACGGGGGGCAAATCGTCGAGGCCAATCTTGCCGCCGTCCGGGCGCTGGGCTTGGCGGCAGGGCAGGATTTTCTGCCGCAATTGCAGCCCTCGGAGCAGGAGTTGTTCCGCGCAATGCTCACCCGTGTGCGCCAACAGGGCAGGGCACCCGGCATGATGTTGCATCTGGGGGCTGACCGTGCCGCCTGGACGGCGCGCGCGGTGCCAGTGGGGGATGACGCGCAGGACGTGATTTTGCTGCAACTCTCCCCGATATTCGTCCAACAGCCGGTTTTGTTGGATGACATCATGCAACGCCTGCCGGACGGATTCGTGGTCATCGACCTTGATGGCACCATCCTGCGCAGCAATATCGCCTTCCTCAATCTGCTTCAGATCAGCGGCAATGCCTCGGTGGTGGGCAAGTCCATCGGCCAGTGGATGTTGCAACCGGGCGCTGATATGGCGGCGTTTCTGGACACCATGCGCCGCCTTGGCCATGCCCGTCGTTATTCAACGACGATGGTCGGTGATGGGGGCGCAGAGGTGGCGGTTGAAATTTCCGCAGCCTATGACACCGACAAGCAACCTGCCAGCCTTGGCTTGATCCTGCGCGATGTCTCGCGCTGTGTGACGCTTCTCACCCAGCCGTCAAAAAAGATGCGCAAGAGTGTCACTAAGGGAAATACGTTGCTGGAAGCCCTGGCGGAATTGACCAGCGATATCAGCCAAACAACTCTGCCGATACTCGCACGGCAGGCGGTGGGGCTGGTGGAAAAGCATTTCATCGAGATAGCGCTGGAAAATGCCGACGGCAATCGAACCGCCACGGCGGAGTTGCTCGGGCTCAGTCGCCAGAGCTTGTATCTGAAGCTGAGCCGCTACGGGTTGGATGGTGGCACTGCGGCGGCAATGGATGATGAGCCGTGATTCGGTGAGTGGCTCCGGTCCCTGGCAGATCCGATATTCCGAGGCGCTGTCCCCCTCCTTCGGGCGGGCGTCGCTGGACAATTGCGAGCGGGAGCAGATTCATCTCGCCGGCTCAATTCAGCCGCATGGCGCGCTGTTGGTGCTGCGCCAGACGGATCTGGCCGTTCAGCAGGCCAGTGAAAACCTATGTGATTTCCTCAATATTCCGCCGCGCGATTGCCTGGGCCTCGCCTTGGCGGAGATCGCGCCAGCGCTGGCTGTGGCGGTGCGCGCGCTTGCCGGGCAGAGTCTGGACCTCATCCCGATGGCGCTGCGTGTGGAGCAGCCCAATGCGGGTGCGTTGGATGTGGTGGTGCACCGCGCGGCTTCGGGGGAACTGATTGCCGAAATCGAGCGCGCCGGGCCGCCGGTGGTGTTGGCCGGGGCTGTGGAAGCTGGGTTGGGCCGCATCATCGCCTGCGCCGATATGGCCGTATTGTGCGACGACGCGGCCAAGGTGTTTCGCGCATTATCCGGCTATGACCGGGTGATGATCTATCGCTTCGACGCTGAGGGTAACGGCGCTGTGGTGGCCGAAGCGCGGCGGGATGATCTGGAGCCATTGCTCGGCAATCACTATCCGGCGTCCGACATTCCGCACATCGCGCGCAGGCTTTATCTGCGCAATCGCGTGCGTGTGCTGGCGGATGTGGCCTTTGTTCCTGTGCCGATTATCCCACCTCGTGCGCCGGAGGGCGGCGGTGAGTTGGATTTATCGCTGGCCACGCTGCGCAGCCCGTCACCAATTCATGTGCAATACCTCAAGAATATGGGGGTGCGTGCGACGTTGGTGGTGTCGCTGGTGGTGGACGGGCAGCTTTGGGGCTTGATCTCCTGCCACCATGACACGCCGCGTGTGGCGGATTTCGGGGCAAGGGCAGTGTATCAATTGCTCGCCGAGGCGATGGCAAGTCGCATTGCCGCGTTGGAGAGTTTTGTGCAAAGCCAGCTCGAACGTGCCGTGCGCCGCATCGAGGCACGCATTATCAGCACCATTGGGCAGGGCGGTGATTGGCGCTGCGCGGTCGTCGATGGCGCGCGCAGTCTACTCGATCCGCTGGGGGCCACCGGCGTGGCGCTGCTATGTGACGGCGAAAGCCTTACGGAAGGTGTGGTGCCCAACGCGGCGGCTTTGCGGGAAATTGCGGTTTGGTTGGATGAGCAGGCGCTGCACGGCGTCGCGCGCAACCAGATTTTCGCCACCTGCGCATTGTCCATCGACGCGCCGCGCTTCCTGCCCATTCTGGATGTGGCCAGCGGCTTGGTCGCCGCCCCGATTTCGGCCACGCAAGGCGAATACGTGCTCTGGTTCCGCCCCGAGTTGATCCGCACCATCACCTGGGGCGGCGATCCCAGGAAGCCGGTGGAGGTGGGGCCGGACTTGCAAACGATCTCACCCCGGCACTCTTTTGCTCATTGGTATCAGCTGGTGTCGGGCACCGCGATGGCGTGGTCGGCGGCGGAGTTGGCAGCTGGGCGGATGATCGGCGAGACCATCACCGATCTGGTGCTGCAATTCCGCGCCGCGCGCATTCTGGTGGCTGAACAGAGTGTGCAGCAAGCCATGCGCGAGGTGGCGCAGTCCGATCAACCCATGCTGATTGCTGACGCATTTGGGGAATTGCTGATCGTCAATCACGCCTTTCAGGCGGTGATGCCGCAAGGAGCCGCGCCACCGGGGCATATCGATGATCTTCCCGCGCTGTTTCATGCGCCGGAGGACATGCGTCGTCGCTTGGCTGATTTACGCCACGCATGCCGCGCCTGGCGTGGTGATGTGATGATGCGCACGCAGCCAGATATGCAAGCCTTGCCGTTGCTGGTGCGTGCCGATCCGGTGATAGCGCAGCCGGGCGTGACGGTGGGCTATGTCATTCTCTTCACCAATCTCTCCGCCAGACGCGACGCCGAGCGCGCTCGTCATGCGTTTCAGGACAGCATTGCCGCAGGGCAACGTGTCATCGCTGCGCGGTTGGGGCGGCAGGATGGCAACACGGCGCGCAAGCTGCTGACCGCCCTGCTGGAAAACGCGCAACTCGCTGCGATGGAAATCACCGATGGCGTCGATGCGCTGGGCATGGTGCGGCGTCTGGACAGCGTTCGCGCCTCGGTGCAGCGGACGGCGGAACTTATCGAGCGGCTGATCCGCCATGCCGGTTCGGCAACGTGAGCGAGGCGGCGGAGACAGTCGGCCTTGCCCTGCAATTGCGGCAGGCGACTCGCGATGTGCACGGGCAGGCTGAACGCAGCGGCGTGATGGCCGATTTGGTGCACGGTCGTGCCGATGTGATGTCCTACGCGCTGTTGCTGCGCAGCCTGCTGCCCGCCTATCAGGCGCTGGAAGCCGGGCTGGAGGCGCATCGCGATCACCCGATCATCGGCGCATTTGCCCTTGCTGAAACCTATCGCGCTGAGAGCATTCTGCACGACCTCACGCTGCTGATCGGGATGGATTGGCCTGCAGTATTGCCCGAATTGCCCGCGGCTGCGGCCTATGCGCGGGCAGTGGAGGCGGCGGCGGACGGGGGCGGGGAGCGGTTGATCGCCCATGCCTATGTCCGCACGCTCGGCGATCTTTCCGGTGGGCAGATCATCGCCAAATTGCTGCTGCACAGCCTCGGCGCGCCAGCCCAGCAGCTTCAGTTCCACGCCTTCCCGCTGATCGCCGACATCGCCGCCTTCAAAGCATGCTACCGCGCCCGATTGGACGTGGCAGGCACACAGCTTGCCTCAACCGACGCCGTGTTGGACGCCGCCCGCAGTGGATTTGCGCATAATATCAGCGTGGCACAGGCGGTGAGCTACTCAGCCGCCGCTGCCGCCAGATCGGAGCGGGCGAGCGACGGGCGGTAGAAGGTGTCGATGGTCATCTGGCCCGTGGCGCGCGAGACGCAGGCGCAGAGTTTGCGACCCTCATGGCGCTGTTCTTCCGAGAGGAAGACGCAGCGATGATCCAACGCCGTTGCCTCCACCACCTCGACCACGCACAACCCGCATTCGCCACGCTGGCAATCATTGGCCAGTTGAATGCCATGCCGCGCCAAGGTGTCGAGCAAGGAGGCATCGCTGGGCACGTGCAAGGTGAGATTATGGTCGCGCACATGCACATCGAACGCTTCGGGCTCGCGCGCGCCACCAGCACCGAAGGTCTCGAAGCGCAGCAAAGCGGGCAGACGTCCCGCGTCACGCCATGCGCTGCGGGCTGCGGTGAGCATGCCGTTCGGGCCGCACATATACGCCTCGCCCTCGGCGTCAAGGCGGGCGAATTCCTGCGCGAAATTGATCACCGCGCCCTCGGCTTCCACGACCACCGAGAGGCGGTCGCCGAGCAGGGCGGATAACTCGTCCAGAAATGCCATGCTCTCGCGTGTTCGCCCGGCATAGAGCATCCGCACCCGCCCGCGTTTGGCGAGCGCACGCGCCATCGACAGGATCGGGGTGACACCGATGCCGCCCGCAATCAGCAAATACTCCGGGCTGGAGCCGCTGAGTTGGAAATGGTTCTTGGGGGCGATCACCTGAATGCGCTCGCCCGCCTGCAGCGTGGCCATGAAGCGCGAGCCGCCACGGCCATTTTCCAGCCGTCGTACCGCAATCGTCCAGGCACCGCCGTCATCGCTGACGATTGAATAGGAGCGGATGCGATCCAGCTCGCCCAGCTTGAGCGCCACGCTGAGATGGCTGCCGGGCTCGGCGCGGGTGAAGCCAAAATCCGGGCGGATGCGCAGCAGGCGGACATCGCCCGCGATGGTCTCGGCGGAGAGGATGGTGGCAGGCAGGGTGTTAGGCGCGGAGTGCATGGTCGTCATCCTCGCTATCGGTGCGGATCAGGGCAGAACCCGGCACAGCGTCCATCGCCGTGCGGTTCTTCAGGGCGGCTTCGAGATTGCGCATGGCAAGGCGGGCGTGTTCGCGGGCGAGTGCCTCGGCGCGGGTGCCTTCGCGGTTCTGCACGGCTTCCAAAATCAGTCGGTGCTGATCCTGCGCGATCAGCAGAATATGGTTGCGCTTGTCGATCTCGCTTTGCGCCCACACGAAGGCTGAGGGCGAGGCGAAGGGCAGGGCGGTGGCTTGGGCGAGGGCGCGGCTGAGCATTGGGCTTTGCGCCAAGTCGAGCAACGCCGCGTGAAACCGCTCATTCTCCGTCACATAGGTGGCGAAGTCGAAGTTTTCGGCGGCGTAGAGCGCGTCCATCGCGGCGACGGCAGCGGCCAGCCGGTTGAAGCTGCGCGGATTGCTCCAACGCTCGGCGGCAAAGCGGGCCGCACTGCCTTCCAGAATGCCACGCAACTCGATGGCGTCGCGCAGATCGGCCAGGGTAAAGTCGCGGACCACGAAGCCGCCACCGGGCAGGGTGCGCAACAGCCCCTCATGCTCCAACACCCCCAACGCCAGCCGCAACGGCGTGCGCGAGACGCCGAGCAGCGGGGCGAGGGTGAGTTCGGCCACCCGCTCACCGGGCGGAAATTCGCCCGCGAGCAGTTTTGCGCGCAATTGCATCACCGCGCGCAGAAGTTGGGGGGAGCGGGCGTCCTCGCTCATGGCTATTCCGCCGCCACGGCTGGCAGAATCTCCCGGTCGATCATCATGTCGATCAGCTTGCGCGACCACACGGCACCGGCATCGATGTTGAGGTTATAGAAAGTCTTGTCGGGGTTTTCCTCCAGCGCTTTCTGCTGCGCTTCCATGATGAATTCATCCTCACGGAAAATGCTGGACACGCCTTCGCGCAATTCGGTGGTCAGTGATTGCTCGCCGATCAGGTAATTGCGGGCAAAGGCCCAGTGATAATGACAGCTGCCTTCGGTCTCGGGCGTGATGGTGTTGAGCACGAAGCCATTCACACCCTGGCTACGGTCGCCTTCCGGGGCGCCGGTGCCGGTGGGGGCGACGCCGACATCGATGGTCACGGTGCAGGGCGCTTCGAAGCGGATGATCTGCCAACGATCCACCCGGTCGTAATACACGCCCGTCTTGCGGAACAGCTGATTGCGCCACAGTGGCGGCGGCTCAACATTGATCATCCAACGCGCCACTTCAGCCATGTTGTCACCATGCGTGGTCACGAACGGCGCTTCGGCCACCGCGTCATTGCCGATGGAGGATGAGTGCACGAAGGTCTCGTGCGTCAGGTCCATCAGATTGTCGATCACCAGTTTGTAATTGCATGCAACGCGGATTGTCTTGCCATCGGCGGCCCAGAGCGGGTCGTGATTCCAATGCAGATCCGGGATCAAAGCCGGATCGGCCAATGCCGGGTCGCCCGGCCAGACCCACACGAAGCGATGCTTTTCCACCACCGGCAGCGTCGGCACGCGGGCGGCGGGGTTGATGGTGTCTTGGCTGGGCATATGGGTGCAGCGGCCATGGCTGTCGAAATGCAGGCCGTGATAGCCGCACACCACCCGATCCCCCTCCAACTTGCCCATGCTGAGCGGCAGCAAGCGGTGCCAGCAGGCATCGTTGAGGGCCGCCGGTTTGCCGTCCAAGCGGCGATAGAGGACGATTTTGCGTCCGGCGATCTGGCGCGCAAGCAGTTGGCGCTTGACCTCCACATCCCAGGCGGCGGCGTACCAAGCGTTTTGCGGCCAGTCTGGCCGGGCAAAACGCGCATTGATGGCCGGAATGCTCTGTTGGATCATCTGCTTCCCTCCCGCTTGGTTGCTGCATGCAATAGCAAAATATCTGCATGCAATCGAGAGAAAATTTAGCTTCAAAATGGCATATTTGAACAAAATTGCATGCAGTGACCATGTGGTGCTGCCGGGATGTCGCATTCCGTTCCGTGCTTCGGCAACAAAGTCTTGACGCGGGCGGGGCGATCCCCCACATCCATGAAACTGGACTGTGTGGGTCCTGTTAACCTGATTCCGACTTTCAACCAGGGCGTTTGTGCCAATGTTGCGCGTCTCAAAACTGGCTGATTACGCAGTGGTGGTGCTGGTCAAGCTCGCCGCTGCGACTGACTGCCTGGATTGTGCGGTGCAGACCTCGCCATCCCTCGCCTGCTCGACCGGTGTGCCGGAGCCGACGGTGGCCAAGGTGCTCAAGGCGTTGAGCGTGGCTGGGCTGGTGCTGTCGCAACGCGGCGCGCGCGGCGGCTATCGACTGCAACGCAAGTTGGAAGACATCTCAATTGCCGAAGTGATCGCTGCCATTGATGGCCCGATTGCGCTGACTGCCTGCGTCGATGGCGCTTCTGGTTGCGATGTGCGCGGGCTGTGCGCCGTGCATGGCCGCTGGGATTTGGTCAACGACGCCATCCGCAATGCCCTCACCGGCATTACCCTTGCCGATATGCGCGAAGCCGGAACCCCGGTGTTTTTGCGCACTCTCACGCCTGCCGAGTAGGAGCCGCCAATGTCCGACACTGTGGACAGCATGGAAGCCGTCACCGCCGTCACCGAGGGTGGCTATAAGTGGGGCTTCTCCACCGATATCGACATGGATATGGCCCCGATCGGCCTGAATGAAGATATCATCCGGCTGATCTCGTCCAAGAAGAACGAGCCGGATTGGCTGCTGGAATGGCGGCTGAAATCCTATGCCGCGTGGCTGACCATGGAAGAGCCCGATTGGGCGATGGTCCATCACGAAAAGATCGACTACCAGGCGCTGCATTACTACGCCGCCCCGAAGAAAAAGACTGGCCCGAAAAGCCTCGATGAGGTTGATCCCGAGCTGCTCAAGACCTACGCCAAGCTCGGTATTCCACTGAAGGAGCAGGCTTATCTCGCAGGCGTTGAGCCCGCCGAGGGGGAGCGCCCGCAAGTGGCGGTGGATGCGGTGTTCGACTCTGTGTCGGTTGCCACCACCTTTCGTGCCACGCTTGCCAAATCCGGCGTGATTTTCTGCCCGATCAGTGAGGCGGTGCATGATCACCCCGAATTGGTGCGCAAATATCTCGGCTCCGTGGTGCCCGCGTCGGACAACTATTTCGCCGCGCTGAATTCCGCCGTGTTCACCGATGGCAGCTTCGTGTTCATCCCCAAGGGCGTGCGCTGCCCGATGGAGTTGTCCACCTATTTCCGCATCAACGCCCGCAACACCGGGCAGTTCGAGCGCACGCTGATCGTGGTGGAAGATGGCGGCCACGTCTCCTATCTCGAAGGCTGCACCGCCCCGCAGCGTGACGAGAACCAGTTGCATGCAGCCGTCGTTGAGCTTGTCGCGATGGAAGATGCCACGATCAAATATTCCACCGTGCAGAATTGGTATCCGGGCGATGCCGATGGCAAAGGTGGCATCTACAACTTCGTCACCAAGCGCGGTGCCTGCCGTGGGGCGCGCTCTAAGATCAGCTGGACGCAGGTGGAAACCGGCTCGGCTGTCACCTGGAAATACCCGTCTTGCATCTTGCAGGGCGATGGCTCGGTGGGTGAGTTCTATTCGGTGGCGGTGACGACCAATCACCAGCAGGCCGATACTGGCACCAAGATGATCCATATCGGCCGCAACACGTCGAGCACGATCATCTCCAAGGGCATCTCGGCGGGCAAGTCGAACAACACCTATCGTGGTTTGGTGCGGGTGCTGGCCAAGGCGGAAGGGGCGCGCAACTTCACGCAATGCGATTCCCTGCTGATCGGCGATCAATGTGGTGCGCACACCGTGCCCTATATCGAAAGCCGCAACCCCACCGCCAAGCTCGAACACGAAGCAACGACGAGCAAGATCAGCGACGATCAACTGTTCTATTGCCGCTCGCGGGGCTTAAGCCAGGAAGATGCGGTGGGCATGATCGTCAACGGCTTCTGCCGGGATGTGTTGAAGGAATTGCCGATGGAATTCGCAGTCGAGGCGCAGAAACTTCTCGCGATCTCGCTTGAGGGTTCGGTTGGGTAATTCGTGATTGCGCGGTTCGTAGGGTGCGATCCCATCGCACCATGACGGTTCGGGTTTTGAGTGGTGCGATAAGACCGCACCCTACGGTTTGAGGAAGAGTTTTATGCTGGAAATCAAGGGTCTCACCGCCGCCATCGGCGACAAGCAAATCCTCAACGGGGTGGACCTTGTGGTGCCGCAGGGCGAGATTCACGCCATCATGGGGCCGAATGGCGCGGGGAAATCCACCCTGTCCTACATCCTCTCCGGCCGTCCGGGCTACGACGTCACTGGCGGTGAGGCGCATTTCGATGGCCATGACCTGCTGGAAATGGAGCCAGAAGAACGTGCCGCCCTCGGCGTGTTCCTGGCCTTCCAATATCCGGTGGAACTGCCCGGCGTGGGCAATGCGAATTTCCTGCGCACCGCGCTGAACGCCCAACGTCGCGCACGCGGAGAGGCGGAACTGGATGCGCCGTCTTTCCTCAAACTGGCACGCGCTGAGATGAAGCGGCTGTCGATGCCGGACGATATGCTCAAGCGCAACGTCAATGTCGGCTTCTCTGGTGGTGAGAAGAAGCGCAACGAAGTGCTGCAAATGGCGATCCTCAAGCCGAAGCTCGCCATTCTGGACGAGACCGATTCTGGCCTGGATATCGATGCGCTGCGCATCGTCTCCGAAGGTGTGAATGCCCAGCGCGGGCCGAATTTCTCCGCTTTGGTGATCACCCATTACCAGCGCCTGCTCGACTACATCGTGCCCGACCGCGTGCACGTGCTCTCCGCTGGTCGCATCATCCGCTCCGGTGGGCCGGAACTGGCGCATGAGCTGGAGGCGCACGGCTATGCTGGCATCGTGGCGGATGCGGCATGAGTGCGGCGCTGAAGACTACCGCACTCGGTGCCACAGCGCAGGCGTTCCTCACCCGCTATGAGGGACTGCGCGCCCGTCTGCCCGGCAACCATGACGCCCGTGACGCAGCCGCCACCCGCCTGCGCGCCAACGGCCTGCCCGGTCCGCGTGAGGAGGCGTGGCGCTACACCCAATTGCGCCCGATCACCGAATTCACCTTCCTCGAACCGCTCACGCCGATTGAGGATTGCCCGCGCCTGCTCGCCCGCCTGCCGCAGATTGACGCCCCGCGTCTGGTCTTTGTCGATGGCCGCTATCGCCCCGATCTGTCCACCCCGCCCGAGGGCATCGCTGTCCGCGTTGGTGGTCCGGCGGGGGATGCGGTGTTGGCTGGCGAAAAGCTGGTCGATCTGAACACCATGTTGGGGGAAGACGGCGCAGATATCGTCGTCGCTGACGGGGTGGATGCTGGCACGCTGATGCTCGCCAGCCTCGCCACGGACCGTGACGCCCGGCATGGCGCATTCCATCCGCGCCATGCGGTTTCGCTCGGCAAGGGTGCCAAGCTGACGTTGATCGATGTCGCACTCGGTGAGGGCGTCTATCTGAACAATTCTGTGCTGGCTATCCGCGTGGCTGAACATGCGCATCTGACGCATCTGCGTATGCAGCTGGAAAGCATCCGCGCCTTCTCCTTCGCCACGGTCTTCGCCGATATCGCTGAGGGCGGCGAGTATGACAGCTTCACGCTGACCATCGGGGCGAGGCTGTCGCGCAACGAGGTGCATGCCAATCTGTCCGGCCCGAACGCCATTGCCCATCTGAACGCGGCGCGCATGCTGCGCGGTCAGCAACATGGCGATTTCACCAGCATCATCCGCCACATCGCGCCCAACTGCGCCTCACGTCAGACGGTGAAGACTGTGCTCGACAATGCGGCGCGCGGGGTGTTCCAGGGCAAGATCGAGGTGGCGCGGGGGGCGCAGAAGACGGACGGCTATCAGATGAATCAGGCGCTGCTGCTCAGCCACGACGCCGAGATGGATTCAAAGCCGCAGCTGGAAATCTACGCCGATGACGTGAAATGCTCGCACGGTGCGACGGTCGGTGAGATCGATGCCGAGCAATTGTTCTATCTGCGCAGCCGTGGCGTTCCGCACGAGGAAGCCCGCGCCATTCTCATTCGCGCCTTCCTGGCCGAAGCCATTGACGGCATTTCGCATGAGGCCGGTCGGGCTGCGATGGAGAAATGCCTCGATGCGTGGTGGGGAGCGGAAGTGGCATGAACGCGCTGACCAAACCAGCATTCGACGTCGGCCGCATCCGTCAGGATTTCCCGATCCTGAATGAGAAGATTCGTGGCAAGGATCTGGTGTTTCTCGACAGTGCGGCCTCCGCCCAGAAGCCGCGCGTGGTGATCGACGCGATGGTGTATGCGATGGAGCATCAATACGCCAACGTCCATCGCGGTCTGCATTGGATGAGCGAGCGCACCACTGAGGCCTATGAAGCGGTGCGCGATGCGTTGGCGACGTTACTCAACGCGCCGGATCGCAGCCACATCGTCATCACGCATTCCTCCACCGAGGCGATGAACCTCGTGGCGAACAGCTATGGTCGCGGCATTCTCAAGCCGGGTCAGGCGGTGGTGATCTCGGCGATGGAGCATCACGCCAATCTCGTGCCGTGGCAGATGCTGCGTGACGCGCATGGCATCGAACTGCGCATCGCCCCCATCACCGATTCCGGTGAACTCGATATGGCGGGCTACGAGGCGCTTCTGCAAGACCGCAAGGTTGGCCTTGTCTCGATCACCCATATGTCCAACGTGCTCGGCACCTACACCCCGGCTGAACGCATCGTGCAACTGGCGCATCAATATGGTGCCCGCGCGATGCTCGACGGTTCGCAGGCGGTGGTGCATCGCGCGGTGGATGTGCAGGCGCTGGACGTCGATTTCTACGCTATCACCGGCCACAAGCTCTACGGCCCGACCGGCATCGGGGCACTTTACGCCAAACGCGAATTGCTCGATGCGATGCCGCCCTGGATGGGCGGTGGCGACATGATCCGGTCGGTGAGCTTTGACGTCACCACCTGGAACGACGCACCGTATAAATTCGAGGCCGGCACCCCCGCCATTCTGGAAGGCATCGGCCTGAAGGCGGCGATTGATTATGTGCAGGGCATCGGCTTTGAGGCGATTGCAGCGCATGAGCGTCAGTTGACCGAACACGCGCTGGCACGCCTTGCCGAGATCGATGGCGTGACGGTGATCGGCCATGCGCAGGATCGCGGCGGTGTGGTGTCGTTCACGATGGACGGCGCACACGCGCATGACGTGGCGACGTTGCTGGATCGCCAGGGTGTGGCAGTGCGCGCCGGGCATCATTGTGCGGAGCCGCTGATGCGTCGCTTGGGTGTCGATAGCACCTCGCGCGCCAGCTTCGGCATCTACACCACGATGGAAGAGGTGGACGCGCTGGCCACCGCTTTGGTCCGCATTCGTGAGTTCTTCCGGTAATGTTCGAAGATCTCCGCACCCTCTACCAGGACACCATCATGCAGCGGGGCAAATCTCCCAAGCATGGCAGCCGGTTGGCGGTGTTCGATGCTGAGGCGAAGGGTGACAACCCGATGTGCGGTGATCGCGTGCATGTGTTTCTCCGCCATGACGGCGACCGTGTGGCTGAACTCGGTTTCGAAGCGCGCGGCTGTGCCATCTCCATCGCCTCGGCCGATCTGATGGCGGACGCGGTGGCAGGGCAGAGCGACGCCCGTGCGTTGGAAATTGCCGACGCTGTGTTCGCCATGGTGCGCACCGGCGATGTGACAGACCCCTCGCTCGACCTGCTCCGCCCATTGGCGGCGGTGAGCGAGGCAAAATCTCGGATCAAATGCGCAACGCTGCCGTGGGGTGCGTTGCAATCTGCCCTGGCTGGTTCCGGTGCGGAAAAGGGGAGTGTTGAGGCATGAGCGACGTGTCACCCGTTGGCACCTGGACACCGGATGGCGAGCAGACAGCGCCGCCGAGCGAAGACATGCTGATTGCCGCGTGTGCGACAGTCTATGACCCGGAAATTCCGGTCAATGTCTACGAACTCGGGCTGATCTACGCCATCGAGACCAGCCCGGAAGGCAATGTGAAGGTCGAAATGTCCCTCACAGCCCCTGGCTGCCCGTCTGCGCAAGAGCTGCCGGTGCAAATCCGCGAGGCGATTATCGGCCTGCCGGGGGTTGCCTCCTGCGACGTTGAAGTTGTCTGGGACCCGCCTTGGGACCCGAGCCGGATGACAGAAGATGCCCGCCTCGCCTTGAATATGTTCTGACCTAGGGAGCGACGATCATGGCCTCCACCAACATCGAAACGCCCACCCGCCGCGCATTGCCGCCGCTGATGCAGCTCTCCGACGCCGCCGCAGAGCGGCTGCGCAAGCTGTATGCGAACGGCCAAGACGGCAAGACGCTGCGCATTTCGGTTTCCACCAAAGGCTGTTCGGGGATGTCCTATGATCTCGGCTGGGTGGATGCAGCAGGCCTCGGTGATGAGGTGATCACCGATAAGGGTGTCACGGTGATCGTGGACCGCAAGGCGACGTTGTTCCTGATCGGCACCACGATGGATTACGAAAGCACCAC
>Ga0316222_1000822_pt1 | contig 43580 bp, 44 predicted proteins | sample TBH18011metaG_FD_206008 | JGI IMG/M metagenome (GOLD analysis project Ga0316222, IMG submission 206008) | Freshwater microbial communities from Trout Bog Lake, Wisconsin, USA - TBH18011 | ecosystem: Environmental > Aquatic > Freshwater > Lake > Hypolimnion/Profundal zone | place: USA: Wisconsin... | reverse complement strand
CAACGGTGTGGCCGTCAGCGTGTTCAGATAAGCGACGATATCGGCGCGCTTCTTGTCATCGGCCAGACCGGCGAAGGACATTTTGGTGCCCGCGGCATAGGCGGCCGGCTTGGTCAGCCACTTGTTCAGCTCAGCCAATTCCCACTTGCCGCCCTTGCCCTTAAGGGCATCCGAATACGCGAAGCCGGGACGGCCGCCCTGTGCAGCGCCGACAACCCCATACAGGTTCGGGCCAACGCCTGCTTTGCCACCCTCATTCGCGGTGTGACAGGCAACGCAGCCGACGCCTTTGAAAGCGGCGGCACCCGCGGCCGGGTCGGCACTGGCGATCAGAGTTTCGAACGGCACGGCGGCGGCGGCGGCAGCCGGAGCAGCGGCCGGCGCTTCGGTACCAATCTTGATCGCCGATTGCGCCAGATGCACTTCCGGCATCAGCAGGTGGGCCACACGGCCTGCCATAAAGAAGGTGATGCCCGACACCAGCACGGCGGCGACGGCCTTGTTGACCAGCATGGTATTCATGAACGAGAGACCCTCTTGGCAGCCTAGGAACACGCACGACAACACGCGCCCAAACGTGGGCGGGGCAAAGTCGAACCCTATATATACCTGTGACAGAACAGGGCAATTGCTCTTTCGGCCTCTGATCCTTCGCGCGCGCAAAAAAACGCAACACGCGGCATGCAAGCCTTCAATGCGTCAAACATCGCGGCCTGGACGATGCGAACTGCCCCGTCCAGGCAGGAAATCATCCGCCCGCGACATCTTCGGCAAAGGTGATTGCTGCGGTGCCTTCAACGGCGGCGGCAGAAAGCGCGGTGGACGGGCCGTCGCCTGGGCCGGAACACTCTGCGGCACCTCCTCCGTCTGCAGCGGCGCAGGCGCAGGTTCTGCGACAAGCTCAGGCATCGGCTCGACTGCAACCTCCACAGCAGCCATCGGCGCAGGCTCTGGCTCTGGCTGCTCTGGCTCTGGCTCTGGCTCTGGCGGCGCAGGCTCTGGCGCGGGTTCGGGCGCGGGCGCTGAAGGGGGTGCTTCGGGCTGCGGTAGGGGCGGCGAGGGCACCAGCGGCGGCAGTTCCTGCGGCTCCGGCTCAACCTCTGGCTCTGGTGCCGGTTGTGGTGCGGGAGCGCCCATATTGCCGAGCGGAAACGCCCGCAGCACCGGTGCCGAATCGGAGGGCGGGGCGCGACGCGGCTCTTCCGGCATCGGCAAGCTGGCGGGCTCCGGCACCGCCTCAGGCACCGGCGGAGGCCGCCGCTCAGCCAGCGGTGGCCGTGTGGTGCGGCTGGTGGAGACCGCCGATTCCGGTGAGGGTGCCGCTTGAGAGGCGACCGACCGCACCACGTCGCGGCGCACCGGGGTCTGCGGTGGTGGTGGGGCCGCACGCTCGCCCGCCGCCGCCGCCATCCCCAACACCAAAGACGCTGCCAATTTGCGCCGCGGTGCCGCCCGCACGGCTGATGTCACCTGCGCCGGCTCCTTGTCAGCCAACCAGGCAAACAGACGCGGCAACGGCACCAGAGCGATCTTGGGATCGACATCCGGGCGTGGTGGAGGCTTCGGCAGAGGGCTACGATTCGTCACGCGCAACAATGTGAACGCTGGATGCAATAACGCAAACTCACGATTTACTCCCGCAGTCTTACGGACAATCAACCCATTGTTTTGTTTAAATTCGGTTAAGGAATCGGCACTCTGCTCTCACACCGCGTGACCAGCAGACAGGGGCTTTCCCATGACCGCTCATGCTTCTCCCATTCGACTCATCGGCCAACAACTGCCGGAGTCCAACCTCTGTATGTCTCAATCCGGGCAGCCTTATGTGCTGCTGATCGGCGGGCCGACCGACAGTCTGACGGGATATGAGGATGTCTGCCTGGCGTTGGACATCGAGACGATGGCAGTGGCCAGCCACCACGAATTGCCCTTCCGCCTGCATCATTTCCGCCCATTGGCCGTATTGATCGACCTACCCTCGGAAAGCCGCGCGCTGGCAGCGACGCTACGCTGCATTGCCGCCTATAACCCAGACCTGCCGAGCTTGCTCATCGCCGATGATAGCGCCAGCGCACTCGGCACGATGGATGCCGCGCGCGCATTGTGGGGGCTCGCGCGATTAAGCCGCCTGCCCCGCGATGTCAGTTCACGCGCCCTGATCCCCACATTATTCCGCGCCGGTCGCGCCCGTGGCGTCGGGCGGCTATTGCCTCTGGTCTGAGACAAACGAGCTGGCAAGTTCCTTGGGTAGATTGTCCAGCGTCATGCCCCAGCCCATCGCGGGAACCAACGTTGAACGCAAGCGGCATTCCGCCAGGCGGCGAACACGGTTGCAATCGGCGCGGGAAAGACGCGGCAAGCGCGCACCTTCGGCAGTTCAGGAACTTGCACCATCTTGGCTCGCCGGGGTTTGGATGGCGTGCAGAAATGCACCAAGACCGTCCATACGATGATCCCAGCCAATGCGGGCCTGATTGAGCCAACGCTCAGTCTCGCGCAGCACCTGGATGTCGAGTTGGCAGGTGCGCACCCGTCCCACCTTGCGTGAGCGCACCAAACCGGCAGCCTCCAGCACCGCCAAATGCTGCATCACCGCAGGCAGCGACATCGGCAGCGGCTGCGCCAATTCGCTCACCGTCGCAGCCCCCTGGGTCAATCGCTCCACCATCGCCCGCCGCGTTGGATCAGCGAGAGCCTGGAATGTTAAATCCAGCGAAGGCTGTTGGTTAAGCATATTCTTTAGTATCGCCGCAACGATACCAAAGCAATCACTTTATCATTGACCGAGCAGCAAAAACCCTCAACTCGGGCGCAACAGCTTCCACACGCCCTGCGCGGTGCCGACGATGCGCTCACCGACACGCAATTCGGTGCGCATGAAGACAATGCTTTTCGTCGCCCGCACCATATGCGGCATGGCTTCCACCGTCTCACCGATCTGCACGGCGTCGATAAAGCTGACATCGAGTTGCACGGTGGCGGTGCGGGTGGCCTGGGTGTGGTGGCGGGCGGTCATGCCCAACACCCGGTCGGCGAAGGTCATCAACGCGCCGCCCTGCAACACACCGCGCAGATTGTGATGGCGCTTATCGGTCGGAAAACAGAATTCCGGTCCCTCCGACGTCTCGCGGCGGAAGAACGGGCCGATCAGGCCGATAAAGCCTTCATCGCTCTCCTGCTGCCATCCCTCGGCAAGCAGGCGCGCGATTGTGGCGGCGGGATCGGTCTTGTGATGCATATGGCTCATTCCCCTGTGCGTTCGCTGTCCAGCGACGCCATGCCGTGCACTGGATAGCGCTCTCCGCGCACCGCCGAGGCTGGCACTGCCGCCGCGATGCGGGCAAGCGATTCGGCGGACAGTGTGATGCCCAACGCCGCCACCGCCTCTGCCAGACGATCCGGACGACGTGCGCCGATCAGCGGGAAGATGTCGTCGCCGCGTGAGAGCACCCAGGCGATGGCCAGTTGGGCGGCGGAATGGCCGCTTTCAGCGCCGATTGCCGCCAAGGCCTCCACCAGCGCACGGTTGGCGGCGAGGTTTTCCGGCGAGAAGCGCGGGCTGTGCTGACGGAAATCGCGCGCACCGCTCGGCACGCTGCCGCCGATCAAGCCGCGCGAGAGCACGCCATAAGCGGTGATCGCGATGCCAAGTTCACGACAGGTCGGCAAAATCTCCGCCTCAATGCCGCGCGACATCAGCGAGTATTCAATCTGCAAGGCGGCAATCGAGTGTGTGGCTGCCGCCCGGCGAATGCTGGCTGCTCCCAATTCGCTCACCCCGATATGGCGCACATACCCAGCCTGCACCATCTCGCCGATCGCCCCGATGGTGTCCTCAATCGGCACGGCAGAATCGAGGCGGGCGGGCAGATAGAGATCGATATGATCGGTGCCCAGACGCTTTAAGGTATAAGACAGCGCCGTCTTCACCGCAGCGGGGCGCGTATCGAAGCCACACCAATTGCCCGCAGGATCGCGCTGCGCGCCGAATTTCACCGCAATGAATGCGCGCTCCCGCCGCCCGCCAGCCAGCGCTTCACGCAACAGCATCTCATTATCGCCCATGCCGTAGAAATCGCCGGTATCGAACATCACCACGCCCGCCTCTTGGGCGGCATGAATGGTGGCGATGCTCTGGGCGCGATCCGCCGGGCCGTAGAAATCAGACATCCCCATGCAGCCAAGGCCGAGGCGGGGCAGAATCTGGCCGGTTTGGCCGAATGAGCGCAGCGGCAAGGTCATGATTGGTCCTCCGTGTTGTGCGGAGTGTGGCATGTGGGGCGCGCGAGTCGGAGGAATCTGCCATGCAAGGCAGCCATCCCACCCGGTTGCGGACTTGCGCGCGCGGCCAAACTGAGCGATACCGCGCCCGCCTGCCGAGCCGAAAGCTCGCGGGTAATTCGCACGTGGGTGCCTCCTGGCCGTTTGGCTCAGGTCCGGTGTCGTCAAGACAACGCCCACGGAGGATCAACCGGACTACCCAGGAAAGGATCGCATCATGGCGATGCCCGATTTCACTCTGCGTCAGCTGCTCGAAGCCGGTGTCCACTTCGGACATCACACCCGTCGTTGGAACCCGCGTATGGCGCCGTTCCTGTTCGGTGTGCGCAACCAGGTTCACATCATCGACCTGCAGCAGACCGTTCCGATGCTCGACCGCGCGCTGCGCGCCGTGCGTGACATCACCGCCAACGGTGGTCGCGTGCTGTTCGTCGGCACCAAGCGCGCAGCCGCTGAGCATGTGGCTGAAGCCGCTCAGCGTTGCGGCCAGTATTACGTCAACCATCGTTGGCTCGGCGGCATGCTGACCAACTGGAAGACCATCACCGGCTCGATCAAGCGCCTGCGCCAGATCGACGAAATGCTGGCTGGTGACACCCAGGGCCTGACCAAGAAAGAGGTGCTCGACATCACGCGCGACCGCGAGAAGCTGGAACGCGCGCTGGGCGGCATCAAGGAAATGGGCGGCCTGCCGGACATCCTGTTCATCATCGACACCAACAAGGAAAAGCTGGCTGTCGAAGAAGCCAACAAGCTGGGCATCCCGGTCATCGCCGTGCTCGACTCGAACTCAGACCCGGAAGGCGTCACCTTCCCGATCCCGGGCAACGACGACGCGATCCGCGCCATCACCCTGTATTGCGAACTGATCTCGGGCGCTGTCCTCGACGGCATCAGCCAGGAAATGGTCGCCTCCGGCCGTGACGTCGGCGCTGCCGCCGAGCTGGCTCCGGAAGTGCTGCCGGAAGTGGCCGCCGAAGAGCTGGCCGCAGCCCCGCAGGCCTAATGCTACCCCCATCCGCCCTGCTCAGATGAACGGGGCGGATGGGTTCTTGCCCAAAGCAAATACACTATTACGGAGAACGACCATGGCCGAGATCACCGCCGCCCTGGTGAAGGAATTGCGCGAGCGCTCCGGCGCCGGCATGAGCGACTGCAAGAAGGCGCTCGTTGAGACCGAAGGTAATGTTGAAGAAGCCATCGATTGGCTGCGCAAGAAGGGTCTCGCCTCTGCGGCCAAGAAGTCCGGCCGCGTTGCCGCTGAAGGCCTGATCGGCGTCGCTTCGTCCCCGCGCGTGGCAGCCATGGTTGAAGTCAACGCTGAGACCGATTTCGTCGGCCGCAACGAAGCCTTCCAGAACTTCGTGTCCACCGTCGCCAAGATCGCGCTGACGGTTGGCGAAGATGTCGAAGCCATCAAAGCCGCCGCCTATCCGGGCACTGGCCGCACGGTTGCCGAAGAGCTGGTTCAGCTCGTCGCCACCATCGGCGAGAACATGAACATCCGCCGCGCCCGCGTGCTGACGGTTGAGCAGGGTGCAGTTGCCACCTACACGCACAACACGATCAAGCCGGGCCTGGGCAAGATTGGCTGCTTGGTGGCCCTGAAGGCTCCGAGCGAAGAAGACGCGATTGTCACCCTGGGTCGTCAGATCGGCATGCACATCGCCGCCACCAACCCGCAGGCGCTCGACATCACCAGCGTCGATCCGGCCTCGCTGGAACGTGAACGCGCCGTGCTCATCGAGCAAGCCCGCGCCTCCGGCAAGCCGGAAGCGATCATCGAGAAGATGGTCGATGGCCGCGTGAAGAAGTTCTACGAAGAAGTGGTTCTGCTGGAGCAGGTCTTCGTCGTTGACGGCGAAAACCGCGTGGCAGCTGTGGTCAAGAAGGCCGGCGCTGAGCTGGTTGGCTTCGCCCGCTTCCAGCTCGGTGAAGGCATCGAGAAGGAAGTTGGTGACTTCGCTGCCGAAGTGGCCGCGGCCGCCGGCATCAAGCAGCCGGCCTAATCAACACCAAGGGCGCGGCTCTCTTGCAGAGCCGCGCCTGACGTGTCTCTTGTTCGGGGCGGGCGCGTTCTTTAGGGTGCGCCCGCCCCAATCTTGCGCGGACTCGCTGACCATGACCTCCATTCCTGTTTACAAGCGCGTTCTGCTCAAGGTCTCCGGCGAAGCCCTGATGGGTAAGCGCGATTACGGCCTGGACAACGAAGTCGTCAGCCGCATCGCGCAGGATGTCAGCGCGGTTGTCGGCATGGGCGTGCAGGTCTGCCTCGTCATCGGCGGCGGCAACATCTTCCGCGGCGTCTCCGGTGCCGCCAACGGCATGGAACGCGCCCAGGCCGACTATATCGGCATGCTCGCCACCGTGATGAACGCGCTCGCCATGCAGAATGCGCTGGAGCGCATCGGCGTGCCGACGCGGGTGCAATCGGCCATCCCAATGTCCACCGTCTGCGAGCCCTATATTCGCCGCCGTGCTGAACGGCATATGGAAAAAGGCCGCGTGGTGATCTTCGCCGCAGGCACCGGCAACCCGTTCTTCACCACCGACACCGCCGCCGCCCTGCGCGCGACCGAAATGGGCTGCGATGCGCTGCTCAAGGGCACGCAGGTCGATGGCGTTTACTCGGCAGACCCGCGCAAAGACACCAACGCCACGCGCTATGACGAGTTGAGCTATCTCGAAGTGCTCGCCCGCGATTTGTCGGTGATGGATGCGGCGGCGATTTCGCTCGCCCGTGAAAACGGACTGCCGATCATCGTCTTCAACATCCACGCCACGGGTGCGTTTGCGCAGGTGATGCGCGGCGAGGGGCTGTTTACCCGGATCATCGAAGTCAAATAACGACGTCACACCACCTGCGCCCACCCCGGAGCTGCCGGAGGGGCTTTCTGCTTCAGGAGCGTTCAAGTCCATGACCGAACTTTCCAATCTCAAGACTGATCTCACCCGCCGCATGGATAGCGCGTTGGACAGTCTCAAGCGCGATTTCGGCGGCCTGCGCTCGGGCCGCGCCAGCCCGCAATTGCTGGAGCCAGTGCGTGTTGAAGCCTATGGCAGCGAAGTGCCGCTCACCCAGGTGGGCAGCATCGCCGTGCCAGAAGCGCGTATGCTCACCGTTCAGGTCTGGGACCGCACCCTCGTCACCGCCGTCGAACGCGCCATTCGTGACGCGGGCATCGGCCTGAACCCGGCCAGCGACGGCCAGACCGTGCGCGTGCCGATCCCGATGCTGACCGGCGAACGCCGCGCTGAACTGTCCAAGCTGGCGGGCAAATACTCCGAAGCCGCCAAGATTGCCGTGCGCGGCGTGCGTCGTGATGGCATGGATCAGACCAAGGCGTTGGAGAAGAAGAACATCATCAGTGAAGATGAGGTTAAAGTCTGGTCAGACGACATCCAGAAGTTGACGGACAGCTACATCAAGCGCATCGACACAATGTTTGCCGAAAAAGACAAGGAAATCCGTACGGTTTAACCGTGCGAAATGCCGATTGTCGGCACGAGAGGAGTGCGCACCATCTCGCAGACCAAGGCCGTTGCTGACTTGGCCGCCGCAGACCCAAACTCTGCCGTGCCGCTGCATGTTGCCATCATCATGGATGGCAATGGCCGGTGGGCAGAGCAGCGCAGCCTGCCCCGCGTGGCCGGGCATCGCGCAGGTGTGCAGGCGGTGCGTCGTACCATCGAGGCCGCGATTGCGCATGGCGTGTCGTGGCTGACGCTTTATGCGTTCAGCAGTGAGAATTGGCGGCGTCCAGCGCAGGAAGTTACTGATCTGACCGGCCTGCTGCGCCGCTTCATCAAAAGCGAGATTGCCGAATTGAATCGGAATGGCGTGCGCATGCATGTCATCGGTGATCGCAGCCGCTTTGATCGCGACATCCAAACCGAACTTGCCCGTGCAGAAGAAACCACGCGGGCGAACACCAAGCTCAATCTGGTCATCGCCTTATCCTATGGCGCCCGCAGCGAGATCGTCGCCGCGGCCCAGCAGGCAATTGCCCTGGTGCAAGCGGGCAAGCTTGATCCGGCGGATCTGACCGAATGCCGCTTCGCCGAATTGCTCGAAACCGCCCACATGCCGGACCCGGATTTGATCCTGCGCACCAGCGGCGAACAACGGCTGTCGAATTTCCTTCTCTGGCAATCCGCTTATGCGGAATTCGTCTTCACCGACATTCTCTGGCCCGATTTCGGGGAAGCGCAATTCGCCGAAGCCTTGGCCGAATTCGCCCGACGGGAGCGACGCTTTGGCGCAAGACCGGCCTGAACCAGTTCCCGCCGCCAGCAAATGGCGCGACCTGCGCACACGCACCATCACCGCCCTCATCGCCGCCCCGATTGGGCTCGGCGCGCTGTATCTGGGCGGGCTTGCGTGGCAGGCATTGGCGCTGTTCCTGCTGATCGGCATGGGCTTCGAATGGCGCGCCCTGGCCCGCGCATTGCGGATGCCCGCCCTACGCGCTATCCCGCTCGGCCTGCTCTACATCCTCCCTGCCACGCTGGCGCTGCTCTGGCTGCGCGCTGATCCGGCGGTCGGCCTGGGCAATGTGCTGTTTGTGATGCTGGTGGTGTGGGCGAGCGATATCGGCGCTTACATGGTCGGCCGTTTGATCGGCGGCCCAAAACTCGCCCCCAGCATTTCCCCTGGCAAAACGCGCTCCGGTGCGGTGGGCGGGCTGGTGAGTGCTATGCTGATCGGGCTGATTGCCGCCGAAATGACCAATGGTGGTGCACCGTTGCGGGCGGCGTTGGAAGCCGGATTGCTCGGCATTGCCAGCCAATCCGGCGATCTGCTGGAAAGTGCGATCAAGCGCCGCGCCGGGGTGAAGGATTCGGGCTGGATTCTGCCCGGACATGGCGGGTTGCTCGACCGGCTTGACGGTCTGCTGACCGCCGCACCGCTGGCCGCCATCATGGCGCTGGCGGCAGGACAAGGGATGTATCTGTGGGTGAGAGTGCTATCGCCATGAAGACCGTCACCGTTCTGGGCTCCACCGGCAGCGTCGGCACCCAGACCATCGAACTCCTCGCCGCCAATCCGGACCGCTACCGTGTCCGCGCCCTGGTGGCAGGCAAGAACACCAAGCTGTTGGCCGAGCAGGCGATTGCCCTGCGTGCGGAAATCGCCGTGGTGGCCGACGAAACGCGCCATGCCGATCTGGTCGCAGCCCTCGCGGGCACCGGCATCGAAGTTGCCTCCGGGCGTGCTGCCATGGTGGAAGCCGCATCGCGCCGCGTCGATTGGACGATGTGCGCCATCATGGGCGCTGCTGGTCTGCACCCCACGCTGGCCGCCATTCAGGGCGGTGGCGGCGTGGCGTTGGCCAACAAGGAAGCGCTGGTTTGCGCTGGTGACGTGATGCTGCGCGCGGTCGCCGAGGCGAAGGCCACGCTGCTGCCGGTGGACAGCGAGCACAACGCGATCTTCCAGGCGATGGCCGATGGCAATCATGGCGCAGTGGAGAAAATCATACTCACCGCCTCCGGTGGCCCATTCCGCACCGCCAGCATCGCAGAGATGCGCGCCGCCACGCCGGAGAAGGCGCTAAAGCATCCGGTGTGGACGATGGGGGCCAAAATCTCCATCGACTCCGCCACCATGATGAACAAAGGCCTGGAAGTGATCGAGGCCGCGCGGCTGTTCGGCCTCACCTCAGACCGCATCGACGTGCTGGTGCATCCGCAATCCACCGTACACGGCCTGGTCTGCTACTCAGATGGCTCGGTGCTTGCCCAGCTCGGCAGTCCGGATATGCGGGTGCCGATCGCGCATTCCCTCGCCTGGCCGTCACGCATCGCCACCAAAGCCCCGAAGCTTGATCTCGTCGCCCTTGGTCGGCTGGATTTCGCCGAACCCGACCCGATCCGCTTCCCGGCCCTGCGCCTCGCCCGTGAGGCACTGATCGCCGGCGGCGGCGTGCCTGCGCTGATGAGTGCAGCCAATGAGATCGCCGTGGAAGCCTTCCTGCAAAAGCGGATCGGATTTCTCGACATCGTAGACTTGGTGGCGCAGGTTATGGACGATATGGGCTATCGCCCGGCTGACAGCATCGAGGCAGTGATCGCCATTGATGAGGAGGCCCGCGCCAAGGCCCACGAATTTTGCCGCAAGCTCACAGCCCCGGTAGCTTGACCCGCAACAGGACATTTTAACGGGGCTTTATCCCGTCTGATTGGAATTCGACGTGCTGGAAATGTTGCCAAGCTTCCTTCGTATGCCGGTAGCCTTTGCCATTGTGCTGGGCATCCTGGTGTTCATTCACGAGCTTGGCCATTACTTGGCCGCCCGCTGGCGCGGTGTGCATGTTGAGGTGTTCTCGATCGGCTTCGGCAAGAAGCTGCTGAGCTGGCACGATCGCCATGACACCGAATGGCGTCTGTGCATCCTGCCGCTGGGTGGCTACGTGAAAATGCATGGCATGGAGCAGCCGGAGGATGCCTCCCCGGAAGAGCGCGCCACATGGCGGCCAGGGCAGACCTTCCACGAAAAGCCGGTGATCTCGCGCATGATCGCCGTCGCGGCCGGTCCGATTGCCAATTTCGTGCTCGCGGCGGTGCTGTTCGCCGGTCTGTTCGCCGTTGTGGGCCGTCAGGTGACGGAGCCGGTGGTGGGTACCGTCGTCGCTGGCAGTGCTGCGGCCGGGGCTGGTTTGCAAAGCGGTGATCGCGTCCTCAGCATCAGCGGGGCGAAGATTGAGAAATTCGAAGACCTTCAAGCCATCGTCAGCCACAGCGCCGGGGTTGCCTTGGCGTTGACGCTGGAGCGCGACGGCACGTCGCTCTCTGTCTCCGTCACGCCACGCGCGGTCAATGGCAGCGGCATTCTGGGCATCACACGCGGTGGTAAGCTGAGCTATGAGCCGGTGTCCATCGCGGCTGCGATCCCTGCCGGCATCGAACAGACTTGGGTGGTGGCCACACAGACCTTGGCTGGCATCGGCGAGATGATCACCGGCCAGCGCAGCACGGATGAGTTGGGCGGGCCGCTGCGGATTGCGCAGCTTTCCGGTCAGGTGGCGGAATATGGCTTCAAATCACTGATCAATTTGATTGCCGTGCTGTCGGTCAATCTCGGCCTATTGAACCTGTTCCCGATCCCGGTGCTGGATGGCGGGCATTTGGTGTTCTTCCTGCTTGAGGGTCTGCGCGGCAAGCCGCTGTCGCCCAAGGCGCAGGAGATGGGCATGCGCGCGGGCTTTGCGCTGCTGATCGGCCTGTTCGTGTTCGCAACCTGGAACGACCTGTCGCATTTCGGCCTGTTCGGCTGGCTGGCGAAGCTGACGGGGTGAATTTGCGTAGGGCGGGTCATGGACCCGCCCTACACCTCAATCAATCCGCTTCAACCCCGCCGCAAACCGCTTCCAGTTCTTCACATAGCCCGCCGCACCCAGCTTGAGCTTGGCCTGCGTTGCCGCATCCACCTCGCGCACCGCCTTGGCGGGTGAGCCCACGATCAGCGAGCCGGGCGGGAATTCCTTGCCCTCTGTGACCAGCGCATTGGCACCGACGATACAACCATCGCCGATCTTGGCGTTGTTGAGAATCGTCGCGCCCATGCCGATCAGCACGCCATTGCCTATCGTGCAGCCGTGCAGAATGGCGTGATGGCCGACGGTCACATCCTCCCCCACCGTGAGCGGCATCCCGGCATCCGTGTGCACCATCGCGCCATCTTGGATGTTCGAGCGGGCACCGATGGTCATCGAGGCATTGTCCCCGCGCAGGACGGCCCCGAACCAAATGCCGACATCCTCACCCAGAATCACATCACCGATCACATGTGCATCCGGTGCCACCCAATATTTTCCCTCACCCGGAAGCGTGGGGGCAATGCCGTCGAGTTCGTAGAGGGGCATGGAGTTCTCCTGAAGCTTATCGATTATCCACCGATCAGAAGCACGACCGCCGCTTGCAGGCAATCACCCACCCGCCACCGTCATTGCACCGGTGGCAAGCAGCGCATCAATCTCCGCCGCATCCCAGCCAGCTTCGCGCAAAATTTCTACGCCATGCTCGCCCGGCTTTGGCGGCTGACGGCGCAGTTTTGGACGTCCGGAGGGCAGCGAGACCGGCAAATTCGGCAACCCGGCCCTCGGCTGATGCGCCACCCCGCCGGGTGCCCCCTCGGCAGAGGCAAGATCGGTGTCGAGCAGCCCGTCCGAGGCAAGCAAATGCGGATCGGTGAGCAGATCGGCAGGCCGCGCAATCGGCGCAAATGGCAGCCCGAGTTGCTCACAGCGCGCCATCAGCTCGACTTTCGGCAGATGGCGGAACACCTCGGCGATGCGCGGCAAATAGCGCGTGCGATCCATCACCCGCAGCGCCTGGGTGGCAAATTCTGGCCGGTCCAGCAGATCGTTCATCCCGAACGCCGTGCAGAAGCCGCGCCACTGCGTCTCCGTCACCACGCCGACGAACACTTGCTGGCCCTCATCAGCACTGTCGAACACGTCATAGACCGACCACGGCTTGATCATGCGCGGATCAGCGAAGGACGGCGGATCGCGCCCGATGATCGCAGCCCCCGCCATATGCGGCCCCATCAGCAGCGCGTTCGTCTCGAACAGGCCAGACTGCACCACGCCGCCAATCCCGGTGATCTCACGCTCACGCAAAGCGGCCAGAATGGCGATGGCGGCGAACATGCCACCCAAAATATCGTTAATCGACGCCCCTGCCCGCATCGGCTGGCCGGGCGGGCCGGTCATGTAGGCCAGACCGCCCATCATCTGCACCACCTCATCGAGCGCCGCGCGATGTTCATAGGGGCCGGGCAGGAAGCCCTTGCAGGAGCAATAGACCAGCTTCGGATTGGCCTGCGTCAGCGCCTGCGGGCCGAGGCCGAGCTTGTCCATCGCACCGGGGCGGAAATTCTCCAGCACCACATCGGCGGAGGCGGCGAGCTTGTGCACCAGCGCCCGCCCGCTCTCGGATTTCAGATCAACACACAGGCTGCGCTTGTTGCGGTTGAAGCTGGGGAAGAAGCCAATCGCCGCCCCGGTCAGCCTGCGCGTATTGTCGCCGTCCGGGCCGGGTTCGATCTTGACCACATCGGCTCCGAGATCGGCCAACACCATGCCGCAACTCGGCCCCATCACCATATGGGTGAATTCCAGCACGCGCACACCGGTCAGTGGGCCCGCGCGTAAGGGTGTCGAATCTGCCAAAATCAGTCCTCCTGCCGGTATGGGACGACACCACTATAGCCATTGCCAATAGCTCGCGTGACATTCCCCCCCTGCGCAACCGTTGCCACACCGGCTAGACATGACGAAAGTGACAAAGCGCCGGATCGCGCGAGGGGAGAATTCGCCATGAAAATCGCTTGGTATCGCCAGCTCTATGGGCAGGTGTTGATCGCAACCGTGCTGGGTATCAGCTTCGGCCATTTCTTCCCGCATCCAGGTGCCGCGCTGAAGCCGCTGGGCGATGCGTTCATCCAGGTCATCCGCATGGTCATCGGACCCATCATTTTCTGCACCGTGGTGCACGGCGTGGCGAAGATGGGCGACATGCGGCGGGTGGGCCGGGTGGCGATCAAGGCGATTGTCTATTTCGAGGTCATCACCACTCTGGCACTGGTGGTGGCTTTGGCCGCCGTGATGCTCTGGAAGCCGGGCTTGGGCATGCATATCGATCCGACGAAGATCGACGCCTCGTCCATCAAATCCTACACCGCCGCCACCCAGCATCTGACGCCGGTTGAGTTTCTGATGCACATCATCCCGGCCTCTGCGGTGGGTGCGTTCGCCAATGGCGACATTTTGCAGGTGCTGTTCTTCTCGGTGCTGTTCGCCTTTGGCCTGGTGATGGTGGGCGATGTCGGCAAGCCGGTGATTGCAGTCATCGACGGCGTGAGTTCCGTGCTGTTCAAGATCGTCGGCATCATCATGAAAGCCGCCCCCATCGCCTCGTTCGGCGCGATGGCCTTCACCGTGGGCGCATTCGGCACGACGGCTTTGCTGTCGCTGGGCGAGTTGCTGGCGGAATTCTGGATTGCCTGCGCGATCTTTAACCTCGTCGTGCTCGGCACGGTGGCGCGGATGGCCGGTTTCTCGGTGCTGAAACTGATCTACTACCTGCGTGAGGAATTGCTGATCATCCTGGCCACCACCTCGTCTGAAACCGTGCTACCGCAGCTGATGCGCAAGCTGGAGCAGGCGGGCTGCGAGGAATCGGTGGTGGGTCTGGTTGTGCCGACCGGCTATTCCTTCAATCTGGACGGCACCTGCCTTTATCTGGCCACCACCGCCGTCTTCCTGGCACAGGCAACCGACACCCATCTCGATTGGGGCCAATTGCTGACCCTGCTGGCCGTGCTGCTGCTCACCTCCAAGGGCGCTGCCGGCATTGCCGGTGCCGCCTTCGTGGTGCTGGCCGCCACCTTGTCCACCATGCAGACCATCCCTGTCGCCAGCATCGCGCTGGTGCTGGGCATTCACCGCTTCATGTCGATGGCGATGACCTTCACCAACGTGGTCGGCAACGGGGTGGCGACGATTGTGGTCTCGCGTTGGGAAGGTGGGCTGAACCAAGCGCGGCTGGCCGATGTGCTAAACCACCGGGTCGGCTGAACGACGGCGCTGGGCTTTCAATTCAGGAAGCCCAGCGCGTATTTTGTCTCAAGAATGGCCTTGGCCGCCTTGTCATCGGAATCACGCGCCAGAATTTCACTGGCAATTGATTTGGCGAGCGGGCCGACATCGGCGGCAAAGACCACTTCGCCGAGATTTTTCCATTGCTGCGGCGACACTTCCGCCTTCCGACTGTCAAAAATCACCGCCACCATCTGGCGTGCGGCTTCAATCATGCCCAATTGATACAGCGTCCGAATCAGAAAAATCGTCGCTTCAATGCTGTGCTGATCCATCTCATATTGGCGCTGAGCAAAGCGAAGGGCTAATTTTGATCGTGGGAAACTATGTAACGTCAAAATCGTGATGTAGCGGTAATGCAAAGAATCAATAGTTTCAGCCCGTAGCGAGCGCCATACATTAACCCGTAAACGTAATTTTTTCTTGCCGCCGCTCAGTGCCCACAAATATCGCAACAGACAGTCCTGCCGCCGACCTGATACATCGACGGCACGTTTCAGTGCGAACCGCCCATAATAGTCATATTTTTTATAAAAAAACATCTCAGATATACTGTAAAGACTTGATATGTCTTGTGATTTTTCAGCGTATTTTTTAAGATATTTTATAGTCTCGGGTAAAATACCGCCTTCTTTGCTTTGAGCCCGCAATTCCGCTTCAGTGAACCTGAATGTCAGTTCCGCATCACCAGGAGACGCAGAGCGAAGCTTTTCGTAGATATCGCGCGCCGCACCAAAATTCGCCATTTTGAAATATATATCTGCGATCTTTCTCAGACAAACATTGTCATCATAAAAAGACTCTCTCATCACATTCAATATATTAGATGCTTTCCCCGGTAGTTTTTTCTCTAAATATTGATCAATTGCCAAAAAGCCAATTCTAATTTTCTCATCGTCATCAGCAAGCTGAACCCAGATTTTATCAATAATATCCGGCTGCTTCATCTGCGCTGCGAGATCGACGATCTGGCTGACATTTGACAGCGCCTGCGGCAGCTCAGCGATCCGTTCCAATGCGCTGGCGGCATCATCGATGCGCCCGCCTGCCTTCAGCACCTGAATCGCCGGCAGGCAGAGTTCGAACGCATCAGACTGCGCGGCCTGCAGTGCATCCGCGATCTTGTAATCCACATCGGAAAGATTGTTTGACACTCTACACGCTCCTGCCTGCCTCAAATGAATTCGGCGACTGAAATTGACCGCCTATTCTGACAGCAATGCGTCCATTGTACCCGTTTTGAAGCTTTCCCAGGTTGAAATCACGCGCCTGGAAAAAGTGATCACCTTGCCATTATCGGCGCAGGCAAAATTGCCGGAAATCGCCAAGGCATGGCTTCCCGGACGGGACGGTTGATGGCCATCAAACATCATGAAATAAGACTCGCGCCCCGCGGGCGGTGACGATGTCAGCGCTGCCGCGCCATCATTGCGGATGCGGGTGACATATTGACCATCCGCCGTACGCAACAGCGCTCCTTCCGCACGGCGCTCCAAAGTCAGCGGCAGATAGGCAGTATCGGCGATGACTTCCTCCACCGGCGCATGCACCAGCCAACCGGACTTACGATTGAAGCACACCACCGAACCATGACAGGTGAACACCACCTGCTGTGATGCACCGATGCGCGCTTTTGCCTGCTGCAATATTGCCGAATGCGCGCGGAAAGCCCCGGCGACAGTCTCCATCGCCCTTTCAAGTTCGGCTTCATATTCAATCGCGTAGCCAAGTGCCCGCGCGTTCTCGCCGATCTGGCGCGCCTGATCATCACGCGTGCGCAACCACTGAATGCGCGCGCGCAGATCCGACAAATCGCGCGCCACCGGCACGTAATGCTCCCAGGGCTTTAGCCGGTCATAATACCATTGCTGGTAGTTCAACTGCGACTCAACCTTGAGTATGGCGCTGCCCGACAGCAGACGTTCGAACAACCCACCCCAGGCATTGGTGTTGCCATCTACGTCGATCAAATATTTGAACATGTGCAGATTGGCCGACGGGAAATACTCCCGCATCACGCCCTGCTGCCGCAGTTCATCGGCAACCGGTGGCGGAAGTTGGACGATTTTCGTCAAGCCTGCATCAAGAAGCTCAGGCAACTGCTTGGCCATCATGCACAACCGAACGCGCTGCAATGCGCGCCAATCCTGGCCAGGAGGGATCTGGCCTGTTGTCGCGCCACGCCAGAACGCAATTCCCCGACGCTGCTCCCAGGGCGTGCGCGTCTGCTCCAATTGGCGTTTCAGATCCTGGTATCCCCGCGACGGCAGGAACACATTATCCGGCAGCAAGAAAAAATCCGGACGGTTCCCGCAAAAGGTCAATCCAGAGACCACGCCTGCATCCCACTGGTTCAGAAACGCCTGACCGACGCCAACCTTGGGCGAACTGGCGATTTTTGCCAGCAACGGCGCCATGTACAACAGCCATGCAACCTGCGCAGGCAGATCTTCAAACTCTTGAATCTTATCGCTCAGGATCAACTCAACGTGATTCAAAGATGTTTTACGCAGAACAATAATAAAAGGCTGCGTAATTTGATCATTAAACGAAATCACAATTCGTCCTAAAACGCCACTTCTCTCTGTCAAAATTTTCGAAGCGACGAATTTACTTCCAATAAAAATCGCCACCTCCAGCAAAATCCGAACATGTTCGGCCGCCGATTTCCGATCAAATGCATGCAAAAATTCGTTCAGAGCTGACTCTGCACCTTTCTGATCGCCATTTTTAGCCAATATACAGACATGACGAAGGGCATCTTGAAGCAAAATTACTCTTGAATCATTTGTTGTTATTTTTTCAATTTGCTCAAAAATACGCATAAAAACACCGCAGTTTCTTGGAATTCATCCAAATCGATCAACAGCACGCGCAGACAAAGCGAGCGCCAACTCTGCACGATTGGCAAAATTTTTGAAAGCTCCGGCACGCAGCTTCACAGGTTGCTGAAAACTGGTCGTTGAGGTGCGGCGAGTGACTTTTCGTGCAAGAAAGGCCAAGGCAACGACTCTTGCGCGGAAAGGCACCGTCGGACCGACCGATCCAGTTTTTCAGCAACCTGTTAAATCTTTGATAGAAGTTACGCTTTACACTCGTCCGCGACCGGCAAGAGGGTTGCCTTCCAGTGACTTGCCGCCGCCGTGTCACGCAGCATCACAGCGTGATATCGACATCAATCAGTTGAACGACATAGCAAAACTCGCTAGCTAAACCTTCGGCCCGCGTGGCCACCTTGTGCAAATGGAAGAGGCAGACCGGGTTGGAAATCCCTAAGCGACCACCGGAATTCGGCTTCGGCCCCGTCACCGATGACGCGCTGTCGGATTATGACGCAGTGATGGGCTATGAGGTCTTCCTCGGCCGCCATCCTGAAAATGCCGAGACGATCAACTATCATAAATCCCTCGGCGTCTCTGGCATGCTCGCGCGGTTCATGAATGGCGAGGAATTCTTCGATAAGGTCATCGCCCCATTGCGCGTCGGCAAGCCGCTCTGGCGCGGGGATCGGCGGCACAAACCGGCCGAGAATGTGATCGCCTGGGTGGTGGAATGCGCCGCGCTGTCTGAGGAAGAGGCCGCCAATCTGGCAGTAGCGCCAAATTGGGCAGAGTTTTATCGCGTTCTGCTCGCCGCACGCGGCGTGGCCGCAGGCACGGATATCTTCGCCTCCGTCAGCATCAATGAGCCGATGGACGAGATCAGCGCCATCCTGACCAAGCTGCAACGTGCACAGGCGCTGCTGGCGGAAATCGCCGAAGAGGTGGAAGCCCTGCGCGGGGCATCTGGCGCGTAACCGGCCAAGCCATTGCCGATCACCCGCCCCTCGGCTAGACCCTCGGCTCCCACCACCAGCCTGTGAGCCGTCCATTATGTCCGTGATGTCCGATATCTGGATCCGCCGTATGGCGACCGAGCACGGCATGATCGAGCCCTTCGTGGAAAGCCAGAAGCGCGAGGGCGTGATCTCCTACGGGCTGTCGTCCTATGGCTATGACGCGCGGGCCTCGGATGAGTTCAAGATTTTCACCAACGTCGATTCCGCCGTGATCGACCCGAAGAATTTCAGCGCGGACAGTTTTGTGGACCGCAAAGTGCCGGTCTGCATCATCCCGCCGAACTCCTTCGCGCTGACGCACACGGTCGAATATTTCCGCATTCCGCGCGACACGCTGGTGGTCTGCCTCGGCAAATCGACCTATGCGCGCTGCGGCATCATCGTCAACGTCACCCCTCTGGAGCCCGAATGGGAAGGCCAGGTGACGATTGAGATTTCCAACACAACGCCCCTGCCCGCCAAAATCTATGCCTTTGAAGGTATCTGTCAGTTCCTGTTCCTGCGCGGCGATCAGCCCTGCGAGACCAGCTATGCCGACAAGGCGGGCAAATACATGCGCCAGACCGGGGTATCCTTGCCCCGCATGGGCTGAGAGAGACACCCAATCATGGACCGTATCCGCATCCGTGGCGGCCGACCGCTCAACGGTGAGATCGTCATTTCCGGCGCAAAGAATGCAGCCCTCCCGCTGATGACAGCGGGCATGCTCACCGATGAGCGGCTGACCCTCTCGCGCGTGCCGAAATTGGCAGACACCAACACGATGGGCGAATTGCTGCGCCAGCACGGCACGGCGGTCGATCCGGCGTCCGAGGATGGCCGCACGCTGTCCATCGGTGGCCCGATCACCAACACCGAAGCGCCCTATGATATCGTGCGCAAAATGCGTGCTTCCGTGCTGGTGCTCGGCCCGCTGCTCGCCCGTGTGCGTGAAGCCCGCGTCTCGCTGCCCGGCGGGTGCGCCATCGGCACGCGGCCCGTCGATCTCCACCTCAAGGGATTGGAGCAGATGGGCGCGGTGATCGAGCTTGATGCCGGGTATATCAACGCGCGCGTGCCGGGCGGCCTCAAGGGTGCCACCATCGTCTTCCCGATGCCCTCCGTGGGCGCCACTGAGAACCTGCTGATGGCCGCCGCCCTCGCTGATGGCCGCACCGTGCTGGCCAATGCGGCACGTGAGCCGGAAATCACCGATCTGTGCGACTGCCTGGTGGCGATGGGTGCCCAGATCACCGGGATCGGCACCGACAAGATCACCATCGATGGCGTGGCCAAGCTGCACGCGGCGCATCATGAAGTCATCCCTGACCGCATCGAAACCGGCACCTATGCCTGTGCGGCGGCGATCACCGGCGGGGCGCTGCATCTGATCGGCGGGCGGATGGATCATCTGGGCGCGGTCGTGCGCACGCTGGCCGATGCGGGCGTGGAAATCACCCAGACGGATCGCGGCTTGATGGTCAAACGCCTCAACGGTCTGCGCGGTGTGGATGCGATCACCGAGCCCTATCCCGGTTTCCCGACCGACATGCAGGCGCAATACATGGTGCTTATGTCCGTCGCCGAAGGGGCTTCTCTGGTGACAGAGACGATCTTCGAGAACCGCTTCATGCATGTGCCGGAACTCAACCGGATGGGGGCGAACATCAACGTGCACGGCAAATCGGCCATTGTGCGCGGGGTGAAGCAGCTCTCGGCAGCGCCGGTGATGGCAACCGATCTGCGCGCCTCGGTCTCGCTGGTGTTGGCGGGGTTGGTGGCCAAGGGCGATACCATCGTCAACCGCGTCTATCACCTTGACCGTGGCTTCGAGCATGTCGAGCGCAAACTGGCCGCCTGCGGGGCGGACATAGAACGGATACCGGGTTGAGGCTTCCCACTTCGCCCGACGGCGGGCTAGAAGCGCCGCGAACGGAGGCCTTCCGATGACTGCGGTGTTTAAGTCCTTGCAGCAAGAGAGCGAGTTGCAGAGCAAGCTGGTGCTCGCTTTGCCCAAGGGGCGCATTCTGGATGAATGCGGCCCATTGCTGGCGGCTGCCGGTGTGCAGCCCGAAGCCGATCTCTATGATGAAAGCAGCCGCAAGCTGCGCTTCTCCACCAATCACCCCGAGCTCGACGTGGTGCGTGTGCGCAGCTTCGACGTGGCGACCTTTGTCGCCTTCGGCGGCGCGCAGATGGGCATTTGCGGCTCAGACGTGCTGATGGAGTTCGACTATCCGGAAATCTACGCCCCGCTCGATCTCGGCATCGGCGCGTGCCGGATTTCGGTGGCCGAGCCCAAAGCCACTGCTGGCACCGATGATCCGTCCACCTGGTCGCGCGTGCGGGTGGCCACCAAATATCCGAACATCGCCCGTCGCCATTACGCAGCACGCGGCATTCATGTCGATGTGGTGCATTTGAACGGTGCGATGGAACTCGCCCCCGGCCTGGGCCTGACGCGCCAGATCGTCGATCTCGTCGCCTCTGGCAACACTTTGCGCGCCAACGGGCTGATGGAGACTGAGGTGATCACCCAGATTTCCAGCCGCCTGATCGTCAACCGCACTGCGCTCAAGACCCGTCCCGAGCAGATCGGCGACTGGATCGCGCGGTTCCGTGAGGCTTTGACCAAACTGTGAAGACGCTCAATTCGCAAGACGCAGGCTTCGCCGAAACCTTCGCCGCCCTGCTGGCCGAGCGCGACACCGCGCAGGACGTGCATGGTCCGGTGGCAGCAATCATCGCCGATGTGCAGGCACGCGGCGATGCGGCGCTGATCGATTACACCGCCTGCTTCGACCGGCTGACACTCACCCCCGGCACGTTGCGCTTCACGGCAGACGAAATTCAAACAGCACTCGACGCTGTGCCCGCCGACTTGATGGCCGCCCTCGACCTCGCGGCGTCCCGCATCGAAGCGTTTCATCGCGCACAGCTGCCGAAAGACATCGAATTCACCGACGCAGCCGGGCTGTGCCTGGGCATGCGCTGGGGCGCGCTCGACGCCGTGGGGCTCTATGTGCCGGGGGGCAAGGCCGCCTATCCGTCTTCCGTGCTGATGAACGCCATCCCTGCCCGCGTGGCCGGAGTGGGGCGCATCGCCATGGTGGTGCCGACGCCGGATGGCGTGGTCAACAACCTCGTCCTCGCCGCCGCCCATCGGGCCGGTGTGACGGAAGTCTATCGCGTCGGTGGCGCGCAGGCGGTGGCCGCCCTTGCCTATGGCACCGCGACGATTGCGCCGGTGGATCGCATCGTCGGCCCTGGCAACGCCTATGTCGCCGAAGCCAAGCGGCAGGTGTTTGGTCGGGTGGGCATCGATTCGATTGCCGGTCCCTCCGAAGTGCTGATCGTGGCGGACGACCAAAACGACCCGCGCCACATCGCCGTCGATCTGCTGGCGCAAGCCGAGCATGACGAATTGGCGCAAGCGGTGCTGATCACCAATTCCGCCGATTTTGCCGCCCGCGTGGCCGAAGCCGTCGCCGCTGAAATCCCCACGCTGCCGCGTGCCGAGATCGCGGGCACCTCCTGGCGCGATCATGGCGCGGTGATCATCGTGCGCGATTGGGATGAAGCGGCCGCTTTGGTGAACCAGACGGCGCCGGAGCATCTCGAAGTCATGCTTGCCGACCCGCGCGCCTTCTTTGCCCGCGTGCGCCATGCCGGTGCGGCTTTCCTCGGCCGGTTCTGTCCGGAAGCGGTGGGCGATTATGTTGGCGGTCCGAACCACGTGCTGCCCACCGGGCGGACGGCGCGGTTTGCTTCCGGCCTGTCGGTCTACGACTTTCTCAAGCGCACCACCTGGATCGAAGCCAACGAAGCCGCTCTCGCGCAGGTCGGCCCAGCGGCGGTGGCTCTGGCTCAAGCCGAGGGTTTGCAGGCACATGGCCGATCGGTGTCGATCCGGCTGGGGAATATGTCCCCTGGGCGCGCAGCTCTGTAATGCTTTGCTTGACGTGCATTAACACCGCGCCCATGTTCCGCGCGGCTTATCAAAACCTGAAACAAACGAGGCTTGATGTCTAAAGAAGACATGATCGAATTCAGCGGCACCGTTGTGGAACTTCTCCCCAACGCCATGTTCCGCGTGAAGCTCGACAACGAACACCAGATTCTTGCCCACACCAGCGGCAAGATGCGCAAGAACCGCATTCGCGTTCTCGCCGGTGACAGGGTGAATGTGGAGATGACTCCGTACGACCTCACCAAAGGCCGCATCACCTTCCGCTTCAAGTAAGCAGCTGATTTTGTCCCTGGTTCTCGCCCCCCTTGTTCTGGCTTCGGCTAGCCCGCGACGGCTGGCCCTGTTGGCCCAGATCGGGGTGGTGCCCTCTCGCATCGCCCCCGCCGATCTCGACGAGACCCCAAAACCCGAAGAACTGCCGCGCCCGCATGCGATCCGACTCGCACGCGCGAAATCTGCTGCCATCGTCTCGGCGCCTGGAGAATACGTCCTCGCCGCCGACACTGTGGTGGCCGTTGGTCGCCGCATTCTGCCGAAGGCCGAGTCGGAGAAAGAGGCGCGCTTCTGCCTCGATCTGCTCTCCGGCCGCCGCCATCACGTCTACAGCGCCGTCGTCCTCCGCGCGCCCGATGGCCGGATTGCCGAGCGGGTGAGCGACACGGCTGTGATCTTCAACCGCCTCAGCTTGCAGCAAATCGATGCCTATATCGAAAGCCGCGAGTGGCAGGGCAAGGCGGGTGGTTATGCCATCCAAGGCTTGGCGGCGTCCTTGATCCGTCAAATTGGCGGCTCCTATTCCGGCGTGGTCGGATTGCCGTTGTTCGAGACCGCGCAATTGCTGCGGGGCTTGGGCTTCCCGATCCCATGATCCGCCTGCACGCCGCGATCTCTCCTGGTGAGATGCGCGTGGCGGCTTGGGACGGTGTTCACCTCCACGATGTCGCCCTCTCCCGCGCGGCGGTGCCCGATGGTGTGGGCGATCTGCATCGCGCCCGCATCTCCGCCCGCGTGCGAGCCATGGCCGGGGCGTTCGTGGCTCTCGAAGGCGGCGTAGAGGGGTTTCTGCCGGACAGCGAAGGGGCTGAGGGCGAAGGCCGCATTCTTGGTGTGCGCATCACCCGCGCCGCCCAAGGTGGCAAAGGCCCGCGCCTGACCGCCAAACTCTCGCCCGACGATCTCGCTCTGATCGGCACCGGCTCCCTCGCTCTGCTGCGCCGAGGCCCGGACGCGCTCGCCCGCATGGCCGAAGCCTACCCAAACGCACCGATCATCATCGACGACGCCGCCACCGCCGCCCACGCCCCGCGCAAGGCTGAGTTGGTGGCGCGTGCTTTCAGCGATGAATTGGAAGATGCGTGGGACGCACTCTCCTCGCCCTTCGCCGAATTGCCGGGCGGGGCGCGCATGCAGATCAGCCCGACGCCTGCCCTGGTCGCCATCGACATCGACCTCGGCAGCGCCTCCGCTCAGCGTGGCTCCAAAACGCACACACAGGGCGAGGCCAATCGCGCCTTGGTGCCTGAACTTGCGCGCCAGATTCGGCTGCGCAATCTCGCCGGTGCCATTCTGGTCGATCTCGGCGGCATGCCACAGAAAAAGCGCGCGGGCCTTACCCCGGATTTCGTCCGCGCTCTGGCCTCCGACCCGCTGAAGCCGCGCTTTCTGGGCTTCACCCAATTGGGCCTCGCCGAAATCGTCCGCCCGCGTGTGCTGCCACCATTGCATGAAGTGCTGACTGGCCCGCACGCGCTTGGCCTCGCGGCCATGCGCCGATTGGTGCGTGATGCCGCAGTCGCCCCCCATCGGGCGCTGACCCTGCACGCCTCGGCGGAGATCGCCACCGCCTTGTTGGCCGATTCGGCAGCGCAGACCGACGTTGCCGCCCACACCGGCCGGAATTTGGTGATCGTGTCGCACCCGGAGTGGGGGGCGGGGCGGGTTTCGATTGAGGAGCACTCGCATGGCTGAACAGCGCCAACCGGGACGCTTTGCCGCCTGTCCGATCTGCAAAAAGCCCAACACGGAAAAATTCCGCCCTTTCTGCTCGGCCCGCTGCGCAGATGTTGATCTTGGCCGCTGGTTTTCGGAATCTTATCGGGTGGAAGCACCGCCAGATGACATTTCTGACGACGAAGATGCCAAAGGAGATGATTCAGAGGGTTGATCCCCTCGTCACTCTGGTCTATTCACCCGCCTCCAAGCTGACGGGTATCACCAAGCCCCGCCAGAATGACTGCCCGGGTAGCTCAGTTGGTAGAGCATGCGACTGAAAATCGCAGTGTCGTTGGTTCGATTCCGACCCCGGGCACCATTAATCTTACATTGAACTTACAGCAATGACCGCAGCATCAGCGCCGTTTTTCGGTTTGGCAAAGCATACGAACGTCATCGGCCTAGAGCAATTTATCTCCGAACAAGGCGAGCCGTTCCGGCTCGCCTTGTTCGGAGGTTGCTCTAGACGGGCTTGATCCCACCGCCGAGAAGAAAAGCAAGGCGCTGGAGCAACGGCAGGCGGTTACGTTCCAGCTCATGACCGAAGTTTACCTTGCCAAACTGAAACGTGAGGGCCGCGCGGCCTCGACGTTCTGCGCCAGTTGGAAGATAGGGAACTCTATGAGTCCGCCAGACGGCTGCGCTCTACCGTCGGTGCGGTCTTCCGATACGCCATTGCCACGGCACGAGCCGAGGCTGGGTTCCGGCGCAGTTGCGCGTGTTGCGGATCACCAGACCGAAATATGCCTGCCGCGTGTGCCATGCCGTCACCCAAGCCCTTGCCCCAGAGCGGCCCATCACTGGCGGGTTGGCCACGCCGGTTCCGGTGCTTGATCCTGGGCGCGGACGCACCAAAACCGGGCGGCTGTGGGTCTATGCCCGCGACCAGCGCCCCTGGGGCGGGGCCGACCCGCCAGCGGCGGTTTAAGTCTACGCGCCGGACCGCAAGGCCGAGCGGCCCGCCGCGCATCTGGCACGGTTCAAGGGCGTGCTGCATGTCGACGACTATGTCGGCTTTGAACGGCTCGCGGCCGGTGGAGAGGTGGTGCTCGCCGCCCGCTGGGCCCAGACCCAATCAACCGCCTCGACGAGTTGTTCCCGTGGGCATGGAAGGCCGCTGATCACGTCAACACCTGACCAACGCGCAGCCGCCGGACGCATACTCCGATCTTGTTTTGTTATTCATCGAAATCACGCCGCTTCTGTCCCTCATTTACCGAATACGACGCCAAGCTCCGAATTACCGTGCCAGCTTGCGATGCTCCCCCGGGGAGAGCCAGTCCCGCCATCCTCGCTCAATCTCCAGAAGTTCACCTCACACCGCCACAGCACGGCCGAGCAGGCGGTCTAGGATTGCCTCCTCTAACGCAGCCAATGCAGCCGAACCGTGGCGGCGGGGGCGAGGGATATCGATGCGCAAATCGAGGGTAATCGCGCCATGTTCGATCATCACGACCCGGTCAGCCAGCACCAGCGCCTCAGACACGTCATGTGTCACAAGAAGCGCAGTGAATCCCTGCTCTCGCCAGACCTGCTCCAGAAGGGACTGCATCTCAATACGCGTCAGGGCATCGAGCGCGCCGAGCGGCTCGTCGAGCGCCAGGAAACACGGCCGCGACACCAACGCCCGCGCCAGGGCGACGCGCTGTTTCTGTCCGCCAGAGAGGGCGCTCGGCCACGCAGTGGCTTTGTCGGACAAGCCCACAGCTGCCAGTGCGTCGGCGGCACGTTCGTGGTCGGATTGTCGATTGGCACCGAGGCCAATTTGCACATTGTCAATCACACTCGCCCAGGGCAACAGGCGCGGTTCTTGGAACATCAGCCTCGCCCGACTGTCACCGCCGCCCAATAGCACCCCCCCCGAACTCGACTCATCAAGGCCAGCAATCACCCGCAGCAGCGTCGATTTGCCGCAGCCAGAACGGCCTACAATGGCGACGAATTCGCCGGGGGCTATCTCCAGATCAATGCCCTTGAGCACCTCCAATTCGCCAAAACTCTTGCGCAAACCGCGCACGGAGATACCAACGCCGCGCGCTTCGGGGGAAATTGCGTTCATCGTGCAGCCCTCGCGAAAGATGGATGCCATGCCAGGGCCCGGCGCTCCCCGACACGCACCAGAGAGTCAGCGAACTTTCCGAGGGCGGCGTAGATCAAGATGGCAAGCACCACCACGTCGGTCTGCATGAACTCACGCGCCTGCATCGCCATGTGACCGATCCCAGCTTCGGCGGCGATAGTCTCCGAGACGATCAAGGTGAGCCACATAATGCCGAGCGCGTAGCGAATGCCGACGAAGATTGACGGCAATGCGCCCGGCATTACGATGCGGCGGAACAGCGCCGCACGCGACATACCGTAAGAACGGCCCATCTCGATCAATTGGGAGTCGACGGTGCGGACGCCGTGGAAGGTATTGACGTAGACCGGGAAGAACACGCCCAACGCGGTGAGGAAAAGCTTGGCCTCCTCCTCAATGCCGAACCACAGAATGACCAGCGGAATGAGCGACAAATGTGGTACGTTGCGGACCATCTGCAGAGTGGTGTCGGTCAGCCGCTCACTGGTGCGTGAGAAGCCATTCGACAGGCCGAGTGCGAAGGCAATCGCGCCGCCGACCACGAATCCGGAGATGGCACGCAGGAAGCTGATGGCGATGTTATGAGGCAACTCCCCACTCAGCGTCAGCCGCCACGCCGCCTGCGCCACCGCCGAAGGTGCCGGCAGAACGTCATCGGAGATCACCCCACTGCCGGAGCCGATTTGCCACGCGGCCATCAGTAGCAACGGCAACAGCCATGGCGTGAGACGGGAATTATACAATCCGGCGACGATGTCGCGGCGGTCTAGCACTGCGAAAGAGGGAGCCGCCAGACGCGGCGACTCCTCCCCAGGACGTAATATGACATCGCTCATTGCCGCCTCACGAACTGGCGACAGCGAGACGGAAGCCAGTGCCGCTGACACCAAACTCACCATCCGATAGCCGCTTCGGCTTGGCATGCGCGCCGACCCCCAGCACTGGGAACAGCAGTTCGGCCACTTTGTAAGCTTCCTCCAGATGCGGATAGCCTGAGGCAATGATGGTCTCGATGCCGAGCGCCTGATATTCACGCAGTCGCTTGGCCACAGTCTCAGCCGAGCCAACCAGTGCCGTCCCGGCGCCACCGCGCACCAAGCCGATCCCCGCCCACAGATTGGGGGCAATCTCCAACCGGTCGCGTCTGCCACCATGCAACATGGACATCCGCTGCTGACCGACGGAGTCGGATTCCTCGGCGAATTTCTTCTGGGCGGCGGCAATGGCGGCATTCGGCAGGCGGGCGATCAGGTCATCCGCTACTTGCCACGCCGCCTCGTCGGTTTCGCGCACAATGAGGTGGATGCGCAGACCGAACTTCACGCTGCGCCCCTTGGCCTGGGCGCTCGCCCGGACCTTATCTAGCTTCTGTTCCACCTCGTCGAGCGGCTCACCCCAGGTGAGGTAGACATCTGAATGCTGGGCAGCGACTTCGATTCCGGGATCAGATGAGCCGCCAAACCAGATCGGCGGGCCGGGCTGCTGCACGGTGGGGAATTCGAGCTTGGCGCCTTTGACCTGAATATATTTGCCATCGAGATCAACCTTCTGACCATGCAGCAAGGGGCCATAGACGCTGAGGAATTCGGCGGTGTGGGCGTAGCGCTCATCATGGCCGAGATGGATGCCGTCACCTGCCAGTTCAGACGGATTACCGCCGGTGACGACATTGACGATGAAACGCCCTCGGCTGATCCGATCAAAGGCGGCTGCCTGACGCGCCGCATAGGTTGGCGAGATCGTGCCGGGGCGCAGCGCCACCAGGAAGCGCAGCCTCTCGGTATGGGTGGCGAGAGCTGCCGCGATGATCATTGGATCATCACAGTTCCGCCCAGTCGGGATCAGAACGCCCTCGAAGCCCAGATTGTCTGCCGCCTGAGCGATCTGCTTGAGATATCGGAAATCCGGTGGGCGATGGCCTTCGGGCGTACCCAGATAAGAACCGTCGCCACTGACCGGGATGAACCAAAAGATGTTCAGAGGATCGTTGCTGCTCATAATGTGTTTCTCCTTGGTTCAGGCGGCGGCTTTGCCGGTCCAGACAATGTCGCGGACGCGGATTGGAGCGGGGATCAGGCCGAGCTTGTGGAACCGGTCCGCAACCGCCTGTTGCTGGGCGATCACGGTGTCGGACAGCGGGCCGAAATTGAATTCGGCGCGCGCGACGGAGCGCTTCTGAGCCTCCAGTGACACGCTGGTCGCCTCCGAGAAGAGTTGTGCTGCCTTATCGCGATGCGACTCAATCCAGGCGCTCGCGCGGGTGAGTTCCTCGTTGATAGCGGCGACGAAGCTCGGGTGCTGATCCGTGAATCCGCGATTGGACAGGAAATAAGAGTTCTGCGCCTGGGCTTGCGGCTTGATCGGGAGCTGACGCGCGCCGGTCTTCGAGAGTTCAGCGATGGCGAAATACGGGTCCCAGATCGACCACGCATCAATTGCCCCGCGGGCATAGGCTGCTGCCGCGTCAGCTGGGGTTAGGTAGAGCGGCGCGATCTCATCAAAGCCGATGCCATCGGCTTCAAGTGCCGCAACCAGCAGATTATGCGCACTCGACGCCTTCGCCACGCCCACCTTCTTGCCGCGCAGATCAGCGAGGGTTTTGATCAGAGAGCCCGGCGGCACAATGATCGCCTGCCCGGCACCGCGAGCCGGGAGAACTGCAGCATAATAGAGCTTTGCGCGCGCAGCTTGGGCAAAGATCGGCGGCGCATCGCCGGTGGCACCGTAATCCAGGCTGCCCGTACTGAGCGCTTCGAGCAGCGGTGGACCGAACTGGAACTCTGCCCATTTCACACTGATGTTTTGTGCGGCAAACCGCTTTTCCAGAACCTGCTGCTGCTTGGCGACCAGCAGCACACCGCTTTTCTGATAGCCGATCCTCAATTCAGTAACGGCGGCCGTCTGCGCACGCGCGGTGACGGGGATAAGGCCGGAAGCCGCCAGGGTGGCGGTTGCTGCGAGGAAGCTTCTGCGTTGCATGAAAATTCTCCGGGCGATGGGAAATGTAGCGACTTATTTGCGTCTTGACTGAATATCAGCACTTCATCGCCACATCTCCGAATTTACTTATTTAGAATATCACATTGTAAAATTTCATTTCAATGAAATGAATTGCTAAACATTATGAATACCACAGAATATTATTCTTCATACAATTCATAACTGATAAAATTCTTCCTATTTCGATATATATATATATTATATATTACGTCTCAATATTTGCAGATAACCCTACCCGTCGGCAGTTGGCGTTATTCCCGACGCATGAAGAGCGCACAACTGGCTGTCTGCCTCAGATAGCGGTCGTGCAGAGTGCACAGCCCGTCGCCGGACCGGCTGGCACCCTGCGCTGAACTGAGAGAAGCGATGCCCGGCAAGCCACGCTCGATGGCTGCCGGGTTCATCTCAAAGAAATGACAGGCGCGACACATGCCGCGCCTGTCATTGGCGGTGGTGTCGCTCATTGACCCAGGCTGGTCCAATACGCGCCGAACACCACTGACGACAGGATCAGCCCGAGCACCACATTGACCACAACCCCCACGCTGAACGCCGCCAACGGCTTGCCGCCGATGCCAGCAAGGTCACGCACGCGCGTGGTCAGCCCAATGCTGAGGAAGCCGAAGGCGAACGCCCAGGTGCGCAGATTTTTGATCGGTGTGACCAGATCAGCCGCCGCTTGCTTGCCGAACACGGCATGGCCCTCGCTCTGCGCCACCAGCGTGATGAACAGCGAGGCAAGCACGAAACCGAGCACAAATTTTGGAAAACGCCGCCATATCTCGCTGCCACCCGCGCGATTGTCGATGCCGGTCTTCTCCCAGCGCGTTGTTGCCACCAGCGAGAGTACAATCGCCCAGATGCCAATCCAGATATCGCGGCCCACCACCTTCATCAGCGTGAACGCAGCCACTGACTGATCAACCGCCCCCACCGGCGCACCGGCCACCTTGGCGGCGATCGCGCCGTAAGCTTGGGCTGCGGCAAATCCCGCCGCGTCGGCAAATTCGGAGGTGCCGATCCAAGCGCCCCCTTGACCTGCCGACAGACCAAACCAGCCCGAGGCGAACGGGAGGACAAAGATCATCACAATCGCCCAGAGAATGACGATGGAAACCACCGCGGCCGCATCCTGCTTGCGGGCACCAACGGCTGCGGCAATCGCAATCGCAGCCGAGACGCCGCAGACTGCACCACCAACACCGAGCGTGGCGGCGAATCGTGGGTCGATCCCCAGCGAGCGGGCGGTGGCGTAGATCACGCCGAAGGTCACAATCGAGACGATCGAAGCCTGCAACAGCGCCACTGGTCCGGCCCAGATGATCAGGGTGAACGGCAGCGTAGCGCCCAGCAGCACCACGCCGAGTTTGATATAGAACTCGACCCGGAAGCCGGCATCAAAACCGCGCGGTAACACGTTGAGGTTGGCCAGAACCAACCCCACCGCCAATGCCACCAGCGGCGGCTCCAGATTGTACTTCACCGCCTCCACCCACTGGCCCAACGAAAAGATGACGATGGAGACAGCATAGAGAAACACGAAGGCAGGCAATGTCTGACGCAGATTGTAGCCAAGACTGGTCAAACCGATGGAGATCAGCCCGGCCCACAACACGAATTGCGCCAAATAGCGCGGCCAGTTGGCAGCAAAATGGGCGGCGAGTTGTTCGGCTGTCGTCCACTTCGCCGGAATGACGGCAATCCAGTTCAGGCTTTGCCCACCGGCGAACAGCACATAGGCGATGGCAACCAACCCGAGGCCGAGCAGTACGGCCCACCAGTCCTCCTTCTTCCACCATCCGTCACTTCGCTTTTCGGACACTGGTCCGGCCGCGGTCGCAAGTTCGCTCATGATTTGCACTCTTTCTATTCGTGTTAATTGTGACACCTCCTTGATCCCCAGAAGGGTGCCCAAACTGCGATTGCATGGATCGATGCGCTATCAAACGCAGGCGACACAGACCGCGCAATACACGAATTTAAAAAGAGAATAACCTTATTCCACATTTATAAATGTTGAAAATTTCATCCTTATTTCCTGTGCCTGGAAGAAAATATGCCCACCGCATTTTGCGCCTTGCGACACCCCCTGTGAGGTTCCGACAAGAGCGCAGCCGCTCGAAGGCAGCAGCGGCCGAAAAATATGCTCTCGTTTAGACGGGATTGGCCAATTTTTTCTATATATTTGCTAAAAAACGCAGAAAAAAAATTATTGAAATCCAAACAAAATTTAGAGGATTTTATATACTCTGAAAATCCCGCCTCCAAAATTTTGGAATATACAATGCCGAATAAGAACCAATATAAAACATCATGTTTCTGTATCCAGAATATTCAAGAAATCATTATGTATAAATTCAACAAGAACTCTTTCTTTCAACATCATGAGGTACGTCATGCTGCAATCACATGTTATTGAATTTCGAGGCATATTCGCCGGGGCGGCGGTCCGCACCGCGACGAGTTTTCGCTTCGTTGCCGTCCTGCCATTCTTGGCGGACCTGCATGAAACCGAGTGGGTTTCACTGCCAGATGTTCAACGGGCGATCGCCTCCCGGCTACGACTGATGCCAACCAGCCCATAATGTTATTCTCACTATTTTTCGATGTGTTTTATTTATTTCACAAATTATGTTGACATCTGATCACGGTCGGCGTCTTTTTTGTGGCACCTTGGTGGCCAACGCCAAATCGCGGTGACACTTGCGGAGATAAGAGAATGACGATGCACATCAATCGCCGTGCAGCCCTTGTCGCCGTCATCGGCGGGATGGCTCAAACAGCGTTGAGCGGGAATGCCGACGCTGCGGACAACACCACGCTTCTGAACGTCTCCTACGATCCGACGCGTGAGATGTATCACGAGATCAATCAGGTGTTTGCCGCCGCCTGGAAGGAGAAGACCAAGGAATCGGCGACAATCAATCAGTCGCATGGCGGTTCCGGCGCGCAGGCCCGTGCTGTGCTCGACGGCTTGCAGGCAGATGTGGTCACTCTCGCTCTGGCCGCCGATATTGATGCACTGGCCAAGCACGGTCTGCTCGCCGCCGACTGGCAGACCAAGTTGCCGGACAATTCCTGCCCAACCACCAGCACGATTGTCTTCCTGGTTCGCCATGGCAACCCGAAGGCGATCAAGGATTGGCCGGATCTGCTCAAGCCCGGCGTGCAGGTGATCACCCCTAACCCGAAGACCTCGGGCGGCGCGCGCTGGAATGTGCTGGCCGGTGTGGCGTGGTGCCGCAAGCAGCCGGGCTACACCAAAGCCTCCGAGCAGGAATTCCTCAGAGCGCTGTTCAAGCAGGTGCCGGTATTCGACTCCGGCGCGCGCGGCGCGACCGTCAGCTTCGCCCAGCGAGAACTTGGCGACGTGCTGCTCGCCTGGGAAAACGAGGCTTGGCTGGCCAAGGAGAAGTTCAGCGCGGAAGGATACGAAATCGTAACCCCGTCGGTCTCCATCCTGGCCGAGCCGCCAGTTGCGGTGGTCGATGCCAATGTCGACAAGCACGGCACCCGCAATCTGGCGCAGGCCTATCTCGAATTTTTCTATACCAAACCTGCGCAGGAGATCGCGGCGAAGCATTATTTCCGCCCGCGCGACCCACAAATTCTGGCGGCCAACCGCAGCCGCTTCCCAGACCGGCCTCTCGCCACCATATCCGATTTCGGCGGCTGGTCGACGGCGCAGGCGACGTATTTTGCCGACGGCGGGCTGTTTGATCAGGTCTATGTGCCGAGCAAGTAAATGACCTGTACAAATCGCGTCCTGCCCGGATTTCGGATGTCGCTGTCGCTCACCCTCCTCTGGGTGAGCTTGATCGTGCTGCTGCCGTTGACCGCCCTGATCCTGCGTCCGTGGGAACTCGGCGCGGCCGGGGTGTGGGCATCGATCACCGAACCGCGCGTGCTGGCCGCACTGAAGCTAAGCTTCGGTGCGGCGGCGCTGGCGGCTTTGGTCAACGTGCCGCTCGGCCTGCTGACCGCCTGGGTGATCGTCCGGCTGCGCTTTCCCGGCCGCGACCTTGCCGACAGCCTGATCGACATGCCGCTTGCCTTGCCGACGGCGGTCGCCGGCATCGCGCTGACCGGGCTGTTCGCGCCGAAAGGTTGGCTTGGCGCTCTGCTCGTCCCGCTCGGCATCAAGGTGGCCTATACGCCGCTGGGCATTCTGATCGCGCTGGTCTTCGTCGGCTTTCCCTTTGTGGTGCGCACCGTGCAGCCGGTCATCCTCGATCTGCCGCTCGACGCAGAGGAGGCCGCCGCCACGTTGGGGGCAAGTCGCTGGCAGACCCTGCGCCGCGTCGTACTGCCTTCTCTGCTGCCAGCACTTCTCGCCGGCTTCGGCGCGGCGTTGGCGCGCGGCGTGGGTGAATACGGTTCGGTGATCTTTATCGCCGGCAATATGCCGATGCGCACCGAAATCGCGCCGCTTCTGATTGTCGTCCGACTCGAACAGCTCAATTCGGCAGGCGCTGCTGCCATCGGGCTGGTGATGCTACTCGCCTCCTTCGGCGTGCTGCTGCTGCTCAACCTGCTACAACGGCGGATCGGACGCTTCGCATGATCAGGCGAGCCACCGAAGAGCCACGCTGGGTGCGATGGGGGCTGATCTCCGCCACCGCTGTCCTGTTCTTCTGCTTCCTGCTGCTGCCGCTGCTGGTCGTCTTCGGCCAAGCCTTCTCGCGCGGCATCCGCGCCGCCTGGGAGTCGCTGCTCGACCCCGACGCTCAGGACGCCATCCGCCTGACGCTGATCGTGGCTGCGATTTCGGTGCCGATCAATTCGGTCTGCGGCGTGGCGGCGGCATGGTGCATCGCCCGCTTCCGTTTCCTAGGCCGCGATTTGTTGGTGACGCTCATCGAGCTGCCCCTCTCGGTCTCGCCGGTGATTTCCGGTCTAGTCTGGGTCCTGCTGTTCGGCGCGAATGGCTGGTTTGGGCCGTTCCTGGAGCGTCATGGCGTGCGCATCATCTTCGCGCTGCCCGGTCTGGTGCTGGCGACGATGTTCGTCACCCTGCCCTTCGTCGCCCGCACCCTGCTGCCGCTGATGCGCAGCCAGGGGGTGAGCGAGGAGGAAGCCGCGCTCACCCTAGGAGCCACCGGCTGGCAGACCTTTCGGTTGGTGACGCTGCCGAAAATCCGCTGGGGGCTGCTCTATGGCGTGCTGCTCTGCAACGCCCGGGCAATGGGCGAATTCGGTGCCGCGGCGGTGGTCTCCGGCCATGTGCGCGGCCAGACGGTGACGATGCCACTGCATGTCGAGGCTTTGTTCAACGATTACGACTGGGTGGGTGCCTTCACCATGGCCGGCCTGCTGGCGGCGTTGGCACTGCTGACGCTGGCGGTGAAGCTGATTCTGGAATGGCGGATCGGATTGCGCGGAGAGGCGCTGTTGTAATGCTCGAACTGCGAGGCCTCAAAAAGAACTTTCCGGGTGTGCCTGCGCTGAGCGGCGTCTCGCTGTCGGTGCCGAAAGGCGAGTTTCTCGCACTCCTCGGCCCCTCGGGCTCCGGCAAGACCACGTTGCTGCGCGCCATTGCCGGATTGGAATTCTGCGATGCCGGGCGCATCGGCATCGGCGGCCAGGACATGGCGAACGTGCCTGCGCAGAAGCGGAATATCGGCTTCGTGTTCCAGAGTTATGCGCTGTTCCGCCACATGAGTGTCGCCGACAACATCGCCTTCGGCCTGAAAATCCGGCCGCGCAACCTTCGCCCTACCCGGTCGGCGATCAAGCTGAAGGTCGAGGAACTGCTCGACCTGATGGGCCTCGCCGGTTTCGCCCCCCGCTTCCCCGATCAGCTCTCCGGCGGCCAACGCCAACGTGTGGCGCTCGCCCGAGCGCTCGCCATTGAGCCCAGTCTTTTGCTCCTCGACGAGCCCTTTGGCGCGCTCGACGCCCAGGTGCGTAAGGAGTTGCGGCTGTGGCTACGCGGCCTCCACGACCGGCTCGGCCTGACTTCGATCTTCGTCACCCACGACCAGGAGGAGGCGATGGAGATGGCCGACCGGGTCGCGGTGCTGCGCGCCGGGCGCATCGAACAAATCGACACGCCGGAGACCCTCTACGGCAGCCCGGCCAACGCGTTCGTGCACGAATTCCTCGGCGAATCGCTGCATTTCGATGCGACCGTCCTGCAAGGCCGAGCCTATTTCGTCGAAACCGGCATCGGCCCGCTGCCGACCAACCTACCAGATGGGCCTGTGGTGGCGGTGATCCGGCCGCACGAGATCCGTATCGACCTCGGCGTCGGCCCTGGCATTGTGGAGAGCATCCACCGCAACGGCCCACTCAGCCGGATCGCCGTCCGGCTGCACCGCCGGATGATCGAGGTGCTGCAATCCGTCGACGATGCCACGCCCCGCCCCGGCACGCCCTGCTCGCTCGATCTCAGCCGTGGCCGCCTCTATGCCGGGGGCGATGCGACGTGAAACTGGACGCCATCGACCGCCGCATCCTGCTCGCGCTGCAGGACAATACCGACATCTCCATCGCCCAACTCGCCGACCGGGCAGGCCTGTCGCAGACGCCATGCTGGAAGCGGGTGCAGAAGCTGGAGGAAGCCGGCATCATCAATCGCCGCGTCGCCCTGCTGACGCCGGAGAAGCTTGGGCTCGGTTTGACGGTGTTCGTCCAGGTCCAGGCTGGCGATCATTCCGCCGAATGGCTGGAAAACTTCGCTGCCACCGTCTCGGCGCGACCGGAGGTGATGGAACTGTACCGGATGGCCGGCGATGTCGATTACATGTTGCGTGTGGTGGTGTCAGACATGGCGAGTTTCGACGCTTTCTACCGTCAGTTGATAGCCGAAATCCCGTTGAAAAACGTCACCTCGCGGTTTGCGATGGAGCGGATCAAATACACCACAGCCTTGCCGCTGCCGAAGGAGTTGAGCTGACGACGGCATTGCGCCCCAATTCTACCATTCGGCTTCAAACCGACCTATCCACCAGCACGTTGGTATCGCCGTTGGAAAAATTATTTAAAATCAACTGATATGTCAAAATTTGGCTCCCGACCCCGGGCACCATCAATCTCACATTGAACTATAACACATGGCTGCGCTGCCTGAAGATGTCAGCCGACCGTCGATCAAGCAACGTGACTATAGGCGATGCACTTGATTTGGTCGCAGAATGAGCCGCGTCTGTCTTCAGAAATTACCACACTGCAATCGGCATTAATTCGCTTGAAATCGGGCCGAGCCGCGCGCGCATCATGAAATTGTGATATGTTTATCGATACCAAATTTCATGCGAGATTATAAAGCCTTTGGCTTCTTCCCGCATCACAGCCAATAATCGCCCTGCCAAGATCATCGTTCAAGGCGCGTATGACAACAACCAATCCTCAGGCGGAAATGTCACCAGTCCACGCTGATGCAAGCCAGCTTGCTGAGTTGCGGCGGCTGCGTGCGCAAAATGCCGAGTTGCAGGCCAAGTTGGCCGCCAGTGAGGGGTGGTTTGCCGGGCTGATCGAAAACATGGCCGATGGGCTCTTGGTCTTCGACAGCCTCACGGAAGGTGATTATCACATCACCTTCGCCAACCGGCAGGCCGGGTTGATTTTCGGGCGCTCAGCCGCACAACTCGCAGGCGTTGATTTTCTCTCCCTCGTGCACCCCGACGACCGGGAACGGGTGGCCGCCCGCAAATATGCCGCCGCACTTGGCAAGCCGGTCGCGCAGGAAGCCTATCGCGCTCTGCACGCAGATGGGCATGACATCTGGCTGACCTCACGCAGCAGCGTTGTCTCGCAAGGCCCGGAATCGCCGCAACGCACCCGCCCCCGCACCGTCACCTCGGTGCGCGATGTCACGCTGGAACATGCACGCGAACTCGCCCTGACCGAAGCGCGGTCGCGGATCGACCATATTTTGCAGATCGTGCCGGGGATATTCTATCAGGCTGCCGTCGCCGCGGATCGTTCGGTCAAGGTGACGTTCGTCTCTGAAAGCGTCGTCGATATGTTCGGCGTTCCGCTGGTCGAAGCCATGCAACCGGGTTTCCTGATCAAGCGCGCTCAAATCGATCTGACGTCTGCCCGCTGGGCCGCCCTGGAAAAAGCCGGTGACAAGGGAATAGCCAATCTTACCTATCAGGTGCTGATGCGCGGCGAACTGCGCTGGCTGCACGATACGCTGCGTTGGATTCATCATCCCAATGGCGAGCGCGATATCGTCGGCTTCGTCACCGATGCAACGGCGGAGCATAAAGCCGAGGTTGAGATGCGCCGGATGAACTGGGCGCTGGCGGCCTACTCCCGTTCGCTGTCAGTGATTTTGCGCTCAGGGCCGCTGGATGAATTGATGATGCGAGTCTGCGACAGCATCGTCGAGGAAGCCCCCTATATTCTGGCTTGCTTCGCCGTGCCCGATCCCGGCCCCGGCCTCCCGATCCGCATCATCGCCACGGCAGGCAGCGTGACGGACTACTTCAATGAGGCCCAAGTCAGTTGGTCTGCTGGTGCGCCCAGCGGACACGGCCCCACCGGGCGAGCGATGCGCGAGGGTATTCCGCACATCATGCAGGATTCCTGGACCGATGCGAGCTATGCACCATGGCGGGCATTGGGCGACCGCTACGGCATTCGCTCCTCCGTTACCGTGCCTTGCTTGAGCGATGGCCAGGTGGTGGGTGCCGTGCTGGTCTATGCTGCCGAGCCCAACGTGTTCGGCCCCAATGAGATCGCCCTGTTCCAGCGATTGAGCGATGAAATCGCCTTCGCGATTGGACTGCAGCGTGATCGGGTGCGGTTGCAGGAAGCCAATGCCGCCCGGCATCAGGCCGAGGAGACACTCAGCGCCTCGGTGCAACTCGGCCCCGGGCTGCTGTATCAGGCGCGTGTGCAGCCACAGGGCGTGGATATTCTGGGGGTATTCGGCGATCCGCAGCGCATCGCCCATATCACCGATGGTGACGCTGATGCGTCCGCCACGCTGCTGCGCATCCTGGATCTGCCTGGCAACATCACCGACATCCTGGCGATGGCCGATGACAGCACCCACAGCGAAGACTGCGCCATCACCGCTGCTGACGGCTCACTGCGCTGGCTGCGCAATGCCGTGCGCATCACCGCCCGCACGGACGAGGCCGTAGACGTGGTGGGCTATGTCGCCGAGGTGACGGAAGAAAAGCAGCGGCAATTGCAGCACCAGCAAGTCACCACCCTGCTCACGCTGGGCGAGATGGCCACCGGTATGGCCCATGAACTTAACCAGCCGCTGTTCAGCATCATCCTTGCCGCCGAAAACGCCGTCACGCGGCTGGAACGGCAGCCGCAGGCCGTGGGCGATGTGGCCATCAAGCTGCAAAAAATCATCAGCGAATCGCATCGCGCCAGCAAATTGATCGACCATATGCGGGTGTTCGCACGCAATGAGCGAGGCGAGAAACTGCCGGTCTCCTGGTGTCAGGCGTTGGCATCGGCACTGGAGATTCTGCACGGCAAAGCGCGCGAAGTGCAGATACTGAACCAGGTCCCCACCGATCTGCCGGATGTGTTGGGCTGGCCGATTTCGATGGAACAAATTCTGATCAATCTGATCGGCAATGCCGTCGATGCGTATGAGCATGCCCATCAGGGCAAGTCTCCGGAGGAAAGCTGGTCGCAGCCTAAGCCGGTGACAATCTCGGCAAGCGTTCAGGGCGATCAGGTGGCGTTGCAGGTGCAGGATGCGGCCGGCGGCATCGCCGCGGAGGCGCTGGCGCGCTTGTTCGAGCCGTTCTTCACCACCAAGCCGGTCGGCAAGGGCACCGGCCTCGGCCTGTCCATCGCCGCCGACGCCGTGCAAAACATGGGCGGCACGATTTCCGTCACCAACACGGAGGATGGGGCGCGGTTTGAGGTGCGCCTTCCCATCGCGCCGCAGCACGCGGCAGTGTGACGATCACAGCATCGCCAACGGCACGGCGCGACGCGGCGGCGGGAAGGCGTGGTCGATCTCTGCCAGATCCTGCGGCGTCAGGCTGATAGCGGCGGCTTCGGCATTCTGCCGCACATGCAATTCGCGCGCGGCCTTCGGGATGGCGATCACATTGGGATGACGCAGCACCCAGGCGAGCGCGATCTGCGCAGGGCTCACCTTGTGCCGCGCCGCCACCGCCCGCATCGCCGGATTGCGCAACAACTCCCCCCCCTGCCCCACCGGCGAATATGCCATGATCGGCAGCCCACAGCGCTGCGCCCAAGGCAACAAATCGTATTCAATGCCACGATATTGCGGGTTGTAGAGCAACTGATTGAGCGCGCAGGCGCGACCACCGGCCATATCGAACAACTCGTCCATATCATCCAGATCAAGGTTCGACACGCCCCAGCGACGGATTTTGCCCTCCTGGATCAACGCCTCGAACGCTTCGATCGTCTCGCCAAACGACACCGCACCGCGCCAATGCAGCAAATAGAGATCGAGATAATCCGTGCCCAACCGCTTCAAACTGGCCTCGCAGGCCAGCTTGGCGCGCGCGCGCGAGGCGTTTTGCGGATAGGCTTTGGAGACCAGAAACACCTCATCGCGCCGCCCCTTGATCGCCGCGCCCACCACTTCCTCAGCCCCACCATCGGCATACATCTCGGCGGTGTCGATCAATGTCAGCCCAAGATCGAGGCCAAGACGCAAGGCGCGGGCTTCGGCTGCGCGGTCGGAACTGCGCTCGCCCATATACCATGTGCCTTGACCGAGACGTGAAACCGCCGTGCCGTCAGCGAGGTGCAACTTGCCAGAGTTTAACCCCATTCGTTCCTGCCTAACATTGAGCCGGTCTCAGCCATGTGGTACATCTGATTGCGCATATCAGGATCGGCTTTCTTGCGCCAATGCAAAGAGCATTTAAAATACCCGAAGAGACTTCGACTTTTCTTGATATCGTCCGCGCAATAGCGGCGCTGACAGTGTTTATTTCTCATTTTACGTCACAAAAGTTTAGCGGTGGATTTTTCTGGTTTTTGCAGCCACTCGGCACCCGCGCCGTTGATGTATTCTTCGTTCTATCCGGATTTCTGATAGCGAATTCGGTAGCCAACCACAACAACACTCTGCGCAGCTACGCAATCGCACGCATGTCACGGATTTATTCCGTCGTCGTGCCCGCGATGTTGTTTACGCTTATTTCTTATGAATTAATTCTATACCTTAACAATCCACACGACTCTGTTGTTGAAGTCAGCTGGGGCACGATGGCATCTTCGATGGCATTGAACCTTGTGTTTCTTGGGCAACTCTGGAATTCAGACGTTCATTTCCTATCTGATACACCGTTGTGGTCGCTGAATTTTGAAGTCATCTATTACGCGATTTTTGGCATGCAGCTGATCCGCGGCCCATGGCGCTATATCGGCACGATCGGCCTGCTGCTGCTGGCTGGGCCGAAGATTGTGGTGATGCTGCCAATTTGGCTGCTGGGCGTGTTGACCGAGCGCATCGCCGCCCGCGATGCCATATCGCCGCGCCAGGGTGTGGCGATGTGCGTGTTGGCGACGGTGATTTTCCTGATCTGGTGGCGCTTGGGCATCATTACGCATGACGGACCATTCGTTGCCCTCGACACCACCCCCAAACGTCTGTTGGCCATCACCGACAGCTACGCCACCGGCGCGCTGTTTGCCGCCTTTGTCTTGGGCTTTCACGCAGCACGGCAGAAATGTGCCAACGCCATGCGCCACCTTGCCGCCCCTGCACGCTGGCTGGCCGGGATCAGCTTTGCCTTCTACCTGTTCCACCTGCCGCTGATGGATGCCATTGAGGCGTTGGTGCCCTGGCCGGTGGCAACGTGGCAGACTCGTTTGACCGTGCTGGTGCTGGTGCCGCTGCTGATTTGGCCGCTGGCGATGATTTCCGAGCGTCGCAAGGGCGCATGGGCGCGGCTGTTCAACCGCGCCCTGCCCGGTCGTCCGCTTACGACACCGACAGCCCCATCGCCTTGATCGGCGGCTCCACCTCTGCCGGAATCGGGCAGACATAGGGGGTCTCAGCGGTGCGTTCGGCCAGATCGGCCTGCGCCTTGGCGATCAGCCCGGCATCCTGCAACGCCGCCACCCCGGTTGCCGCCATCACCTTGGAGACATAGACCATCCCCTTATGCGCCGCCGGGCTCTTGCCCTGTGCGGTCAATTGCCAGGAATGGCCAGGGGTGCCGATCGCATAAACCGCCGCATGCGCCTGCACTGTCGGCACCACCCAACTGACATCGCCCACATCGGTCGAGCCGATCATCGGCACCGGCTTGGCATCGAGCGGCACCAGAGCGTCATGCAATGGCTGGTCACGCCGCATCGGCACACCGGCGCGGCGATAGGCGCTGCGGATGTCGCCATCGGAGAGCGTTGCTTGAATTTTGCGCGCATATTCCCGATCCGCCTCATCCCACACAGGCGGGCCGAGGCGCTCCATCGCCGTGCGCATCGCCTGTTCCAGCGGCGTGTTGGCCAGCAGGTTCGACACTGCCGACAACACCTCAATCTCCACTTCGGTCTCTGTCATCAACGCCGCGCCACGGGCGCAGTTCTTCACCCGTTCGAGCAGTTCGAGCATGCCCGGCAGATCGGTGGCGCGCACTGAATAGCGCACGCGGGCGCGGGCCTGCACCACGTTGGGTGCGATACCGCCCGCGTCGATCATCGCATAATGGATGCGCGCATCAGACGGCATGTGCTCACGCATATAGTTCACGCCGACATTCATCAACTCCACCGCATCCAGCGCCGAACGACCGAGATGCGGCGAGGCGGCGGCGTGCGAGGATCTGCCGTGGAAGGTGAAATCGATGCGGGTATTGGCGAGCGAAATCGCCTCCGCCACCTCGTTGAACGCATTCGGATGCCAAGTGATGGCGACGTCCACATCATCGAACGCGCCAGAGCGCACCATGAACGCCTTCGCCGCCCCGCCCTCTTCTGCCGGACAGCCATAATAGCGCACCCGGCCCGGCGTGCCGGTCTCTTCCAGCCAATCCTTCACCGCCGTTGCCGCCAGCAGGGCTGCCGAGCCGAGCAGATTATGGCCGCAGCCATGGCCATGGCCATTGCCCGGCAGCGGCTTGGGCTCGGCAATACCAGCTTCCTGGCTCAGCCCGGGCAGCGCGTCATATTCGCCGAGGAACGCAATCACCGGCCCGCCCGCACCCGCCTCGCCAATCACGGCGGTGGGAATGTCGGCGACGTTTTCAGTGATGCGGAAGCCTTGCTCGCGCAACTCGGCCACATGTTCAGCCACTGAGCGCGTCTCAGTGTAGCAGGTCTCCGGCATGCCCCAGACCCGGTCGGCGAGGGCGATGAACCGCTCCCGCTTGGCCTCCACGTTCTGCCAGATCGCCTCACTGTTCTGCATGTCGCACTCCCCCAAAACCGGAAAGCCACATCATCACTCCAGAAAGGGCAGCGCCGCAATCACAGTTGACGCTCAGCCGCGCCTCGGTCACGCCTTGGCTTTGATTGAGCTGCAAGCGAGAGAGACATGGTGCAGATTCGCCCCATCACCGATGACGACGTGCCCCAGGTGATCCAGATTTGGCACGATTCCGGGATCAGCCGTCCGTGGAACAACCCCGCACATGACATCGCCTTCGCACGACGCGGCCCGCATTCCACCATTCTGGTCGCCGAACGCGACGGCCGCCTGCTCGCCACCACAATGGTCGGTGAGGACGGGCATCGCGGCTGGCTGTATTACGTCGCCGTCGATCCCACCTTGCAGGGCCAGGGCTTTGGCCGACTCCTCATCCAAGCCGCCGAAGAATGGCTGGCCGCGCGCGGCGTGTGGAAGGTGCAATTGCTGGTGCGTGAGGGGAACACAGCGGCCGAGAATTTCTATGACCGGCTAGGCTACCACGACACTCA
>Ga0316222_1000821_pt1 | contig 43615 bp, 35 predicted proteins | sample TBH18011metaG_FD_206008 | JGI IMG/M metagenome (GOLD analysis project Ga0316222, IMG submission 206008) | Freshwater microbial communities from Trout Bog Lake, Wisconsin, USA - TBH18011 | ecosystem: Environmental > Aquatic > Freshwater > Lake > Hypolimnion/Profundal zone | place: USA: Wisconsin... | reverse complement strand
TCATGGCCTTGAGTTGGGTGTTGCCAGAACGCATGTCAAATCACAGGAGAGAAAGCAATTGGCGTGCCAGGAGGCTGAAGCTGGGTGATCCGGCTTCAAGCGAAGCCAAAACGCCGCTTCTGGGCAGGCCGAGCTTGGCATTTTGCAACACCTCCGCCGACATCCGCTCGTTCGTGCTGGTGTCGCCACGGTCGGCGGCATAGATTGCGAGCGATGTTGGATAACCTGCTGGACTATGTCCCGGATGGCGTATTCACGGTGGATGCGGACTGGCGTGTGACGTTTTTTAACCGCGCCGCCGAGCAGATCACCGGCATCCAGCGCGCCGACGCCATCGGCCAGCGCTGCTGCGACGTGTTTCGCGCCAGCATCTGTGAGCACGCGTGTGCCTTAAAGCAAACCCTCTCCACGAGCCGCCGGGTGGTTAATCGAGTGGTTTATATCGTTGATGCCCGGGGCCAGAAAATTCCCATCAGCATTTCCACGGCAGCCCTGCGGGACAAGCGCGGCCGCATCATTGGCGGGGTGGAGAGCTTTCGCGATTTGCGCCTCGTTGAAGAGTTGCACCGGGAGTTGCAGCAGCAGAATTCCTTTTCGGACATCATCGGGCGCAGTGCGGCGATGCGCCAGATCTTCGAAATCCTGCCGCAGATTGCCGAGAGCGACAGCACGGTGCTCATCGAAGGGGTCAGCGGCACGGGGAAGGAACTCTTTGCGCGCGCGGTGCATAACCTGTCCCGGCGGCGCGCCAAGAAGTTCGTGGCGATCAATTGCGGGGCGTTGCCCGACAATTTGCTGGAATCGGAGCTGTTTGGCTACAAAGCGGGCGCGTTTACGGATGCACGGCGCGACAAGCCGGGCCGGTTCGCGCTGGCGGAGGGCGGCACCATTTTCCTGGATGAGATCGGCGATATTTCACCGGCGATGCAAGCCCGGCTATTGCGCGTGTTACAGGAGCGGGTGTTTGAGCCACTGGGCGGGGTGGAACCGGTAAAGGCTGACGTGCGCGTCATCGCGGCCACGAACAAGAGCTTGAGCAAGCTGGTGGAACAGGGACGCTTTCGCGAGGACCTTTTCTATCGGATTCACGTCGTTCGGATCGAACTGCCCAGCCTCCGGGACCGCCGCGAGGACATCCCGCTGCTCATCGATCATTTCATCGCACGGTTTAATCGGCTCAGGGGCAAAGATATTGCGGGGATTTCCGAGGAGGTGCTCGCGCGCCTCATGGAGCACCCATTCCCCGGCAACGTGCGGGAATTGGAGAATATTATCGAGCACGCCTTTGTGTTGTGCCAAGGCGGGGTGATCGAACTGAAACACCTGCCGCCGGCGCTGAGGGGCGGTACGCTGGGCGAAGCGTTCCGCCGCGGTAAGGCCATGACGTTGGAGTCGATGGAAAAGCTGCTGATCACGGACGCGCTACGCCGGAACGGTGAAAACCGGCAGAAGGCGGCGAAGGAGTTGGGCATCAATGCCAGCACGCTCTTCCGCAAGCTGAAGGCATTGAAGCTGGCCACAAGTGCCAGGAGGCCTTGAGTTTGGCACGATTCAAGCGCGATCCGTGTTCAAACCTATGTGAGCAACTTGATGTCCGAACCGATCTAAAGCCATGCTGAACGAACACGATGAAGAGGTGCATTTGCGGTGCCGTCGCCTGGGCCACGAGGTGGCCTTCGGATACTGCCGGCAAGAAACCGGCGGCAAGCCCTGCCGGCTAATCCTGGACTGCTGGTGGGAACGGTTCGATGTGCGCGCCTTTCTGCAGGCGCATTTGCCGGAAGAAGCCATGGTTCAAGTGGAGCGCGCCGGCGCCTCTCCACCTCTCCCCAAAATGTTGAGCCTCGTGGAACTGATCCAGCAAGCAAAAGAGCGGGTGGAGGCCGCAAATCCCAAATCTGGTACCCCGCCGAAATCGGCGCCTTGAGCAAGCTTGGGCCTCCCTGAGTCGGCGACCGTCTGGTCGCCGCCCCCATGAGTTGACTTTAGCTAGACGCAAGGTCGAGACTCTCGAATTGCCACGGGTGCCCCAGCCGGGAGTGGCGTTTTGCAACGGACCGCAGCCGGCTCGGGTGGTTCGAAGCCTGGGAGTTCACCCCGATTCACGCCGAGATTTGCGTTATTCGTTTGATAATTCGGCGTTGGCACGAAACTCGCGTTACGGGAGGTGTGCTGATTGCGGTGCCCAATTGCCAAAGCCGTGTGTCGCCCGTCTTCGATGTGGCGTCGCGGCTGCTTATGGTTCGTCTCAAAGGCGACGCCGAATTGGAGCGCCGGGAAGTCGTCCTGTTTGAGAACCAGCCTGGGGGAATCGTCCGCAGTTTGACGGAATTGGGCATCAAGGTGCTCATCTGCGGAGGCATCTCGCAGGGGTTGCAGGCTGCGTTGGAACAGGTGGGCATACGCGTTTTGCCACAAATCTGTGGTGAACTCGACTCGGTGATCGCCGCCTATCGCCTGGGGACGCTGGGCCAGCCAGAGTTCGCCATGCCTGGCTGCTGCGGCCATCGTTGGAAGGTTGGGCGGCGGGCTGCCCGCTGCCGAAAGGGTCCTGATTCTGGCCGACCCCGAGCATCGCAGCACTTGTAAATGCGATGAAGAAAAGGGGATCGGCCATGTGGGGCGGCTGGCGTAGCCGCTAGCTGAAGTCGCTCGTTCGGAACGGTGGAGTTTACGCTGGTAACTGTTTTTAGTTAATAACCAATAAACGAAAGATAATCATGAAACATGTCATTCCTGTTGAAAACGGAAGTCCTAATGCCCCCTTCGGCGACAGCCAGGAGGTTCCCATAATTGCCGTGCCCACCCGCGCCAACCGCACCGTCGATGACCACTTTGGCCATTGCGCCCAGTTCACGCTTTTCAGTGTGAGCGGGGACCAGGTCGTTCAAGAGACCGGGACCGTGCTTTCGCCGCCGGGCTGTGGATGCAAGTCGAATATTGCCGCTATTCTCAAACAGAAGGGCGTTTCGATCCTGCTGGCGGGCAGCATGGGAGAGGGCGCGATGAATGTGCTCCAACGACAAGGCATTCAAGTCCATCGCGGCTGCTCTGGCGACGCTTCCAAAGCCGTCGAAGCTTTTCTGGCGGGCCAATGGAAAGACTCCGGCATAGCCTGCGCGCAGCATCATGAACACGGCGGCCACGGCCCACACGAGGGAAATTGCCATCAACCATAAACAAAGAATCCGCCCAGCAAAGCTGAAAGCAAGAAAATGACAACTACATCCAATGCCGTTGATACCGCTCCCACCGCCCGCATCCCACTGATCGGCGAAACCGCTCCCGCCTTTAAGGCGCACACCACGCAGGGTCCCATCCACTTCCCAAAAGATTACGAGGGCAAATGGGTCATCCTGTTCAGCCACCCGGCGGACTTCACGCCGGTCTGCACCACCGAGTTCATGACCTTCGCCACCATGATGCCCGAGTTCAAGGCGCTAAACTGCGAGTTGGTCGGCCTGTCCATTGACAGTCACTACGCGCACATCGCCTGGCTGCGCACCATCAAGGAGAAAATCAAATACAGGAACATGGCCAACGTGGAAGTCACCTTCCCGCTTATCGCGGATGTGAAGATGGAGGTGGCCAAGACGTACGGCATGGTCCAACCCGCCGCGAGCGATACCCAGGCGGTGCGCGCCGTCTTCCTCATTGATCCCAAGGCGAAGATTCGTGCCATCCTCTATTACCCGCTGTCGAATGGGCGCAATTTCCCGGAACTCAAACGGCTGTTGATTGCCCTGCAAACGACCGACCAGCATGGGTGTGCCACGCCCGCGGACTGGCAGCCCGGCGACGATGTCATCGTGCCGCCACCTGGCTCCTGCGGCACGGCCAAAGAGCGCATGGAGAAGCCGGACCCGGACGCCTACGCGCTCGACTGGTTCATGACGTTCAAGAGACTGCCTAAGGACAGGCTGAGCCTGCCCCCCGCCGCCAAAAGCTGATATCGCACGAACAAGCCAGACAACCACCTCAGAACACAAGTCGGAACATCCAGGAACGGCGGTTCAGCCTCTTCTCGTTACGGCTGGGCCTCCGTTATGCCTGAATACCTGAACGCAGAACTATGAAAGTCATCGGACTGATTGGCGGTATGAGCTGGGAATCAACGGCCACATACTACAACCTGATTAACCAAGCGGTGAAGGAACGATTAGGAGGGTTGCATTCTGCGGAATGCGTCCTCTACTCCGTTGATTTTGCTGAAGTGGCCGATTTGCAGCGCCAGGGTAAGTGGACGAAGGCGGCTCAGTTGCTCGCCGCCGCAGCCCAAAATGTCGAGAGGGCCGGTGCGGACCTGGTTCTGATATGCACCAACACCATGCACAAGGTGGCCGATCAAATCCAGGCCGGCATCCGCGTTCCGCTGTTGCACATCGTTGATGTGACCGCCGAGAAGATTAAGCAAGCGGGCATCCGGCGGGTGGGCCTGTTGGGGACACGATTCACGATGGAGGACGATTTCTACCGTGGACGGTTGACCGGTCAATTCGGCTTGGAAGTGATTACTCCGGAGAGCGAGGATCGCGAAACCGTGCATCGCATCATTTACGAGGAACTTTGTCTCGGCAACATCCGCACGGAGTCCAAAGCGCGGTTGGCCGGCATCATGGGCCGGTTGGGGGAGAGGGGCGCAGAAGGGATTATCTTGGGTTGCACGGAGCTGGGACTCCTCAGCAGTGCGAAGGACAGTCGCGTTCGGCTGTTCGACACGACGCATCTGCATGCGCTGGCCGCCGTCGAATATGCGCTAACTTTATGACGATTTCCCGATGACCAACCCGACAACCATGGCGTTTTCCTGCCTATCCCTTGGTCGGCCTTGGCGGCAATCATCGCATTAGCGCGGGCAGCCCTCCCGGCGTTGCTGTGTTCAAAGTGGCTCTCGGTCTTTTCGTGAAGCAAGAATATTTTCAAACCGCTGCACGGCCAGGCTCCGGTCCCTGCCACGCAGCCTTTGGAGGTGAAGCGGCCGGCGGATCTCGAAGTCCTTCACTAGGATGATAGCCAGCGAGCCGAACTTGACTTCCAGCCCAATCGCCAGTCGGGAGACAATCGCAAGGCCAATACCGGCGACGACGGCGTGCTTTATCGTCTCGGTGGCGGCAAGCGAGATTATGGGTTTCACCGCAAGCCCTCGCGCCGCCAGAGCCTGCTCTATGACGGCCCTGGTGCCGGAGCCTTCCTCTCGCAAGATAAACGGCTCCCGGCAAAGCTCGTCCAGCATAACTTGCTTCCTCCCCAACAAGCGATGACCAGGGGGTGCAATGGCCACCAATTCGTCCTGATGGAATACCCGGGAATCCAAATCCTGCTCTTCAATGATGCCTTCAGTCATCCCTACCTCAATCACACCGTCGGTTAAACACCGCTGGATGTCCCGCGTATTGGCAATCTCCAATTGGAGTTCGATGTCCGGGTATTGGCGATGAAACTCACCGAAGACCTGGGGCAGCAGGTAAGCCGCGATGGTCGTGCTGGCGCCCACAGCCAGCCGTCCCCTCCTGAGACCCCGGAACTCATCGATGGCGCGCGCGGCTTCCCCCTCCAGCGCGTTGAGGCGGCGCGCGTATTCGGCCAGCAACCTCCCGGCGTCGGTCAGGCGAACGCCTCTGGGCAACCGATCCAGCAGGCGCAACCCCAACACCCCCTCCAACTCTCCAATCTGTTTGGATACGGCGGGTTGGCTCACGTGAAGCCGCTCCGCCGCACCAGTGACGCTGCCCGCTTCCGCCACCGCATGAAACAGCGCGACATGGTTTCGATTCATGCCATGACGCTAGGCTATGGCTCGTATAGATACAATGTATTTGTGTTATGCGTTGGGATCTCCAGAATGGGCCTCACAAATGAACGATATGACCGATGCCCCACGAGCAAAACTCTCGCACAATGAGGAATTGAAGGCGGCCAGCCCGACCTTGGCCGGGACCATCAGCGCGGCGCTGGCCGATTCCGCGTCGGATCGTTTTTCGGACGACGATGGCGAATTCCTCAAGTTTCACGGGATTTACCAGAGCGATGATCGCGACCGGCGAAAGACGGGCAAACATTACATCTTCCTGGTCCGCGCTCGTGTGCCGGGAGGGATAATGCCGCCCGAGCACTATCTGACCTACGACCGGCTGGCTTCCCAATTTGGCAACAATTCCTTGCGCCTTACGTCGCGGCAAACCTTGCAGTTGCACGGCGTCGTAAAGTCGGGGTTGGGACCAGTGATGCGAGCCATTCACGAGAGCCTGGCCACCACCCTGGCGGCTTGTGGAGATGTAGCGCGAAATGTCATGGCCCCGCCTACGCCGGCGACGAGCTCTTTGGTCGAGGAGGTGCAGGCGGATGCGCGCCGAGTTTCCGATGCTCTGCTCCCACTCGCGCCCGCCTACCACCAGATTTGGCTGGAGGGCCACGAACTGAACCTGCAGGACGAAGCGGCGAAGAGCTTTGTGGATCCACTTTATGGCCGGACTTATTTACCGCGCAAGTTCAAGATCGCGTTTGCGATTCCGCCCCTCAATGATGTGGATGTCTTCACCCACTGCCTCGGATTCGTGGCCATCGTGGAACAGGAGCGACTCGCGGGTTATAGCCTGCTGGCTGGCGGCGGGCTGGGAATGAGCTTTGGCAATGCGGAAACCTATCCGCGCCTGGCGGAACAAGTTGGTTTTGTGCCGCGCGAGCAGGTCGTCGCGGCAGCGCGGGCCGCGCTGACGATCCATCGGGATTTTGGCGACCGGACGAATCGCAAGCACGCGCGGCTCAAATACCTTCTGCAAGAGAAGGGCTTAGAATGGTTTCGCAGCCAGTTGGAGGATCGCCTGGGGTTCAAATTGCAGCCCGCGCGGCGGTTCGAGTTCAGCGGACAGGGCGACCGGTTCGGCTGGCATCGGCAAGCCGACGGAAGCTATTTCCTCGGGCTTTATGTGGAGAACGGGCGAATCAAAGACACGGACCATTGCCAGATGAAGACTGCGCTGCGGGCGGTCATCGAGCGTTTTGTGAGCGAGGTGCGGCTAACGCCATCACAGAACTTGCTGCTGGCGAACGTGGCGGATGCGGACCGCGAGCCGATTACCCGAATGCTGGCGGAGCACGGCGTGCGGGTGGAGCACCAAGCCACGGCCATCCGCCGCTCGGCCATGGCGTGCCCGTCATTACCGACTTGCGGACGGGCGCTGGCTGAGGCCGAGCGGGCTTTTCCCGACCTTCTGAAGAGAGTCGAACAACTGCTGCACGAGGCCGGCCTGGAAGAGGAGGAGATCATCATTCGCATGACGGGCTGTCCGAATGGGTGCGTCCGACCGCTGCTGGCCGAGATTGGATTGGTTGGCAAGGCGCCGAACAAATACCACCTTTACCTCGGCGGCAACCACGCCAGCACTCGCCTCAACCAGTTATTCAAGGAAAGTCTCAAACCCGCGGAACTCGTGAGCGAATTGCGCCCCCTGTTCATGCGCTTCGCTCGGGAGCGAAATGCCGGAGAACGGTTTGGGGATTTCTGCCAGCGGGTCATCCTGGAGGGGCGGCGCGCGGCGAACTAACGCCTTTGGGTATATCCGAATATCTCTGATTAGCAACCTTGGCAATATGTCGAACAACTTGAATTCACAACCCTCCGCAAGCTCGGGTGGCAGTAACCAGCAGATGACGGGCCGCAGACCTAAAATCAACGAAGATTGGCTCTCGTTTTGGCTCGGCTTCGCCGTCTTCTTGCTGTCCCTGGGCGTTTTCCTGGGGACCGACCTGTTGGGCTTTGCCGCGAAAGTGGGCACCTGGACCGACCTGTCGAAGGCAATTGTGCCGGTGGCAAGCTCGTTCAAATGGATGCCCGCCTGGTTGAGCGTGTTCTCGACCTACCTGTTCATGGGTTTGGTCGTAGGCGTGGGGAATTGGCTGCTAGGCGGGAGCCTCAAGAAGTTCAGCGTCGCCTTTACCCTGGTGTTTGGGATCAGCTTCGCCTGCTGGGTCTTAGGCAACCACGCCAACGTCGCGGCAACCACGCCCGCGGAATTCAAGAAGTTCGGCATTGGGTGGTCGCTGAAATTGACGGGCGAGGCGGGTTTTGTCCTGGCGCTGCTGGCGGGGTTGATCATCGGCAATTTGTTCCCCCGGGTGGCGGTGCTATTGAAGGAGGCCCTGAAGCCCGAGTTGTTCGTGAAGGCGGCCATTGTCCTTATGGGGGCGGGTGTCGGCATCAAGGCTTTGGAGAATTCGAGCCTGGCCTGGGGGATCATGTTCCGGGGGCTCTGTGCGATCGTCGAAGCCTATTTGATTTATTGGGCGGTGATTTATTACATCGCACGAAAGTACTTCAAATTCAACCGGGAGTGGGCCGCGCCCCTGGCCTCGGGCATTAGCATCTGCGGCGTCTCGGCTGCCATTGCGACCGGCGGCGCGATCCGGGCGCGGCCCACCGTGCCCATCATGGTCTCCTCGCTGGTGGTGGTGTTCGCCGTAGTGGAATTGCTGCTGCTCCCATTCCTGGCCCAGACGTTTTTGTGGAAGGAACCGCTCGTGGCGGGGGCGTGGATGGGCCTGGCGGTCAAGACCGACGGGGCGGCCACAGCGGCGGGGGCGGTGACCGACGCCCTGATCCTGGCGAAGGCGGCGGGCCATGGCATCATCTACGAGAAAGACTGGATTCTCAATACCGCGACGAGCATCAAGGTGTTCATCGATATCTTCATTGGCATCTGGGCGTTCGTCCTGGCCTACATCTGGGCGAACCATATCGAGAAACGCGAGGGCGACAAGGTGCGCGCGGCCGAGATCTGGCAGCGGTTTCCCAAGTTTATCATCGGCTATGCCCTGACCTTCGGCCTCTTCCTGGCGCTCGGTCTCGCGTTCCCTTCCTTGATTAGGGCCGAGAGTACCGTTCCGGTATCCAGGGAGGTGCAGCGGACGGACCCTGGGACAGGCAAAGAGCGTTTGGAAAAAGTGCCGGTCATGAAGGAGGTGTCGCAGGTGGACCCGGTCAGCGGGAAGTCTACGGTTGTACGGGTGCCCGAGACGCGGAAGGAGACCAAGCCGGGGCCGGCGAAGAACTCCACCGAGCAGGCCAACGTTTTCCGGGTGCTCTTTTTCTGCCTCACCTTTTTCACCATCGGCGTGGTCTCGAATTTCAGAAAGCTCTGGGAGGAGGGCATCGGCAAACTGGCCGCGGTCTACGTGGTGGGCCTGTTCGGATTCATCATTTGGTTCGGCCTGATTGTCTCCTGGGTCTTCTTCGGCGGCGTGCATCCGCCCATCGTCCACCCCTAAAGCTGAGTCGTGAGCCAGTTGTCCAATTTCAACTCAACCTGAGATTTATGCCTGAAGAACCGAGAATTGCCGATGAGCTCAAGAAAATGCGGGAGGAATACGAGCCCCTGCTGCCGATCGAGAAGAAGTTGGTCGCCTGGAGCCTGGGGATCGGGCTCACGCTGCTCGTCCTCTTATATTTCGTGAGCAAAATGCTGCCCGACAGTCATCGGCCCCTGTGAGCAAGAGATCTGTTTTGGACGGAGATAGTGCAGCGGTATCTGGATTGGAACGAGCATTCGAAAGGGGTGCGGGTGAGTTACTTCCGTTCGAGCCTGCTTGTCAAGCACGGCTGGCAGCAGAACAGGAGTTCTCATTTTGCCGCGGGCTCCGGCCTAGCTTCTGGATGTGTCGTGAACGACCGGCGTTGAGGGGGGCATTGCGTGTGCGCCGAGGTTTAAGGGAATCCGGCGCATTTGCACCCTGCACGACGAGATTCTATTTGCATATAAGTATCACCTGCTGCTTATAATCATGGAGGCGACATGAGCTCGGCAGAAAAGCAGCAGCGGATGACGCAGTTCTTCGCGGCACACCAGCAGCGTGGGTTGCCGGTCACCACACAGCGCCGCGCCGTCTTTGAGGCGATCCTGGACCGTGCGGACCATCCGACCGCCGACCAGCTTTACCGCGCCGTCCGGGGTTAACTCCCCCAGATTTCTCGCATGACGGTGCATCGCATCCTGGGTAATTTCGTGTCCCTCGGCCTGGTGGCCAAAACCTGTCATCCCGGCTCGGCGGCGCGCTTCGACCCCAAGCTCCACCAGCATCACCACCTGGTTTGCCTGGACTGCGGACGCATCATTGACGTGGAGGATGCGCGTCTTAACCACATCCCCTGGCCGAAGGTCGACCCGAAAGAGTTCCAGATAGAGGGCTACCACGTTCATTTCCGCGGTCGTTGCGCGCGCTGCCGTCAGAAACCGGATGCCCGGCAGCGCAAACCGAACGCCCGCCGCGCATCAACGGGTCCGGACGACACTTTGAGATCAACATCTCAGCGAAGAAAGGAACAAGTACTATGGACGAAGCAAGCAAATGCCCGATCACGGGCCACACGCACACCGCCGGCGGCGGCACGACGAACCAGGACTGGTGGCCGAACCAGTTGAGGCTCGATCTCCTCCACCAGCATTCCTGCAAGTCCAACCCGATGGGCAAGGACTTCAACTACGCGAAGGAGTTCAAAAGCCTCGACTTTAAGGCCCTCAAGAAAGACCTCCTTGAATTGATGACCAGGTCGCAGGACTGGTGGCCGGCAGATTTCGGCCACTATGGCCCTCTTTTCATCCGCATGGCATGGCACAGCGCGGGCACCTATCGCACCGCTGACGGCCGCGGCGGTGGGGGCAGAGGCCAGCAGCGCTTCGCGCCACTCAACAGTTGGCCGGACAACGTCAGCCTGGACAAAGCGCGCCGCCTGCTCTGGCCGATCAAACAGAAGTATGGACGAAAAATCTCCTGGGCCGACCTCATGATTCTCACCGGGAACGTCGCCTTGGAATCGATGGGTTTTAAGACCTTCGGCTTCGGCGGCGGGCGTGAGGACGTCTGGGAGCCGGATCACGACGTCTATTGGGGCTCGGAGAGCAAATGGCTCGATGACAAACGCTACTCTGGGGACCGGGACCTCGAGAATCCCCTCGCGGCCGTGCAGATGGGCCTCATTTACGTCAACCCGGAAGGCCCGAACGGCAAGCCCGATCCGGTCGCGGCGGCGCGGGATATTCGCGAGACCTTCGCGCGCATGGCGATGAACGACGAAGAGACGGTAGCACTCATCGCCGGCGGCCACACCTTCGGCAAGACCCACGGCGCCGGCCCGGCGTCCCATGTGGGGCCTGAGCCGGAAGCTGCCGGCCTCGATGCGCAAGGTCTCGGCTGGAAGAGCACTTTCGGCACGGGCAAAGGGGGCGACACGATCACCAGCGGGCTGGAAGTCATCTGGACCACCACGCCCACGCGGTGGAGCAACAACTTCTTGTGGAACCTGTTCGGCTACGAATGGGAACTGACGAAGAGCCCGGCTGGCGCGCAGCAATGGAAACCGAAGGGGGACACGGGCGCCAATACCGTGCCGGACGCGCACGACCCATCGAAGCGTCACGCGCCCTCGATGCTGACGACGGACCTCGCTCTGCGGTTCGATCCGGCCTACGAGAAGATCTCGCGTCGCTTCCTGGAGCACCCCGAAGAGTTTGCGGACGCATTCGCGCGCGCGTGGTTCAAGCTGACGCACCGCGACATGGGGCCACGTGCCCGCTATCTTGGCCCGGAGGTTCCGGCCGAAGAACTCATCTGGCAGGACCCCATTCCGGCAGTGAACCACAAACTGATCGGTCCGAGGGACATCGCCACGCTTAAGGACAAGATTCTGGCGTCCGGCCTGTCCGTCGCCCAAGTGGTTTCCACGGCGTGGGCGTCGGCGTCCACCTTCCGTGGCTCAGACAAGCGCGGCGGCGCCAACGGCGCACGGATTCGCCTGGCGCCGCAGAAGGATTGGCAAGTCAACCAGCCCAAACAACTGACGAGGGTGCTGAAGAGACTTGGGGATATCCAAAGCGCCTTCAACCAGACGGCGAAAGGCGGCAAGAAGGTCTCGATGGCCGACCTGATCGTTCTGGCCGGCTGTGCCGGGATCGAGCAAGCGGCGAAGAACGCCGGTCACAAAGTGGCGGTCCCCTTCACGCCGGGACGCATGGATGCGTTGGCGGAGCAAACGGATGTTGCCTCCTTCGCGGTCCTCGAACCCATCGCAGACGGGTTCCGCAACTACCTCAAGGCCAAATACCGCATGCCCGCCGAAACGCTGCTGGTGGACAAGGCGCAATTGCTAACCCTGACCGCGCCCGAAATGACGGTGCTCGTCGGCGGCCTCCGCGTCCTCAAGACCAACTTCGATGGCTCGCCGCACGGGGTCTTCACCAAGCGGCCAGGGACGCTTACCAATGACTTCTTCGTGAACCTGCTCGACATGGGCACGGAGTGGAAGCCGGCCTCGGAAAACGCTGACCTGTTCGAAGGCCGCGACCGCAAAACGGGCAAAGTCAAATGGACCGGCACGCGAGTTGACTTGGTCTTTGGTTCGAACTCCCAACTCCGGGCCCTGGCGGAGGTTTACGGATGCGCCGATTCCCAGGACAAGTTCGTGCAGGACTTCGTAGCGGCGTGGAACAAAGTCATGAACCTTGACCGCTTCGACCTGGCATCGTAACACAAACGCCTAATGCAGATGCTTTTTATGAACAACTCCTGAACCAAGGCGTAGCCGACGAACTCCAAGCCGTCCATCAATACATGTAATTGCATTTCCACCTTGATGACCAGGGCTTTGGTCCGCTGGTCCTCCTGCTCAAGCGAATTGCCATCGAGGAGATGGGCCATGTCGAACGCCGCCGAGCGCATCCTGTTCCTTAAGACCCGCCCGGCCCCACCCGCGCTCCGCTGCGCAACCGGTATCGAGGGCGGGTCGAGAAGCATGGACCCGTGATCAATGGGCGAGAGCCGGGTTCCAAAGATCGATCCCGTGACTGGGATCGAAGATAGTGTTGAGCGCCCTATGTTCCCCGTGACCGTCCACGAAAACGTAGTTGGATTTTAGTCGGTGCCGGGTGAACGCTACGTCATCCTCCGCATCGGCGACCGACATCCAGTCCATCGGCATGACATGGTCGGCGGCGCCGGTGATTTCCGCAAACAGGATCACTTTCACGGGGTTGGGAATCTGGGCCAGACGGTGGAAGGAGGGAAACCCGTCCGCCGGTTCCAACTCGAAATAGACATTGAGACCGTAGCTCAGGTGAAGCGGGGAGGCGTTGGTATCGGCCGCGCAATGGCAAACTCCACGGAGCACGTTGGTGAGGCTGTTGGCATCGGTACCCGTGGCGCCCAGTTGCGACGCGATGGCGCGCTCCCAGGGGAGTTGGCCATTGGCGAAGGCGGAGTGCTGGCTCCGGGGCAGGAGGTCGGTGTTTTCGTCCGCATAGAGCCGCGTCCCCAGGCTGATCTGCCGCATCTGGCTCAGGCAGTTGGCCGATCGGGCCGACTCCTTGGCCCGAGTCAGGGCGGGCAGCAGCAGCGACGCCAGGATGGCGATGATGGCGATGACCACCAATAGCTCGATCAGCGTAAATGCGCCCAATGCTGACGGCGTGCGCGATCTAGGCAAAGGAGGTTTCACAAGGTCGAGGCTCATTGGTTGAGCAACAGGCGAAAGAACCCGGGCGTTCCCGCCGGTGCGAAAGTCACGATGCACTGCCCGCCGCTGGTGACGGGCGGGTTGGTCCACGCCAGCCAGTTGGTGGAGGCCAGGCTGGGGGCGGACAACAACGTCCAGTTCGCGGTGGTAGCAGGCCAGGAAACTGTGACCTGGTTGGCGCCCGTGCAGGCAATGGTGAGCGGGGGCCGGCCATCCGGGATGTCCGTCCAATTCAGGACAAACGGGCCGCTGCTGGAGTTGGCCACTTCCAGGCCCGTGCTGGTATCGAGCACGAACGCCTCAAACACCGCGGAGTAACTGTTGGTGCCCGGGGGGGCGGTGACCCCGAAATGCCACATCAAGCCGCTCCAGTACACAGCGTTGGTCGTGCCCGCGGTGCCGAAGACCGGCGCCCAGGTCTTGGGCGTCACATAATCATTGTAGTCGTAAAACGACAAGCCGGGGGAACGCGAGAGGTTGCGAATCCACAGCTCGCGATCGGGCGGCAGCAGGTCCGATAACGCGGAGATGTCGAAGCCGTAACGGCGGCTGAACGACAGGCCTTGCTGGCTCGGGTCGAGAGTGTCGAACCACGGGTCCGTTGGATCAAAATGGTCTTGGGGATTGCTCACCAGGAGCGGCGTCAGTTGCGCAACGATGCCGATCGCGGACAAATCCTCCGTAACGCTGTCGCTGTCCGCGTGATAGTACACCTCCGGCATGAGCATCCCGCCTTGCCGGGGCACCGCGGTTAGGATGGCGGCCTGCAGGGAACTGAGCGCAAGGCTGCATCCGGCAGCGCCTAGCGCGGTTGACCAGGTCAAACTCTTGGCTGTTCTCATTTTATGGCGTGACTTGCAATCGGAAGAATTCTGCCTCTGGCCCCAGGGGGAGGGTCACCGTCGTTCTTCCGTTCTGGGTGATCGAGGCATTGGTAACGGTTGCCCAACTTGGGGTAGCCAGTGAGGTCGCCGACAGCAGTGCCAGGTTGGTGATGGTGGCTGACCAGGAGACGACAAGCTGACCCCCGACCAAGGTGAGGCTCGGTGCGGGCACGACGGAGATGGCCGGGCCACGCCATCGCCAGGTGGTGGTCGCATCGCCGTATCCGGTCACCGGGTTGCCGTTGGTGTCGCCGATGTAGAGATGATAAATCGCCGTGAAGATCTGCTTGGACATGGTGATGTTCTTCAAGGGCACGCCGTTGGCATTGTGGTCCATGAACCCATCCCACCGCCATTTTGTGCCGCTGCCTGCCGTTCCGAAGATCGGCGTATAGGGACCTCCGGGATCGCCCGTCACATCCTCATTGATGAAGTAGGTCTGGACCTCGGGCGAGCCGCCGACTTTATCGATCCACAAGCTCAGTCCGTTGAGCTGGGCGGCGTAGGTGTCGTAGAAGTTATCCCCGTTGGCGCCCGTGGTACCTTGATCGTACCAGCCCAACACCCGGCTGTAGGCGGTGCCGTTGAGGACCGACCACGGTTTGGTCGGGTCAAAGGACAAGACCGACACATCGTAGGTGTGGTTGGTGGCGTTGTAGGTGCCTGGGGCTGGCGTCAGCAGCATGATCTCCTGGGTGGATTGAACGGACAATTGACCACCGGGGCTCAGGCTGACGTTGAGCATGAGCATGGGGTCCCAGTCCGGCGGTGGGAAGTAGGTTTGAGCCGGTAGTTTGAGCCCGGTAACCATCAGCATCAGGACGAGGGTTGGGAGCCGGGATCGAGTCGCTGCCCAGGACGGCAATGTTTTCATGGAGGACTGGTTGTCCGCAAACAACCTGTGCGGACCATTCAAGCGGAGCGGCACCCTCACTCCACCGCCGCTCCGCCTGTGATCAACAGAGTGCTTAGTTCTTACTTGCTGGTTGAAGCGCTTGACCGTTGGCGTCGGGACCAACCCAGGCAGGAAAGCACCCCGACGGCCAGGAGCGCGAACGTCGAAGGTTCCGGAATCGTGCTCGGCCCCTGCCAGGTCCAGGTGGTCTGCGTGTCTGCCGTTGGCACGAGGTCGTTCCCCGCCGAGTCGCCGATATAGACCTTGTAGGTGGCGGAGAAGAGCTCGTTCGGCACGGTGATATCGGACTGGTTTACGGCATAGGTGTTGTGGTCCATCATGCCGTCCCATTGCCAATTGAGAGAACTGCCGGCGGTGCCGAAGAGACCCGCATACGCGTTGGCGGTCGGATCCACCGTGGTGGTGTTGTTGGCATTCACGCCATACTGGCCCACGGCGAGATAGCAGTTGAGCCCGGGCGTTTCCGAGACCAGCGAGATCCAGAGGCTGGCCCCACTACCGTACGCGGCTTGCACTTCGTTCAGGATGTGGGTCGAGGGATCCGCGTTGCGCCGATTGGGATCGTCCCAGCCCAAGCGGCGGCTGAAGACGGTCCCATTGAGGACGCCCCATGGCTGTGCGGGATCGAACGTGCCCGGAGGGGCCAGCGATAGGACCGGGTACACCCCCGCGCCGAGCATGGAAGCCTCGGACACGGTGGACAGCGTGTGTGCGGTGGTATCGTAGCTGACGTTGAGCATGGTCATCGGCATGTACGACGGTGGATTTGCGTATTGGGCGTGAACGAGCGCGGGTGGCACCAGCAAACCCAGCGCCAGGGTGGGGACCGTGATAAGGGACTTGACTGTTAAATGAGCAATAATCTGTTTCATATTCGTGTTTCTTGTTTATGTGCGTTGACTTCTGTGACCTGCGGAACGGCGTCGCGCAGGGCACTCATTACCATAGGAGGAGGCCTAGAGCGGTTCTCCGCGGAGGCCGGCATGGAAGGACGAGTTCCTCACGCCCGGGCCGCCACACGCCGGCCCCGACAGGCCGGCTGGAGAGGGATCTAAACCGAAACAGACTGTGCTTTGGGGGGCGGGGTCGGTGGCGCGTAGGCCAAGGACCGAACGGAGTTAACTGGCGTTGGAAGGAGCTCGAATTCAGAGGGTGAGAAGAAGGCAAAAGTGCTGCACTGGGCCAGGAATTCCAGCTTTTGAACCGGGCGAAGGACTGCGGCCTTTTTCTCGGCCTTCTTTCCCGCAGTGATGACTTTGCAGAGCGCGCACGGGTGTTCGCCATCGAAAGTCTTGCTCAAGGCCTCGGTCATGGTGGCCCCTTGCGAATACTTGATCACCATTCCGACCCAGGCAATGGACTGCAGCAGCGACCAATGCACACCGAGCCAGGAGGCCAAGGCCACAGTCAACAACAGGTTGGAAAACCGACGGAACACGAGAACAAAATACGGGCTAATTTAGTGGGGTCAAGCTCTCCCGTGCATCATCCGCGTTCATTTTCCAGCTCGCAAACTCGCGGCTTCCAGCAGAGCATCAGCGAGTTGTTGGGGCGTCCAGTCGTTCCCGTCCAATTGCCGGGCGATGCGGCCCTGCGGGTCGAGGACAACGGTGCGCAAGTTGTGGGAGATGCCCCCGTCCGGGTCGCGGCGGATCATCAGGTCGAGCTGCGGCGCCAACTCGACGAGTGTTTTCGTCGGCGCGGCGGCGAACCGCCAGCGGTCGGCGTTCCCCGCCCGGTAGGCGTTCGCGTACGCCGACAGGATCTCGGGCCGGTCAAAGTCCGGGTCGAAGGAAACGGAGAGAAACTGCCAGTTGGTGGCCGCCCCGGTTTTCGCGAGCATCAACTCGCGCGCTTTGGCAAAATTGTTGCTCATGCGCGGGCAGTAGTCCGGCAGGGGGCAGCGGGTGAAGAAAAAGGTGAACGCCAGTGCCTTGCCTCGAAAGTCCGAGAACCGCAGGGGTCTTCCGTCTTCGGAAACCAGGTCGCTATCCGGCAGGGCGTCGCCGGGCTTGAGTTCAGCGACTCGGCTCGGCGGGGCGCTCTTCCGCCCGGCCGGGGAGACGGCGTTAGTAGGGCCGGTCACCTTCACCATCCCGTGAATCCAGTGGGTATCGCCCGTGGTCGTCAGCACGAACCTTACCGTGTCGCCCACCGCCACGCCCTGGAGTTCGTTGGTATCCTGCACGTTGAAGGCCATCGTCATGGCGGGCATGAAGTCCGGGATGGCCTCATGCCGTATAACCGCCTGGCGCCCATCCGCCGAAATCTCGCGGATTACCCCCCGGGCGGCATGGACTTGCTGGCTCGTTGCTGCCGAATCAGCCCCGCGGGCCTCCCCGGAGGTGACGGCGGCGATGATGAAGGACAAGATCAGGGAGGGGATCATCGGTTTCATGGCCTGCGGCGAGGAGTGTGGTGGTTTTCGATTTCGGCGGCCACGGCGGCGGCCACGCTGGGTTTCAGGCCATTGAACGACGCCCAGACGGTTCCGTCCGCATCGACCAACATGATGCGGTCAGTGGCGCTGAAGCCGCCGGGGATCAGTTGCTCCAGGTCTTGCGTCCGGGGAATGAAACTCGTTTCGATGAGCTGATAGAGCTCGCTCTTTTCTCCTGTCAGGAAGAACCAGCGGTTGGTGTCGGCATGAAACCCCTCGGCAAACCGCGCCAGGACCGCAGGGGTGTCTGTGCGCGGGTCCACCGTGAGCGAGACCAGTTGGGTGTCCGGCCGGCCGGCCAGCAGCCGCTGGATCTCCTCCATGCGGTCGTTGACCGCCCGGCAACTCAAGGAGCAACTGGTAAACACGAAGTTCACCACGAGACATTTCCCCAGCAAATCAGCTTGGGTGACGGAGCGCCCGCTACGGTCGGTGAGGTTAAACGCCACGAGCTTCCGGGGGTGATCCAAGGCGTGCGACATCCCCCCGGCCGTGTCGCGTCTGCTCGCCACATAAGCAAGGACCGCGGCGACCACGGAGATGCCAAGTCCGACACCGAGCGCCGACAGGAGATCGCGCTGCGTGAAGACGGTTTCCGAGGTCCCGGTCGCAGCGGTGTCCGGCAGCGCTGCGACCGAGCCGGAAAGCTCAGGGTTTGGCGGGCTTGGCTTCATATCCCGCGCTTTGGATCACCTTTCGCAAGGCTTTAACCGAGGTGCGGTTGGTGTCATAGCCGACAATGGCCAACTTGTTCGTGAAGGACACCGACGCGAAAGCCACGCCCGGCGCGCGAGTCAACTCGGAGGCGATCCCCTTCGCGCAGCCGTCGCAGTGCATGCCGGAGACGGTGAAACGATTGGTAGCGTTGGCGACCGTATTGGCCGCAAGTGTCGGACTCGTCGGCTCACCGGCCAGCACGGAAAAGCTGGTTGCCAGAGCCAGGATAAGGAAGGAGGTTTTCATGTTCACTTCGGTTGGAGCTTGTTCGACCTCATCCTTTGAGCCTCGCGTAGCGATCCGCCACGAAATCCCAGTTGATCACATTCCAGAACGCCCCGACATAATCGGGACGGCGATTCTGATACTTGAGATAATAGGCGTGTTCCCAAACATCCAGTCCGAGGAGTGGATGCCTGCCTTGGCTGATCGGCGAGTCCTGGTTGGCAGTCGTTTCGATCTTCAACTTGCCCTCCTCCAGGACGAGCCAGACCCACCCGCTGCCGAACACTTTGGTGGCCGTTTCGCTGAACTTGGCTTTGAAGTCGGGAAACCCACCAAAGGCCTTTTCGATGGCCCGCGCCAGTTCGCCCTTGGGTTCACCGCCGCCATCCTTGGCCATCATCTGCCAGAACAGGGAGTGGTTGAGGTGGCCGCCGCCGTGATTGCGCACCGCCGGTCGGATGGCCTCCGGCACAGAACTCAAGTCGTGAACCAGGTCGTCCACCGATTTTTTCCCCAACTCGGGGGCTTGCGCCACCGCCTTGTTGAGGTTCGCCACATAGGCGGCGTGGTGGAGGTTGTGGTGAATTTCCATCGTCCGCGCGTCAATGTGGGGTTCCAGCGCGTCGAAGAGATAGGGAAGCGCGGGCAGCGTGAACGGCCCGGCGGCGGGCGCGGTCCCGGCGGGGGCGGTTTGTGCGCTCGCGCTGTGGAGGGTGGGGGCGAGGGTGCAGGCGGTGGCAGCGAGGCCGGCCGTCTTGAGGGCTTGTCGTCGTGTCATCATGGGTGCGGTGTTTTCAGGATTCTTGTTTGGGATGGATCAAAACATAAAGCTGAGCCCCAATTTGAACAGGACCGGTGCGGCCAGTTGATTGCCGGTAAAGTTCTGATAGACGGGGAACTCCGAGTCAGCGTAGAACTTGACGCTGGTCCCCACATCGAACACGCCGCAACCGCAGGCACAACCGTGAACACTGCCAGGCACAAGCAGGCCCGCCATTATGCCGCAACCGAATTTTGTTACCGCTGACTTTACGTTTGAAACCAATCTGTTTTTCATTTTCAAATCCTGAGTTCCTAATTTCAAAGAGTCGGGGAGACGTCGCATCGCGTCGCCCCCGAGTTGTAGCTTTGTGAATCCTGGCGAGAAAAGGCCCCTGGTCAGCCGTATCCGGCTGGCGAGCGGGAGTTGTGCAGGCACTTCCGCTGGTTGAACGGCCAGCGAAGGTGAGTCAGGAGCCAAGTTCCTGACTGGGACCAGAAGGGAACTCAGGCGCTTCGCGGCGGAGGCACCGGTGGGCGGTAAAGGACGGTGGTCGGGTGTATCGCTGGACCAATCGCCAGCGTAAAACAGGCAGGCTGGCAAACCGTCAGCGCCGCCGGACGCACGATTCCCTCAATCTTCTTGTGCGAAAACTCGCTGCTGGACTTCTTCTCGGACTTTCGACCTTCCGCGACCATTTTGCACAGAGCACAGGGGTGCTTCCCGTCGAACGTACGTTCCAGCGCGACGGATAAGGATGTGCGCGTGAGATTGCTCGCGAGCATGGTGCTCCAGGCGAACGACTGCAAAACCGCCCAGTGCAGGCCCACTGAGCAGGCCAGCGCCACGGTCATCAGAAGTCTGGGCAATCGCTGAAACACGAATAGACCATACAGCTAACTCGCTCGCCGTCAAATCGTGGTTTTCGCCTGTAGAGGCGACGAGTCCCGCTTGAAGGGGGGGGCGGCCGGTCTTGCTATGTTGCTGCTCATCGCGGTTGGGTCCGCGGTTCTCCTCCCTTATGCCGTTGGCCCGGAATGGCAACCGGGCTGCCAGCATCGAACGTCACCCCCCTGGCTCACCACGGGGTCTGGGCTTGTCGTCCTGTCGGCCATGCTGGCCTTGGCTGCATCCCCGACCGTCTTCCGCGGAAGGCGACTGGCTATTGCGGGCCATAGGGTTCGCGGCGCACTCCCGTGGGAGGAACCCCGCCAAGTGGAGAAAACAATCGCCAGGGCCTCATGAAGTGCCCTTTTTCCGTCGAGGCTTTTTCGACATCAGGTTGGTGGCGAATTCATCAAGAGGCTCATAATTGCGAACGCCTTTGCTTCGGTTATTGCGGCCGACAATGCTCCCGTCGATGTAGGCGGTGATGAACTCCACAACTTCCTCGAACCGGCCAACGGGCAGGTCGTTAGCCGAGGCCTTGAACACCTGAATGATTCGCGTGCTCAAGAACGAATAACTGACCTCCCGTCGGTCGCCAAAACTCTCCCGCCCGATTTTCAGGAATTCGTTGTAACGGCGAACCAGATAACTGACATAGTTCTTTCGGAGCAGGTCAGAACCGATTGTTCCGGGCGCCGATGCCCGCCGGGCGTTGCTCTTACGAGAGGCCTTGTAGATGAAGTTATGAATCGTGTGAGCAGCAACGCCCTCGTTCTTTTCGACATGGATACCAGGAGGGGCCGCGCTTGCGACGGGGGAGATCCTCTCGGTGCGAAGGCGAGACAATAAACGAGAAACGGCCTGATCCAGATGGCGGCGGAGACACTCGCGGAACTGATCATGGGAGGAGTAGCTCCAAATCAACCCGGTGTTCCGAAACTCGTCCCGAAACTCTTTGACTTTTTGATATTGGACGGGGTCGATAGTGCTGGGGCTCGCCGGAACGTCTGAGAAATAAAGTAGCACCGACTTCTCAAGTTCCATGCTGCGCCGGATTTCTTCCTCCGTGCCCGACTCGGCTATTCCGGTCGGCGAACCGAATCTCGTCCAAAAGATCCCAAGCACAATGTCGCAGTTGTCAAGCACCTGCTTGTTGACGATGGCCTGCGGACGGTCGCCCAGTTCGGGATAGGCAGTTGTCTGCCAGCTTCTGATCTGCAGGGCAGCGCTTTTCTCATCGGTGTGCAGGTCATTCCACTCGTGAATGAGGTCGAACGCAATCTCGCGTTCCTGAATTACGTCACCCGGCGATGCCAGAAAGATGGGGATATGCGTCACTGATTTTGCCATGGTCCAAACCTCCTCATGATTCGATCACTTTGGCCGCGCGGTCCAATCGCCCACGCAGGGCTGAGCGTTCCTTGTGCGTCACGGCGCCCCCCAGCACGTTCCCGATCTGTCGGATTACTTTATCGTTGAGGGCACGTATCATAATCTCCAGCGCTCCTTCTTGGCCAACGCCTCCTGCACCATTTCGGCCGCCTTTTCGTTCATTCGCAACTCGTGACCGGGACGGAGTCGCTGGTAAAGAAAGTCGAAGAACAGAGGATTTCGCGCGCGTCCATCGAAGATCACGTCCTGGATGTCCCGCGAAACTCGGTCGAGCTCGGTGAACGGGGTTCTCCCGCAAATGGCATCGGCGTAGATCTGCTCGATTATGGCTTTGACCCTTTCCAACCCCGCGACCGCATCCCGCTGCCGAATACACTCCCTGACCGTCCAGACCACTGCGGGGGCAATCGGGAGATAGACCGAAAGAACCATTTCCCGAACCCGTTCGTCGGTGGTGAAGGAAATGCCGATCACGGTGATCACGAGCAAGGCGACGATGGCTGCCAGCCAGCCGGCATATTTTTGCCTCTGGGCCATATCCCACCAGACGGACGCACGCTGGCAGATCAACCGTGCCAGAGGAAGCGGCACGCGGCCGACCTGAATCGGATACCAACTCCGCTTTTTGGTTTTGGCATGCTTGCGGAGAAAGGCGTCCGCCGCCTCATTCAGTTGTTCAGTATCCGGTCGGCTTCCGCACCGGATGCTGTTCCAGGCGAGGCCGAACAACTCACAGTCGAACTGCTCCTGCATCCTTGCGGCGATCTTCTTGCGGTCGCCCTGAACACGGTCCAAGCACAAGATATCGAGCCAGCCAAACAGTAGCGACAGCGGGGTAGTTACGATGCCGGCGACTGGCCAATGCAAGGCGACCAGCGACATGGCCAGGGGAAAGGGGACCGAAAACGCGAACTGCCAGCCGGCGATCACCTTTGCGTGCCCATACAGGTGACTCGCGGCGGCGAGATGTTTCAGCGACCGCTCGCTGTTCTGGTCGTCAGGAATTGCACAATTGACCTCTGGCTGGCTCATCACAACAACTCGTAATTGAAAACATAATTCCACTGCTGCAACGCCTCGCTCACCATCCCAACCCGCTCAGCGGCGAGCGCGGCTTTCGCGTGTTCCCGGGAGTGTCTTACCGACGCCAGGGCTGTTGCCCGTTGGGCGTCTGTCTTGGTCGCCGGAATGTTGCCGCTGATACCGTAGGGATCGCGAATGCCGGCACAATCACGTTCGGCCATCTTTTGCAGCATCTCGGACATGCATTCGGCGTAACTCTTGACTCCGACGCAAACTCCTTCGCTGGCAAGGACCATCTCAATGTGGAATGAAGAGATGGGAATCGCCGGTTCACGGCAGAGCCGCCAGAACTTGAAAAGTTGGGCGACCGCCCGCAGTTTTCCGCCGCTCTCCTGATTTTTCATCGCAATGTAGCCGTTGTGAATCTCGGGGCTCGTAAGTTTCCAGCGTCCGTTTCCATCCGGGATGTAATACATCGGCCGCTTGTATTCTTTCGAGAACCCGCCCCATGCCGCGGGCACGACATCAATGTCCATATCGCGAAACTCGACCACGATGGCATGAACATCCCGCCCCAGTTTGGTGTTCGGCAGACGTGTGGCGAGTTCCTTGCGGAAGTTGTCGAGTATCGTGAACGATGATTTCCACTCATTGCCCCACCAAACCTCGTCCAGCGGTATCTGTGCGAACACGTCAACATCGCTCCGGCCCCGGATGAACGTGCCTCGACTGAAGCTGCCGACCTTCGGGAATTTCTTAGCCGCGAACACCGTTTCGAGCCGCGTCTTGATCGTCCCAAAGTGCTTTTCCGCCGCCTGGGTCTCACCGCCCGTCGGCTGGATTCGACTCAGGAGACTCTTCAATATGTCCGAAACTGCGCTCATGGGATACAGAACATGATTTGGCTGTCGATTTAGATCTGTTCGTGTGGTTGACTTTGTATGGCACGGGCGATTGGGATACAGCAGAGCCGCAACACCAGCCACCAGGCGTAGATAGCGCCCGGCATGAACATCTGTGACTCGGCTAGGAGCCCGTGGGCGATGTTGTTGCGTAGGTTCAGGCCGAAACGCTCGACAAGGAGCCCGCGTAAATCGAATGCCATTCCCTCGCCAAAAATCGTTGTCATCTGAGGTTGGGTTAGCATCCAGCCCAAATCACGCTCATCTTGGGTGGCATCGGATTCGAGCTTGGACGTGATAACACCATGCGCGGTGAGAATCTCCCTTATAGAATGTTCGACCTGGGGCAGTATTAGGTGGAGCGCCAGCACGACGTCGCCATGCAAGCCAGCATGAAGTCCGCGCAGAAACAAGCCTTCACGCCCGACGGGAACGAATGGGTTGTCCTGCACCAAAAAGAGAAGGTCAACCCGGCGTGCTGCGTGCTCGCCAACGATCTGCTGCCGCGCTGGTTCAATCAAAACCTGCACCCGCGCTGGCCAATCAATAGTGCGCGCCAGCGAATACATTTCCTTCACCACGGCTTCTTCACGCTCTTTTGGATCGTTTGAAGCCAGTGGCGGCTTGGTGTCTGAAATCTGTCCGTCGGATCGCACGGTGCTCGCCCCGAAGATTTGCGTGAAGACCCCGCCGCCTGCGTTGCTCTCAATGCGCTTCCGCAACTCGGCGGGATGGGACGGGTCGGACACGTAAGCAAGGCGCAAAATGGCGTCCTCGAAACAATGCCCTCTGACGAGTTCTGCGGCTGCCTTCGCGGACTGCTCCAACTTCTCCTCCAAGTCAGAGCCTTCACAGGGAATCTGGATGGTCTGCATCTCACTCATCCCGCGCTTTTGGAAATCCAACAGACGTTGATGAGCCGTTTCGATTTCCGCCGTGCTGGCTTTGGCCTCGCGCAATGTGTGAACCGCCTTGGCCATCCAGTGCGACGCACCGAGGAACGACGGTTGAACGCCGGTAGTGAAATTCTCCGCCAGCTTGATGTATGTATTGGCGATCTTGAGCTGTGCGAGCCGGGCCTCTTCCTGCTTGCCATCTTTGGCATTCCATCCTCCGCGCAACTGCCAATACTCCCGGGCGAAATGCCAGTTTGGAATGGCCTCCATTCTCACCGCGAGCGTCTCGGCAAGCTGAACATATCGTTTGGCGTCGCCCACACCATCGGCCAGCAACAGGTGCATCAACCGTGCGCAGCGTAAGCTGGTCTCGGTGGCTTCATGCCGGACAATGGAGGCTTCGATAGCCTGAATGGCCTTATGATGAAACGGCTTCAACCGTCCGAGTTGGCCGCCGATTTGGCGAGCCCGCCAGAACCGCTCTACGGAAGGCGACCAGAATTCACTCGCCTCCAAGGTGCAGGCCGACTCGATGTAGGCGTCCACCGCCACCTGGGCGGCCTTGTAGTTCTTGGGGGGGCAGATCCACAACACATCTGCGATGCGCGCCCGAAACTCCGCATCCTGTACCTCCCCCAGCAATTCGGCGAGTGTATCCAGGTCGGATTGAGTCAAATCCTCGGGAATTGCCGAACGTTTGCCGTCCCAAACCATCCACGGCCGATACGGCGATGCATTGTCATCGTAATTCGGCCAGTAGGAAGTCACGGAGGAGAGCAAGCGAAAGACCCGGCTGCCTCTGTCGTCGCCCGCTTCTTTGAGGGAAGTGGCGTGTTTGCCGAGAGCGTCGCAATACGCCTGACATTCGTGGGATGCCACGCCGTCCACAACCGCTTGCCAATCGTACGCACGAACATCTGCCGCCGTGACACCGAAACCGGGGTTGGGTGAGGATGCGCTCACACAGCACCTCCTCGCCGATTGCGCCTCAGAGGCGGATGGGGTGCGGTGAAAGATCGTGATGTGCGAGAACCAAATCCGTGCGCGAAACCGTTTGTCGGCTGGGTGCGCTCCAGCAGACTTTTCAGGGCATCGACAACTGCGATCATAAGTGGCTCAGATGTTGTCCCCCAAGAAGCGCCGCGCCTTCTCGGTGGAGGAAAACGGCGGATGGACGAGCCAGGGCGTGCCCTTCAGGTGGTCCGGCGGCGGTTCGGTGGTGGTGATGATGTATTGGACGGGTGCTTCCGTCTCGTCCAACTCCTCGGATTTGGGAATGTCGAAGATGCGCCGGTAGATGGCGGCGGTCAGGTCAGCCTCACGGGGGCTGTCGTGGATCAGGAAGCCGGGGTGTTGGGCACTTTGGCGGGCGGATGCGAGCAATGCGGCTAAGTCGAATATCAGAATCTTCAGCGTCGTCAGGGCCGTGCTGGTAAGGTCGCTGTAATCGAGTTCCAGCCTTACGTCCTCAGCTTGGAAGCGGACCGTGCCGCGATTCTCGGATTGCAGGACTCGTCCGGCGAGCAGACTGAACACGTCAGAAAACTCCGACTGCCGGGCCGTGGCCTTCTGCCGCAGGGTTTCCTGGTAATCCGTGGACTTCCGCTGTTCGCCTTGGAGGCGTTCGGACTTCCTCCGCTCGGTGTCCAGTTCTTCAGTAAGCGTGAGTAACTCGGCAGTCGCCTCGTGCTTTCGGCGGACCAAGGCGAGGTCGTTCTCGAAAGCCTCGATTCGCTCCTGATGCTTCTGACGGGCAACGGCGATTTGCCTTTCAAGCCGCTGCTTCTCCTTCACTGCATCGGCTTGATCGCGCTTCAGCCGCGCAGTCTGCTCCTGGAGGCTGGACACCCGTGCCTGCAACGCCTCCTGGGTCGTTTTAAGTTTAGCCAGAACATGCTCCGAAAAGCGACTCGGATGCAGCGCCTCGGCCAATTTGCATCCGTGCGCCACCGCCAATTCCAGCGGCGCGCTGCATTGGTCAGCCCGTAATGGCATTTGGGCAAGTTGTTTTCGATATTCCTCTTGGGTGATACGCCCCTCATGGAAATCCAACGCAAGCTTCGCCTTCTTTCCGTCAGCCTCGGTATCCTCCAGCTTTTGGCCCAGGTCTGCCAGTTGCTCAATCAACTTGTCTCGCTGCGCTGGCAGCAAATCGCCTGCGCCATCCCGTTGCCGCATCTCGCGGATCAGGCCCAGAATCCGGGTCTCTTCCCGTTCAAGCCCGGTCTTTTCCACCGTCAACGTGCTTTCCGTGACCGTGGTGTCCGGCGCGTTCATCACGCGGCGGTATTCCTTCTCGGCCCGCTCACGCGCATAGGTCAGTTTGGGGATCAGCGCATCGCAGTCGCTCTTTTCGCGGAGAATCCGCATGTGCTCCCGTCGCGCCTCCAATTCTCCCGGTTGGGTCAATCCCAGCACCGTCCGAATCAACAGCGTGCGGTCGGCGCTGTGAATGTCACCGAGCGAAGACGCCCCACCGTAGCCGGAGCGCCAGTCGAGCACATGGTCGTAGCGGGCCTCCTGGTCGCGACTCAACCACGCGAGCAGGTGTGCCCAGTCCACCTGTTTGCCAGAACCGGGATACACTTCGATGGGCAGAGGTTGAACGAACGCCTTCTGCAAGGCCCGCGTGAAATCGGCATACGCCTGTCGCTCGACGCCCTCATTGAACAACTTCTCGAACGTCACTCCGTGCGCGCTCCAATGCGGGCTGCCAGTAATGCCAGCAAACCGGGCGACCAGCCACGGCTCGCCATCGAGATGCACCTCGCCAACCACCCATGCGTTCGGGAACTTGTTCCGAAACGCATCGCGGAACGTGTCATTGCCAAAGTTGGAATCACCCAAGAGGTAGCGGAGGAAGCGGCAGAATGTCGTTTTGCCAGCGGCATGGCCGCCCGCGCCTTGTTCCGACGGTTCGGCCCAAATGATGTTCAACCCCTGCCGTAGGGAAATCTGCCGTTGGAGCGCGTCCGGCTTCCACTCCCGATACACCGCCAGTTCCTTCACCCACAGCCGGGGTTTGCGCCGGGTTGCAGTTGGCAGCGTGGAGGCAAAGGGAAGGTTGGGAGTTCTCATAGTGGTTTATGCGGCCGCCCAGTGGCTGAGGTCTGCTTCCGGGATTGCTTCCAGCCACGGCTTGGCGGCGACAGCGGCTGTGGGGGCGTGACTTAAGGCCATCCTCGCATCCACCAAAGCCCAATCGAAGGTGATGTCAACCCATTGAATCCCTTTGAAAACCGTGTGGCCCTTGCCCTCCGGGCGGATGTTCAGGGCGAGGCGCATGACGATCAAATCGTGCAGTGCCGCGTGCAACGCGTTCGGATCAACCAGTGTGGCTGGGAAATTCGCTCGCCACGCCGAGAAAACCGACATGGCACGCGGCGGCAGTGACGCGGCAGATGCGGGAGGCGCGGCCAGGAACGTCAACGCTTCCAGAAGCTCCTGGTAGTCCAGCCTGCCGCCGGCCTCCTGGACCAGCGCCGGAATGAGCGTGATGTAGAGTTCCGCCGGGGTGTTAAGCCGTGGCCGGCGTTTGGATGGCAGAGAGAAGTCGAAGCCGGCAACCGCTTCCTGCAAACTGGGCGGTTTGACCGGCTTGCTGGTTGCAGCGGGCAGTACCTGAAAGAGCGGCAGGTCCGTTGTGGGGAATTGCAGGGCTGGCTGTTGCGGTTTCCCTTTGCGGCCCGGCCTCGCAACCGCACTGACGGTGGCTGCCTCTTGGGCTTGGGCCGCCCGCTGGTGATTGAGTTTCAGCAAGCGCGCCAGAACTTCGCGGCGGGCTTCGGGGTGGAGGGTCAGGCGGATGCGATCGTTTTCGGGAAGGAAGTCCAGCGGGTGGAAGTCGTGGCGCAAAGCGACGGCTGGGCCGAAATCGGATTGCGTGTGCCAGCCATAGGCGGTCAGGAGGGTTTGGTCGAGTTCGCGGTGCAACTCCCGCAGTCGCAGGAGACGGGTGAAGCCCTCCTCGCCCGTGATGGTGGCGCGGTCGCCCCGTGACTCGGTGACGAGTTCGGGTGTGAGGCCGGGGTCGTGAAAGAGGTTATACAGGCCAGTGAGGCCGAGCCAAAGGTCGCGCATCAAGGCGCGTCGGTGTTCGTGGTAAGCCTCGCCGATGGCGGCCAGCGCCGACTCGCTTGCGGGGTTGCGAGGAAACGGAAAGGTCAGGAAACAGTCCGTGGGCGAATAGCGCAACCTCGTCTCCAACGAGCCGCTGTATTTGCGCGCCCAGACTTCGTGCAGCGTGCTCTGGACCACGGCGAAGTCGCTCCAACGGTCGGTGGTGAAGACCTTGAGCGTTTTCAGAAGGATCTGGTTTGGGCTAACGCCTACGAAATTCAAATGCTTGGTTGTTACGGCTGTGACGAAGCAACGCGCGCGTCCGGAAATTTGCTCGTAGATCTCCATCGTTGGACGCTTGAACTGCCACCATAGCCGCCGCGCTCGGATATCGTTCTGAGATTCGCGCTCTGGCTTAACAAGTCGTTCAATGTGGACTAGCGCCTCACGAAAGGCGGCCGCCTTTTCCAAGGACCAATCACGGAAGAACACTATCCAACGGTCCCCTTGTTGGGTTGGATGGGAGTTCACTTCCTCGCCGTTCAGAGTCGGGAGCACCACTTCGCGGAGCCGAGGATTTCGACTTAGCATCGCTGCCGCTTCGCTCTGCGCCATTAAGAAACCATCCCCCAGAAACTCCGAGCCTTGAAACATCCGGTTATGGTTTTCCGAGAGCGGTTTTGGCTGTCCAGCGTCCGCGTAACCCTCAAAGAAAGCATTGATAAATGGCACTCCGTGACCATCAAGCACCCGTGGCCTATTCTCCCAAGGCCCTTTGTGAAGCGAGAACAGCGATACATAGAGGTTGGCAACGCCGGGCCAAATCGTCCCTCTGACAACAAAGGTCAAAGCACCGCCTTGCTTGAGCACTTGCTCTAATCCGTCGGCACGCACGTCCCCGTCCTTAATGGAGTTCGTAGTGATCAGCGAAACGAATCCCCCTGGCCGGAGCAGGTCGAAGATTCGTCGGAGGAAGAACACGACGAGGTCGCTGAGCCCAGTGGGGGCGTATTCCCATTTCACCCATTCGCAGAAACTGTGACCGTAGTTGCCACTGAGCGCTTGGCCACCGAGGTAAGGCGGGTTGCCGATAATCAGGTCAAAGCCGCCCGCGTCCACCACGTCCCAGAACTCGATGAACCAATGGCCAAAGCGCTCGCGGTGGGCTAGGGCCATCGCTGCGCCGATTCCTGGCCCGGTCGGGTTTAGCCCTTCCATCCAACGGCTGAAGGTGTCGTGCGTGACGTGCTTGCCGCGATTCTCCGGCGTTCTTGGCAGGTAGAATTGCGCCACCTGCGCGTCGGCCAGCAGCCGGAGATTGCGGAGGCGGATGTTGTCGCGGAATTTCTCGTATTCGGTGCGACGCGTGTAGTAATCCGCCGCGCTCCGCTCGGGCATCTGGTCAAAAGCACGCCAGGCTTTGTCCAGCGCGCGGATGTCATCTTCCACCCGGCCGGCGAAATTGAGGGCTTGCTGGCCCTTGCGCTCCTCCTTGTTCTGTTTTCGGAGCGAGGCGGCGAGATCCTTGTCGTCGCCCGGCAGGGTCTTGAAGGCTTCATCAGGAATGCCTCGCTGGAGTTCAGCCCGGTGCGCCAGGCCGACGATGGCGTTGCCGCAGTGGATGCGGTGGTCGAGGAAACTCAGCGGCCAGCCGGGGACATGGGCTTCGAGCCAGAGCGCCACTTTGCATAGTTCAACCGCCAACGGATTCAGGTCCATGCCGTAGATGCAGTGGCGGATGACATCCCGCACCGCTTCGCGGAACGCCGCGGGGCTGGGTTGATCGTCGCCGGTCCGGAGGATGGCAAGCTCCGTGCCAATACGCCGGGCGGCGGCCAGCAGGATGTGGCCGCTACCGCAGGCGATGTCCGCGACGCGGAGCGACAGCAACGCTGTCTCGGCGAGTAGCGAATAGCGAATGGCGAATGGGGTGGAAGGCCAGAGCCGCGCGGGGGGCGATAGTCGTTGATTTGCATACCCATTAAACGCGGCCTGCGCCGGCTCGGGAACCATTCGCCATTCGCCACTCGCTATTCGCTTGGCTTCGGCCAGTTTGTCGGCAATGAGATAATCGAGCGAATGTTTGATGAGCGGTTGGACGAGTTCGTCCGGCGTGTAATGGGAGCCGGTGCGGGATCGCTCGTTGCCTTTGGCAAAGGTGAACGCCCAGCGATTATCGGCCGGAGCGACTTGCGGCTCGAATTCGAGCAGGCCCTGATAGACTGAGCCGAATTCCTCGACATTGAGCGCCGCGTAGTTCACGCGCATCAGTTGCCCGGTATCAGGGTTGCGAAACAACGAGAGGTTGCGGAGGCAGGCGAGCAGCGTGTCGTTGTCGAGCGCCGCGCTGGCCAACCGGCCCAGGGCGCCGGAATCAAAAAGGTCGCCGCCCAGGGGTTCGACGCCGAGCGGCCGGCCGGCAGCGGATTCGTCGAACAAGCGGAACGTGGAGCGGAGGGCATCCCAGCAATCGTGATGGCGGCCATCCGCGAGATGGCGCTTTTCTGCGATGCGTCGCAACCGGGCAAGGCTGTAATGAGCGTAGTAGAGGTCGCGTTTCCGTTTTTCCGCCCCCGCGACATAGACGAGGTCACGCTCCTCGATCACCATGAGGAACAGCAAGCGATAAACGAGCCGCAGGAGCCGCTGGTAGAGGTGCGCGGCGAAATCGAGGTCGGATGTCGCAAGTTGGCGGAGGGCGTCGTTCTTCGGATGATTCAGGAAGCCGTCGGCGAACTTGAGGATGGAATCCTTGACTGCACCGCTGAGGCCGTCGCGGATGCGTTCGCCGGACGCGAGGCTGTCCTGATGGTAATGCTCCAGCAGCGATTCCGGCGATTGGGCCGGCGTGGCGGGCAAACGTGAGACGTGCAGCAGCCGGTAGAAAATGGCGAAGTCGGCGAACAGGTCTTCACCGAACATCCGGTCGAGGTCGAACTCGACGTAGGAAAGCCGCACCAGCCGCGTGGAATCGCGCAGCAGGCGGAGCAGGCGCCCGTTCGTGACGACGGCGTAGAGGTGCTCGGTCAGGTTGAGATACTCCTGGACATGAGCGTGCGGACTGGCACGCGGGCCGGCCCCTGCCTCCGGCTTGCGGTCGAGCGACTCCCGTGCGCCGACGACGTGGACCGCAAAACCGCCGCGATTGCGGAGGCGATGGGAGATGCGGAATGGCTTGTCGCCGACGAGTTCGGGTTGGGGCTGGAATTCGAGTTCGGCGTAACCGAGCAAGCCGAGAACGCCTTCGATGAAGTTGCGCGTCTCGGTGATGCCGGATTTGGAGGCGCGCGGCGCGGCGAGCCGGTCGCGGTGCATCCGCCACGCGTTCTGGGCATGGGTCCAGGCCCGGACGATGTCATCCTTAAGCCGTCCCGGTGAATCGCAGCCAAAGTCGGCGGGCCGTTGCCCGGGCGTCTCGGCGGCATCGAGCTTCCCCAGCAGTTCGCCGGAGAGGATCGCGCCTTCGATTCTTATGGACGGGAAAGTCATGCTTTCGGCCGTCGTGCGCCTGGGGGAGTAGGCCGTTGTTGTTCAGCTTCGATTTGCTCCGCCAAACGGGCGCGAGCCAGGCGGACGGCGTCGTGGAGTTTGCGTTCGAGTTCTTTCTTCGGGAGCACTTCGGTCAAATAGGCAGCAACGTGGATGCCGCTCTTTTCCATCTCCAGCAATTCGACGTGCTCCTGGTCCTTGCCGGCGCAGAGGATGATGCCCAACGGTTCGGCTTCGCCAGGGGCCTGGTCGTGCTTTTTGAGCCAGTTGAGATAAAGCTCCATCTGCCCTTTGTCCGCCGCCTCGAACTCATCGAGCTTTAGGTCCACGGCGATCAGCCGCCGGAGTTTGCGGTGATAGAAAAGCAGATCGAGGTAGTAGTCTTTATGGCCAATCTGCATCCGCTTCTGCCGCGCCAGGAACGCAAACCCAACGCCGAGTTCGAGGATGAACGCCTCCATTTCCCGAAGAATAGCGGCTTCGATGTCCTTTTCCGCGTAAGTGTCCTTCAGGCCGAGAAAGTCGAGGAAATAGGGATCGTGGAAAACCAGGTCGGGCGTGAGTTTGTCCTCCTCGCGGAGATTCCTGATCTCCATCTCTGCCAGTTTGGCGGGTTTGCGCGAGAGTGCCGTGCGCTCAAAGAGCATAGAGCCGATCTTTTTCTCAAGTGTGCGGGTGCTCCATCGTTCGGTCCGGCACATCTCGGCATAGAAATCGCGCTTGAGCGGGTCATCCAGGGCAATGATCTGGCGGAAATGGGTCCAGCCCAATTCTGTCCGCAGTGCGGACACAATCTTGGGGTCCGGAAACACCTCGGCAAAGCGGATCATTCGGAAGAGGCTCCGCGCGCCGAAGCCGCGGCCGAATTCCGATTCCAATTGGGCCGCCAGGGTGGACACGATCTGCGCGCCGTACTCCGCCCGCTTCTCCTTGAGGATGTCCGTCCGGACCCGATGGCCGATTTGCCAGTAAAGGGTCGCGAGGCTGGCGTTGACCGCACGAGCCACGCCTTCGCGCGCCGACAGGATGAGCTCACGAACATCCGATAGCAGCCTGATCGGTTGCGGGGCCGGCTCCGGAGTGGATTTGACTAACGCAAGTTTCTTGGGCATGGCATCAGGCTATTGGGGATTCCGGCAGCAGCACGTAGAGGCCGAGGATGTCCATCGGCAGCACCGGATAGACCACCTCGAAGCGACCGGCGCGAAAGAAACGGCTGAAACGTTCGTGGGCTTCGACCAGGTGTTTGCTGCGGGTTTCGGCCACGGCGTCGAATTGCTCGCGGAGGTGGGTGATGAGTTTCAACTCGTTGTCGAGGTAGTTCTCACGCGACTGCGGCGTGAGGTCGCCGATCGGACGCGCGAGGTCGAGCAGACGTATGGCTTCCTCGCTGGAAAGGAACTGGCGGTCGACGGGCGAACCGCGATAACCCCAAACCAGCATCTCCTCGGCGACGATGCGGGCCGGACCATTCTTTTCGCCGATGACATTGCGGCATCGGAAGAGCAGCAGCGTGGTCTTGGTAGAGATCTCCCTGGACCGCATCACTGCGGCACGGGCCGCGCCGCCCGTGCGCTCGCGGGCGAGGCTTCGGGACATGACGAATTGGCACAGCGATTCGACGAACGGGTGGTTGCGTCCCAGGTAGAGGTGTTTCTTAGGCGTTGGGGAATGGAAGCTGACATCGACCAACGCCTCGGCAGGAAGATGGACGCGAAGCACGGCCGGCACATTCCCCGTGTGCAGACGCCAGGCGGTCTTGGTGCGGTCAATCTGCACGCCGAGCAACTCGGTCAGCGTGCCGGTGACGAACCGTTCGACGGCGGCCACATCGCCGATGGCGGCGTCGGCTTCGCGGAGGTCGGTTTCCAGTTCTTCCGCCTTGACCGAGTGCTGGGCGAACAAGGATCGCGTGGCCTCCTCCCGCTTGGCGGCTTCTTCGATCTTATGCGTGATGCGGATTTCGGCTTCGCGGGCCTCCGCGAAATCATCGAGGTCGAGTCGAAGTTGGTTGTCCACGCGGGCCTTTACCCGACGGTCGGGATTGAAAAGGAGGGCCTTGGCAACCGTATCGAGCACGGTGCGGCTGTCCTCGGGGAACGGGACCGTGATGCCGCGGTCACGGCGAATCTGGCGGACCTTCTCCAGGATGACTCCCAGCACCAGGCCATCCACCGGGTTGTCCCGGCCGAAGAGGAGGAACGCCTTCACTTTCTCGGCGGTCTGCCCAAAGCGATCCACACGACCTTCGCGCTGTTCCAGGCGGTTGGGGTTCCACGGCAAGTCGTAGTGAAGGACAGCGGTGAAAGATTCCTGGAGGTTAATGCCCTCGGAAAGGCAATCGGTGGCCACGAGCAACCGGCGTGGCGCCTTGCCAAGGTCAGCCACGCGCTGACGGCGGACGTCGTCGGGATCTTCGCTGGTCACGACTTCGACGCGCAAATCCTTGAACCTCGCCGCCAGCAGCGGACGGAGTTGTTCGCCGACATACCGCGCGGTGGCCAGGTAGCGGCAGAAAACCACCGGTTGAAACCCCTCCCGCAGCCAGTCCGCGAGCGTCTTGGCCGCCGCTTCGAGCTTGCCGTCCTGCCTGGGGCCGGAGAGGGCATCCAACTGGCGAGCAAAGGCGCCGAGTTGGCGCTTCTGCGGATCGCTCCAAGCCGCCTGTTCGATAGTCTGGCTTGGGGTGATGTCGATCAGGAAGCCATCGGGCGCATCGTGGACGGGGTTTTCCTCCTCTCGGATAGCGTCGGCATCGCTGCTGCCGGTGCCGTCCAGGCGGTTTCGCAACATCTCCACACCGGCCGCCGGGCTCGACATGATGCCCCGCAGCAACCCCAGCGCGGTCCAGTAGTGAACGCGCTGCTCCCTCTCCGAGCCGGGTTGGACTGTGACCAGCTTGCGGGCGAAATCCAGCACCTGCTCGAAGAACGCGGCGTAGCCAGGCCCGAGCTCGTAGGAAATCTCGCCCGCCTCCCGGCGCGGAAACGGCGTCTCCTCCCCAAGCCATTTCAGAACGTCGCCGCGGCGTCTTTGGAGGAAGTGCCTGGCTAGGCGCTTGCGTTCGTCCGGCGCGGCGGAGGGCAGGTCGATGCCGGCAAAATCGCGGTGCAACAGGCCAAGCAGAGATTGGAACTCCTCGGCCTTGCCGCTGTGGGGTGTGGCGGTCAGCATGACGAAGTGCTGGCCCTCCTTCTCCGCGATGCGCCGTACGAGGTCGTGCCGCTGCTGCTGGCCGGGGCTGGCGCCGCTCGGACGGGCGGCCGTATGGGCTTCATCCAGAATCACCAGTTCGGGACATTGGCTCACGAATACGTCCCGGCGGGCATCGCTCTTGATGTAGTCAATACTCAGCACCTGAAACGGGAAATGTTGGAAGACGCTGGCGTCCCCATGAATCTCGCGGTCGAGTCGGGCCTGCGTATTGGATCGGATGATCACGGCCTCGATGCCGATCTTGTCCCGGATCTCCTCCTGCCATTGGTCGCACAAATGGGGTAGGCAGAGAACGGCGAAGCGGTGGATGACCCGGCGCTCCAGCAACTCGCGGACGATGAGCAGCGCCTCTACGGTCTTGCCGATGCCCACGTCGTCGGCCACCAGCAACCGGACCGGTTCGCGCCGCAGCGCCATGATGAGCGGCACCATCTGGTAGGCGCGGGGGCGGAAGGAGAGCTTGGCGAGGCAGCGGAATGGGCCGGCGCCATTCCGGAAGGCGAGACGCGCTGACTCGAGGAGCAGGCGGGCGGAGGAGAACGTGCCCAGGTCCTGGTTGCCGGGGGGGCGAAACTCCGCTTCGGATGGTTCATCATCCTTGAACCCGAGCGGCCGGTAGATGCCCGTGATTTCCTCCTCTGAGCCGCCGAGAGGTTTCAGGAGCAGAACGTCGGCATCATCGGACGGCAGCACCACCCATTCGCGTCCGCGCAAGCTGACGAGGCGACCGGGGGATGTGAGGGTGTTGGGCATTCAGAATTCTATTCACGGACCTTGCGGAAGATGTCGCCGCGTCGGCCGACCAGATCTTCCAAGCTGTCGCGATAATACCAGACGACCACTTCGCCGCCGGCATTCATGATGGCCTGGCGCTTGGCGTTGTCGTCATCGCGGAGCGTGGCATCATCGTGTGGGGTGCCGTCGCAGAAGACCCAGACGTTGGGTTCGTAAAAGAAGTCGGGCAGAACGTAAATGCCGGGGAACGGCTTCTGAGCCGCGTCGGGAAGGCGAAGGCCATTCGCGTGCAAATGGTCGAGAAACCTCCGCTCTGTGGAGGAGGTGGGATCGATCTGCCGGCTGATTCGTTGGTAATGGTCCTCGTAATCCGCGTAGGGCGGGCAATTGACCGACTCGAAAGAGCAGGCGGCAAGCCGCTCCAAGGCTTCTTTGAGCAGCCAACGGTTGAGCCGAGGATGGTGGCGCTGATTATAGTAATCCAGGAGGTTATCGTACGACGCGGCGCTCGCCGAAGGGTCGGTGTCGAACTGACAGACTTTCGCCGCAGTATCCACGATGTGCCGCCAAGGACCCGTCTGCTCGGCGATCTGGCTCAAGACGCCCAGACTGCCTTCCGCCGCTTCGTAAAGCAGGATGTTGGGATGGGCCGGGTCGCCGATGGGCGTAACCCCCAATTCGGCAGGCTCGATTTGAAACACGCGTTCGATGGCTCGCTTGAGGGCATACTGGAGGGTAAGCACACCGCTTTCATCCAGACCGAGCGCGGGCACCGGTTCGATATAGAGCGCGTCCGAGATGTTCGTGGTGTAGAACATCACGTCGCGGATGTGGTCGGTGGACTCCCCTTTGTCCGTCAGTTCGGCGCGAAAGCGGTCGCTGACGAAAACGCCCGTCCGGGTATCGATGGCGAACCCATTCTTGTCGTCCCGAGCGATGCGCCATTTGCGGTTTAGCCAGACCAACCGTGCCGTGGGCAGGTAGCGCAATCGCAGGAGCACTTCCTTGCCGGCTTTGATGAGACCAGTAGGGGCAAGACGGCTCAGGTCATCCAGGGCGAAGTAGGTGTCCACCACGTAACCCCGGGTGACCCGCTCTTCCTCCTCGCAGGTGATGCGGGCGCGCGGCGTGGCCCGGGTTTCTCCGAGAGCCAGCAGGTAATGAAGGGATTCCTTGTTCGCCTGGGTCGTGAGGTCTTCGCCGGAGAACGGACAGCGGTCGCGCTTGCCCTCCTCGCCGCGCAAGAAATAGCCGGGCTTGGTGCTGACCACCGCGCTCTCGAAACGGTTTCCCGGCGGGTCCCCCAACAACTGAGTGATCTCGAACTTCTGTCCCTTGTGGTAAATGACGTTGTTCGGACCGAATTCGCGCAATGCGATATGCCGGGGCCGTGAAATGAACTCCACGCTGGCATCGCTGCCCGGCAACATCACGCGCAACGGTAACCGGGTGAAGTTATAGCCGGGCAGGAAACCCTCCGCCGCCAGGTAGCGGTAAACATAAAACTCCGAAAGCTCTCCGCTCTGGGTCTCGTTGCGCAGCAGGTCGAGCTGTTTCTGCGCCAGGCGCTGTTCCAGTTGAGCGTCCTTGAATTCCTGGCTTGAGGCGGGATAAAGGCCGCTGTTGATCCGCTGGGAGGCAGAGTTAAGCTGGGCCTGGGCGCTACGGTGGAGACCGCGCCAGCGCTCCATCGCAGTATGGAGACAGTCCCCGAGCCGCCCAAGTTCCACATCAATCCAGCCGGATGAGAACCAGGGTGTAACCTCCTTGGTCAATCTGTCGCGAAAATCCGCGATCGCTCCGTCAAACGCCGCACGCACACGAGCGGTCTCGGTGGGCTTGAGCTTCAGCGCGTCGAGGACCTCAACCCGGAGCGGCAGCTCGGAGCGGTTCAGGTCGAGCAAATCCGGCACCGAATCCCGAAGGCCGGGCAAGCCAATCTCGGAAAGAAAAACGGCGTGCAGGTGGGTGCGGAGCAATTCCTCGTTCAACAGGTCCAGCCGCGGCGGCACCACCTGGCCGGCGACCAGGTCGCTCTGGTGCTTGAAGTAATGGCGGTCATGGTTGGATTGTGAGCCGCAGAACGTGAAGACGAGCGCCGGTTGGCCGCTGCGTCCAGCACGACCACTCCGCTGGACGTAATTTGCCGGATTCGGCGGCGCGTTGCGCATGTGGACGACGCTCAAGCCTCCGATGTCGATCCCCAGTTCCATGGTGGGCGAGCAAAACAACGCGCTGATAGAGCGGCGGCGGATTTGGGCTTCGTCGTCGCGCCCATCCGATGTCTTCCACTCGGCGCGGAATCGTTCTTCCCGGTCCTGTTTATCTTTGTAGCCGAGTTGGCCAGTGTGATCCGCCGCGAGCAGCAATTTGCCCGCGCCATAGTCGCGGCGATAAACCTCCTGAAAGAAGGCATTCGGACGCAGGCTGAGCGACTTGTAGGCGCGCAGTTTCACCGAGTCGGCACGGACCGTTTGGCCGTCCCCGGGTTGCCAGATGATTTCGGTGAGCCGCAATTGGTAAAGCCGGGTGGACGTGCCGTCGCGACCTCGGGCTTCGGCGCTGACCAAATACCCGGCCTTCTCCTCCAGTGCTGCCAGCAGCCGGTCAATAAACTCCCCGTAATCCTTGGCGCTGAGATCGCGCCGGAGCTTGTCCTGGGCAAAACGCCGGGCAAATTTCCCAAAACCGCTCTGCGCGCCAATACTACGGGTTTCCCGCCTGCTGTAGCGGGTCAGAGCCTTCGTGCGAATCGCGGTCGGAGATGGGATCTCGTCTTCATCCTCGTAACGCCAGGGCGCTTGCAGGCGCTCACGGAACGCGGTCGCATGTTCCTTGATCCGGGCTTCGCTCAACAGGGACTCGTCGAACAAGGCAAATTCATGTCGAAAAAAGTCCAGCGTGACCCGGAGCAACTCCCGTCGGTCGCCGGGACCGAGCTCGTGGAGCAACGGCACCTCGCGCCAGAGGTTCTCAGCAGAGGCGATTTTGTCCAGGTGTTCATAGTCAATTTGCAGGAGCGCGCATTGTTCCAGGTTGGGGAGAATGACGCGCCAGCCACGGCGCAAGTCGTGGATCGCCCGCAAAGCGAGGTAGTTCTCCAGGGCCTCCTCATAGGGGCGCTTGCGAAACTCTGGCAGGTCCGCACTGGCACGATTGGCGTAATCTTCAAAACGCAGGCCGGTAGCCACCCGGATGGCGCGTCCCAGCGTCGTGAGCCGGAGGGTCTTGGCTTCGGCGGCCTCGACCGCCTTGCGGATGGCCGAGCGCAATCGGACTACATCCATGAAATCGTTGAAGTGGCCTGCCTGGAGCGCCGCGTCCTGGCGATTGTCCATGAAACTGAGCAGCTTCTGATCGCGCAGGCTGTAGCCGCTTTCCGCGATGCGGGTCAGGATGGCGAACGCCGAGATGCTGGTAGCGGTGCTCCGGCCCTCCGTGCCAAGCTGACTGAGTTTCGTGGAATCCTTCGTCTGGCGATCAGGCATCAGGCCGGACGTTGGATCGAACAGCAGGGGCGCGGTCATGAACCAGCCCTGCCTCCACCCATCGCGCGGTTCTTCGGAACAGTTGCCCTGGGTGTCGTAAAACAAGCGTTGAGGAATGCGGCCACGGTATTTCTTTTGAACCCGCGTCGCACCACCAGGACCGGCTTCCAGCCAGGAATCAGGGAGCAGTTCTGTGTCGGATTCTGGATTCCAGGCATCGGGATTTTGGATCAGATAGCCGCGCGTGGCATCATCGTCCTCATCCTCGGATGGGTAGAACGCGCGAGGCAACAGCCTGCGCCCCGAGGCATCTCTCGACACGCAGAGGAACGTCTCGCCGGAAAGACGGCTGAAGACGGCCGGAAACAGCGGCCGGTCAGGTTGTCCGGGGACGTGATAGCCGGCTTCCAGCGTGATGTGGCGTTGATCGGCCGGGTCGAGGGTCACGTACACGGCGCCGGTCTGGGAAAAGAACTGGTGGAGCTTGAACGGGAGGTAGGCGTAGCGTTTGCGCTCCGGCGGCAGACTGACATTGACGCGGCTGGCCCAGAGGAGCAGATCCCGCAAGTGATTGGCGCACTCGGGTTCCCCCCGGCTCGTCGTCGAGGCAAGCTCGGCGGCCACGCTGGAAAAAGTGCGCGGTGTATTGCGTACCAACCGTCCGTCCTGCTCCCGCAAGGCAATAAGCGATTCAAGCCACGCGGCGGTGGGATGGGTGAGCAGGTCTGCCTCCGGCGCGTCGGGATTTACCCCTCTGGCGACGGCCGCCGTCAGCGCTGAGGTCGGAGGCGGCCCGGCGAAGCGCGCCACGAGCGTTTCCTGCACGATGGCCCCGGGGCTAAACGGCTTGCCAAACAACTGCTCAGCGACCTTGGCGACCTGCTGCTTTTGCTCGGCCAACGTCCCTACCGAGACCATCGTCGCCGACGTTCCGATGCAGACGACCGGGAGTTTGGCCTTGGCGCGAATACGGCGGATGAGTAATCCGACGTCGGCTCCCTGCCGCCCGCGGTAGGTGTGCAACTCGTCGAACACCAGAAACCGAAGTTGGTCGTAAACCGCCGCTCGCAGCTTCGCCTGGCTGCCTCGGGTCAGCAGCAGTTCCAGCATCATGTAGTTCGTCAGGAGAATGTGCGGCGGTTCTGCCTCCAACTCCTGTCGGCGGGCGGTGTCCTCCTGTCCCGTAAACTTGGCGAACCGGATCGGGAACGGCTCGCCGCGGGCTTGGCGGTAGTTCTCGGCATACCGGCCCAGTTCCTCCTCTTGCGAATTGACGAGCGCGTTTAACGGATACACCACCACCGCTGTCACGCCAGGCGGCATGGGCACCCCCGCGCGGAAGAGACGCTCGAAGATGGCCCCGATGTAGATGAGCGATTTGCCCGACCCGGTTCCCGAAGTGACGACGAAGTCGGTGCCCGCGATGCCGAGCTTTATGGCCTCGAGTTGGTGCTCGAACAGCTCAAAACCCTGGAATGCGTCCGCAACCTGTGGCGCGAAAACGCCCTCCCTGGCCAGAGCTTCGACTCGGCCGACGGTGCCGAAGGCGGGGTTGAACCCCAGGAGGGGTTCGGGCCAGAGATGCCCGTCGTTGAGGTGTTGCTCCACCCGGCGCCGCAGTTCATCGTCGGCAATCGTGACGAAGCTACGAATGTAGCTGGCGTAGTCGTCGACGATCTTCCGATGAACACTGAAAATGCCCATAGCGTGTGTCGCCGGAGGTTAGCCAACCGATGGGCGGGCGACAATCTGGATTATTGGCTGGATTATTGGCTCGATTATTGCCTGCGCTTGTCTGGTTGACTGGGTTCGCGAGGTTGGTTGGGGCGATTGCGTTCAACATTGGCGCATGCCTCCTCCAACCGTTGGTGGTGGAAGGGAAGCCCGGGGGCAACCCTGGAGTGCCGGGAATGCCGCCCAGAAGGGTGCGTTGTCTTTGTAAACAAGCCGTTGCATCTGGGGCGCAAGGGGTTGCGCATAGGTCCGGTGGTATTTGTTTACGATTTGTAAACGTCGCAACTAGCTGGAAACCAGTGGTTAAGCACCGACATTGTGCGTGTTCGTTTGCACCGTAGGTGCATCCGGTGTGGGGGTTCGGGGGGAGCTTTGGCCCCCCGTCTCCGTGGCCGACTTTCCTGTGCGTCTCGGGTGCAAGAAATGGGCCAACCTCCGGCGAACGGGCTGCTTGCGCGGTGGCTTCCGCGCCACGCCGAGGGGACCTGGGGCGAACCCGACCGCGAGCGAGATCCGATCTTGATCTGACCGATGGGGCCGATGGAGGCGATTACAACGGTTAGCCAAAAAGGCCGACGAGGTTAGACGGTGCATGGGGTTCCGGCGTCCGAAGTCAAGGCCGCGGCAAGCGTGGTGAGAACGCCGTGGAGTGGGTCAGAATGGCACAAGGCGAACGCCTCACGCAGCCGAGGGGTGAAGATGGAAGGGGGGGTGAAAGGAGACGGTCGCCTTGGCGGCGTCAGTCGCTGGCGAAAGAAGAACGGCGGGAACCCGTTCGGGTTCCGACTGTGCGGGGGGGGCTCTGGGCCGCCGCTCATAAGGAAAAAGTGGCCTCGCCGTAAGGCGGCGAGGCAGAAGAATTCAGGCGGCTTCGGGACAAATCCCGAAGAGGTCCGCGATTTGCTCCGCTTGCTCGGCGCTGATTCGGCGGTTCGCACCGTCGAACCAGTCTTGAAAGACGTAGCGGCCACCGATCCAGCAACCGGAATCCTCGGACCAATCGAGTTCGAAGGAGTCAGCGGGTCCGCCCCAAGAAAGGCAGAGCTGGTATGTGGTGACCTTGTCGACCGAAAGCAGATTCTCGCAAGCCCGCTCACGCACGAGTTCAATCGCCTCCTGTCGAAGCTCATCTACGTCAGCGGTCTGAAGGGTGTGCCCCTCAGCTTTCAGGTACCTAGCGCATTCGAGAACGCTCCAGGTGCTGACGTCGGGGAGCAACTCCTCCAAGCGTTCCTTCAACTCTTGGTCTATCCTCTCTCGGCAAGTGGTTTGGGTTTTGGTTTCTTCCATTTTTATTCTCCTCTTTCATAGATTTACAAAATGCCGCCGAGGCGAATTCCCCGGCGGCACGCTGGTTAGTAGTCCTCGGGCAGTAGGACGGTTGTCACCGACCGATCCGCCTCCGTGATGATCCAGAACTTGGCCCCTTTGCTGTCGCGGTATGCCGAAAGAACCCGACAACCCGCTTTGAGGGACAGATTGTTCTCGGCCTTGTCGGCCGGACAGACTTCGCCCCAATCACGGGAAGCGTGACGCTGAAGTGCGCAACGGATGTCGTAGTGAACAAGAACGTCCTGGGCGTTGGCCGTGATCACGATACGGCCCAAAGGAAAAGTTTCTTGTAAAAGATATAGTTTCATAATTGTCTCCTTGACAATAAAAAGTATGACTGAGGATAGCATGTCCTAATGATACATGGTAGATATATTTTCAAGATTTTTCATGTTTTTTCAAAAAAGTGGCGAGTGGAAAATGCACGCGCGCCCCCGCGTCTCGGTTGTCACCAATCATGCGGAAGGCGCAAAAGCCAGGGCCACCGAACTTCAGCGACCGGCCAGACACGGCCAGGCGACAAGACCTCCAGCAACACCTTGATTGTTTGCCGTAATGGATTGCCGCGTGCCTTGGACCTGCTCTCAGGCGGGTTGTAAAGCGGGCTGTTCGTGGGCCTCTCTGCGCCCATTTGAGCATTGGCTCCGGCCAGGAATCCGTTGATCAACCGAGAAATGGAGACCATTTTTCGGTTTAACCCAGGAAGCGGTGCGGAACGAAGCCGTACCGTCAATGCCCGCGCGGTTGAACCTTACAAGAATCGCTCAAAGCGGGAATACGCCAGCGCGCAGGGCTGACCTTCAGAATTGGGCTTCACGCCGCGGCCACGCGCCGGGGAGCCGGGGAAAAGGGTGCGCCCGCAGGGCGCTCGATTGGCGCGCTGCCTGCCGCCAGGCAGGCGAATAGCGCCAGAATGGACGGACGCCTTGCCCCAGCAAGGCTCCGTCCCGCCGGGTCCGTTCAGGACCCGACCACGTGAGCGCGGCCTCCGTCCAGGAGGCCGCTGTCGAACCGAGAA